>Ga0114129_10002594_pt1 | contig 25122 bp, 24 predicted proteins | sample RhiMetdeltSRZDD1_FD_80071 | JGI IMG/M metagenome (GOLD analysis project Ga0114129, IMG submission 80071) | Populus rhizosphere microbial communities from Tennessee, USA - Rhizosphere MetaG P. deltoides SRZDD1 (version 2) (version 2) | ecosystem: Host-associated > Plants > Roots > Rhizosphere >...
GCTGAAGGCACTTGCCATCGATGTCGAGCGCAACCTGCGCGGGCCGCTCGTCGGCATCCGCCACGTCGCCGAGCGTATGGGCACGCCGCTGCGCGAGCCCAGCGTCGCGACCCGGACCGGCGACACGCCGGCGCGTGAACGCGCGCGCTTCGCGAAGACGCCCGCCGATATCTTCATCACCACGCCGGAGTCCCTCTATCTCGTGCTCTCGAGCTCGGCGCGCGACAGCCTTCGCAGCGTGCAGACCGTGATCGTCGACGAGATCCACGCGATGGTCGCGACCAAACGCGGAGCGCATCTGGCACTCTCGCTGGAGCGGCTCGAGGAGCTCGCCGGCCGTCCGCTGCAGCGCATCGGCCTGTCGGCCACGCAGCGGCCGCTCGATGAGGTCGCGCGGTTCCTCGGTGGATTCAACGCCGATGGTCAGCGACCGGTGAAGATCGTCGACGCGGGTCACACCAAACAGCTCGACCTGCGGGTCGAGGTCCCGGTCGACGATATGTCGAAGCTCGGCACCGAGACGCTCGAGATCCGCAGCGGCCCCGCGTCCCGCGCCGACGCACGGTCGAGCATCTGGCCGGCGATCTACCCGCGGCTGCTCGACCTCATCCGTGAGCACCGCTCCACGCTCATCTTCGTGAACAGCCGTCGCCTCGCGGAGCGCATCGCGAACGCGGTGAACGAGCTTGCGGGCGAGGAGCTGGTCCACGCGCACCACGGATCGGTCGCGCGCGAGCAGCGTCTCCGCATCGAGGACGATCTCAAGGCGGGCCGGTTGCGCGCGCTTGTCGCGACGTCCTCGCTCGAGCTCGGCATCGACATGGGGGCGATCGATCTGGTCATCCAGGTCGAGTCGCCGCCGTCGGTCGCGAGCGGCATGCAGCGCATCGGGCGCGCCGGCCATCAGATCGACACGCCGAGCAAGGGCGTCATCATGCCCAAGTTCCGCGGCGACCTTCTCGCCTGCGCCGCGCTCACCGAGCGCATGCACGCCGGCGCGGTGGAGCAGTCGCGCTACCCGCGTAACCCGATCGACGTCTTGGCGCAGCAGATCGTCGCGATGGTCGCGGTCGAGCCGTGGACCGTCGACGATCTGGAGCGAGTCGTGCGGCGTGCGGCTCCGTTCTCCGATCTCGCCCGCCCGATCCTCGAGGGCGTGCTCGACATGCTGTCGGGTCGGTTCCCGTCCGACGAATTCGCCGAGCTGCGGCCGCGGGTGGTGTGGGACCGCGTCGGGAATGCCCTTCGCTCCCGCGAGGGCGCCGGTCGCATCGCGCTCACGAGCGGCGGCACGATCCCCGACCGCGGGCTGTACGGAGTGTTCCTCGTCGGCGCAGAGCCGGGGAAGGGGCGCGTTGGCGAGCTCGACGAGGAGATGGTCTTCGAGACGCGGCAGGGCGAGACGTTCCTGCTCGGCGCATCCACCTGGCGGGTCGAGGAGATCACACACGACCGCGTGCTCGTCTCGCCCGCACCCGGTGTCCCCGGGAAGATGCCGTTCTGGAAGGGTGAAGCGGCGGGGCGCCCGCTCGAGTTCGGCCGCGTGATCGGTGCGCTCACCCGGTCGCTGCGCGCGTCGGATCCGGCCGAAGGGACGCGCCGTCTCATGGAGAAGCACGACCTCGACGAGCGCGCCGCGCGCAATCTGCTCCAGTACCTAGCGGATCAATACGCCGCCGCCGGCGCGGTGCCCGACGACCGCACGATCATCATCGAGCGCTACCTCGACGAGGTCGGCGACTGGCGCGTGTGCGTGCTCACGCCGTTCGGGGGCAAGGTGCACGCGCCATGGGCTATGGCGATCGGCGCGATGGTGCGCGAGCGCAGCGCTCTCGAGATCGACGTGCTCTGGACGGACGATGGCATCGTGGCGCGCTTCCCCGAGGCGGACGCGCCGCCGCCCGCGGACGTCGCGCTGCCCGACCCCGATCGCGCGCAGGACCTCGTCGTCGCGCGGCTCTCGGAGACGCCGCTCTTCGCGGCGCGATTCCGCGAGGCCGCGGGTCGCGCGCTGCTGCTGCCCCGCCGGTTCCCCGGCAGCCGCTCGCCCCTCTGGCACACGCGTCGTCGCGCATCGGAGCTCATGCAGGTCGCGTCGCAGTTCAGCTCGTTCCCGATCATCCTCGAGGCCTATCGCGAGTGCCTGCAGGACGTGTTCGACATGCCCGCGCTCATCGAGGTGCTGCGCGGCATCCGCAGTCGCGACATCCGCGTCGTCACCGTCGACTCGAAGACACCGTCGCCTTTCGCGTCGTCGCTGCTCTTCACGTATGTCGGCAACTTCATCTATGAGGGCGATTCGCCGCTCGCGGAGCGACGGGCACAGGCGCTGACCGTTGATCCAACGCAGCTGCGCGCGCTGCTCGGAGAGGCTGAGCTCCGCGAGCTGCTCGACGCCGAGGCGCTCGCCGAGCTCGAGCTCGATCTGCAGCACCTCGCGCCGGAACGCGCCGCGCGGCACGCCGACGGCGTTCACGACCTGCTCCTCCGCCTCGGCGATCTCACGCGCGATGAGCTGGCGGCACGCGTGAGCGACCCGCCCGCGATCGATGACTGGCTTGCCGACCTCGAGCGCGATCGGCGCACGATCTCCCTGCTGATCGGCGGCGAGACGCGACACATTGCAGCGGAAGACGCCGCCAAGTATCGCGACGCGCTCGGCGTCGTCGTGCCGCCCGGTCTGCCGGATGCGTTCCTCAGCAGCACTGAGCGGCCGCTCGCGTCGCTCGCGCGCCGCTACGCGCGCACGCACGGACCGTTCGGCGTCGCTGATCTCGCGCGCCGTCTCGGCCTGTCCCCGCGTGTGGTGCTCGACGCGCTACGCGAGCTTGCCGATGCCGGCACCGTCGTCGAGGGCGAGTTCCGTCCTGGCGGGACCGGGATCGAGTGGGTCGATGCGGGTGTGCTGCGCACGCTGCGTCAGCGCTCGCTCGCGCGTCTGCGTCGCGAGGTCGAGCCCGTCGAGCAGGCCGCGCTCGCCAGGTTCGCGACCGCGTGGCACGGCCTCGATGCTCCGCGGCCTGGCGAGGGCGCGCTGCTCGACGCGATCGCGCAGCTCCAGGGCGCCTTCGTCCCGGCGTCCGACCTCGAGTCGCGCATCCTGCCGTCGCGCGTGAGCGGTTACGACGAGGGCGATCTCGACGCGCTCCTCGCGTCGGGCGCGGCGGTCTGGGTCGGAGGTGGAGCGAGCGGGCCGCACGACGGCAAGGTCTCCATCTTCCTCACCGAGCACCTCGCGCTGCTCCCCGAGCCGCGCGACGAGCGGCCCACCGGCACGACGCACCAGAAGATCCGCGAGCTCCTTGCCGCGCGAGGCGCACTGTTCTTCCCCCAGCTCCTCGCCGGCCTCGGCGGCGGCTTCACGCCTGAGGTGCTCGAGGCGCTGTGGGATCTGGTGTGGTCGGGCGAGGTCACGAACGACACGCTTCAGCCGCTGCGCGGCTTCATCCGCTCGCCCGCCTCGCGAGCGCGCCGCCGTGCGAACGCCGCGCGCCGGTCGACGTATCCGACCCGCGCGTCGATGCTCGTGTCCGCCGAGCGCGCCGCGATCTACTCGAGGGAAAGCGCTGGTCGGTGGTCGCTGATCGACTCGCTGCGCGTGCCGAACCTGACGGCGACCGAGCGCGTGACCGCGCGCGTCCATCAGCTGCTCGAGCGCCACGGCATCGTGACGCGCGAGGCGGTGCAGGCGGAGGGCGTGTCCGGCGGATTCGCCGCGGTGTACGGCGTGCTCAAGGCGATGGAGGATGCCGGCCGCGTTCGCCGTGGCTACTTCGTCGCCGGGCGTGGCGCGACGCAGTTCGCGCTGCCGGGCGCCGTGGACCGCCTGCGCGTCGTTCGCGACGCGGGCGCGTCGCGCGCGGACGAGTCGGGACCACGCGTGGCGACGCTCGCTGCCGCGGATCCCGCGAACCTCTACGGCGCCGCGCTGGCGTGGCCGGAACGAGCGGAGGGGCGCCGGCCGATGCGGTCGGCTGGAGCGCTCGTCGTCCTCATCGACGGCGTGCTCGCCGCGTGGCTCGCCCGTGACGAGCGCGCGCTGCTGACATTCACCGAGGGCGAAGCGCACGAGATCGCGATGGCGCGTGGCCTGATCGCGACGGCGCTCGCAGCTGAGGCGAGCCCGGACCGGCGCGCGCCGTTCTTCCTCGACGAGGTCGACGGCCTTCCGGTCGACGAGTCCCCGCTCGCCGAGCCGCTGCGCGCCGCCGGTTTCACGCGCACTCCCCGCGGCTACCTGAAGCGAAATGCCTGAAGGCGAGCGAAGTGCCTGAGGGAGACACGATCCACCGCGTCGCGAATGTGCTGAGGCGCGCGCTCGCGGGGAGGACCGTGACGGGCTTCGACATCGTCGCGCCGCGCATGAGCTCCGACGCGGCGCGCTTCGAGGTCGTTGGCAGCGTCGTGCGCTCAGTGGAGTCGAATGGCAAGCACCTGCTGATCACCTTCGCGCGCGGTCACGACGACGTCGTGCTGCACACGCACATGAAGATGACCGGCGCGTGGCACGTGTACCGTCCCGGCGAACGCTGGTGGTCGCCGCGATCGGATGCGCGCGTTGTCATCACCACGGATGAGTTCGTCGCGCCATGCTTCAGGCCACCTGTGGTCGAGCTCATGACGACGAAGGAGATCGCGTTCCACGCCGTCCTGCCCGAGCTCGGACCGGACATCATCCGCGATGAGTTCGATGAGGATGAGGCGGTCCGGCGGCTGCGCGCGAGTCCGCCGGAGCGCGATGTTGCGACCGCGCTCCTCGATCAACGGACGATCTCGGGGATCGGGAACGTCTTCAAATGCGAGGCGCTGTTCCTCGAGCGCGTGTCACCCTGGGCGAAGGTCGCCGATCTCGACGACGCAACGCTTCGACGGCTCGTCGTGCAGGCGCGGAAGCTGATGCGCCTCAATCGCGATGGCGGCGAGCGACGCACGCGTTTCGCGCTGAACGCCGCGGAGGGGATGTGGGTCGACGAACGCACCGGTCTGCCATGCCACGTCTGTGGCACGCCGGTCGCGTGGGGCTATCACCCGAACGAGTTCCGCAAGAGCTGGTACTGCCCGCGGTGTCAGAACGTGAAGTGGGCTCCGACGACGGCCGAAGCGCTCTCACGTCTCAACGCGTGAGTCCGATCGAGCTCCGGCCATTCACTGCGGACCTGCTGGGCGCGGTCGCTCCGTGGTTCGACGATGCCGAGACCGCTCGATGGCTGGGAGGACGCGACTGGCCGGAGAACCTTCTGCGTCTGGTCGCCGATCCACCCGAGGAGCATCGCGGCAGCACCGTGCGCGAGCGTGCGGGCTGGATCGCCACGCTCGATGGCTGGCCCGTGGCGCTCATCGACACTGAGATCTACGCGGACGGCACCGCGGCGCTCGCTTTGGTGGTGGCTCCCGCGTACCGCCATCGCGGCGTCGGCACATCAGCGCTCGATGCGATCGGGAGACTGCTGGCTCGTCGTGGGATCGACGCGCTCATCGGCGGCGTGGAGCGGAACAACGAGGCGAGCCACCGATGCGTGAAGGCAGCCGGCTTTGTCGCGGTCGCGGAGGATCCTGACGAGGAGGGATTCATCAACTACGCGCTGCGGCTTGACCCGGCCGGGGCCTAGAGGAGCTAGCGGCTCCGCGTGGCGGTCGTCGCGAACTCCTGCAGAACATTCTTCAGCTTCGAGACCTGATCGGCCCCGATAGCGATCCGTGTATTCGCCAACGTGTACGCCACGCTGACGTTGATCTCGTCGTCGGTGATTCGCTTCAGGACCTCGGCGAGGAATCCTGGCCGATCCTCGGCAGGGAATACGACGACGTCCGTCTCGCGCACTTTGTAGCCAGCGGACTCGAGGGCGCGCTTGGTGCCCGTGGGATCGCTGGTCACGATGTGGAACTGTCCATCGACCTCGCAAAAACCTTCGATGTTGATGCCCGCGTTCGCGATCGCCGTTGTGGCTTTCGCGAGCGTGCCTGGGCGGTCCTTGTCGAGCGTGACCTGGAAGTCTTTGACCGTGTCGAAGTTCTTCATTTTCACCTCCTGAGGATGCGGCCCCGGCCGGGCGCCGCACGTGGACCATGACATCGCATGAGGCATATGTGAACTGCGCGGGCGTGCGCCGCACGCCCGAACAGGCAAGCGCGGCGACGACTGGGAGGGGACGAGATGCTTTGCGTCTGTTCGGTGACGATGCGTGATCGCTGGGTTGCCTGGCCATGCGGCGGACCCCGGACATCACGCCGGGGCCGCCGCTCAGCTACGTGTCGCTAGAGGATGCCTCGGTCCTCGAATGCAGCGCGGACCTTGTTCGCCGTTTGATTCCCATACAGGCGCTGTGCCGTGTTCACGATGCGCGTCGCAAGGTCGGCCATCGTGGTGCCCGGGAAGTCGAACTGTCCCTCGAGGATGACGGTGTCGGCTTTCACGTTGCCGATCGCGCCACGGATGTCCCACAGCGCGCGCGACCAGATGCGTCCGTCGGCATGGACCTCGCCGCGCAGGTCCTCCGGGTAGTGCAGGTTGCCGTCGACGCGTCGCAGGCAGTGCGGCGAGGTCGACCTGTAGGACGTTGAGTCCCAGTCGGCAACGCAGGCGGGGTCGGCGGTGGGGGAGATGACCTGAGTCACCGTCACGGCCCAGTAGTCGCCGAAGCCCTCGCTGATCGCGCCCGCCTCCTCCGAGGCGAACGAGAAGTTCTGCGAGAAGTGGATCGCGTGGCCGTACTCGTGAAGGATCACCTCGGCGTCCTCCGCATCATCGACGCCGCCCTTGCCGAACCGGAGCTCGTCCTTGTGTGTCGTCGCGAACGAGTTGTCGAGGCCCCACTGGTTGATGCGGACGCGCTGCGGCTCTTTGTTCACGGCGCGGAAGCTCGATCCAAAGCCGAGGCTCTGGATGTACTTCTGCGCCTCGGTGATCCAGTAGTACGCCATGACCTGCTCGAATTCATCGTCGTGGCGGTTGTAGATGAAGGAGTTGGTCGCCGAGTACGCGGGGTTACCGGTCTCGCTGATGACCACCGCCCAGTCGCCCGAGAGGAAGCCGCTCCCGTCGAGGTTCGTGAGCGTCTTCGTCCGATAGGCCGGCTGGAGCGCCGCGTAGTCCTCATCGTTCTGGTCCGTGAGCGTCTGGTCCTGGAGCTGCGCAACGGGGTTCGGGAAGAACACGCGTCCGCTTCCGGTGCTGGTGCCCGGGCCGGGTTTCGTTCCGTACGCCTCGCTACCGGACACGAACAGAAGCGCGATGACCGCGAACAGCACTGCGAGATGACGCACCTGACCCTCCCCTTCGCCGCTATGCGGCTTTCTTGAGCTCGGCGACGACGCGACCGACCGCTTCCTTTGCGTCGCCGAACAGCATCCCCGTCTTGGGGTCGAGATAGAGCTCGTTGTCGATGCCGGCGAAGCCCGGCTTCATCGAGCGTTTGATCACGATGATGTTCTGCGCCTGGTCCACGTTGAGGATCGGCATTCCGTAGATCGGGCTCGACGTGTCCTTCCGGGCCGCGGGGTTCGTCACGTCGTTCGCGCCGATCACCAGTGCCACGTCGGCGCGCTGGAAGTCTTCGTTGATCTGCTCCATGTCGAAGAGCTTCTCGTAGGGCACGTTCGCTTCGGCCAGCAGCACGTTCATGTGACCGGGCATGCGGCCGGCGACCGGGTGGATCGCGTACTTCACCTCGATGCCCTTCGCCTCGAGCAGGTCCGCGAGCTCGCGCACGTTGTGCTGGGCCTGCGCGACCGCGAGGCCGTAGCCGGGGACGATGATCACGCTCTGCGCGTAGCCGAGCAGGATCGCGGCGTCCTCGGCGCTGACCTCGCGGAACGAGCGGCCATCGTCGGTCTTCGCTCCCGCCGCCGCCGGGCCGGCGGCGCCGAACGCGCCGAACAGGACGTTGCCGAGAGAGCGGTTCATCGCCTTCGACATGAGGCGCGTGAGGATCGTGCCCGAGGCGCCGACGAGGGTGCCCGCGACGATGAGCATCTGGTTGCCGATCGAGAAGCCCGCCATCGCGACCGCGAGCCCGGTGTATGCGTTCAGGAGCGAGATGACGACCGGCATGTCCGCGCCGCCGATCGGCATGACGAGGGCGACGCCGAATGCCAGCGCGAGCAAACCGACCAGGCCGAGCGCGAGCTCCTTCGGCGCGGCGATCATCCCCGCGGCATCGGCCACGAGCACCAGCGCGAGCAGGAGCATGCCGGCGAACAGGCCGCCGGTGACGAGCTGCTGGCCCGAGTACTTGAAGGCCTTCGCATCGATCAGGCCCTGCAGCTTCCCGAACGCGATGATGCTGCCGGAGAACGAGACCGCACCGATCATCAGGCCCAGCAGGATCGCGATGACCTCGCCGACCGACGCGCCACCCGCGCTCGTCGCGCGCAGGTATTCGAGCAAGGACACCAGCGCCGCCGCGCCACCTCCGGCGCCGTTGAAGATGGCGACCATCTGCGGCATCGCCGTCATCGGCACCTGTCGGGCGCCGACGACGCCGATGACCGTGCCGATCGCGATCGCGGGCAGCACGAGGATCCACGCCGCGGCGACCTGCTGCTCGAGGAACGTCGCGATGACCGCGGCGAGCATTCCTGCCGCGGCGACGCGGTTGCCCGTCTGCGCGGTGGTCGGCCCCGAGAGACCCTTCAGGCCGAAGATGAACGTGATCGCGGCGATGAGGTAGACCCACGGAACCAGCTCGCGAAGCTGTTCCACTACTTCTTCTCCGCGGGCTTCGCGGGACGCGGGCGCGCCTTGAACATCTGCAGCATCCGGTCGGTGACGACGAAACCGCCGACGACGTTGATCGTGCCGAGCACGACCGCGAGGAAGCCGAGGACCGTGCCGAGCGGCCCTGGCAGTGCGGTCGCGACGAGCAGGGCGCCGACGATGATGATGCCGTGGATCGCGTTCGCGCCTGACATCAGCGGCGTGTGCAGCGTCGTCGGGACCTTCGAGATGACCTCGTTCCCGACCCAGATCGCGAGCATGAAGACGTACGCGCCGAGGAGGACCTCGCTGCTCACGCGCGCGCTCCCGCGGGCGCCGGCTGCATCGCCTTCTTGGTGCCCTCGTGCACGACCTCGCCGCCGTGCGTGATGACCGTCCCCCTCACGACCTCGTCGCCGAGGTTGAGGTCGAACGTCCCGTCCTTCTTGATCATCAGCGCGAGGAGGCTCGCGATGTTGCGCGAGTACATCTGGCTCGCGTGGAACGGCATCGAGGCGGGCAGGTTCGTCAGTCCGATGATCGTCACGCCGCTCGAGACGATCGTCTTCCCGGCCTCGGTCAGCTCGGCGTTGCCACCGGTCTCCGCCGCGAGATCGACGATGACCGACCCGGGCTTCATCGTCGGGATCATCTCCTTCGTGATGAGCACGGGCGCCTTACGACCGGGGATCGCGGCGGTCGTGATGATGATGTCGTTCTCGCGCGCCGCCTTGGCGAGGAGCTCGACCTCTTTGCGATGCGCTTCTTCGGACAGCTCCTTGGCATACCCGCCCGCGCCGGCGCCACTCTCGCCGAGGTCGATCTCGAGGAACTTCGCGCCGAGGCTCTGCACCTGCTCCTTTACGACCGGCCGCGTGTCGAACGCCTCGACCACGGCGCCGAGACGGCGCGCGGTCGCGATCGCCTGAAGCCCGGCCACACCGGCTCCGATGACGAGCGCCTTCGCCGGCGCGATCGTGCCGGCCGCTGTCGTGAGCATCGGGAAGAACTTTGGGAGCGCCGCCGCAGCGAGGAGGACGGCCTTGTAGCCGGCGACGGTCGCCTGGGACGAGAGCGCATCCATCGGCTGCGCGCGCGTGATCCGCGGGATCGCGTCCATGCTCAGCGCCGTGACCTTCCGCTCCGCGAGCGTGCGGGCGAGATCGGTGTTGACCAACGGCGAGAGGAACGCAACGAGGACCGTTCCCTGTTTTAGCCGGCCGATCTCCGCGTCGGTCGGACGCTGCACCTTCGCGACGAGCTCGGCGTCGAACGCGTTGTCGACGATCTGCGCGCCGGCCTTCTCGTATGCGTCGTCAGGGAAGGCGGAGGCCACGCCCGCGCCGCGCTCGACGAGGACCGTGTTCCCGGCTTTCGCCAGCCGCCCGACCGTCTCCGGGACCAGCCCGACACGGGTCTCGCCGGGCATGGTCTCCTTCGGGACGCCGATCTTCATGGACGCCGAAACGCTAGCAGGTGCGCTGCGCCGTTGCGCGCAGTACCGTGCGCGACGGGGATGGAAGGTATCTGGGCGGTGCTGCGGGAGCGGCTCGACTACGCATCGTTCGTTCCTCGGCTCGTGCCCGACGTCGAGCGCGCGGAGCTCCGCCGCCGTGACGGCAGCACGTACTACGTACTGAAGAACCCGCGCGGCGAACGCGGTGCGGGCCTCTACGTGCGGCTCGAGCCGGAGGATCTACGCCTCGTCGATCTCATGGACGGTGAACGCACCGTCCAGGACATCCTCGTCGCGCATCTCGAGCGTCAAGGCACCTTCGCGCTCGACCGCCTCGCTCGCGTGACCGCGGTGCTCGGCGCGAACGGATTCTTCGGCGAGGAGCGTGCGCCCGTCTACGAGACGCTCATGGCACGACGAGCGATGCGCGATCCGCTCACGCGACTGTCGCTCCTCTTGCGCAAGCTGATCATGTGGGACATCGCGCGGTGGAACAACGCGGACCGCGTGGTGGACGTGATCTACCGGTTCGGCGGACGCCTCGCGTTCACGCGCGTCGGAGGGACGTTGCTGGTGCTGCTAGCGCTCGCCGGCATCGTCGTCTGGATCCGAGAGCTTGGCACCGGGCGTCACGGTCTCGCGACGGTCCAGGGCAGCTACACACTGGGCATCCTCGCGCTGACCTTGTTGCAGGTCATTTCGATATCCGTGCACGAGGCCGGACACGCACTCGCAATCCGGCACTACGGACGTCGAGTCCGGCGCTTGGGTCTGATGATCTATTACCTCTTCCCGGCCGCCTACGTCGACGCGACCGACATGGCGATGGCGTCGCGCGGGCAGCGGATCGTCGTCTCGCTTTCGGGTCCGATCGGCGGGGCGACGGTCGGTGCGATCTGCGCATTCATCGCGGCATTCGAGGGCGGCATCGTCGGAAGCGTCGCGTTCCAGGGGGCCAGCCTCTTCATCTTTCAATTGGCGCTGAACCTCGTCCCCATCCTCGAGCTCGACGGATATCACGTGCTTGTGGATCTGTTGGACGCACCATTTCTCCGTCAGCGCTCGATGGCGTTCGCGCGAACGGGGGTCGTTCGGAAGCTGCGACGTCGCGAGCGCTGGTCGCGGAATGAGATCGGTCTCGGTGTCTTCGGGGCGATCGCGATCGTCACGTCGGTCCTCGTCCTCGTCTTCTCACTCACCCTGTGGCAGACGCGCGTCGCCACCGCGGCGAAGGAGCTGTTCGCGAATGGGCCCATCGGCGTGCTCGGTCTCGCGCTGCTCGTCCTTGTCTTCGTCGGTCCTCTGCTGGTGGCCCTCGTCGCGCGGCTTGTCGGCGCGGTCCGTAGCTTCGCGCGCCTCCGCAGCGCGCGCGCGAGCCGGGCGCGGCTTGGGACCGTCCACGAGCGAGCGGCCGTACTGGCGCGCGTGCGCTTCTTCGCCACCCTCTCCTCGCCGGCGCTCCTTGCCATCGCTTCGCACCTCCAGGAGCAGCCGGTGGAGGCCGGCGCGACGGTCGTGGTCGCGGATGAGGTGGGCGACCGTTTCTACCTCGTCCGCTCCGGAAGGCTCCAGGCCATCGGGCGCGACGGTGAGGTCCTGGGGACGATCCTCGCCGGGGAGGGCTTCGGCGAGATGGCGCTGCTGGATCGGAAGCCGCGCGGCGCCACGGTCCGTGCCCTGGAGCCGTGCGAGCTCTGGTCCCTGGACCGCGGCCACTTCGAGCGCTGGGTCCGCGATCGTTACGAGGTCGCCGCCCGTATCCGAGCCTCAGCGGAGGAGCGGGCTGCGCTCGCGGCGCTTCCGTTCTTCCGAGGTCTCGATGCCCTGGAGCTCGACCGGATCGCGGCCCGGCTCGTCACGCGCCGGGTCGCCGCCGGCCACGCGGTCTTCTCGGAGGGCGATCCCGGGGACCGTTACTACGTTGTCCGCGAGGGCCAGGCGGAGGTATCGATCGCCGGCGACGTCGTCCGCAGCCTGGGCCGGGGAGACTCCTTCGGCGAGCTGGCTCTTCTCTACGGGCATCCTCGGACGGCAACCGTGACCGCCAAGACCGACCTGATCCTGGCCGGGCTCGGTCGGGAGGACTTCCTACGCCTTGTTCGGGGCTCCCGCGAAAAAATAGGCGAATTCCGCGCGCGAACGGCGCATTATGTCGGCGCCGGGCTGGGCTCGGCGGCGCGGGGAACGTGAGGACGCGGGGAGCGTGACGGGTTGGACTGTTGGACATGCGAACGCACTGCCCTGGGAGCGTGTCGCTTTTGCGGCCGCGGCACCTGCCGCGAGCACGCGAAGACGCACCCGTTCCTCATCGATGTGTTTCGAGGCAACAAACACCAGACGCTCCGCGCGCTCGTGGTCGAAGATGCCCTGCACTGCGGCGTCTGCCGGCCGCGCGGCGATCCGGTCGATCTGCCTGAGCTTGAGTAGAGGGGGGTAGGGAAATAGTCGAACGTCATCAGCATTACAGAGGGCGCGTCGCACCGGTGGACGAAGCGCGCTTCGCTCAGGACCAATCTGCCGGCAGAACCAAAACGGAGGAGGAATGACATGTCCAAGGATGCACTCGCAAAAGTCGTCCAGCGCGCGATCAGCGACGCCGCGTTCCGGCGCCAGCTGAACTCGGACCCCACCGGCGCGCTTCGCGGTTTCGACCTCAGCACCGACGAGCTGTCGGCACTACGCACCGGAGACGCGGGCCGTCTCTCCACGCTGGGCATCGACCAGCGCATGAGCAAGGCATTCTCGCTCGGAGGCGCGATCGCTTCCACGCGGATGTCGCAGAGCGACCTCACGCCCGGCGGTGGTCCGGCGATGGTCGACGACCTCTCAGGTGCGGGCGGCCGCACCGTCATCCCAGCTGACCCTGCTCAGGTCGGTTCTGCCGACGTCATCGACGCCGGCAGCGTCACACGCACTGTGCGCGCGGGCGACGACTGGAAGTTCGCCAACAAAGACGCGGCGGGTGGCAGCGGCACGAACACAGTGCGCGCGGGCGACGACTGGAAGTTCGAGGGCCGCGTCGCGCCGGAAGGCGGCGCCGTATCTCGCACGGGCGATGACTGGAAGTTCGCGGACCGAGCCGCTTCTCAAGGCGGCGTCGCGCCCGTGGACGGTTCACCAGAGGCGACTGCGGCTGACATCTCGAAGGGCGGCGGCATGGCGAGCTACCCGGCGCATGACGGGCTCGCCGGACCGTCACAGGTCACGTCGGCCAGAGCCGGCGACGACTGGGCTCGCAGCAGCGCCGCAGACGCGGACTCAGGACGCATCGGCAGCGCACGTCTCGATGACGCGAGCGGCGCGGCCAGCCGACCGAACGTGATCCACGACGACCCAGACGGTTTCCTCGCGGCGCAAGCCGACGCGGGCGGTTCAGTGACCCGCGCGAACGTGATCCACGACGACCCGGACGGTTTCCTCGCGGCGCAAGCCGACACGACGGGCGGAGCGGACGCCCCGACGACCGCGTTCGTCGACGAGTCCGAGAGCTATCTGACAAAAGTCGGCTACGACGCGACCGCAGCCTCGGCCAGCGGCGGCGCGCGCGTGATCCACGACGACCCGGACGGTTTCCTCGCGGCGCAAACCGACTCGGGTGGCGTCGACGGCCCGCATGAGGCCACCGACGAAGGACAGATCACCCCGTAATAGCGATACACGTGGGTGGGACGGCAAAGAGCGAGCGGCCCAAAAGGGCCGCTCGCTCCAGGTCAGTAGCGGATCTCTCTTTTCAGAAGCGCCTGATCCACGAGCTCCACCTGCCCACGTCCGAGTTTGACCCCGCCGCGGCGCTCGAGATCAACGAGAACGCGGTTGACCGCGACGCGCGTCGCGCCGACGAACGCGGCGAGGTCCTCCTGGGTGAGCAAGATGACGTTCGGAGCGCCGAGGAGCTCGTTCTGATCGAGCAGCAGCTTCGCCACGCGCCCGGGTAGATCCAGGAACACCAGATCCTCGATGTGGCCGGTGCTGCGCCGGATGCGCGTGGCGAGCAGTGCGAGCAGCTGGCGCATCGCGTCCGGACTGCCGCGCAGCACGTCCATGAAGTCACGATTCGCGAGGGCGAACGTCGTCGTCTCGGTCATCGCGGTGACGGTCGCCGAGCGGGGGCCCTCGTCGAACAGCGAGATCTCGCCGAACACATCACCGCCCCGGTGCAGCGCGATCACGACTTCCTGCCCGCCTTCTTCGGGCACGGAGACCTTCACCGTGCCTGACGCAATGAGATACACGTGGCCCGCGGGGTCATCACGGTGGAAGATGACCTCGTTGCGCTGGAAATGCTTCGAGCGCATCCGCGCCGCGAGCTCGAGACGCTCGCGCTGTCCAAGTGGCGCGAAGACCGGCGAGTGTGCGAGGACGTCCGCGATCTGGCTCGCGTCCACGGACTAGGCGGCGATCCCGACGAGCTTCTCGAGGCGCGGCCGCACGTCGTTCGCGAGCCGCTCCATGCTCTCAGTGTCGTAGGGATACGCGAAGCCAACTATGTAGCCGCGGATCCCGACGTCCCAGTACCGCTTCAGATGCGCCGCGACCTGGTCGTTGTTCCCGAGGAACGCGTTCGGGCGATTCATGCCGGGATGATGCTTTTGTATCTCGGCCAGGACGCCCTCAGCCTCCGCCTTCGTGTCGCGGATCACCAGCCAGCTTCCGCCGTATGGCTCGATCTGCGTTGGATCGCGACCGGCATCGAGGCAGTGCTGTCGCAGGATCTCGAGCTTGCGTGCCATCGTCTCGGGCGGACCGAAGCCGTGCCACATGTCCGCGTAGCGCGCCGTGGTGCGCAGCGTCTTCTGCTCGCCGCCGCCGCCGATCATGATCGGAAGGCGCTTCTGCACGGGTCGGGTGTTGAGCAGCGCGTTCTTGAGCGTGTAGTACTTGCCCTTGTACGTCACGCGTTCGCCGTCGAGCAGCGCGCGGATGACCTTCGCGGCTTCCGCGAATCGGCGCGAGCGCTCGCCCGGCGTTCCGAGATCGATCCCGTAGGCCTTGTGCTCCGTCTGATTCCAAGCGGCCCCGATCCCGCAGATCGCGCGGCCGTTCGAGACCTGATCCAGGGTCGCGGCGATATTCGCGATCACGGCCGGATGGCGATAGGTGACGCCCGACACCATCGCGCCGAAGCGCACACGCTGGGTGACCGCCGCGAATCCCGCGAGGATCGTCCAGGCTTCGAAGTTCGGCCGCTCCTCCTCACCCGAGAGCGCGTAGAAGTGGTCCCAGGTCCATACGGAGTCGATGCCGATGCGGTCCGCGAGCTGCGCGGCGTCGCGCATCGCGGGCCAGGTCGTGTTCTGTGGCCAGAGCTGGAAGCCGAGTTTCATGAGCGAACGCGAAGCGTATGCTCCTTTTTCTCATGGCGCTCGACACCAAGCGACCGACCGACACCTCCGCGATCGTCAAGGACACCAAGGACCACGTCCTCGTTTCCTGGTCGGCGCAGGGTGCTCTTTCTCCGCTCGTCATCACCGGTGCGAAGGGGTCCTGGCTGCACGCCGGCGAGAGGCGGATCCTCGACTTCTCCTCGGGCCTCATCAACGTCAATCTCGGCCACGGTCATCCCAGGGTCGTGCGTGCCATCCAGGAGCAGGCGGAGAAGCTCTGCTACGTCACGCCGTCGTTCGGCGAGGAGAGCCGCGCCGAGCTCGCGCGCCTCATGGCCGATATCACGCCGGGCGATCTCACCAAGACGCTATTTACGACGGGCGGCAGCGAGGCGAACGAGCACGCACTGCGCATCGCGCGCATGTACACCAAGCGCCACAAGGTCCTCACGCAGTGGCGCTCCTTTCATGGCCAGACGCAGGGCGCCGCGACGCTCGGCGGCGACAACCGGCGCTGGGCGAACGAGCCCGGCATCACCGGTGTCGTTCGCTTCCTGAATCCCGACCCGTACCGTTCGATGTTCGGCAATGACGCGCAGAAGGCGCTCGCACATGTGGAAGAGGTCCTCTGGTACGAGGGTCCCGATTACGTCGCGGCGATCTTCCTCGAGCCGATCGTCGGCAGCTCCGGACTCATCGTGCCGCCCGAGGGCTTCCTTCGCGGGCTGCGCACGCTCTGCGACAAGCACGGGATCCTGCTCATCCTCGACGAGGTCATGACCGGCTTCGGTCGCACCGGCAAGTGGTTCGCGGCCGAGCACGAGGGCGTCGTGCCGGACATGATGACCTTCGCGAAGGGCGTGAACTCCGGCTACGTCCCGCTCGGCGGCGTCATCGTCGACGAGCCGATCGCGAAACACTTCGACACCAACGTCCTATGGGCCGGGCTCACGTACGCCGGCCATCCGCTCGCCTGCGCGGCCGGCGTCGCGACGATCGAGGCATACCGCGAGGACGGTCTCATCGAGCGCGGCGCGCGAAGCGGCGAGCTCCTGATCCGCGAGCTGCGTGCCGTCGCGGAGCGTCACCCCTCGGTGGGCGACGTGCGCGGCAAGGGACTCTTCATCGGCATCGAGCTCGTGAAGGATCGCAAGACGAAGGAGATGCTGGAGCGCTGGAACGGACCGTCCGCGAAGCTGCAGAACGCGATCAAGAGCGCGCTCATGCAGCGCGACGTCTACATCCTGAACCGTTGGAACATGCTCTTCATCGCGCCCCCGCTCAACGTCACCGAAGACGAGGTCGCGTTCGGTGTGAAGGCGATCGACGAAGCACTCACGGTCGCCGACCGGTACGCGGCGACGGGCGAGCTCTAGCCCGACCCGGAGCGCTTCCTGGCTAAACGATCCAGCGTGTGCGTGCGCGGCGATGCGCGTCCGCGCCGTCCGCGCCCATGAGATTGGCGAGGGCACCGAGGAGACCGAGCGCGCCGATCGCGATGAGAAGCTCCATTTCGACCTCCGTTCACGGATAGAACGGAGCCGTGGCGCCCCGCGTGAGATGAGACTAGGCAGTGAGCGCGGGCGCCACATCCCTCAGAGCGGGGATTATTTCCCGTCCGTACGTCTCGAGGATCTCCTCCTCGTCACCGCTCATGAGGTAGATGTTGAATTGCCTCACCCCGACCGCGGCCAGCTTGCCGAGCTTCGCGATGTGCTGTTTTGTATCGCCGATCACACAGAAGCGGTCCACCGACTCATCGTCGACAAAGGCAGCGTTCGATGATCCCGATTCGGCGTGGTGCTGGTAGTCATATCCGGGTCGGTCACGGACATACGCGGTCAGATCCGGCGGGAGACCCTGCTCCCCGTATCGCTTCACCAGGTCGACGACGTGGTTGCTCACCAGTGCGGGGAACCAGCGGACCGCGTCGAGCGCGCGCTTTCGGTCGCCGAGGTGCGCCGGTGCGGCGGCCATGACCGCGACCGCCTTCGGATCGCGGCCCGCACCGCGCGCGCCCTGCCGCAGCAGGCCGACGCACCAGCCCACCAGGCTCGGGTCGGCGAGCTGGATGATCGCGCCGTCGGCAACGCGACCCGTGAGCTCGAGCGCTCTGGGCCCGTAACCCGCGATCCACACCGGGAGGCGGTACCGCTCGACCCAGTCGAGACGCAGCTTCGCTCCTTCGTACGTGACCTCGCGGCCCTCGCAGAGGTCCCGGATCACCTGCGTCGCCTCTTCGAGGCTTGCGAGCGTCGTCGGCGGCTTTCCGAGGACGCGCCGCGCGGAGTCGCCGCGGCCGATGCCGAGATCCATGCGGCCCTTGGACAGCAGCTGCAGCACCGCGAGGGTGCTGGCCGTCACCGATGGCTCCCGCGTCGCGGGATTTGTAACGCAGGTCCCGAGCCTCATGCGCTCCGTGTTCTGCGCCATGAGCGTGAGGAGGACGTACGGCTCTTTCCAGAGCACGTGGCTGTCGAAGATCCAGCCGTACGTAAAGCCGTTTTGCTCCGCGAGCCTCGCGAGGCTGACCGCCCGTTCGAACGTGACGTCCGGCTTGAGGGTGAACCCGAACTCCATAGGAGTCGCGAGTCTAGAAGCCCGGCCAGACGTCCTTCAGGATGCTGCGCTCGAACTGCGCCAGCTCGTGGCTGTACGCGTCGAACCGTCCGCGCCGGATCGCGTCGAGCGCCCGATCGTGATGATCGAGCGCCCTTGAGTCGCGGCTGTCGTAGCCGAAGAAATACGCAGCCACGTCGAGTGCGACGAGCGCACCTGCGAATGCCAGCAGTTCCATCGTGCCCGCCTTTCTGTCACTGGTGGCCGTAACCACCGTTGCACGGCTATGACAGTGTGCTACTGTGTAACCGTCGTCAAGACCCTACGGAGGTAATGTGCGCAACATTCCCAGAGCGGACCACGACTTCGAGTTTGTCGGAGGCTCGGTCGCGCTCGACTTCGCGAACACGCTCGGCGGCATGCACACCGCGCCGACCCACGAGCACCTCATCGAGTACGCGGATCTCGTCGCGTTCGGTCGCAGCGCCGGGACGATCTCGCCTTCGCAGGGTCGTCGTCTGATCGATGAGGCGGAACGACAGCCGGCCCGCGCCGCGGCCGTCCTGCGGCGGGCGATCCTCGTGCGCGAGGCGATCTGGCGCGTGTTCGACGCGTTCGCGAAGAGCGCGCGCGCCGACGCCGCCGACTTCGCCACGATCCACGAGGAAGAGCTCGCCGCACTGAAGCACGCGCGCTTCGAACAGAGCGGCTCGGATGTCGCCTACCAGTGGTCGGAGGAGCTGTCGTTGGACCGGCCGCTTTGGGACATCGCGCGCGCAGCCGGCGACTTGCTCCGCTCAACCGTGGATCGCACGCGCATCCGTGAGTGCGGCTCTGCTACGTGCGAATGGCTCTTCATCGATATGAGCCGCAACCACACGCGTCGCTGGTGCGATATGAACGACTGCGGGAACGTCGCCAAAGTTCGTCGCTATCGAGCGCGGCAACGCGCGCCTAAGACGAAGGCGTCCCGCTAGACCACTCGCTCGCGCGCTCGATCTCCACGCGCACGATCGGCCGGCCCTCCAGCGGCAATTTCTCGTACTGCGCGTACTTCGCGACTAGAAGCGCTGCGGCGGCATCCCGTTCCTCGCCGCTCTCGAGGATCGTCGCCACGCCATCGACCATGACCCACGCGAGATGCGTCCAGTCCTCGTCGTAGCGATCGACGACGAGCGCCACGCGGCCGTTCGTCTCGATGTTCCGCACGCGGCGCAGCGCGTGCCAGTCGTCATCGCGCTTGGGTTTGCGGTCGAGCGGTGTGTAGAGGATGTCGTCGCGCCACACGAACACGATCGGCACGACGTGCGGCCGCGCGTACTGATCCGATGTGGCGAGGTGCGCGACGCGTGCGGTCGAGAGGAGGTCGCGCGCGGCGGCGGAGAGGCTAGGCACGCAGGCGCGGAAGGATCTCGCGCCCGTACAGGCGCATCGCCCGCTCCTGATCCTTGCCGGGGAAGTGGAAGACGAGGTGCGTGAAACCCCACTCCACGTAGCGGCGGATCTTCTCGACGTGCTCGTCTGGATCGGTCGAGACGATGAAGCGCGTGTGCGCCTTGTCGGCCGCCGCTTCGGCCCGGCGCTCCATCTCGCGAGGATCCTCGACACCGGCCTTCTCCTCAGCGGGTAGCGCGAGGGCTGCCCACTCGCGCGTGTCGGCCATCGCGCGCTCGCGGTCGGTGTCGAACGAGACTTTCATCTCGATCGTGCGCTCGATCTTCGCCGGGTCGCGCCCCGCTTCGCGTGCGCCGGTCTCGACCGCCGGCAGCAGCGTCTCGCGGTACAGCTCGTCGCCCTTCCCGCTGGTGCAGATGAACCCGTCCGCCTCTTTCCCCACGTAGGTCGCGGTCTGTGGGCCCGCGGCGGCGATGTAGATCGGCACGCCGTTCTTGGGCTTGTCGAAGATCTTCGCCGCGCGCGTCTTGAAGTACCTGCCATCGAACGTGACGTAGTCGTCCGACCAGAGGAGCTTCATGAGCTTGACCGCTTCCCGCAGCCGGCGGAAGCGCTCTGGCAGCTCCGGCCACTCCGTCGCGAGGACCGGAGTCTCGTTCATCGACTCACCCGATCCCACGCCCAGGAAGAAGCGGTCCGGGAACAGCAGCGCGATCGTGGCCGCGGCCTGCGCCACGATGGCTGGGTGATAGCGGAATGTCGGGGTCACGACGCTCGTTCCCATACGCACGCGCGAGGTCTTCGCGCCGAGCGCGCCGAGCCAGGCCCACGAGAAGGGCGCGTGGCCGCCGGTGTCGCGCCACGGATGGAAGTGATCGCTCACCACGACGCTATCGAAGCCGAGCTCCTCGGCGAGCACGCCGTACCGGAGGAGGTCGGCCGGTGCGAACTGCTCCGCGGACGCTTTCCAGCCGAGTGTCAACATGGCTCACACATCCTATGAGGAAGTCGTCATGCGGCTGATCGTCACCCCGGTCAATGGACTGCCGGAGATCCTTCCCGGCAACGACCTCGCGACCCTCATCCGCGACGCCGCGCGCGCGCAGAGTGAGGAGATCCGTGACGGCGACATCGTTGTCGTCGCACAGAAGATCGTGTCGAAGAGCGAGGGGCGCATCGTGCATCTCGCGGATGTGGTGCCGGGTAAGCGCGCGAGCGAGATGGCGGCGGAGTCGGGAAAAGACGCGCGCCAGATCGAGGTCGTCCTCGGAGAGTGCGCCAAGATCGTGCGCTGGGAGCGCGGCATCCTGATCTGCGAGACGCACCATGGGTTCGTGTGCGCGAATGCCGGGGTGGATCGCTCGAACGCCGGAGCGCCGGACACGGTGGTGCTCCTCCCGGTGGATCCGGACGCGTCGGCGACGCGGCTGCGTGACGCGTTCCGCGCGGCGACCGGGGCGACCGTCAGCGTCGTCGTGACGGATACGTTCGGTCGTGCGTGGCGCGAGGGTCACACGAACGTGGCGATCGGGATCGCCGGGCTGCCCGCGCTCAAACGCTACATGGGTCAGCGCGACCCGGAAGGCTACGAGCTGCGCGTGACCGAGATCGCCGTTGCCGACGAGATCGCCGGAGCCGCGGAGCTGGTCATGGGCAAGCTGGACCGGTGCCCCGTGGCGCTTGTGCGTGGATTCACGCTCGACGAACCCGCGGAGACCGCGCAGGAGTACGTTCGGCCCGCGGACCGCGACCTGTTCCGCTAGAAATACCAAGGGGTGTGTGGGGAGTGAAACGAGCGTTGACGCCGGCCGAGCGCGATTTCCTTCACGAGCTGCGCTTCGCGGTGCTGGGCACCACCAACGAGAACGGCTCGGCCCATCTCACGGTCATGTGGTACGTGCTCGAGGGCGACGAGATCATGTTCAACACCGCGGCCGGCCGAAAGAAGCCGGACAACCTCACGCGTGATCCGCGGGCGTCGCTCATCGTTCCCGACGGGTACCGCTTCGTGCGCGTCGATGGCACCGTCCGCTCGAATGACGACCAGACGATCGCGCAGGCGGACATCCGGAAGCTGGCGCTCCGTTATTACCAGAGCGAGGAGCGTGTGCAGCGCAGCGTCGACGCGACGTGGGCGAAGCAGCACCGGATCACCTACCGCATGCCCGCACTTCGCGTTTACAGCTCGGGGTTCTGATGCAGGACGTCGCGGCCACGCCCGAGCAGCGCTGGGAGCCGCTCGGTCTAGAAGAGGTCAAGCGCCTCTTCGCTCCGGTCGCGGCGCCCTGGTGGGTTGCCGGGGGCCGCGCGCTCGACATGTTCCTCGGGCACGAGACACGCAAGCACGACGACATCGAGATCGCCGTGCTGCGCCGCGACCAGCTTGCGTTCCGCGACGCGCTCGCACAGTGGGATGTCCAGATCGTGCACGCGGCCGAGCTCGTCCCGTGGAAGCGCGGTGAGACGATCACGCAAGGCGAGCATCACGAGATCTGGGCACGAGAGAAGCCCGACGGGCCCTGGCGTCTGGAGCTGCTACTCGAAGAGAGCGAAGGCAAGCGCTGGAGGTATCGGGGCAATTCGAGCATCGGACTCAACGTCGCGGACCTGGGACGCCGCGACGCGTACGGCATCGAGTTCATACGGCCGGAGGTCGCGCTGCTCTACAAGTCGGCGTTACGACGACCTGTCGACGAGACGGACTTTCTGTACGTGCTGCCGCGGCTCGATGTCGCGCAGCGAAGCTGGCTCTCTGCCGCGCTGTACACGACCGATCCGACGCACCGTTGGCTCGAACGCATGAAGCTCGCTGCGAAATAAGGGAACCCCCGCCGTCGCCGGCGGGGGTCCTCTTTTTCAGCTGATCGGTGCGCTAGTTAGGCGTATCGACGGGATGCTGAAGGCCGGACCTGCTCGAAGCAGGAGCTGCAGTACACGGGCTTGTCGCCGCGCGGCTGGAACGGCACGCGCGCCTCGTTGCCACAGTTGCTGCAAGTGGCCGTGAAGAACTCACGGGGTCCACTCATGCTCTGGCTGCCGTAGCCGCCGGTGCTCCCGCCTGCGCGGCGTGCCGCGCGACAGCTCGAGCATCGGCCCGGCTCGTTGACCAGGCCACGGGCCTGGTAGAACTCCTGTTCCCCAGAAGTCCAGATGAATTCCTGACCGCAGTCTTTGCAGGTCAGAGTCTTGTCGGTGAAGCTCATTAGTTGAAGCTTCCTCCCTTTATGTTGCTGACGCCTTGAGCACTCGCCAGGGTTCGGGAGGAAGAAAAGCCTCAGAACGCCCGCGTTGATCACTCTTGCCGCCGCGTGTCCCTTGCGGGACGACATCATTGTACCGCCTGCGTGCCGTTCACACCATCATTTCGGGTGCTCTTTGTCGCGCCATGGGCTCGGGAGCTTGTCCGGCGGAAATGTCCTCGGAAAGGCCTCGCCGAGCCATTCATCGAACCATTCGCCGGATCGGAACCACGAGCGCGGGTAGGTCCCGATCTGGGAATAACCCGCCTTCTGATTCGCGCGCCAGCTGCCCTCGTTCGCGAGCGCGATCCAGTTGTGCGTGCGATGGAAGCCCAACTCGTTCCAGATGAAAGCCATGCGCAGGCGGATCGCCTCGCTCGCGATGCCCTTGCCGTACAGATCGTGGCGTCCGATGAAGATCCCGGTCTCTCCGTCGCGGCTTGCCCAGTTGATGTCGAAGACCCCGGTGAAGCCGACGGTCTCGCCCTGGTAGGCGATCGACCACGAGACACTGTCGTGGCTTTCGAGATGCCGCTTGAGCCGCTCTTCCGCGGTCGCCACCGTCTCCGTGGTGAAGCGCGGGCCCCAGAAACGTGTCACCTCGGGCTGCAGCTGCCACTGCGCGAAGAGCTTGTAATCCTCGAGCGTCGGCGGACGCAGCTCGATGCCGTTATCGCCGACGATGCGCGGGCCGAACATCAGCGCACCGTCCCGAGGGGCACGTATTCACGTTCGGTCTTCCCGAATCGCTCGTCCCAGGCTGAGCGTTCCATGAGGATCCAGGACTCATCGACGTAGCTCCCGTCGCGGTAGTAGACGTCGTGGCCACGCGCGAACTCGGTGTATCCGAGCTTCTCGGCGATCCGTAGCGCGGCCACGTTGTCGGCGCGCAGCTCGGTGCCCGAGCGCTTGAGATCGAGGTAGTCGAAGAAGTACCGGTGGAGCGCCAGGGCGGCATCCCATCCGTATCCCTTGCGCCACTCGTCGGGATCGATGATGAAGTGCTGGAGATTTGCGGCCGGCGGTGACTCGAGTCCGCCGACCCGCGCCCGCACGAGGCCGATGAGACGGCCCTCGGTCTCGATAGACCAGATCACCGCCCGCTGTTCCTTCGCCTGTTCCTTCAGCCGCTCTTTCCAGGTCGCTGGCATGGCGGGCTCGTGCCAGATCCGGCTGGCCCGCCGCACGCGCATATCCGCCATCCAGCGCGAGTACGCCGCGAGGTCGTCCTCCGTAGGCGTGCGCAGTGTGGTGCGTTTGCCTCTGATGACTCCGCCGAGTGCCATGGTCGACGAGGATAATCGCGGCCCGGCGCGCAAAGGTCACGCGGGCGGTAGACGGACTGTGAACTCGGCGCCGCCTCCTTCGACGTTGCGCGCCGTGATCTTGCCCCCGTGCGCGGTGGCGATCGCTTGAGCGATCGCGAGACCAAGACCCGCCCCATCACGCTGCGCGTTCTCGCCGCGATAGAAGCGTCGGAACAGACGTGTCTGCGCGCCGCCCGGGAGACCGGAGCCCGCATCCCTCACGTGCACGACGGCGTCGCCGTCCTCCCGCGCCCCGCGCACCGTGACCGCCGCTCCCTGCGGGGAGTGCTTCACCGCGTTGTCGATGAGATTCGTGAAGAGCTGCGCGAGCTTGTCCGGATCGCCGCGCACCGCCGGCAGTCCATCGGTGGACACGTCGAGCGTCACGCCTGCCTCGTGCGCCTGCACCTCGAGCGCGGCGACCGCGCTCGTCACGAGCGATATCGCTTCGACGCGCTCGCGCGCGAGCTCGGGGCCGCCGGCCTGGAGCTTTGCGACCTCGAGGAGCCCCTCGACCATCCGGATCAGACGGCGCGACTCGCGCTGGATGATCTTCGCCGCGGATGGCGCGGCCTCGCCCGCGGCTTCGCCTTCCGCGATCGCCTGAGCAAAGCCCTGGATCGACGTGAGCGGCGTGCGCAGCTCGTGCGAGATGTCGGCGAGGAAGGCCTGCTCGCTGTCGCGCGCACGTTCGATCTCGGCCGCCATCTCGTTGAATGCGCCGCCGAGCGCCGCGACCTCGCCCGGACCCGCGACCGGCACGCGTGTCCGGTACTCGCCGTGTGCGAAGCGGCGCGCGCCGGCGACGAGCTCGCGGAGCGGTCGCGTGATCGTGCGCGACAGGAGGCCGGCGACGATGAGGGCGAAACCGGCAGCGACAATGCCTGCGACGAGTAATGACGGGAGGAGCGCGCGCAGCGCGTCACCGAACGCCGCGCGCGGTCGCGCGACGACGATGATCGCCGGGTTGACGTTGCCGCCGGTCGCGGCCGGACGGAACGCCTGCTGCACGAAGAGCCACTGCGCGTCGTGATCGATGAACTGGCCGAAGGTGCCCTGCGTCGGTGCCGCCAGCGTCTGGCCGATGAGCGACCCCTCGCTGTCGACGAGCACCCGTCGGTTGTTGGAGAGCACGATGAGCCGCGCC
>Ga0114129_10002595_pt1 | contig 25118 bp, 25 predicted proteins | sample RhiMetdeltSRZDD1_FD_80071 | JGI IMG/M metagenome (GOLD analysis project Ga0114129, IMG submission 80071) | Populus rhizosphere microbial communities from Tennessee, USA - Rhizosphere MetaG P. deltoides SRZDD1 (version 2) (version 2) | ecosystem: Host-associated > Plants > Roots > Rhizosphere >...
CCCATGCGTTCACAGCGGAATCAGCGCGCGACGAATGCGTCCGGATGGACGTTCCACGTTCCGCAACGAGCGAGAGCAGCTCGCTCACGAACGCATACGTGGACGCCACGCGCCGAGCGAAGGGGTCGTGCGAATACGCTTCGCTCAGCACGGACATACGACCACGCAGCGCGTAGTAGTTCGTTCCGAATCGCGGCCGATGATCGTACGTGAACCAGCCACGATCGGCCGAGTCCTGCGAGACGAAATTGCCGTAGTCGAACGTCTCATAGCCACGCCGGGTGCGAACGCGACGCCGAAGCTCTGGAAGCAGCGAATCACGGACGTACGCGCCTCCCGCGAACGCCGGTCCCAGGTCGCCCGCGGGATTGAGCGACGGCGCGTATGTCAGCGCGTAGCCGTGATAGCTGCCGTCCGTCGTGTGCAGGTCGACGAAGAAGTCGGGGTTCCAGCGAGTGAACATGCGCAGCGACGCCTGCGTTTCCGGAGCGTCAGCCTTCATGTAGTCGCGATTCAGATCGAGTCCCTGGGCATTTGGGCGCTGTCCGACAAGTGGCGGCCCATTCTGCTCGCCGCGATTGCGGGCCTGGTCGGCGAATCGTTCGTTGCCGTCGGCGTTGTAAATCGGGACGGCAATCAGGACGATCGAGTCGAGCACATTGCGTTTCGATTGAAACACGAGATCCCGAACCAGCGCCAGCAATGCTTCCTTTCCCTCCACTTCGCCGGCGTGGATGTTCCCCTGGACGTACACGATCGGGCGCGCGAGGGCGCGCGCCGCCTCTGGTGAAGACACCACCGGCCGCGACGCGATCGCGTAGGGGATCGCCCGGCCCTCGTTCGTGGTTCCGATGGTTCCCACGGAAATCGGCGCGCCGAGCGCCGCGAGCGAGTCGATGAACGCGACGACGTCCGCGTAGCGCGACGTCTCGTTGTAGCTCGTGCGTTCGGCGCGGGTACGCGGTAGACGCGATTCCGTCACCTGTGGCGGCAGCACGGCCGCAACGTTAGGCTGCGGAGCGCCGCTCGACCTGGCACCTGAGCAGGCGGTCGACGCCGCGACGGTCAGCAGAAGTACTCTCATCGCACGAGTACGAGGCCGACCACGCCGCCAAAGTCGTCGGTGACGCGCGCAACATTCGTGGGCACCAGCCAGTCGCCGCCATCGAGTCGGACATTCAGGCGATGCGATCCTCTGGTGATCGGGATAGTGGTCTCCCAAACACCCTCGGGCGTTCGCACGAGAGGCACAGGCATCCAGTCGGTGAAGTCCGCCATAATCTCGATCCGTTCCGATGCAGGGGCTCGAACGCGAACGATTCGCGCAGCCGAGTCCGCGTTCGTGATGCGAAGTATTACGCCATCGGTCGCAACAGGCGGTTTGGTTACGCTGGCCAGGAGGTCGTCGCGTCTCGGGAAGCGAGATCGAGTCGGAAGCCGGAGGCTGAGTGACACGAATCGGGCGCCCGGCAATCGTTGGAGCAAATCGGCCGGGTAGCTACCGACGCTCGCAGTCGCCAACAGGCGCCTGTTGATCGCGAACGTGGCGCCGGCGGAGACCCATCCGAAATCGCCGCGGCCAGCCTGGCCGGTGCGCCATCCGAGCGTCCCGGACAGTGAGACCGGGCCTAACGACTGATCCACGGTGGCGCCGACGTCGGTCATCAGATCGCCGTTTTGCAATTGCTGTGGGTGGAAGCTCGCGCTCACGACGGTTCGGCCGCGACGAAACCATCCGCCGACGTCCCCGAGCAGAGTGGTGCGCCATTGCTCGCCATCGAACGTTCTCGCAAACCCGCCGCCTGCCCAGAGGCCGCGTTGCTGATCGAGCAAATGCAGTCGGGCCTGCGGGAGGAAATGCATCGTGGGCAAGAGCCCCTGCTGTGCAGAGCCGGTTGCCGTCATGCTCATCTCGCCACGAATTGCACGGAAGAACGGGATGTAGTAGTCGCGGGCGAACGGGATGACCAGCTCGGGGATGCTGATTGGTTTCGAGTACCGGGTACCGCTCAGCGCCCCGAGCATGCTCCAGCTGCCATCGTCGAAGACCGAGACCACGCCTTCGGCGAGCGTACTCGAGCGCTCTCTCGTGATGAACAGGGACTGGTCGAACGTGAGGGCAGACGCATACCGGCCGTCATCGTAGTGCGCTGCCGAAAAGCTCGCGTCTCGTGTCCGGACCGGCTGGGCGGCAGCGGACGAGGCCACGACGATGGGGTACGATAGACGGAGCGCGGCTCGGGCATACGCCCGGCCGCGCGTCAACAGGCACAGAATACGTCGGTGGTGTTACGGACGCTTTCTTGAGACAGGCGGCTTCGACGGAACACCAGCCGGCGAAACCCGTCCGACCGCCGAGGTAGGCGCCTTCGGACTTGCGGTTGGGTCCCCTGGCCGACTGGTTCCCAGCGGCGAAGGTAACGCTCCCTGGCCGGCTCCGCCATTGGGAGGCGTGCTCTGCGCGAGCGTTGCTTCCAAGGCCTGGCCGCGCGTGGAGGCGGCTACCACCGGCGGCTTTCCAGCGAGAATGTCGGCCTCGATGTCTGCGCGGACCTGCATTAGCTGATCGTCCGTCGCGGACGCCTGGACCAGCTCGGTCACAACCGCAACCGCCGTGTCGACGGGGACCTCACGCGTCACCAGGTCTGACGCAACTGTCAGCGCAGCCGCGATCTGGACGCCGGGACGCACGCGACGTAGCTGCTCGAGCTGCTTTGCCGGAATACCCGCCCGAATCGCCTGCGCGCCGCCGAGGACTTCGGGGTCCGTAGAGCGATCGCCAAGCGCGCGGCGCGCTTCTGCAAGCTGGCCCGCGAAAGCGCGAACTGCGGAGATTATCTGCTGACTCGACGCTTTCTTTGCCGCACCCTCGAGCGCCTTGTCAACGAGCGGTCCGACCGGGAGGCGTGCGGCACGCGCCGTATCGATGATCGCTACGACCGCCGTGCGAGTATGAGCGTCGAGACGAGTCGCGAGGCGCGGATCTACGACGTCCTGCGCGGAAACCGAGCCGGTCCCGAGCGCAAGCACGAGGAGGATGGAACGCGCGGAACGCAGCATCACCGTGGCACCGGCGAAACGATCAACACCGAGTTCGCGCCGCCGAAGTCGGAGGCTGCAGTGCGCTGCGCTGCCGGATCTGCGATCCACTTCCCGTCGACGACGAGCTGATACTCGTATCGACCGGGGAGGATCATAGCGCTTCCGCTCCAGACGCTGTCGCTCGACTGAGTCAATGGGAGGGGCTCCCACCCGTTGAAGCTGCCAACCACCGCGACCGATTTTGCGTTTCGATCGATGTACGTGAACGGCGCAGAAACAGGAACCGGCGCCGCCGGATTCACGACAGGAATTAGGTCGGTCGGGGTGGGCGCGACGGATGTGTCCTGAGTGTCGGCGCGCGCGATCTGGTTCGATGGCAACGTGCGCACGACGCTCATCGTGATGATGGCAACGAGGCCCGCCGCGACGGCAAGACCAGCGAGCGGCGACACGTAGAAGGTGTGTGGCCTGAGCAACCACGAGGTCGACGCCGTGCGCTTCATCGGAAGCGACGCGGCCGACGTTTCGAGCTCGGCCATGACGCGCGACTCGAACGTCGAGTCGAAGCGCACAGGGCGCCTCAACTCAACCGCGATCTCTTCGATGAAAGGGTCGATCTCGTGTTCAGACACCGTTTGCCTCCTGAAGAAGCGCTCGCAACCGCTCACAGGCGCGCTTCACACGCATCTTCAGCGCCGACACTCCGACGCCGGTCAACTCCGACATTTCCTCGTATCCCATCTCCTCGACGTGCTTCAGCAGAAACGCTTCGCGCTGATCGTCGTCCAACTGATCGAGGGCGAGTTGAATTTCTTCTCGCCACGCCGCGCGCTCTTCCGGATGATCCTCGGACGCGTCGAGTAAAGCGATCTCGTCGCGCACGAAAGTCCTTTCACGCCGACCCCGGCGTGCGCCGGACGTTCGACACCGATTCGCCAGAATTCGAAAGAGCCACGAGCCGAACCGCGCCGGATCATCACACTTGGCGAGAGATCGGTACGCACGCACGAACGAATCCTGCAACGCCTCCTCGGCATCCTCCCGGTTGCCGAGCATTCGAGCCGCGAAACGAGCGTATTGCGCCTTGTACCTGGTGACGAGCGCCGAATAGGCTGCGGTATCGCCTTCCAGGACGCGGGCCACGATCGCCGCATCGCCGTCGTTCTGTAAGGGTAGACCCCGTGAGTTGAGCATCGGTCAACGGGTTTTGTTACAGAGCGTGCGGGCGATCGTTTGTGGGAGCGGAGAGAACCAGCGAGTCGGCGATTCTGTCCGGTATTTTCGACCGCCCATAGTAGTCTACGGACGAGCCAGTCGGCAACCGGAAACGAGCCGAACTGCGTGGCAGCACGCTACGGCAGAGCTCGTTAAATCTCTATGGCGGCTGAAGTTAGCACCATTGGGCCCGCTGCCAGCATGTTAGCCGCCAGCCGCCATCTCGTGCCCGCAAGCCCCCGGAAGGCGCCAAGCAAGCAGGGCGGCGCGTCAGCTCCCGAGTGGGTGGCCTCGGTCTGGATAAAAACGGCGATTGTCACGCGCCATCTCGATCAGCAACTGAGCCGGCGCGAAGCGAGGTGCGCGGTCCGTGTTCAGGCCCTCGAGCGCGCGCACCACGCGCTCCGCGCCCAGCGAATCCACGTACCGGAACGGACCACCGCGAAACGGCGGGAAGCCGATTCCGAACACCGCACCGACATCTCCGTCCCGCGACGAACGAAGAACGCCCTCGTGCAGACAGCGCGCCGCCTCGTTCACCATCGCAAGCACGCAACGCCGCTGGATCTCGTCCGCCGGGACTTCGGTGCGGCGCGACCCCGTGGGAAGCAGCTCGTACACCGACGGATCGACGCCGCCCTTCATTCCATTGTTGTCGTACTTGAAGAACCCCTTTCTTCCCTTTCTCCCCGTTCGGCCCGCGGCAACCACACGCTGCAACGATTGCGACGGCGACAGTCGAGTGCCGAACGCCTCGAGCATGATCGCGCCTGACTTGCCGGCGATGTCGAGCCCGACCTCGTCAATGAGCGTGATTGGCCCCACGGGGAAACCAAAATCCACGAGCGCACGGTCCAGGGCCTCGATGGCGACGCCCTCGTCGAGCAGGATGCCGGCCTCGTTGATGTACGGGGCGAGAATGCGATTCGCGAAAAAGCCCGGCGCGTCATTCACGACGATGACCGTCTTGCCTAACGTCTTACCATAACCGACGACGGTCGCGGTGACCTCCCGGCTCGTTGCCGGCGTGACGATCACCTCGAGCAGCGGCATCTTTGGAACCGGCGAGAAGAAGTGCATGCCGATCACGCGATCCTTTCGCGAGGACGCGGCACCGATCTTCGCGATCGGGATGGTGCTCGTGTTGGAGGCGAAGATCGCGTCGGGAGGGGTCACGGCTTCGGTCTCGCGCAGGACCGCCTGCTTCACACCGAGGTCCTCGAATACTGCCTCGATCACGAGGTCGACGTTGCGGAAGCCGGAGTAGTCGACGGTTCCGCCGACGAGCGACATATAGTCGTCGAGCTGTTGGCGCGAGATCTGCTTTTTCGTTAGGCGCTCGCGCAGCACCTCGCGAACAGCGGCCAACCCCTTCCCCACTCGTCCGGGGTCAGCGTCCTTGAGCCGAATGAGCGTGCCCTGCGGCGCGGCGATCGACGCGATCCCGGCGCCCATGAATCCCGCCCCGAGAATCGCGAGCTTGCGAACCGGAGCGGGCGCCGGCGCTGGTTCAGGCATGCCCGGGTCCTTCTTCAACGCGGTCGTCGCGAAGAACAGAAAAACGAGCTGTCGCGACACGTCGCTGACAGCGAGCTCCCCGAACAGGCGAGCCTCCTCTCGATACCCACGCTCGGGCCCCTGCGCATATCCGGTCGCGACGGCGTCGAGGGCCGCCAGCGGCGCCGGATAGTGGCCGCGCGTGCGCGCCATCACCTTTTCGCGCGCCTGGCGCAGAACCAACGCACGACCGACGGGATTCTCGTCGAGCAGCAGATGCCGAGGGCCGTGCGCTCCACTCGGCGCACCGCGCTTCAGAGCGCCCTCGGCCAACGCGCGCGCCCGGGCCAGCGCGATCTCGTCCAGGATCGCGGGATGCACGAGCTCGTGGATGAGTCCCATCTGTAGCGCTTTGCGGCCGCGAACGTTCTTGCCGGTAAGAATCATGTCGAGGGCCGCCTCGAGGCCGACGAGGCGTGGCAGCCGTTGCGTGCCGCCTGCACCGGGAATGAGCCCGATCTGGACCTCGGGGAGACCGAACACCGTCTTCGGCGCGTCGCTCGCGATGCGATAGCTGCAGGCGAGCGCCGCTTCCAGACCACCCCCGAGACAGGCGCCGTTGATCGCCGCGACAACGGGCGTTCGAAGCTTCTCGAGTCGTTCGAGGACCGCGTGTCCGTCGCGGCTCATTGCCTCGGCCTGCGACGACGTTTCGACCTCCAGGAACTCCTCGATGTCCGCCCCGGCTACCCACACATCGGGTTTGCCGCTGCGCACGATCGCAGCACGGATCGACTGGTCTCGCTCGAGCTGATCGAGCAGCGCCGCGAATTCCTCGCGGACGGATCGGGCAAACGTATTGACTGCTGCGTTAGGCACATCGAGCGTCGCGACGGCGATACCGTCGCGGACCGTGGTCGTCAGCGCAGACGTCATTCGCGAGTCGGGCTCATTGACGCTCTACCACCATGGCGAATCCCATCCCACCAGCAGCGCACACGGTCATGAGACCGAACTGGCCACCGCGACGTCCGAGCTCGTTCAGCAACGTCGTCGTTATGCGCGCGCCGGTGGCGCCGAACGGGTGACCGATGGCAATCGAGCCGCCCATGACGTTGAGTCGCGCGCGGTCCACCTCGCCCACGGGCTCCGAGAATCCCGCACGCTCGGCCCATGCCTTGGACTCGAAGCCGCGAAGGTTCGAAAGCACCTGCGCAGCGAAGGCCTCGTGCATCTCGACCAGGTCGATGTCTCGCAGCGAGAGCCCAGCGCGTTCGAGCGCGACCGGCGCGGCGAGCACAGGAGCCTGCAGCAGTTGTTCGCCGGGATCGAGCGCTGCATACGCGTACGACCGGATGAAGCCGATCGGTGCATAACCGAGCGCACGGGCTCTGTCTTCACTCATGAGCAGCACTGCAGCGCCGCCGTCGGTGAGCGGCGACGAGTTGCCCGCGGTGACAGTCCCGTACTTTCGATCGAACACGGGTTTCAACGCGGCAAGCTGCTCGATGCTCGTGTCCTCCCGAATTCCGTTGTCGGCGGCGAGCACGATGTCATACTTCGGCGGAATGTAGGCAGTCGCGATTTCCGCGGCGAGTCGGCCATCCTTCGTCCCCGCCGCCGCCAGTCGATGGGACCGAAGCGCAAACTGGTCCTGTTCGTCACGACTCACGTGGTTGATCTTCGCCATCTTCTCCGCCGATTGGCCCATGGTCTCGCCGGTCGATGGTTCGGCGATCGCGGGTGTAATCGGTACGAAATCCTTGGGGCGAATCCGAGAAAGTGCCTTGACGCGTCCGCCAATGCTCTTCGCTCGTGAGGCAGACACCAGTGCGTCCGAGAAGCCGCGCGAGTGCAGGATCGGGACGTTCGAGAGCGACTCGGCTCCGCCCGCGATCGCCACCGACACGTGGCCGAGCGCGATCTGATCGGCGGCATCGGTGATCGCCTGGTTCGCTGATGCGCACGCGCGACCCACGGTGACGGCCTGGACGCCTTTCGGGAACATGGGCAGGAGCGATACTTCACGCGCAATGTTAGGCGCGAGGACCGATGGAACGACGGTGCCGAAGACGAGGGCCTCGACTTCACGCCCGTCGAGGCTCGTGCGCTGAATCAGCTCGGCGACGCACGCCTTGCCGAGATCGATGGCGGAGATGTTCTTGAGTGCGGTGCCGGCACGCGCGAACGGTGTGCGAACCCCGGCGACGATCGCGACTCGGCGGCCATTGCCAAACGTTGCCATGGCGAGAACATAGTCGGGAATTGGGAATCGGGAATCGGGAATCGAAAAACGGGAAGCGGGAACCAGGAGACGGCCACGCGAGCAGCCTATGGTTTCGCCGCCATAACGCGAGCGACGTGGCGTTCACCGGCATCATCGACGACGAGGCCCTCTTCGTGCTGTTGAACGACCAGCGGGTGAACAAGCTGCGGGAGCTCGCCCGGCTCCAGAAGGAAGCAAGGGTTCGTCGGGCCATGGGCACGCCCGCGCGCAACGACGTCGAGATGCGCTCGAGTGAACGTCTCGTAGACGAGGATACCGCCCGGCACGAGCAGCCTTGTGAACGTCTGGAACAGCGACCGATCGAGAAAACTCACGCAGACAATCGCATCGACCGACTCTTCTCGAATGGGAAGCTCTTTCGCTTCGGCCACGACGCCGAGTATTCGCGCATGACGTCTGACGGCGGCAAGAACCGCTCGGTGAACGAAGTCCACCAGGACAACCGTTCTTCCAGCTTGCGCCAGCGGCGCGGCGTGGCGTCCCGTGCCACCAGCCACGTCGAGAATCAGGGCATGCGGTGGCAGCGTGAGGCATCGGTCGATGACCCAGGACGACGGAACCCGGCTCGAGTCGCGACCATGCTCGAGATACCTCGCCTCCCAGTGCCCGCGATCGTCTCGAGACGAGGGCTCGTCACGCATCGATGAGCGAGCGAGAGAGCGAGATCACGCTCGCCCGGTCGGCGCCCGCTCCCACCGCGGCGTCGCGACCAACGCGCACCGAACGCCTCGCTCGGCTCGCGAACGAGTCGTTCGACGTCCTCGTCATCGGCGGCGGCGTCACGGGCGCGGGCATCGCTCGCGACGCTGCAATGCGCGGGCTGCGCACGGCTCTCGTCGAACGCGACGATTTCGGAAGCGGAACGTCGAGTCGGTCATCGCGACTCGTGCATGGGGGTGTGCGGTATCTCGAGCATGGGCATCTGCGTCTCGTGTTCGAGTCCAGTCGCGAGCGTCGCACGTTGCTCCGTATCGCGCCGCATCTCGTGCGTCCGCTGCGATTCACATGGCCAGTCTATCGTGGCGCGCGCATCCCGTTGTGGAAGTTGACAGCTGGTCTCTTCATGTACGACCTGCTCGCCGCGTTTCGCAACGTGGAGAATCACCGCGGACTGGATGCGAAGGAAGTGCTCGCGCGCGAGCCGTCATTGCGTCGCGAAGACCTCATCGGGGGAGCCGAGTACTACGATGCGGCGACGGATGATGCCCGGCTTACGCTTGCGAACGTCATCGCGGCAGAAGAGCACGGGGCGGCCGTGGTGAATCACGCCGTCGCTGTGAGCCTCGTACGTGAAGGCGGCCGCGTGACCGGCGCGCGAGTTCGCAATCAGGCCGAAGGTGAGGAGCTCAGCGTGCGTGCGGCGGCCATCGTGAACGCCACCGGCGCGTGGACCGACGTGGTACGCGCGATGGATGACGGCAACGCGAGGCACGCGGTTCGTGCAACGAAGGGAGCGCACATTGCGATTTCTCGCGAGCGCCTCGCGACGCACGGTGCCCTAACGCTGCTCTCCCCGGTGGATGGCCGCGTCATGTTCGCGCTGCCGTCGACAGCGACGACGATCATCGGCACCACGGACACGCCGACCGATGAGCGTCCGGATCAGGTCCGCGCGTCACGCGCAGATGTCGATTATCTGCTCATGGCGGCGAACTCGTTCTTTCCGTCGGCGCACCTCACGCCATCGGACGTCGTGGCAGCGTGGGCCGGGATCCGACCGCTCGTGGCGTCCGGATTCATGCGCGATCCGGCGAGCGCGTCACGCGAGCACCGCATCGATCGGAGTGCGTCGGGAATGATCTCGGTGTCCGGCGGCAAGCTTACGACCTACCGATCGATGGCCGCGGAGGTCGTGAGCGCCGTGGAAGCATCGCTCGGAAAGCCCCGCTCGCGCTCACGCACGGACAAGAAGCCGTTGCCCGGCGGGGAGGTCCACTCACTCGAAGAAGCGCTTCGCGCGGCCGAGCTCGAGGTGGGAGACGCGGTGGTCGCGCGCCGTCTGGTGGAAGCTCACGGCGCGCGATGGAGTGAGGTCGCCGCGCTCACGTCGCAGGAGCCTGCGCTCGCTCGTCGCATTACGCGCGAGCTCCCGTATCTGCTCGCCGAAGTGGTCTACGCAGTCGAGCGCGAGATGGCGGTGACGCTCGCGGACGTACTCGTGAGGCGACTGCGTATCGCATACGAGACAGCGGACCACGGTCGTGCAGCCTCTCGTGTTGCCACGGCCGTGCTCGCGGGGCGACTGGGCTGGGACAATGAGCGGGCGCGCAGCGAGATCGCGCGTTACGAAGCGGAGATCGAGCGGATATTTGGAACTGGTGACTCGTAAGGGGGGCGCTACTCGACCGCGCCCTGATGAATGGTCGTGAGCTCGACGATCCGGAGGCGACGAGTGATCGCTGGAAGCTTGAGCACAATGTCGTCTCCGACGCCCTTGCCGACGAGCGCTCGCCCGATGGGCGACCCCATGCTCACGTGGCCTTCCTCGAACTCGACGGAGTCGCCGAAGACGAGGCTGTACGTCTCGTGCGCTTTCGTCTGCTGATCCTCGACGACGACACGCGATCCGAGCCCAACCCTGTCGGTCGGGATCTGCGCGATGTCGATCTGCGCCAGCTTGCTCAAGCGCTGGCGGAGCTGTCCCAGGCGGGCCTGAACGAACTGTTGGCGCTCGAGGGCAGCCTTGTATTCGCTGTTTTCGCGCAAGTCGCCAAGCTCCACCGCCTTCCGAATCTCGTTCGGGAGCACGATGTTCAGCTCGTGCTGCAGGCGTTGGACCTCGTCGCTCAGCTTTTGCTTCAGCTCTTCGATCATCTCGGGCCCCGCGGAGACAAACCCAGCACAGACAAAAAGTGGAGCGCCCGGCCTTTCGAGCCGGGCGCCCAAGCGCTTTCGGTAAAACTAAGCCGCGCATTGGAGTGTGGCAATTGAGCGCGCGCGAACCGGTTCCATGCTACGAGTCGAGCGACACGGGGACGTCACCCGCTTCGAGATGTCGAGCATCGCGAGCGGCGTCATGGGCTATTCGGCGAGCGTGTTCCTCAAGGACGGCGCGCTGATCGACTGTGGATTCCACTCAGCGCGCCATGATCTCGATGTGGTCCTGGAGCTCGAGCATCCCAAGGGCTTGCTCATCACGCACCACCACGAGGACCACGCTGGCAACGTCGAGCGCGTTGCGCGCCACGGGATTCCGATCGCGGCCTCGCCGGAGACCATGGCGAAGGTTCGCTCACCCGCGCGCATTCGACTGTACAGACGCGTGACGTGGGGTTCGGCCCCGCCGCTCCGCTCGCGCGTGACTCCGTTCGAGTGCGAGCACCTCAGGCTCGTGGCCGCGCCGGGACACTGCTCGGACCATCATGTCGTGTGGGATGAGAGCGATGGGACGCTGTTTGGTGGCGACCTGTATCTCGGCGTCAAGGTACGCATCGCGCACCCCGGGGAGGATCCGCGCCTGCTCGCGAAGACGTTGCGGAAGGTCGCCGCGTTAGGCCCGACGCGGCTGTTCGATTCTCACCGGGGATTCGTACCGGATCCGGTGCCACTGCTGGAGGCAAAAGCCGACTGGACGGACGAGACGATCGCAGCGGTGGAGCGACGCATCGCGTCGGGCGCGTCGGATTCGGCGATCGTGCGCGAGTTGTTCGGAGGAGAGTCGTTGCCGGGATACTTCTCCGGGGGCGATTACTCGCGGACCAATTTCGTTAGGGCCGTAAGACGGGGAGTTTAACGGGAAGCGGGAGACGGGCAGCTCACCTGTGCATAGGGAGCGTCGCGTCCGCATGCTCCGAGTCCGCCGGTTCTCCACCTGCACGCTCATACTCGTCGCGAAGCATGTCCATCAGCTCTCGGCGGCGATCGTAGAGGCGGCGCAGCGGCCGCTTGCCGCGCACGGCGAGAGCGTACGACGTAAGCAGCGGCAGGGCGACCGTCGAATCGAGATAGCAGACCACTGCGTCAGGCAGACGATCAGGGTCGATCTTGCCCCAGCTCACCGCCTCGGCCGGGGTCGCACCGGACAACCCGCCGGTATCCGGACGGGCATCGGTGATCTGCAGGAAGAAGTCGTGACCCTTTTCGTCGATGCCCAGCACTTCCTGGATTTGTGGCTCGGTCTGAAGCATGAAGTTCTTCGGGCTGCCACCGCCAGCGATCAGCACGCCGCTCCTGCCACCGCCGCGCTTCGCATCAAGGACGATCGACGCCGTCTCGTTCACGTCGGCATTCGGATCGATCACGCATCGGTTTCCGTCGAGCGCGAGCGCCGCGACGTTCATGCCGATGGACGAATCACCCGGCGACGACGTATAGATCGGCACGCCGCAGGCGTACGCGGCCGACAGCAGCGACTTCTGGCCGAGACTCAACGCCTTCTCACGCTCGCGCACGTACTTCCCGCACAGGTTGTGGAACTCGCCGCTCGACATGGGGCGCTGGAACTCCGGCCCCTGGATGATCTTGCGGAAGAACGCATCGGTGGACAGCAATACGTCGTAGTCGAAGAAGATGTCGTAGATGCGCACGACTCCCTCTTCGCGGAGCACAACGTCCGATTCCTGCGCGTTGCCCCGGTGCATCGCGAGCCCGAGCCCGAAGTGGGTATCGTGATACAGGTTCGCGCCGGTGGAGATGATCCAGTCGACGAATCCCGCTTCGATGAGTGGGATCAACGCCGCCATGCCAAGGCCCGCCGGAGTCAGCGCTCCGGTCAACGTCATGCCGACGGTCACGTCGGGCTCCAGCATCTTCTGTGTGAACAGCTGACACGCCTCCCGCAAACGCGCCGCGTTGTAGGCGAGGAAAGTCCCATCGATCAGCTCCGTTACGGTCTCGGTGCCGTCGATGCGGCGCGGATCGATTCGCTGCCCACGCAGGAAGCGGCTCGCCTCGTGCGACGTGTGCTTGACGCCAGCTTGCTCTCGCTCTTCGGCAGCGCGCTTCTGCTCGGCCTTCGGTCCGGAGGCCGACGAGCGCTTGATGGTCTTGCCGGGACGTGAGGTCTTGAGCCCGCGCGATCGTGATTCTGTCGTGGCCGCGGGGGATCTGGGTTTACGGCCGTTCGTGCTCGAGGCTTTTCGGTTCCCAGCTCCCCGATCCCTGTTCCCTTTCTTCTTCATTCCCCCTCCAGCCGCGAGCGCGCGGTGCCAAGCTGCGCCTCGTACGCGGACACCACTGCCGCCGCGGCTTCAACCGGATCGTCGGTCAGTAGCATGAGATCGATGTCACCCGGTGAGATCTTCCCTTCACCGAGCACTCGTGTCTGCAGCCATCGTACGAGCCCCGCCCAATAGTGGCGCCCGAACAGAATCACCGGGAACTGGTAGATCTTGCCTGTTTGAATGAGCGTCAGGGCCTCGAACAACTCATCGAGCGTGCCGAACCCGCCCGGGAAGATGATGAACGCGACCGAGTACTTGATGAACATCGTCTTCCGCACGAAGAAGTAGCGGAAGTTGATCAGCGTATCGACGTACGGGTTGGCGCCCTGCTCGAACGGGAGCTCGATGTTGCAGCCGATGGATCGGCCGTGCCCCATGCGCGCGCCCTTGTTCGCCGCCTCCATGATGCCCGGCCCAGCGCCGGTAATGATCGCGAAGCCGGCCTCTGCGAGCAGCCGCGCAACTTCAGTTGCGTTATGATATTGTGGATCATCGGGTCCAATGCGCGCCGATCCGAACACCGTCACACCCTTCTGAACCGACGCCAGCGTGTCGAATCCTTCGATGAACTCACTCGTTATGCGGAGCACTCGCCACGGGTCGGTGCGCGTGAAATCGTCGAAGCGCCCTGGTTGCTGCAGCAGCTTTTCGTCTTCGGTCACCACCGCGTAGGGGCTGCGAATTGCGTCATCGACCTGTCGCGTGGCACCGGCGATGTGAAGCGGCGCCGCCTGCGATGGCGGCGTGCGACCCGCCTTCAGGTGTCCCTGTTCGGTGCGTTCGCGCAGTCCCTCGAGTGCATTCTTGCCAGCGTCCGCCAGCGTACTCGGGTCAGCTTTCTTCCCCGAGGCCGTTCGTGGACCTCGGCGCGATTTCGTTCGTACCTGCGAGGGAGCATGGTCAGGAGATCGAACAGGTGCCTCGCTCGACGGCGAGTTCAGTCGTGGGTCGGCAGGTCGTTGATTTCGTTTTGCCATGTAACGCTGGTCGGCGGGAAACGCTGGCGCGGAGCGCGCCCGGCGATTGAGTTTATCTAGGTCGAGATGCTGCGCGCCACTCGTTCCTTTCCCCGAAATGTGCTGATGCGGCATTCGAATGTCGGCCCAACCGAGCCTGCGTCCGTCATCATTCTTCTTGCCGATGGCGCGCGTCCTGACGTGCTGCGCCGCGCAATCGACGGGGGTTCGCTTCCCGCGCTCGCGCAGCTTCGAGACGAGGGCACGCTCACCACCGTCACGACGGCATTCCCATCCGTGACGGGGCCCGCTTACGCGCCATTCCTGCTGGGACGCTACCCTGGGCCATTGGGACTGCCAGGGCTTCGCTGGTTCGATCGCACGCGCGAGTCTCGCGGCCTCGGCAACTGCCGAAGCTACGTCGGTGCGGAGATTCGGCACGTCGACTCGGACCTCGAGCCGGGTGCACCCACGCTGTTCGAGCTGGCCGGGCCCGCACTCGGCGCGCTGAGCGTAATTGGTCGCGGGCTCAGACGATCCCAACAAATCGGTCGGGGTGTAGGGTTCATAGCTCGCACGGCACGGACGCATTTCACGGGGAACGTTGCCGGCTGGCTCGAGATAGATCGCCGCATCAGCCGCGAATTCGCTCGCGCCATCCGTGAGCAGAACCCGCGCGTCGCGTTCGCCGCATTGCCGGGGATCGACAAGACGTCGCACGCCACCGGTCACGACTCGCCGCTGGTTCACGAAGCCATGCGAATCGTCGACGAAACCGCCGCCGAGATTCGTCGACACGCAGAGGAAGCGGGGCGATGGGAGTCGATGCAGCTCTGGGTCGTGAGCGACCACGGACACTCGCCGGTGACCGCCCACGACGATCTTGCCGACTTGTTGCGATCGTGGGGGCTCAGAACGATCGCGCACCCATGGACCTTCGTTGGTGGACGGGACGCCGCGGTGATGGTCAGTGGCAACGCGATGGCTCACATCTACCTCGAGCTCGATCGGAGGCACCGGCCATGGTGGCCACAGCTCGAGTCGCGGTGGTCGCATCTCGCCGAATCGTTGCTCGATCGACCGTCGGTAGATCTCATGATTCTCCCACACACCGACGAACTGTTCGAGGTCAGATCCCGGCGTCGAGGTACGGCGATGATCGCGGCACGAAACGGTGAGTACAGCTACCGGCCAGTCAGCGGCGATCCGCTTGGCATAGGGAGTCACGAGTCACTGAGCGATGCGGCCGCGCACGACGTCACACTGGAGTCGGACTATCCGGACGCGATCGTCCAGATCGCCCGTCTCGCCGGTGCACCTCGGTCGGGAGAGGTCATTCTCTCTGCCGCGAGAGAGTGGGATTTCCGTGCCCAGTACGAACCCATTCCGCACGTGTCGACGCACGGGGCCCTCCATCGCGAACACATGCTCGTTCCGTTGCTGACGAACCGCCCGATCACGCGAGCGGCGCGCCGAACCGTCGACGTGATGCCGAGCGCACTCGCGGCTCTCGGCATCGAGATTCCTCCCGGCCTCGACGGCGCGACCTTCATCGATCCATCGATTGCGCTTGAGATGCGGCGCAACGCACACCTTGCGCGGCAGCCCGCTGACGACGACCGTGATGATCAGTCCGCCGTCGCCTGATTTCCACAGCGGTTCGATCGCTCGGAGGAACTGAATGCGTGCTCGCCTCGTCATGGCGGCGTTGTCAGTCGCATTGAGCTTGGCTTGTTCCAGCAACAGTAGCCCCTCGGGTGCACCTCGTGCGTCGCGGCAGCAGGATGTGATCGGCGAGAGCGAGATCACTTCTCGGGCGGGCGACGCGGCCAATGCGTTGCAGGTGATTCAGAAGCTTCGGCCACAGATGCTTCGGAGCCGGGGACTCACGTCGCCCCACGACCCGACGGGCGAGGCGTCCATGCCAAAGGTCTACGTCGACAACGTCGCCTACGGTAAGCTGGACGAGTTGTCGAACGTGAGCTCGAACCAGATCAAGGAAATCCGCTTCATCAATGCACGCGATGCGACAACGCAATGGGGAACCGGACACATGGGCGGGGTAATCCTGGTGACGACGAAGAAGTAGCCATCTGGCAGTCGACCAACCCCGGCCTGCATGCCGCTCCCTCAAGAGATTCAGGAAGAGCTCGAGCGCAAGCGACGAGAGGAACATCGCCAGGCCGAGCGCGACTCCTTCCGCGCGAATGTGAAAACTGCGATTACCTGCGTCGCGTGGTCCGTGGTGGGGCTCGTGTGCATGGGATGGGGTCTCCACACGAGCGACCCCGAGCTCGGCCAGATTGCGTGGAAGGGCGGCATGGTCATCGGCTACGCCGGGATTCTGGTCACGTTGATTCGCTGGCACGCGAAGGCGAAGGAGCGCGGCGACGTCTAGCACTGACTTGGTCGAGCGGTCATCGGACGTCAGATTGCAGCGGATGACCTGGGTGAGGCTGACATTCCAGCTCGCGGCTCGTGCCGCGCTCAACCCGCTGCTTGCGGCGGACCTGCTTCGGGTCGCGTGGCGATTTCGGGCCAATGGCTGGTACCGTCGTCCGCCTTTTTTGCCGATTCCATCGCGAAAGTACGTTCGGTGGCGCATGCACACTGCGTACGGCGACTACGAAATCGTTCCTCCAGTGGAAGACGTCGTGCGCTACGCCCGCTGGGCAGGCCGTGGAGGATGAGCCGGGCGGATTCGCTCGAACAGCGCATCAAGGGCCAGGCGTACGGGCTTGGTTTCGATCTCGTGGGCATCACCACGACCGGCCCGACGCCGACCGCTGGTCGTTTCGAGCAGTGGCTGCGCGATGGGCACGCCGGAGAGATGCATTATCTCGAGCGAGGCGCCGAGAAGCGTCGCGACACGCGGCTTCCGGTTGAGCGCGCGAAGAGCGCCGTCGTCGTTGGACTCGACTACGGCGGACGCGAACAAGATGGGCCCATTGCTCGTTATGCACGTGGCGACGATTACCACGAGGTGATGGAGTCACGGCTCCAGACGCTCCACGCGTGCGTCGAGGAGTGGGTCGGAGCGCCCATTCGCGGAAAGGCGTACGTCGATACCGGCCCATTGCTCGAGCGCGATCTCGGCCGACTGGCCGGACTCGGTTGGTTCGGGAAGAACTCGATGCTGATCAACCCGAAGCTTGGCTCGTTCTTCTTCCTTGGCGTGTTGTTGCTCGACGTCGAGCTCACGCCCGACGCGCCGTTCGACGCGGAGCGATGCGGGACCTGCACTCGATGTCTCGACGCCTGTCCGACCCACGCGTTGATCGAACCTGGCGTGCTCGACGCGCGTCAGTGCATCTCGTACCTCACGATCGAGCTTCGCGGTGAGATTCCGGCGGCGCTTCGGGAGCCGATGGGTGAGCTTCTGTACGGATGCGACATCTGCCAGAGCTGTTGCCCTTGGAATGTCCGCTTCTCCAAGGAGTTGCCTAACGATTCACCCTACGCGCCGCGTGCGGTGCTCGCAGGCAAGGATGCACGTCAGCTCGCGCGCGACCTACTCGCGATGTCGCAGGAGCAGTTCAGCGTCAGCTTCCGGGGGTCGCCGATGAAACGTGCGAAGCTGCGAGGGCTGAAACGCAACGCCGCCGTAGTGTTGGGCAACGTCGGTACGGAAGCAGACGTGGACGTCCTCACGCGCGCGCTCGACGATCCCGAGCCACTCGTGCGCGAGCACGCTGCGTGGGCGCTGGAGCGCGTACGGCAGCGGTGAGCCCGTGGGCGAGGCCGCCGCGCGAGCGCGACATCCGCCGTCACACCGGCACCGTGGCTCGCGACACCCTGACCAAAGTTGCGCCGGGGCGCGCGGCCGAGTAGTCTTAGAGTTGCGACACGTGCGCACCGCGCATACACCGCCGATGGACAAGGGCCCTCGCTCTCGCGGGGGCCTTTTGCATTCCGCCAGTCCGGCGGGCGGCGGCCGTCGCAACTGACACCGAGTAGGAGTTCGCAATGCGTACGACCGGCACCGTGAAGTGGTTCAACGACAGCAAGGGCTTCGGCTTCATCACCCCGGAGAACGGGGCGAAGGACTGTTTCGTGCACCACTCCGCGATCCAGAAGCAGGGTTTCAAGACACTCGCCGAGGGCGAGCGCGTCGAGTTCGACATCGTGCAGGGGCAGAAGGGCCCCGCCGCTGAGCACGTCGTCTCGATCGGGCGCTGACGCCCTTCCGCCGTGGCCCGCGCCACGGCGACGCCTGGGCCGGTCCGACGTCCGTCGGACCGGCCCTTCGCGTCCCCCGTGTTCACGCGGACGGGCTACGCGGGACACGAGATGATCCGGATAAGGCTCGCGCAGCGCGGCCGCGTCGAGTAGTCGTGCCGCCGCCCAGAGGCGCCGCCCCGACACGGACCGAATAGCCAAACCAGGAGACACGATGGACGAGAGACACAGCGAGTTTGCGTTCGTGGACCGCGACCGCACCTTCACCTGCCGCGTCGAGGCGTCGAGCCGGGCGCCCGCGGAGGCCTGGTGGTGGTTCCAGGTCTCGACCGAGAGCCACCAGCGCCACGCGCCGTTCCGAGCAGAAGCCACCGACACGCGCCGCGACGTGCAGGCGCGCGTCGTGGCGTACTACGACAACCTGCTGGCGCGCCGGGCCGAGCCGGCCCGGCCCCGTTGGGAACGGCGCCCTACGCCGGGCGCAGCGACCGCGGGCACCTAACGCGGAATTGCCTCGCCCCACCCAACCCGCAGGCGTTCGAGAGCGGCGAGGCAGGCCGTCCCAAATCCGTCCGGAGGTTCGTGCGTCATGCCGAGAAAGCCGAACTACCAGTTCGAGAAGCGTCAGAAGGAGCTCGACAGGAAGGCCCGCAAGGAGGAGAAGCTGCGGCGCCGCCAGGAGCGCGCGACCGACGCCGACGCCCCCGGCCCGGCTGGAGCCGGGCAGACGCCCGATGGCACCGATGCGAGTGACGGAGCCCGAGGCACGCCCGCGTCCGATCGTTGACTTGACGAGTCGCCGTCGGCACCGCGAGAGGCGTTAGGCGCGAAGGACGCGTGCCTGCTCGCCCCCGTCACGCCGCGGTCGTGTTAGGCAACGTCGGCATGACGGATGACGTCGACGTGCTCACGTGGGCACTCGACGACCCCGAGCCGCTGGTGCGAGCGCACGCGGCGAGTCCCCTCCAACAAGTCGCGACGCGCAACCACGCCTCCGACCCGCGTTAGGTTCGCCAAAAGCAGCGCGAGGACCTCAGCGCGCCGGCGAGGTATCGATCGATCTCGGAATCGCCCGCGAGGATGTAGTCGCGACCGCTGTCCGAGCAGACGACTGGCCGATGCGACAGGCGTCGACGACGTACCAAGGTCCAATGGCTGCGCATGCCCTCGACGCGAGATTGTCATGCTGCGACCTGCGCGACGGGTTCGCACTCCCCTCCACCGAGATCGTCACCGCAGAACCGGCTCGTGCAATGCACGAGCGTCCCTCGTCACCGCACCACGCGAGCTCGCCTCAGGAGCGCACCATGGCTGAAACCCCGCCCACCCCGAACACGCCAAAGTCGGCAATCAAGGCCGATCAGTACGTGTCGCCGACCAAGCCAGCACAGCCTAGAGTGGAAAAGTCCGACCAGACCGAAGCAGCGAAGACCGGTCGGGCCGCTACGGCAGTGAGGACGGACCAGCCCGTCCACAGGCTGATGACCGTGACCATAACGATCGACGCCGAGTCGGCCGAGGTCGTGCGTGTCGAAGGGGTGGATGCGACGGGCGCGCGCCACGAGCTCTCCGAGGAGGAGAAGACGAGCATCGTGAAGGAACGGCGCGATGAACACGTCGCGGAGTTGGTGGAGCAGGCCTTCGAGGCCGGGATCGCATCGGTGCTCGGCGTTGATGAGGAGGAGGAGACAACGCAGGAATCACCGGAGGACACCGAGCTTCGCCATCAGCTGCTCGCACCGCTGATCGAGCGAAGCGCTCTCCGGCACCTGACGGAGCGTGCCGCGCTCAACCGGGCGATTCTGGGCACACTGATCGAGCACTCCATGAAGAAGTGACCCACACGGTCATGTGGAGTGCCACCGCTGTTCGTGGCGGCCGCAGGATGCGTCCAGGCCGCCGGTTCGCCCCGTTCGACATACGGATAACCAGAGGATCACCACATGAGCACCAGTGCACGGGAAGCTGAGGATCTCGCGAAACTCGCGGTCGGCGGCAAGATGCTTCGCAACGGGCGGATCCGCCGCGCCCTCATCGCACGACTCCTGAGCGAGCGGGCAGAGGGGGCGGACGAGGAGGGAGACGAGGGCACGGGCGAAGAAGGTGGGGATGACGAGCGTCAGCTCGTGCGCGCGCTCGTCGGCAGTCGCGTGCTGAAGCGCCGCCGACTGCGCCGGCTGCTGCTCGCGCGCCTCATCAAAGCGCGTGGCGAAGCGGAGGATGACGACGTGGACGAGGGCGAGGACGAGGACATCGATGAGGAGACGGGTGGGGGCGGCGATCGCCAGCTACTGCGCCTCATCGTTGGCAGCCGGATACTCCGCCGGCGCCGCGTCCGCCGTGCCCTGATCGCGCGCCTCATCAAAGCGCGCGGCGAGGCAGGCGATGAATACGACGATGACGTGGACGAGGGCGAGGACGAGGACATGGACGAGGAGACGGGCGGGGGCGGCGATCGCCAGCTGCTGCGCCTCATCGTCGGCAGCCGGATACTCCGCCGGCGCCGCGTCCGTCGCGTACTTCTGGCCAAGCTGTTGAAGTCACGCGCCGAGTCTTCGGAAGATGAGTTCGACGATGACGTGGACGAAGGTGAGGACGAGGACATCGGCGAAGAAGGCAGCGATCGAGAGCGCAAATTCCTGCGCCTCATCGTCGGCAGCCGGATACTCCGCCGGCGCCGCGTCCGTCGCGTGCTTCTGGCCAAGCTGTTGAAGGCCCGTGGCGAGTCTTCGGAGGACGAGTTCGACGATGACGCGGACGAGGGCGAGGGCGAGGACGAGGGTCCCGATGTCGAGCGGCAGGTAGCGCGTCTTCTGATCGGCGGCCGGGCCGTCCGACGCACTCGCGCGCGCCGTGCCGCGCTCGTCCGCTTCCTACGCAACCGGAATGACAACTGAGCGGCGACCGCTCAGCTGGTGAAGCACGACCGAGCAGCCGGGGGCGACGCCTCCGGCTGCTTTTTGTGCCAGTAGCAGCGGCACGGACCGACGACGTTGCCTAACGATTCTCCGCCGGCGCGCGCACGGCCTCGAGCATAACGCGGCGGTCGTGCTCGGCAATGACCGAGTTGGTGTAACGACCACGTATCTGCACCCATGGTCCAACAGCCATCCACATTGGATCGCGCATTTTCAAAGGGCGGGGAAATCGGCATTCCCGACGAAGCCGTCGATCGGACGGGCCATGGTCGTCTTCGACCTCCGGACAGCTGAGAATGCGGACGGACCGCCAGGCTCGGCAGCGAATAATCCGCGTTCGATTCGGCTCCAACAGCCCGAGCTCCTGGGCGGTACATGCGGCAGTGCCGCATTCTTTCGTGGCGTCGACCCAACCCAGCTCTCCAGCGGGCGCGCCCACCGCCAACACTCTAGCGGCGGCCTGAGATCCACCAAGTCGCCGCAGTCGCCGCTTCACGCCCCGAGACTCCGGCGCAGGCTCGCCCGTATACCAGACGTTGAACTCGACCGATGAGTGGTTGGTCGCGCTGCGGTGCGGTCGCCGCAACCTAACGAGGTGGAATCATGGCAACGATGAGCAGCTACAACGAAGCAGGCACCGGAACGGAGACGGGCTCGGTACGCGAGCAGATTCGTGCCGCGGTTCGCGAGCAGCTCCGCGAAAACCTGCGCGACCGCCTATCGGAGCGGTTCGAGGCCCAGCCCATTCGCGAGCAGATCCGCGAAGCGGTCCGCGAACAGATCCGTGAGAACCTGCGCGAGCGGCTCGGCGAGGGGCTGCGTGAGAGATTCGGTGAGAGGGCCGACGAGATCCGCGCCGAGATCCGCGAGCAGGTTCGCGAGCAGGTTCGCGACAATCTCCGCGAGAGGTTTGGTGAAAACGTGCGTGAGCGATTCTCGGAACGGTTTGAGGGTCAGCCCGTTCGCGAGGCGATCCGTGAGGCCGTCCGTGAGGCAGTCCGCGAGCAGATTCGCGAGAATCTCCGCGACCGGATCGGCGACAGTCTCCGCGAGAGGTTCGGTGAGAGGGCCGACGAGATCCGCGCCGAGATCCGCGAACAGGTTCGCGAGCAGATTCGCGAGAACCTGCGTGACCGGCTCTCCGAGCGGTTCGAGGGCCAGCCCATCCGCGAGCAGGTTCGTGCCGAGGTGCGCGAACAGATCCTCAGTCAGATGGGCGGCGGCGTCCTCGGGAATTTGTTCGGCAGCCGCAGCAGCGGCACCACCAGCGGCGGGGTGCAGGCGCACTGAGCGTCACGTGACACTGGGTCCCCGGCGTGATGTGATCGTGTCGGGGCCGGCCGTTCCTCAACTCGAGCCGCGATGCAGGAGAATCACGTGACTACACCGACAGAAGGGCGACCAGTGGCGGACGCCGCCATGCCGCTTCCGACGTTTGCGGACGGCAGGCCGTACACACCGACGATATCCCCGGAGACGTTCACGAACGCGCATGTCGTAGAGCTGGAGATGCAGGCCACCGCGGAGTTCACGCGTGACGCGAGCGCGGAGGTCATCCGAAAGCTGTACCGATACGTCGAGCCAAGGCTCGAGCAGTTCAGTGAGCTCGCCGAATGCGTTCCCTTCATTCAGGAAGCAGCGGCGGCGTACGCGGCAGCGGACTACAACACGGCGTTGTCGCGCGCTTACGAGGGATACCGCAGTCTGATCGCGATCAGGGCGCTCGTTGCTGGCTTACCTCCGCTTTGACCCCGGAGAGAGCAGCATGCCCACCCAGAAGACCAGCCCCCGCAGTCGTACGGGGCGCGCGCGGGCCACGAAGAGCGCCCCGAAGTCATCGACCGTGACCGGGACACCTGTCGGCTCACGTCGGACCCAGTACCTCATTGCCTTGAGACGAGCGGCACGCGCACGAGGTTCCCAGCCGCTCGAGTTCGACGCGCTGCGCGAGGAGCTCGAGCGCGATCCTGAGATCGAGATCAAGCGTACGCTTGCGCCTGTCACTCCTGCCGGGATCGAGTCGGGCGATGCAGCGAGCTCGCCGGTAGAGTCGAATGCCGTTGTCGTCGCGACGATGAGCGATGAGCGTGCGGCAACGCTGCGTACCCTGCCCCAGCTCATCGTCGAGCCCGACTATCCGGTGATGCTGTCGCTCCCGAGCGCCGCGCTGGTGATCCCGCGGTATCGCGACCCTGGAGTCATCGCGCCCTATGCAGAAGAAGTCACGGTCCGGATCGTCGTGACCGGCGCCGAGAAGGAGCCGCTGGCTGGTGCGACGGTCTTTGTTTTCGGAAGCGTTTGGCCGGCGCTTGGCGTCACGAATGCGAACGGGCAGGTCGCGCTATCGCTGGTTGGCGAGTCGACGAGCTCCATCCATGCGCTCTACGTCAAGCCACGGGCGGGATACTGGAGCCGTTGGATCGCACGCCCCGCGCTCGAGCCCAACAAGCCTAACGTGGTCGCGCTGACCCCGTTGAGCCAGACGTTCCCAGGCTTCCCCGATGAGGAGATCGTCAGCTGGGGCGAACGCGCCATGCGTGTGGACAAGTTGCCTGCCGAGATGCGCGGGAGCGGCGTCACCGTCGCGATCATCGACTCGGGGCTCGCAACGATCCACCCGGACCTCAAAGCGGCGACGTGCGATGGCTACGATGCCATCACCCGGCGCCCGGAGGGTTGGGCGCGAGACACGGTTGGTCATGGGACGCACGTCGCCGGTGTGATCGCCGGCTCCCAGGACGGACGAGGCATCCGTGGCTTCGCCCCCGAGGCCTCGTTGTTCGCGATCAAGCTCTTCCCCGAGGGGCGCGTCAGCAATCTGATCGATGCGCTCGACCGATGCATCGAGCGGGGCGTCGACCTCGTGAACATGAGCCTCGGGTGCGACCAGTGGTGCGAGACGCTGGAGCAGAAGATCCAGGAGGCCAAGGAGGCCGGGATTGCGTGCTTCGCAGCGGCGGGCAGCACCGGCAGCCTCGTGCAGTTCCCTGCCGCTTCGCCTAACGTGTTCGCCGTCTCCGCCGTTGGTCATGTCGACGCATTCCCAACGGACAGTTACCACGCCACGACCATGTGGGACGGGGTCGAGCCCACACCCGACGGCTATTTTTCGCCAGGGTTTACGTGCTTCGGACCGGAAGTGGACGTGTGCGCGCCCGGCGTCGCCGTGCTGTCGTGCGTTCCACCTAACGGGTACGCCGCCTGGGATGGGACGTCGGTGGCTGCGGCGCACGTGACGGGTCTCGCGGCGCTGGTGCTCGCACACCACCCCGATTTTCAGAGTCGGTACACCGAGCGCACAGCACGTCGCGTGGACCACCTGTTCCATCTCCTCAAGGCATCGGCGCGACCGCTCGACCTCGGCAGCCATGGTCGTACGGGTTTTGGCCTGCCGGACGCCGTGCGCGCGCTCGGGCTCCTCGAACACGAGGTTGCGGAGCCTGCCTTCACTACCCAGGCGTCGACGCGGACGCTCAAGGCGATGCTTGCGGCGGTGGTCGCCGGACGTCTCGACCTCGCGGAAACCGCGGCGGCGCTTCCGTCGCTTCTCGAGGCGCAGGATGTCGAGACTGCCGTTGGGGAGCGGAAAGAACAGCTCGCGCGGGTGGGTACGATCATGCGGGAGGCGGGCCTGTTCGCTGAACCGCCTGAGCCGCGTGGCGTCAAGGCGCGACGTCGCCGGCGCGTCACTCAGCGGCGCCGGACAACGTCGCGTGAGACGTCGCCCGCTGGCGCAACGCGTGAAGCGCTCACGGCAGCGCTCCGAAACGCGGGCCTTCTCTAACGTCGTTAGGCACGGCACGTGACCGACCGCCGGGCATCCGGCGGCCGGTCACGTGCTTCAATGCATCGCGCAGGCACC
>Ga0114129_10002596_pt1 | contig 25107 bp, 22 predicted proteins | sample RhiMetdeltSRZDD1_FD_80071 | JGI IMG/M metagenome (GOLD analysis project Ga0114129, IMG submission 80071) | Populus rhizosphere microbial communities from Tennessee, USA - Rhizosphere MetaG P. deltoides SRZDD1 (version 2) (version 2) | ecosystem: Host-associated > Plants > Roots > Rhizosphere >...
AGCCACCCTGCCCGAGGCGGCCGCGAAGCACGCGTTCGCTGCGCGTGCCGCCGGACATGTTGACGAGCGTCAAGTCGCTCCGCGCGCGGCCGTCGGATCCGGGATCCGCTTCGACTTCGGCATTGAAACCTTCGGGCAGCTCGGCGGACACCGACCCGTCTTCCGTCGCGACCATCCAGTCTTCGGACATCACCGTGCCGCGGCGAATCCGGAGGACGATGGATCCATCGCCGGATCGGGCGCGGAGAGCGGAAGGAGTGCCCGTGACTCGAAGGGTGCCGTCGGCCGTGCGCGCCTCGACGCGGCCGCTGACCTCCTCGACCTGGATGCCGCCGTCGCCGCTCTCGGCGAGCAGCTCGCCGGCCGTCTCCATCGTGCGGATACTGCCGTCGGAGGTGCGAAGCTCGAGCCGGCCCGTCACCCGCTCCACGACAACCGGCCCGTCGCCCGTGCGGACGACCAGGTTGGTCTTGCGCGGAACACTCGCGATGAACTTGGCACTCGGTGAGGTGAACCGGCCGATCCCGACGAAGGATCGCGACCCCGGATGCCGGGCTTCGATCTGGATGCGGTCGCCGGAGCGATCGGCCAGGATCTGAATCTTCGACACCGCCTCCTGATCCTGTCCGCGCTTTTCGATTTCAATCAGGATTTCCGGCCGATCCCACGACCGGACCTCCACGGCGCCATCGAACGTGTACAGGTGCAAATCAACGGTGGTTTCGGCGGGGAAACGCTTCTCTTCGCGCGCGATGTACCCCTCTTGATCGATGTTGACGGCACAGGCCGTGGATGCCAGGACCGCCGTCAGGCACAAAGCGTGCAAAGGACGATTCATGATTCTGGAAGACGCGTACACAGGTTATAGAGTTCCAGTCTTGACCTTTTTCAAGCCTTTTGGCCTTTCAGCCGTTTGGCTTCTCCCACACCTTGACGCCTCCAATCCACGTCTGCACGACCTGGAGCCGCGAGTCGAGCACGGTGAAATCGGCCGTGGCGCCCGGGGCCACGACGCCATACCCCACGAGACCAAGCTCGCGTGCCGGCGTCGTCGCGCACATCTCGGCGGCTTGCACCAAATCAAGACCGCATTTCGTCACCAGTGTCGAAAACACCCGATCCATCGTCAACACGCTTCCGGCCATCGTCCCGTCGTCGAGACGCGCGACCTCGGAGACGGTGATCGGCTGACCGCCGAGCCTCGCCTTCTCGCCTAACGGCAGTCCCGATCCGGCTGTGCCATCGGTGATCGCCAGCGTCCGTGACGGACCTTTGGCGGCGATGGCGAACCGCATCACGGCCGGGTGGACGTGGTGGCCATCGCAGATGATCTCCACCGCGAGATCCTCGCTCGCCAGGGCCGCGCCGACGAGACCGGGATCGCGATGCGTCATCGGCCGCATTCGATTGAAGAGATGCGTCGCCTGACGGGCGCCTGACCCGATGGCTTCCTGCGCTTCCTCGAACGTCGCGCCCGAATGACCGAGCGACACGCGCACGCCCGTTGCGACGAGGGCGCGCGTGAGATCGAGGCCACCGGGAATCTCGGGCGCGAGTGTCACGGTGGCGATGTCGGCCCGGTGCCGTTCGATGACGTTCAAGACGTCGCCCGCGGTGAAGTCGCCGGAGTCCCTCTCCACGGGCGTGCGGAGCCAGCGGAGCGGCTGCGCTCCACGATATTCCGGGTTGATGAAGTTGCTTTCCAGATGCGCGGGCAGGACGCGCGATCGCGGCGCACCCGCCGTCGCCGTCTGTCGCAGTTCTGCCACCTCTCTCAGAAATCGATCGAGGACATCCGGCGGGCACGCGACGGACGTCGGACAAAACCCGGTCACGCCCCACCGCGGCAGCCGCTCGGCGACCATCTGCACCGCACGCGCACCAGCAAGCACGTCGGTGCCGTGAACGCCGTGGACGTGCGCATCGATGAACCCCGGCACGACGAAGTGGCTGTCCAGATTGATCCGCACCTCGTTCGGCCCGGCTTCCCGCGGTCCGCTGATCAGGTCGACGATGCGGCTGTCTTCGAGCACGAGGGTCTGACCGGACACGACGCGATCCGGCAGGACGAGACTGGCGCCGGACAGAAACGAGCGGCGCGTTGGAGTCGTGGCCATGGGGCGCGAAATGGACTCGATCAGTCGCTGAAGACGCCCGGCGTGAGCTCGACCTTCTGCCCGCGAAGCGGCAGCGCGGCAGCCGGCGCCGTTCGAAGGAGCGCGCGGTCGGCGTGCCGCAGGAGGCGCATCAACGCCGGCTCATCCGGCGCGGAGCAGACGATGACGCCGGGGCTGGACGCCATGGGAAACCGGCGATCGTCACAGAAGTCGTAGTCGAGCGTGATCAGCGTCCGGCCGAACTCGAGCGCGAGCCGGAAGTGCTCCTCGTCCGGCGCCCGGCGCAGCCGATCGTCCTCGAGAACGAAGAGCACATCCCATCCGAGCTCGCTCCGCATCATCGCGACGACGCCCGCGGGAAGATTCGCGTCCACGTAGACGCGCGGCGCCGCGGCGAGATCGGTGGCGATGGGACGGAGTTGTTCGGCGAGCGAGCCCATATGTGTTCTCGAAGGCGGACTTGGGAACCAGTCCGCCCTACTTGCTTTTCCGCGCGCGCTTCGCGGCGGCCGCTTTCCCTTGTTTTCGCAGCTCGACGACGAGCGCCTCGCGCTGGTGGTACAGCCCCTTGCGCTTGCGCTTGCCGTACTTGCTCCCGACGGCGTACTCGCAGAACAACGGAAACGCGATCGTCGAGTCGCAGTAGGCAACGACGGTGTCGGGCAGAACGCCGGGATTAACCTTGCCCCAGCTCACGGCCTCGGACGGCGTCGCGCCGGAGAGTCCGCCCCAGACGACCTGATCGGTCGTGATCTGAATGAAGTAATCGTTCCCGCCCTTCGGGATGCCGTACACCTCCCAGAGCGTCGGCTGCCCTTGCAGATAGAAGTTCTTCGGCGAGCCGCCGCCGAGGATCACGCATCCGTTTTTCTTGCCCGCCAGAATGATCGCGCAGACCTCGTTCACGTCGAGATTCGGATCGATCATCAACCGGCTGTCGTTCATCAGCTCGTGCCAGGCGATGTTCATGCCGATCGAGCTGTCGCCGGGCGACGAGGTATAGATCGGCACGCCCAGCTTGGCGGCGCGGGCAACGACCGAATAGTCCTCGCAGCCGGGACGCGTTTCCAGCAGATCCTGTCCCAGCCGGTAATGAAACTCCGACGTCGCGACCGGCCCTTCCAGGCCCGAGCGGCTCAGAAAGTCGCGGATGTAACTGTCGGTTTCGAGCAGGACCGTCGCCGGGAACAGCACGTCGTAGATGCGGATTACACCCGCGGCGTAGAGATCGCGATCGTCGAGGAACGGCGATCCGCGGGTGAGCGTGAAATTCAGCGCGTAGTGGAGATCGTGATAGAGATTCGCGCCCGTGCTGATGAGAAAGTCCACCAGCCCACGCTCCATCATTTCGTTCACGCATCCGCCGAGCCCGGCGGGCGTCATCGCGCCGGCAATCGTGAGCCCGATTGTCGTGTCGTTCTTCGGATCGAGCATCTTGTCGGCGAAGATGCGGCACGCTTCCGACAGCCGGCCGGCGTTGAACGCCTGATAGCCGTTCTCGATCAGATTGCGGATGGCGGCATTGCCGGTCGGCCGGTAGTAAGTGATCGGGCGGCCTGTGAGGTACTTCCGAGGGCCACGGGCCGGCGACCCGGGAGCGCGATGCGGCACGTCGAATTTAGCTTACCATCTGGCCATGGATTCAGGCGGTGCTGTGAGCTTTTCGGTGCAGCTGTGGCCACCAGAATGGGATCCCTTCGTCAAGGTCCTCGGCGTCCTGGTGGGGATCCTGTTCCTCTTCGGGCTCTACATCTGGACGCGCAACCGCCGTCTGCCTGGCGAGCACGTCTTTCGCGCGAGCCGGCTGAGCAAAGGCAATCGGTTGTTCCCCGCGCAAGTGCAGATCTCCCCGACGAGCATCACGCTCTTCCGTCCGCAGTGGGTTGGCAAATTCGAAGAGTCGATCCACATGGCGCACGTGGCATCGATCAAGATCGACACGAACGTGATCTTCTCCAACGTCCTGATCGAGACGACCGGCGGCCATCACCCGATCGTCTGCCACGGTCACCTGAAGGGCGACGCCACGCAGATGAAGAAGCTCATCGAGCGGTATCAGACGGATTACTACAAGACCCAGCCCAGGACGTGATCATTGTCGGTTCCGGGGGTTCCGGGGTTCCGGAGTTCTCGAGGTTTGAGAACCCACGAACCCTGGAACTCCGGAACCTCGGAACCGCAAGCGCTTTTCAGATTCCCATCGCATGAAATCCGCCATCCACCATCAGCACTTCGGCTGTGACCGCGCGGCCGGCCGGGCCGAGCAGGAAGATCGCGGCATCGGCCACGTCGCCGCCGTCGACGGTCCGGCGCAGCGGTGATCGATCGCGGTACGTCTGCAGGATGCTCGAGAAGCCGGCGATGCCGGACGCGGCGAGTGTCTTCACGGGACCGGCGGAGATGGCGTTGACCCGGATGTTGCGCGGCCCCAGCTCGGCCGCCAGGTAACGCACCGACGCTTCGAGCGCGGCCTTCGCGACACCCATGACGTTGTAGTTGGGGAACACGCGATTGCTGCCGAGATAGGTGAGCGTCAGCATGCTGCCGCCGCCCTTTTTCTCCATCAGCGGCGCCGCTCGACGCGCGAGCGCAATCAACGAGTACGCGCTGACGTCGAGCGCTTTTCGAAAGCCGTCGCGTGACGTTTCGGTAAACGGGCGCGACAGGTCGTCGCGTTCCGCGAACGCGGCGCCGTGGACCAGAAAGTCCAAGCCGCCGTGCTTCCGATCGATTTCCGCGAAGACGAGGTCGAGCTGCTCTTCGCTGGTCACATCGCACGGCAGAATGAGCGGATCGGCAAGCGAGGCGCACAGCTCGCGGACGTTTTCTTCGAGCCGCTCGCCCTGGTACGTCAGTGTGAGCGACGCGCCTTCGTGCGCCGCTGCCTGCGCAATGGCCCACGCAAGGGATCGTTTGTTGGCGACACCGACGACAAGGCCGACCTTGCCGGAGAGGGCCGGTGCGTTCATGGAGTGCAGACGGGGCGTCAGCGAGAGCGCTTGTGTTTGGAGCCGTGAGGCCGGCCGGATCGACCGCCGGATTCGTGACGCCCGTGACCGGGTCCGTTGCCGTGTCCCTGACCTTGGCCCTGGCCGTGCGCGGATCGGTTGTTGCCGCCCGGACGGAAGCCGTTGCGGGAAAACCCGTTGCCGCCGCCGTTGCCCTGCCAGCCTTGACGGAATCCGTGTCCGCCGCGGGTACGGCGCTGGTGCATCGTGAATTCGGGAATCGGCCGCGGCGCGGGCGGCTCCCCTTCGGTCCGCGGGAGCGTCGCGCGTATCAACGGCCGGTGCGCCGACCAGACTTCGTCCGATCGAGGCTCCGGCTGTGCTTCGTCAGCGCCGGAATCGGCCGCGCCGTCCTGGCCGGGTTGGTCGTCCCTGTCCTCTTCGCTCACGGCCGGATCATCGGGCGGATTGGCTGCAGCCGCCAGAGGCGGCAGCCTGTCGCCCGATTGCGTTTTTGTCGGCACGAGCTGCGCGGGGCCGGCGTCGGCCAGCACCTGATCGACCAGCGCGGCCGGCGTCTCAGGCTTCTTTCGGCGCGGCACTTTGGCCTCTTTGTAAACGTGTTCGGCGTCGCAGGTGGTGCATCGGGTCTGGCGGATGGTGTTGCCGACCAGCGCGACTATGACGTGATTGGTGATGCGTCGCTCTCGGGGACAGTAATCGTCCACAATGTCGCCGAGACGCAGCGGGCGCTGCTCCATTCAGTACTCCCGACGGGACTTCATTTCCGATTCGCTCTCTGCGCCCAGCCGGCTATCTCAGCCGGATTACAGTTTCGGGCGCGCTCGTTCCAGGGTCAGACGCGATTCTGACGCGGGTGGAATTGCGGACGTGCAGGTCACTGGAGGATAGCAACAACCCCGGCCGCAGAGCAAGGGGGGACCGATCGACCCAGCGGAGCGCGGCTTCCACCGTCGCGTCATGCCCCGCCGCCAGCCCGGTAATCGACAACGGGACGACCTCATCAGGAATTACGCCGTCGCCTTCGAGACGTTGCCCGGTGGACGTCACAAAATCGCCCATCACGTACATCAGCACGTCTCCTGATGGAAGCCGCTTGGTCATGGCCGGCAGCGCCTGCCCCAGCGTCTGACGGCCGAACACCCGCGCGCGGCCCAGGCTCTGCAGCGCGCCGGCAAAGCATTCGGTTGCGCTGGCCGACAGCTCGTCGACGAGGATGGCGACGGGTCCGGCAAACGGCTGCACCTGCCGGCCGTCGGGCGTCGAAAGCCGCGGATTCGTGACGAAGCTCAAATCACTGACGCGCGTCTTCATCATGCCGAGCGTCTTGGGCTCGGCAATCAGATGACCGGCGAGACCGGACATCATCCCCGCGAGGCCGCCAGGGTTACCCCGGAGATCGATGATCAAACCATCGGCGTTCCTGAACTTATCGATGGCCTGGCCGAATGGCACGTCGATCGCGGTCATCCAGACGTTGAACGAAATCAGACCAACCCGGCGCTTGCCGGGCGTCCGCAGCTCCTGCGACTCGAGCCGCACGTTGAGCGGCGGAAGGTTGCCGAACGTGACGGTCTGGCCCGGCTCGTCGGATCGCGCGACCCTGACCTCGCGCTCTCGGCCGTCGGCAGCCCGAACGCGCAGCACGGCCATGGACCCCGGGGCTCCGTGCAGCGCGCGAAACGCGCGCCGCCAGATCTCGAACGAGCGCGCACGGCTGTTCGTGGGCTGGTACTCCACTTTGATCCACTCGGACGCCGAGTGCCCATCAATCGCGGTGAGAATCTCGCCGGGTCTGAGCCCCGCCCGCGCCGCCGGCGAATCCGGCTCGACTTCCGTGATGACGATGTCGGGTGGAGCGGCGCGGAGCTCGATGGCGACCGCGGCTGGACCCGGCAGCGTGTCGTCGATCGACGACGGACTCAGGAGGACAAAGTGGGACTGCTTCAGCCGCGCCAGCATCTCGCGGATGATCTTGCGAACCTCGTCGGCCGATCCCGCCTGTTGCGCCTTGGGTCGAAGCTCAGCGCGCACGGCGTTCCAGTCGAGCCCGCCGAATTTCGGGTCGTAGTACGTGTCGTTGATCGTCTGCCAGACGACGTCGAAGCTCGCGACCGGCGGCGTCGACGCTTGTGAGGCGGGGGCCTGCAGGAGACCCGCCGCCCACAGCAGCAGGACCCAACCGACAATCACTTGATCAACGCTTTGATCGCCGGCGGCAGATCGAATGCGTCCGGGGGGACGGAACCGTACTCGTACGAATTCACGTTGACGACCTGCTCGATCCCCATGAGCCGCTGCACCATGTTCGCCGGCATCATCAACGCCCCGAACTTGCGATAGTCGCCGAGCACGCTGACGACCGGCATCATGCCCATTGGCGTCGCGCGCGTCGCGTCGGTGCCGATCTGGAGACCGCTTTCGGCGTCGAAGTACTCGAATCGCTCGGTTCCCGACTTCAGGACGAGCTTGACCTTGTATGCCTGCTTGCCCTCGAACGTGACCTTCCCGACCGTCGTGGCCGTGCCGATGTAGTCCGAGCCGTACAACGGCGCGTCGAACCAGGCGTCGTCGGCCGCCTCGGCCAGTTCTTTACCCGTGAGAAGCGCGGGGCCCTGCATCGGATCGATGCGCCAGCCGACTTTGCCGTCGTAGCCCGATTCGATTTCACCAACGCCGCCGACGGTGACTTTCACGCGCTGCTTGTTCGGCCGCGCGGCGAGCATGACGAAGTCTCCCGAGACCTGCTGCGCCGGCATCTCGAAGCGGCCCGACGCGCGCATCGATTGGACCGTCTTGAACGCGGCCTCGCCTCCCATGGCTTTCACGTGCTTCGCCAGAAGTTCCTTGGCTGGCGGCAGCGGCGCATCCTGCGCCGCCGGCACCGGCGCGGTCTGTGCGAAAACGAGCAATGCTGCGACGGCCGGAGCTACTCGAACCAATCTCAGGTCGAAACGTCTGAACATCTGGAACTCCTCACACGATAATAGTTCGGTTCACCACCCTGATGCCCACCCGTAGGTCGGGAACTCCGCGGAGAAGCGACATGCGCACGAACCAGATCGATGTCCGGTGGCTGGCAGGGCTCGCGTTCGTGCTCGTCGCGACTGTCGCGCCCGTTGCCGCGCCTCCCGGCGGCAACTGGCCGCAATGGCGTGGACCACACCGCGACGGTGTATCGACGGAAACCGGGCTGCTCACCAGTTGGCCGCAGGGTGGACCGAAGAAGCTCTTCTCGCTGAGCGGGCTCGGCCGCGGATTCTCGAGCGTGGCGGTGACCGGCGGCCGGATCTACACGATGGGCGACCGCAACGACGGCCAGTACGTGTTTGCGCTCGACGAGGAAACGGGCAAGCAGGTCTGGGCGACACGCATCGGCGGTGTTCATGAAGACCCGGACGGATACGGCGGGCCGCGCGGCACGCCAACCGTTGACGGCGCGCAACTCTACGCGATCGGCACCGACGGGATTCTGGTGTGTCTCGACTCGGCGACCGGTAAGGAAAGATGGCGCAAGAACTTCGAGCGCGATTTCGGTGGCCGGATGATGAGCGGCTGGCGATGGGCGGAGTCGCCCCTCGTCGACGACGATCGCGTCGTCGTCACGCCCGGCGGCGCGAAAGCGGGCATCGTCGCCCTCGACAAACTGACCGGCAAGGAGATCTGGCGCGCCGCGATTCCGCGGATTGGATCGAATGGCGCCGATGGCGCCGGCTACTCGTCGATCGTGATCTCGACCGGCGGTGGCGTGAAGCAGTACGTCCAGCTCATGGGACGCGGTGTCGTCGGAGTGCGCGCCTCCGACGGCGCGTTCATGTGGGGCAACAACTCCGTGGCGAACGATACCGCCAACATCTCGACGCCGGTCATCAAGGACAACTATGTGTTCGCGTCGACCGGGTACGGCACCGGATCGATTCTGCTCGAGATCTCGCCCGCGCCGAACGGCGGCACCACCGCGAAACAGAAGTACTTCCTCGACAGCGGCGTCTTTCAAAGCCATCACGGCGGGTTCGTCATCGTTGGCGACTACATCTACGGCGGACACGGGCACAACGCCGGGCTTCCGACGTGCATCGAGCTGGCGACGGGTAAATCCATGTGGACGCGCGCGCGAAACTCCGGCGCTGGATCGGCGGCGGTCATTGCCGCCGACGGGCATCTCTACTTCCGCTACCAGAATGGTGTCGTGCTGCTGGTCGAAGCGACGCCGGCGGCGTACAAGGAAACGGGATCGTTCGAGATTCCGAACCCGTATACGGTCAGCTGGCCGCACCCGGTGGTCGCGGGAGGCCGCCTTTACGTCCGCGAGCAGGATGCTCTCCACGTGTACGACGTCAAGAGGTAAGCTAGGGCGTGCTCAAGGGCACGAGACAAGCCGTCGTCCAGCGGATTCAGCCGATCTCGATTCACGGTCAGATGTCGCTCGACGTGTTCTGGTTCGATCCAGAGGATCCCGAACAGGAACTGCGTCACGCGCGCGTGGGGATGGAATCTGCGCCGCGCAATCTCGAGGTGGGCGACAAGGTGACCATGCATTTCGTGATGGGCATGGTCTCTGAGATTACGAAGCCTGAAAGCCCGAAAGCCTGAGAGCTTGAAAGCGGCTCGCTTTCCGGCTTTCCGCCTTTCAGGCTTTCCGGCTTACTGCTTTTTGAACGTCGCCTCCAGTCCAAACGCCGGATCGTCGGCGGATCGCGCCGCCAGCCACTGCTGCAATTCCACTCGACTCGCCGCCAGGACAATCTGATCCCGCTCACCTTTGGTCGCGCGGATCGAGGCGGGCAGCGTCTGGTCCGCCATCGCCTTCGCAAACCAGTCGAATGAAAGGGGCGCAACCGTCACCTCGCGCGGATCGGTGGCGAACGCGATTCGCACGAGCGCGTGCGCCGGCACGATAAAGGATCCGAAATCCTTGCCGCGTACCGGAACGAGATCGAGGTAAAGGGACGCGCCCTGTTTGAACAGGTAGCCGGTCAGCGTCCCCGTCTCGGTCGGATGCACGTACTGCACGCGATACGACCGCCAGTCGCTGCGCTCGACCGTCACCGTCACGTTGTCGTCGGCATCGCGCCACGAACCGAGGAGCCGTTCGTCGAACGCGATCGACGGCTCGTCGTAAAACCGATCGAGGCCGAGCACCAAGCAGCCCTGCGTCGCTATCGTGATCGCCATCAGAACGGCTGCGAGGGAGCCTCGGCTTGCCTCGCCGTAGCTCGACGAGCGAAGGCGGGAACCCCGCCCCTCGACTTTGCTCGGGGCGCCCTGAGCGATAGTCGAAGGGCGGAACCGACAGGTCATTTGATCACCCGTCCTTTTGTCTCCGGAATGAAGATCCAGAATCCGGCCGCGAGCGCGTAGGCGGCTGCGGCCACGGACAGCGCCGCCGGAAATCCCCGCGTCTCGGTCAGTCCGCCGACGACGTACGGCGCGGCGGCGCTGGCAACACGGCCGACGTTGTACGTGAATCCCTGTGCGGTCGCACGAATGTCCGTCGGGTAAAGCTCGGCCGTCACCGCGCCAAATCCGCTGAAGAAGCCGGTGGCGAAAAACGCGGTGACGGGGCCCAGGACGAAGAGCACCCAGGCATTCTGCGTCGTCGCGTAGAGCAGCACGAACGCGGCCGCGAGCACCAGATAGACCACGTACGTCACCTTGCGACCCACGTTATCGGCGACGAATCCGAATGTCACGTACCCGAACCACATGCCGACCTGCATCGCCACGATGAAGAAGTTCATCCAGGCGCTCGAGAGCCCGATGCCGCCGGAGCCGGGCGCGAGCCGGAGGTACGACGGCACCCACGTGTTGAATCCCCACCACGCGAACATGGTGCACGCGTTCATGAGCGTCAGGGCGACCGTGATCCCCAGCATCGATCCGCCGACGGCCTGCCCGAGCGAGACCCGCGAGGTGCGCGCTCTCGCCTGCTGCCAGAGCGCCGGCTCCTCGACGCGGCTGCGAATCCAGAACGCATACAGCGCGGGCAAGACGCCGACGAAGAACACCGCGCGCCAGCCGAGTCCCAGCCCGTCCTGAACGACCAGATTGACGATGGCCGCGAGCGCGTAGCCGACGGCCCACGCGCTTTGCATCAGCCCGAGCGCCTTGCCGCGATGGCGATCCGGCCATGTTTCCGAGACGAGCGCGGCGCCGCTCGCCCACTCGCCGCCCATGCCGATGCCGAGAAAGATGCGAAACACCGCCAGCTGTGCCGCGCTCTGCGCGAGGCCGCATGCTGCCGTGAAAACCGAATACAGCAGCACGCTCAACATCAGCGCCCGGACGCGTCCCCAGCGATCCGCCATGACGCCGAACATCAATCCGCCGGCCGCCGACGCGAGGAGCGTGAGTGACTGAAGTCCGCCCGCCGTCTTGGCGTCGATCCCGAGGTCGGTCCTGAGCGACGTCAGGACCAACGCGTACAGCATCACGTCGAACGCGTCGAGCATCCAGCCGAGCGATGCCGCGATCAGCGCCCGGCGCGCGGTGGGATCGGCCTCACGCCAGAAAAGCATCGGTAATCGGTAATTGGTAATGGGTAATGGAAAACCTTACAGGCACCGCCAACTCTCCTAACCGGCACATGGGAAACGAGACATGATGTTCTTCAATTACCCATTACCGATTACCAATTACCAATTCCCCGTACCCGCCTCCGCCTGGGGTCTCAATGCGGAGGCGATCACCTGCACGCAACTGGAGCTGGACTTTACCGGGCAGCGGCTGTTCGCGCCCGTCACGGATCAGCGTGTTGCGGCCGCTCGCGCCGGGCTGGCCGCCACGCGCGCCATACGGCGCACCGCGCCGGCGCTCCGAGATGATGGTCACCGACGCCTCGGTGAGCAACTCGTACTCGCGCACGATTCCTTCGCCGCCCGGAAATGCACCGGCGCCGCCGCTCCCGCGACGCAGACGGTACTGCCGGATTCGAACCGGCAGGTAATGCTCGATCGCCTCGACCGGCGTGTTCCGCGTGTTGCTCATGTGCGTGTGCACGCCCGACAGACCCCGCAGTCCGCGGCGTCCGCCCATCCCGCCGCCGATCGTTTCGTAGTAGGCAAACGGCCGTCCGGTGCGCGGATGCGTGCCGCCAAGCGTCACATTGTTCATCGTGCCCTGGCTTGCGGCCTGGACGCGATCGGGCAGCGCCTGCGCGAGCGCGCCGAAGACGACATCCGTGATGCGCTGGGAAGTCTCGACGTTGCCGCCTGCGACGGCCGCCGGCCGGCGCGCGTTGACCACCGTGCCTTCCGGCGCGATCACCGTCAGCGGCCGGGCGACGCCGGCGTTGTACATCACGTCATCCTGGACGAGGCAGCGGAAGGCATAGAGACACGCCGAGAGCGTCATCGCGTAATTGGCGTTGACGCTGCCTGCGGCCTGCGGGTCCGAGCCGGTGAAATCGATCGTGGCTCGCTCCCCGGCAATTCGAATGGCCGCGCGGATCCGAAGCGGTGTTTCACCGAACCCGTCATCGTCCAGCGCATCCTCGAATTCGTAGCGGCCGTCAGGAATCTGCCGGATTGTCGCTCGCAGAACCCGCTCGGTGTAGTCCTGCAGCGCCGCGGCATACCCCAGCGCGAGACGCCGGCCGTACCGCGCGACCGTCTGCCGCAGCCGCGACTCGGCGACGCGATTGGCGGCAATCTGCGCCGTCAGATCGCCTTCGCGCTCGTCGGGAGTCCGCACGTTGGCGAGGAGCAGGGCGAGCACGTCCTCGACGATCTTGCCGCGGCGCGCGAGTCTCACCGGCGGCAGGATCAGGCCTTCCTGGTAGATCTCGCGGGCAACGGGCATCGAACCGGGGCTCATGCCGCCGACGTCGGAATGATGCGCGCGGTTGGCGACGTAGAAGGCGGGGCGACGATCGCGCTCGAGATAGACGGGCGAGACCAGCGTGATGTCGGGCAGATGTGTGCCGCCGTGGAACGGATCGTTCAGCATCACGACGTCGCCTGACTCCATGTCGAACGCGTCGATGGCGGCACGGACCGACAGCGGCATGGCGCCGAGATGGACCGGCATGTGATCGCCCTGCGCGATCGTCTCGCCCCGCGCGTCGTAGACGGCGCACGAATAATCCAGCCGCTCCTTGATGTTGGGGGAGAACCCCGTGCGGCACAGCGTGACACCCATCTCCTCTGCGATGGAGAGAAAGAGATTCTTGAAGACTTCGAAATCGACCGGATGAATGCGCATAGTCGAGAACACCGTCAGGCCGAGGGCCGAAGGCCAAAGGCCCACGTGCTTGCAGGCTCTCCTTCGGCCATTGGCCTATGGCCTTCGGCCTACCACCACGTTCCCAAACCCATCCACACTAAACCGGAAGCCCGGCGGCACGACGACCGTCGCCTCCGCGCCGGTGATGATCGCCGGACCGCGCGCCTGCGATCCGGGCGCGAGCGCCGGCCATCGATAGTGCGCCGTCTTGACGGGGCGGCCGCCAAATCGCGCGGCCTCGACGAACGCCGGCTTCGGGGTCGCGCGTCGACGTGTCCGGACGAACGGCAATCGCGGTTTCGCCGTGATGCCCGCGGCCCGCACACGCAGCGCCACGACTTCGGTCGCGCGAGCGGGATCGGCGTAGCCGTAGAGCCGGCCGTGACGACGATCGAACTCCTCGCGGTAATCGCCCGCAAAGGGAACGGTGATTTCGTACGACTGTCCGACGTAGCGCACGTCGATCAACCGCTCGATGATCTGCCGCTTGCGGGCGAACCCTTCACGAGTCAGATCGGCGGTCGCGGCGCTGACGAGCTTCGCCGCTTGTTTCTCGAGAACAGACAGGCTGATCTCGGTGCTCGGCCGCAGGACGCTCGCCGAGTAGTCGCGCGTCACGTCGGCGACGAGCATGCCGAGCGCCGACAGCACGCCGGCATGTCTCGGAACGATCACGGTGCCGATCTCGAGCCGCTCGGCAATTTCGCACGCGTGCATCCCGCCGGCGCCGCCGAACGCCAGGAGCGCGAACCGCCGTGGATCGTGGCCGCGCTCGACCGACACGACACGGATCGCGCGCTCCATGTTGGCGTTGGCGACGCGAATGATTCCTTCGGCCAGTTCCATGACGCCGAGATTCAGCCGTGCCGCGAGGTCGGTCGCGACCGCCTTGGCGCGACCGGCGTCGAGCGACATCCGCCCGCCGAGAAAGAACTCCGGATCGAGCCGGCCGAGCAACAGGTTCGCATCCGTGACGGTTAATTCGGTGCCGCTGCCGTAGCACGCGGGCCCTGGCACCGACCCCGCGCTTCGCGGCCCGACGCGCAAGGCGCCGCCGCTGTCGATGTGCGCGATGGATCCGCCGCCCGCACCGACCGTGTGGATGTCGATGACCGGCAGACGCACCGGAAAATCCCCGATTTTCGAATCCGTCGTCACCGCCACCGCGTCGTCGATCAGGCTGACGTCGGTCGAGGTCCCGCCCATGTCGAACGAGATCACCTGCCGGAAGTCGGCGTCGCGCGCGACCGCGCGGGCGCCGACCACGCCCGCCGCGGGACCCGAAAGCACCGTTTGCACGGCTTTCGTCCTTGCGGCACGCGCCGAGATTGATCCGCCATTCGACTGCATGATCGAAAGGCGCGATTCGCCGAAGTGACGTTCCAGCGTCGAGAGATATCGATCGATGAGCGGCGTCACGTACGCGTTGACGACCGTCGTCGACCATCGCTCGAACTCGCGGTACTCCGGCAGCACTTCGTGCGAGGCGGACACGCGCCAGCCATCCGTCCGGAGCAGGGCGGCAATATGGCGTTCATGCTCGGGATTCCCGTACGAATGCAGCAGGCAGAGCGCGATGATCTCGGCGCCGAGCTCGCGGGCGCGTGCGGCCAGGTGCGCGACGTCCGCGTCCTTGGGGACGACGAGCGCCGCACCGTCTGCATCGACTCGCTCGTCGACACCGAACGTGAGCTCGTCCTCGACGATCGGCTTCGGTAGCGGCACGAACAGGTTGTACAGCTCGGGCCGCGTCTGACGGCCGATCCGCACCACGTCCTCGAACCCACTCGTCGCAAAGAGTGCGACCCGGGCGCCTTTTCGCTCGAGCACGGCGTTTGTCGCGACCGTCGATCCATGCACGATCGTGGAGTCCTGTTGCGCAGCCGGCGTCGAAAGCTCGCCGACGCCGGCAAGGATTGCGCGCGATGGATCGTCCGGCGTCGTGCGGAGCTTGTGGACGACGAGGCCGTCCGGTCCGAGGCGGACGAAATCGGTGAACGTGCCGCCCGTATCTATTCCGAACCGAAACACCGGGGGATTGTATGTCTGGACGACGTAGACTTGCGGCCGGTGGGCGCACCCAGAGACGTCAGCGTCGTCATTCCGACGTGGAACGGACGCGGTCTCCTCGAGCGCTTTCTCCCATCCGTCGTGAGCGCAGCAAGGGTATACCGTGATTCGACGGGGGCCGCGATCGAGCTGATCGTCGTCGACGATGGAAGTCGCGATGACTCGGCTGGCTGGCTGAACGATCGAGTGCGCGAGTCCGACGTGCCGATCCGCGTGGTGCGCCACGAACAGAACCTCGGATTTGGAGCGGCGTGCAATCGAGGTGTGGCGGCGGCCCGTTCACCGCTCGTGCTGCTGCTCAACAACGACGTCGCGCTCGACGTCGATTCGATCGGCCGGCTCGCGGCCCGTTTCGTCACGGCCGCCGCGGCGACTCCGCTCTTCGCTGTGCACTGTCACGTGCTGGATTTCGAGACGAACGCCGAGGCCGGCGCCGGTCAGGCCGGGGCCTTCAGCCGCGGGTTCATTCGCGTCCACGAACGCTTTACGGCCGGCGGTGACGTGACCGCGACGTTCCCGTCGATGTTCGCGAGCGGCGGATCGTCCATGGTCGATCGAGAGCGTTTTCTCGAGCTGGGCGGCTTCGATCCGCTGTTTGCGCCGTTCTACTTCGAAGACGTCGAGCTCAGCTATCGCGCGTGGAAGCGGGGGCTGACGGTGGCCTATGCCCCGGACGCGATGGCGCGACACCGCTTCTCGTCGACCATTGGAGCTCGTCCGCGGTCAGAGATTCGCCGGATCAGCCAGCGGAACCGCCTGTTCCTGAACTGGATCCATATCCACGATCCCTCGTGGGCGCTGCAACATCTCGTGTGGGTCAGTCTGTTGTTTCTCACAACGCCGCTGACGCTCCGGCTCGATTTTCCGCGCGCGGTCATCGCGGCGCTGCGTCGCCTGCCGGACGTTCTTCAGCGGCGCCGCAAGGAACGCATGCTCGCGCGGCGGACGGATCGCGAAGTAATGGAGATATTCGCGAGGTGAAAAACTCTACGGTCCACTATCGACAATCGTAGAGTTGCCGGTCGACGTGGTGTCCTCAGGCACAAAAAAAAAGGCCCGCATGACGCGGGCCTTTACGGGCAACCTGGCTCCCCAGCTCTTTACGGCACTTGCCGCAAATTCAGGCTACCCGGCCCCCAACAGTACGCAAGTGCCATGCCTAGCAAGGGGCGTCAGTGTCGGGAGGAAACGCGCAGCTTTGTGCAAATGAAACGCGCCAGAACTTCCCGTGTTGTATACGTACTTACAAACCTGAAAACTTGATCGGGATTAATTGACACGAGCGACAGTTCGGACTCGTTTCGCATAGTCCTTTAGACCATCGCACCTTCCGGGTACTGCAGCGCGAGCCGCAATTCCTTCGCAAGTTGATCGACGGTCGTTCCCGAACGCTTCCAGGCGCCCTCGGTCTCGAAACGGAGGTCGCCGATGCGCCGGCCCCACGGGGCGATGGCCCGGCCGATGGCTCGGAAGTCCGAGCGCTCCGCATGCTGCTGGTCGAGCTGCCGCACGATGTCGGGCGCCACGCGAATGAAGGCGCGGAGAGCCGGGGCCGTCTTGATGCTGTACTTGCGGCCATTCCAGGCCGCCCCGAAGACGACCGCCACCTGCCTGAAGTAATTGATGAAGAACTTCTTGCCGTCCTCGCGGAAATCCTCCGCCTTCTTCCCCGTGCCGAATGCGTCGGCGGCAAACAGCTTCTTCAGTTCCTGCGCGAGAGGCGCCTGCGCGACGCGTCCTCGTCCCACTCCGAGCAGCTTGATTTCGCCGTGCAACGGCGATTCCTCGCGCTCGCTCAGGGCGCGAACGATGTCGTGGGCAGCGGCGAGATTGTCGTCGCGATACAGCTGGCGCCCGGACAGCGACACGAGATGCGATGCGTTGAGACGCGTGTGCTTGGCGTTGATCGTGACGAACATCTGCACGACGTGATCTTCCGGCAGCCGATCGAAAATCACGGCCGGCACGGTGAATGTCTCGTCCCCGAGATCGTCGATCGCCGCGTGCAGCGCGAGCAGCCGGTGCTGGCCGTCGATGGCCCGTAGAATCCCTTCGCGCTCGGGGACTTTGAGAATCCCGAGGGAGGGATCGCCCGACGAGGGCTCGAACTTGAGCGGCTCGTCGCAGGAGATGATCACCGCGCCCGCAATCGAGGGCAGATCCCGCGCCTGGCGGCACTGCTCGTAGTAAGCCACGAGCTCGTCGATTTTCTTGCGGATGATTTGCCGCTGGTACGCCTTGTCGCTTGCCGCAATGCGACGCTCCAGCAAATCCCAGTGGACTTTGGACTGCCGGGCCGCGCCGCGCACGCCGGGCTGCTGACCGCTCTCGCCGTAGCTCAGGACCTCGAACCGGACCAGCTTGTCGATGTCTTTCGCCGTGAGGGAAGCCTGATAGAATTGCACGCCAAACTGCTGCATTCGAAGCGCGGCGACGCTGATCATGGGTTGGCGGGACCTTTCGCGCCTCGAGGGAACGCCCCGGGCAAAAAAAGAAGTGTTGACGCGATTCTATGTGCCACGCGTGCACAATCTCAAGCCTTCCCGCGCAAATCCGGCCGTCATGTCCCTCGCCGGTCCGGCGGGTTGCCTTCGCTAAGTAACAAACCGTCAAGGAGTTATTTGTCATGAACGGCTCAGGCACCCTCTTCAGGCGTCTCCGGACGACCGCGCTCGCGCTCGGCGCGCTCATCGTCACGTCCACCGGATTACCCGCACAGCAGTGGGTCACGGAAACGCGTGACCCGAAGCAGACGCAGGACGAAGATTTCGCGAAGGCCTATAAGGAGTGGACCGGCGATCCGCGCTTTGGCAGCCCGCTCGTCGATCACCTGCCCAAGGTCCCGGGGATTCCGAGCCCGAAGGATGTGCTCGGGTACTACATCGGGGCGCCGCGGACGCTGACCTACTACGCCGACATCCTGAAGTACTACCGGGCGCTCGCAGCCGCGACACCGCGCGTGAAGATCGAGACGATCGGCAAGTCCGACGAGAACCGCGAACTGGTCGTGGTCTGGGTGTCGTCCGACGAGAACATCAAGAACCTGCAGCAGAACCGCGACAACCTGGCGAAGCTGGCCGATCCGCGAGGGATTCCGGACGCGGCGATCAAGCAGCTCATCGCGACCACCCGTCCGCACTATCACTTCATCGGCGGGCTGCACAGCGGCGAGTTCGGACCGCCGGAGATGATGATGGAGCTCGTCTACCGGCTCGCCACGGAGACGTCGCCGTTCATCTCGATGATTCGCGACAACGTGATCGTGTCGGTGACGCCGGTGGCGGACGCCGACGGGCGCGATCGGAACATCGATCTCTTCTACTGCAACCAGGATTCGAACCCGGCGCCGGCTGGCGGTCGCGAAGGCGCGGCGCCGGCGACACCTCCCGCCGGAGGACGCGGCGGAGCGGGCGGCGCTTCAGCGTGCAGCCTGCCGTACTGGGGCAAGTACGTCTATCACGACAACAACCGCGACATTAACCTCTCGCAGATGCAGATGCGCGCGCTCGCCGATTGGTACTTCACCGCGCATCCGCCGATCATGCACGACCTGCATGAGGCCCAACCGCTGATGTACACGTACAGCGGCGGACCGCCGCAGAATCCCAATCTCGATCCGATTCTCTTCGCCGAGCTGCCGTTCTTCTCGAACTGGGAGCTGGCCCAGATGACGAAGTGGGGCATGCCGGGGGTGTACACGCACGCGTTCATGGACGGCTGGTCCCCGGGATATCTCGGATCGGTCGCGTACAACCACAACGGGATGATGCGGATGTACGAAACGCAGTCCGGCCGCGATGGTGGCCCGCCTGCAGCTGCCACAGCACCACCAGCCGCACCTGGTGCCGCTGCCGGAGGCGGCGGTGGCGGAGGCGGCCGCGGCGGCGGGGGACGAGGCGGCCGCGGCGGAGCAGGCGGCGGCGCGACTCAAGCTGGCGCCGCGACGCCCGCCGCCGGCAGGGCCGGCGCGCAGGGTGGAGAAGCTGGGCGTGGTGAGGGCGCTGCTGCTGAGGCCGCACCGGCTGGAGAAGCCGCACGTGGAGGTGGCGCAGGCGGAGCGGGCGCAGGCCGCGCGGGCGGCGCTCCGCCCGCGGGCGGATTCCCGGGTGCCGGCCGTGGTGCCGTGCCGACGGGTCGCGGCGGCGGACAGGACCGCGAGTGGTACCGCGGGATTCCGATCCCGCCGGGCGCCGCGAACAACTTCACGCGACGCAACAACACGAACTACATGCAGACAGGCGTGCTGTCCGGTCTCCAGCTGACGGCGATGTTTCCGAACCTGGTGCTCGAGAACTTCTATACGAAGACGCGCAATTCACTCGAGCAAGGCAAGACGACTGCGCCGTTTGGCTACGTGATTCCCGTGCAGCGCGACATGACGAAACCGTCGGAGCTCGTGCGCATCCTGCGCGTCCAGGGGATTGAAGTCGGACAGACGGCGGCGCCGGTCAAAGTCGGTGACGAGACATTTGCTCCTGGTTCGTACGTGATCAAGGGCGGACAGCCGTACTGGCGTCTCGCGAAGAACCTGCTCGAAAAGCAAGACTACCCCGATCCCGCGCTCCGCACGTATGACGACAGCGGCTGGACGATGGGGTATGCCTTCAACGTCGAGGTCAAGGAGATTCGGGACAAGGCGATTCTCGACGTGGCGGCGCCGCTCATCAAAGTGCCGGAGCTCAAAGGCAAGGTCGCAGGGAGCGCCACCGGCGGCATCGCGATCGCGCATTACGGATCGAACAACATGATCACGCTGCGCTACAAGCTGCGAAACGTGGCCATGAAGATCGCGGAGAAAAATTTCACCCTCGAGGGGATCGACTTCCCCGCCGGGTCGTTCATCGTCACGGCGCCCGCCGATCTCGCGGCGGTTCGCGCCGCCGTGGAGCAGCTCGGGCTTACCGCGGCGATGTTTGCGTCGGCGCCCTCAGTGGCAGCGCACGAGGGTCCCGCGCCGCGCGTGGCGATTTACTCGCAGTGGAACGGCACGCAGGAGCTTGGGTGGTACCGTCACGCCTTCGATCAGTTCGGCATCCCGTTCGATCTCATCTACAAGGAACGGGTGAAGAAAGGGAATCTCAAGGGCGACTACGACGTGATTCTGATGGCGGCGCAGAACGTCAATCGTGCGGCCGTGCTCGCGTCGCCCGCATCACGGCCGAGCGCCTATGTGAAGACCGACAAGTTCAAGTTCCTCGGCATGTACGGCGAGTCGGCGGATACGAGTGGCGGGTTCGGCCAGGAAGGCGTCGATGCGTTCGCCAAATTCCTGGAAGCCGGCGGGACGATCATCGCGGCCGACAGCGCCGTGCGGTTCCCGATCGACTTCGGGTTCGCGCGGACGATCGACACCGAAGGCGTGCAGGGCGTCAACGCGCAGAAGCCGCTCGTGCAGGCGGAAATCGTCCGCACCGACAGCCCCGTCTTCTACGGGTACGCCGACAAGATCATTCCGATCAAGTACGCGACGCAGCAGACGTTCTTCCGCGTCGGCACGGCCGATCAGGGCAACATCCTGGCCCGCTTCGTCGGCGGGGATTCGGCGGTCCTGAGCGGGCTGATGGTGGGCGGCGACGCCATCCGTCAACGCGCGTTCGCGGTGGACGTGCCGAACGCGCACAACGGAAAGGGTCGCGTGATCATGTTCTCGAACAACCCGATCTACCGCTGGCAGAACCACGGCGAGTTCAACATGATCTTCAACTCGATCCTGAACTGGCAATTCGTGCCTGCGGCGGCAAAGTGACGAGAAGCGGGAGATCTATTGATCTGAGGAGCTGAGGATCTGAAGATCTTCCCCAGATCCACAGATCCTCAGATCCCCAGATCCCCAGATTCACTGGGTTCCAATCATCAGAATCGGCATCGTCGGTGTCGCCGATCCATTTGGACCGGGCTCGTTCGTGACTGCGACCGCAGTGACCGTCGTCACGCCGGCCGGCAAGAGAGCCGTGAGCGACGCTGATCCGTTGGGCGCCGGGCGGAAGGCGGTCACGCCAACCGGCTTGCCGCCGGCAATCACCCAGATCTGATACACACGGTCGGGCGTAATCGACGGCAGTTGTTCGGCGTTGAAGACGATTCCTCTTGCCGGGCTCCAGACCGCGCGCCCGGATGCGCCGGCGGCGGTCGCTTGTCCCTTCAACACGACCTGACGGGCATCGGGCGCCGTGATGATGCTCACGGTCTGATAGAGCTGCCTCGAATCAGTCCGCAAGGACATGAGCTCTTTGCGCAGCCTGTCGGCCTGCGCCGATGCGGCGGTGGCGATCTCTTCGAGCGCCGTGACTCTCGATCGCAGTGACCACGCGTAGAGTCCGCTTGCCAGCGCGATCACGACGGAGGCAGCCGCCACGAGCCATGGCACGAAGGATGGCCGCGGCACCGGTTTCGGCTGCGGGAACGGTACGGCGCGCGCCGGCGCACGCTCCGATCCGCGATCGTCGCCGCTCTGTCCCGTCGCGTACGTGATCGTTCGTGCCTTCAGCATCGCGGGCGGCGCAACCGGCTCCGTCGCCAGCCCGATGCCCGCGACCACCCGACGCATCTCGGCCAGCTCGGCCTGGCACTGGGCACACGTCGAGAGATGCGTCTCGAATGCCTGCCGATCGGCGGGATCGAGCGCGTCTATCGCGTAGGACGCGACGGCGTCTTCAAACTGCTCGTGTGCCAAGAGCCCCCCTGAGCGTCGTCATCGCCGTTCGCAGGCGCGTCTTGATGGTGCCGAGCGGCACGCCCGTGCGCGCGGCAATTTCGGAATGCGTGAGCCCTTCGTAGTACGCAAGATCGACGAGCGAGCGCTGCTCCTCGGGCAACTGCTCGAGCGCCGCGCGGACGGATCGCGCGTCCTCGGACGAGATCGCGACCTGCTCGGGACTCCGGTCCGGCGTCGTGAGCGGCGGCACGCCGGCCGGCTCGACGCCGCGATCCTGATCGGGACGCGCTCGTCTGGCGCGCAGCCGATCGATCGCGCGGGTCCGCGTGAGCAGCACAATCCACCCGGCGACGCTGGCGCGCGCGGCATCGTAGCGGCTCGCTTCCCGCCAGACCTGTGCGAAGACGTCCTGCACGACCTCCTCTGCCAGATCCGGCTGAGCGAGGATTCGCCTGGCGAGCCCGTAGGCCGTGGACGCGTACCGATCGTAAAGGCGTTCCAAGGCGTCCGCCGATCCGCCGGCGACCGCCGTCAGGATCTGGCGATCGGCGTCGGCGTCCTTTCGCGGCGAAAAGTCCGGCACAGTCAAGCCGTCAAAACAGTACTACGGCCCCCGGGGCCTGGGGGATGTTTGCGCCTCATTTACAAGCCGGCTGCGCCGGCCAATCCAGGCAGGGACGCCCGAGCGTAGAACTCACTGCTGCCAGGACGCGCAGCAGGAGACATTCGATGAAACTCAGATACTTCTTTCTGTTGTCACCGGTGCTGTCGGCCGTCGTGATGCTCGCGGCCCAGGACCAGACCGTGATGGTTGGCGGCGAGTCGATGTTCCCGACGAAGAACATCATCGCCAATGCGATGAACTCAAAGGACCACACGACGCTCGTCGCGGCCGTCAAAGCCGCAGGCCTCGTCGACACGCTGCAGGGCGCGGGGCCCTTCACGGTCTTCGCTCCGACCAATGCCGCGTTCGCCAAGCTTCCCGCCGGCACGGTTGAGATGCTGTTGAAACCTGAAAGCCGTTCCACGCTCGCCAAGGTGCTGACGTACCACGTCGTCGCCGGCAAGCTCGACGCCGAGGCGCTGATGAAGAAAGTCCGCGACGGCCACGGCACCGCGGAACTCATGACTGTGAGCGGCGGCAAGTTGTGGGTGCTCGCCAACGGTCCCAGGAACCTCGTTCTGAAAGACGAGAAAGGAATGACGTCGGAGATTTCGACCTACGACGTCGTCCAGTCGAACGGCATCATCCACGTCATCACCAGCGTGCTGATGCCGAAGTGAGAACGTCGGGGTCAGACCGGGGTCAGACCCCTGGGGTTCGGGGTCTGACCCCGGTCTGACCCCGACGTTCCCACATCGCCGCCAATCCCAGCATCAATACCGTCAGCAGCAGGAACGCCAGCAGCGACCACGGCAGCGTCAGAGCATGGTGCAACGGTGCGCTGAAGGCGCCATACGCGATCGCCACGTGAACCCAATAGACGAACAGCGACGTGCGCCCGAAGACGATGAGCGGGCTCCAGCGGGTGTGTGAAGGACGCTGCATCCACAACCAGGCCGCCGAGAGCGCCAGTGTCATCACGCCCAGCCGGATGAGAAAGAACGACAGCGAGGTCGTCCAGAACTCTGACGGCCAGAACGGCGCGGACAGGTGCATCCCCAACCATCCGGACACCGCGATCGCGATGCCGGCGGCCGCGAGATTGCGATGGAAGGCGGCTTCCCGCGACGGAGGACGATCGGTGGCGATGAGTTCGCCGACGTAGGCGCCGGCGAAGACGAATGCCATCCAGGGAAAAAGTGTGAAGACGCCGAGATTTCCGACGGGACGGATGTAGGCCTCGAGCCGCGGATACAAGAGCGCCGGCCACGACCAGACGCGAGCGCCGGGAGTGAGCAGCACTATCGCAGCGGCGGGAACGAGGAGATACAAGACCCGACGGCGCGGGCTCGTCGCACGGCCCCAGCAGAAGGCTGTCGCCGCGAGACCGAGGCCAAGAATGTTCAAGATGTCCGGCTTGAAGATCGACGACCAGGACGCGGTCAAATCGAAGACGAACGACTGAAAGCGAAACAGGTGCGCGAGCGCGAAGACCTGCCATCCGCGCCACTGGAGGGACGCCGCCGCCGATCGGCGATTCAGACCAGTTTTTCGCTGTTTGGCCAGGCCCGCGAGCGGCACGGCGACGCCCGCAAGAAAGAGGAACAGCGGGGCCGCCCAGCCCCCGATGAGCGACGCGACACGAAAGCCTTCCGTGCCGCGCGCGTCAAGCGCGGTCCACGAATCGAAAGCGTGCCATTCGATCATGAACACGACCGCCAGGCCGCGCAGCCAATCGATGTAGGTGCGCCTCACGCGCCGACTGTGAACGTGGTCGTCAGCGCAATGTCAGTCCGGAGACTGTTCCAGACCGAACAATAGGTGGTTTTGGACAGCTCAATGGCGCGCTCGACCGCGTGCTCCTCGACACTTCCGGTCACCTCGAAATGCAGGTGCATCGACACGAACCGGCGCGGGTGCGTCTCGGCGCGCTCGCCCTCGAACTTCACTTTGAGCGCCCGCAGGTCCTGCCGCCCCTTGTTCAGGATATGGACCACGTCCATCGCCGTGCAGGCCATCACGGCATAGGCAAGGGCCTGGGGCGGCGACGTGATTCCCGGCACCGAGCTCGCCATCTCGATTTGAGGGCTGCCGTCGGAGTTGCGGAACCGGAGCTCCTCCAGCCAGTCAATGGACAGGGAAACGTGGGGCATGGCGTAAAGATCGCATAAAGCCTTGTTTGCCTGCGACCGACAGTTTCGTGTGAGAGGGGGCAATCATGATCGAACGCAGGAAACACCCGCGCGTTTCGGCGACCGTCGACGGCCGCTGGCTGGGCGCCTCAGGCGGCGCAACCTGTCACGTCGAGAACATCAGCCTCGGAGGATGCTTCGTCCGGACGTCTGCCCCGTCGATCGAGGGGATGGGAGTGATTCGGTTCATCCTCGGAGGAAAAACCAGCCTGACCGTGGCAGGACGCGTCGTCCATGCCGAGCGCGGCCGCGGTTTCGGCGTGCAGTTCCGCGACAT
>Ga0114129_10002597_pt1 | contig 25105 bp, 18 predicted proteins | sample RhiMetdeltSRZDD1_FD_80071 | JGI IMG/M metagenome (GOLD analysis project Ga0114129, IMG submission 80071) | Populus rhizosphere microbial communities from Tennessee, USA - Rhizosphere MetaG P. deltoides SRZDD1 (version 2) (version 2) | ecosystem: Host-associated > Plants > Roots > Rhizosphere >...
GCGGTGCGCTCGCCGATCAGCAGGTTGTACGTCTTCTTGATGTACTGAATGATCGCGTCGTCCATCTCGTTGCCGGCGACGCGGATCGCTTTGCTGTAGACGATGCCGGCGAGCGAGATGACGGCGATGTCGGTCGTGCCGCCGCCGATGTCCACGACCATGTTGCCGGACGCTTCTTCGATCGGCATGCCGGCGCCGATCGCGGCGGCCATGGCTTCCTCGACCAGGTAGACTTCGCTCGCCTTCGCGCGATACGCGCTGTCTTTCACGGCGCGCTTTTCGACCTGCGTAATCTCGGACGGTACGCCGATGACGATGCGCGGCGCGATCCACATCGTGCGGTTGTGCGCCTTCTTGATGAAGTGCGCGAGCATCTTCTCGGTGACTTCGAAGTCGGCGATGACGCCGTCCTTCATGGGCTTGATGGCGACGATGTTGCCGGGCGTCCGGCCCAGCATCTCCTTCGCTTCCTTGCCGACGGCTTCGATGCGACCGGTGACTTTGTTGATGGCGACGATGGAGGGTTCGTTGACGACGATGCCGCGGCCGCGCGCGTATACGCAGGTATTAGCCGTGCCAAGATCGATCGCCAGATCGCTCGAAAAGACCGACAGCAGCGACCGAAGCTTCAACGCAACTCCTGTTCCTCATGCGGGACCGTCGTCCCGTCGCTCTCCGTTCCCGCGATGTGAATCCCGTTCTTGCCGGTGACCTTCACCCGGTACATGGCCGCGTCGGCGGCCTGGAGCAACCCCTCAGCTGTATCGGCCACATCCGGCAAGGTCGCTACCCCGATGGAGGCGGTAAGACGGTTCACCGCACCCCGGTCGGCGAGGAAACTATACCGCTGAATGCGGTCGCGCAATCGGCGGGCGACGAACTGGGCCCCGTCGAGCCCCGTTTCTGGCAGAAGGATCGCAAATTCGTCACCTCCAAAGCGCGCGACCAGGTCGGTCTCCCGGGCGCTGCCGCGGATGATGGACGCCGCCTCGATGAGCGCGCGGCTGCCGAGCAAGTGACCGTGGACGTCGTTGATGTGCTTGAACCCGTCCAAATCGATGAAGAGCAGCGAGAGCGGCGACCCGTTGCGGATCGCGCGCTTGGTTTCCCGGCGAAGGGCCTCGTTCAGGAACCGCGAGTTGTAGAGCTGGGTGAGGTCGTCGGTGACCGAGAGCGCCTCGGCGCGGGCCACCCGGAGGGCGTGGGCCAGCGCGTAGGCCGCCGGCTCCACCAGAAGCGCCAGCGCGTCCACCAGCTCCGGCGACAAATTCGGCATCCGGCGGGGCCGTCCGTGATCGACCCCCACCAGCACGGCAACGACGGCCCCGCTCACGACGAGCGGCCAGCCGATGACTGTTGCCTCGACTTGCCCGCCCTGCCGTGGGCTGGCCGCGAGACGGTCGGTGACGTACGTCGTGGAGCGTACGGCCGCCTTCCCGCTCCGGACGACCACGTCGGCGATCTGCAAGGCGGCCTCCTTGAACGCCGGATCGACGGCCGGGTCCTCTTCGTCGATGCGGCGGACCATGCCGTCGGCCTCGACCGCCATGATCGACCAGTGCGTGAGCGGCAGCCATTCGGCGACGCGCGTCACGACGGCGTTGGCGACGCCGACCGGATCGTTCGACGCGTTGACCGCGCGCATCAACTCGCTTACCGCTTCGGTGCGGCGCGAGAGCTTGCTCAGCCGCGGCGCGGCGGCATCCAGCCGATCGGCGAGATCGATGACGGCCGGCAGTCCGAGCGCGCGTTCGACGTCCGCAAGGCGGACCGGCGTCGGGAGATGTTTTCGGAATCCGATCGATCGCGACAGCTCGATGAGGGTGTTGGTGGACCCGACGCTGTACGACGCCGCGGGAAGTCCGGCGATCAACGTCGCGATGCGCACGTCGGCGGCATCCTGCGGCGCGAGCTCCCACAATACGCCCACGACGTCGCGTGGAAGATTCAGCGACGTCGATTGCCACACAAAGACCAACTCGACGCCGGCCACCTGGCGCAAGGGCGCCAGATGTTCCTGGACATCCTCGCTTCGATGAAAGACAGCAAGCCGAAGCACAGGCGGTGTCGGAGTCGGTGCTGGGGTGGCGGACTTCGGCTCTTGTGCTCCCGGCATGTCCGGTGTCAGCAGTGCGTCCGACCGAACGCAAGAAACTATAACATGGCGTGATCGCGGTTTTTGGCCGGAAACTAGGGGTTTTTTGACGTGCAGCGGTCACGGTTCTGAAATCTTCGACTGGCCGGACGTACAAAGTCAGCCGCAGAGATGTTCAACACGATCGCCATGGCATAATTGTACTTTTACCCGCGTCAGGAGAATCACAAACGTGACGATGCTCGATCGGATGCGGCGCCACAAAAACTGGCTGAAGTTCAGCCTGGTTGCCGTGGTCGGTACGTTCATCCTGCTGTACGTCCCGAGTTTTCTGAAGATGACCGGCGCCGGCGCCTCGCCCGGCGCGGCAATCGCCACCGTCGACGGCCATAAGGTCACGGTCGATACCTATCGCCGCACCTACCAGATGCAGGTGCAGGCGCTGCGGGCCGCGTACGGCGGATCGCTCGACGATCAGATGCTCCGTCAGCTCGGCGTCGGTCAGCGCGTCGTGCAGCAGCTGATCGACGAAGAGGCGATCCTCGCCGAAGCGCGGCGGCTTGGCATCTCGGTGAGCGACGCGGAGCTCCGCGAGCGTCTGCTCCGGATGCCCGAGTTCCAGGAGAACGGACAGTTCGTAGGCGAGGCGCGCTACCGCGCGGTCCTCCGGATGCAGCGTCCGCCGCGGACGCCGGCTGAATTCGAGGAAGAGCTCCGAAAGGCGCTCACGATCGAGAAGCTGCAGGGCGCGGTGACCAGCTGGGTCCGGGTCAGCGACTCGGAAGTGGACGAGGAGTACCGGCGCCGCAATGAAAAGGTGAAGCTCGACCTCGCCATCTTTACGGCCAACCAGTTCCGGGCCGGGATCCAGCCGACCGACGCGGAGCTGCAGGCGCAATTTTCGGCAACGCCAGACGCCTACAGAGTGCCTGAGAAGCGCCGCGTACGGTATCTCGCGGTCAGTGCCGAGCCCCTGCGGGCCAGGATGACCGTGACCCCCCAGGAAGTCGAGGCGCGTTACAAGCAGAACACCCAGATGTACTCGACGCCCGAGCAGATTCGCGCCAGCCATATCCTCTTCAAGCTCGAAGGCAAGGACGAGGCGGCGGTCACCAAGCAGGCCGAGGCCGTGCTGGCCAAGGTCAAGGCCGGCGGGGACTTTGCCGCCCTGGCCAAGCAGTACTCCGAAGACGATCAGAGCAAGGCGAGCGGCGGCGACCTCGACTACTTCGGTCACGGCACGATGACCAAGGAGTTCGACGAAGCGGCCTGGAAACTCGACGTCGGCCAGACCAGCGGCCTCGTCAAATCGCCGTTCGGGCTCCACATCATCAAGCTCACCGACAAGAAGGCGGCGGCGACCAAGACGCTGGACGAGGTGCGGGCGCAGATCGAGGATCAGGTGCGCTGGGAAAAGGCGCAGACCGAGGCGAACCGGATCGCCGAGGAACTCAGCAAGGAAATCAAGGCCCCTGGCGATCTCGATCGGGTAGCGCAGGCGCGATCGCTCATGGTGGCCGACTCGGGACTCTTCAGCCGGGACGAGCCGCTCGCCGGGCTCGGGTTCGCGCCCGCGGTTTCGTCCGAAGCGTTCACGATGACGAAGGACAAAGTGAGCGGCATGCTGCGCACGAACCAGGGATTCGCGTTCATCGCGCTCGCGGAGATCAAACCGCCGTACGCGCCGAAGCTCGATGAGGTGAAGGCCAAGGTCCGGGAAGACGTCATCAAAAAGAAAGCGGTCGAGGTCGCCAAGAGCAAGGCTGCGGCCATGGCACAGGCGGGCCGGAGCAACTTTGCCGCAGCCGCAAAAGCCGCCGGCGTCGAGGTGAAATCAACCGAGCTCGTGACCCGCGGCTCGCCAATCCCCGAAGTCGGCGTCTCGAGCGCCGTCGACGACGCGGTGTTCGCGCTTAAATCCGGCGACACGACCGGCCCGATTGAGACCGACAACGCCGTGGTGGTCGCGCGCGTGAAGGAGCGGCAGGACATCAACACGGCGGATTTCCAGACCGCACGCGAAGCCGTGCGCAACGATCTCCTCCAGTCGCGACGCGGTCAGTTCTTTGCCGCCTACATGGCCAAGGCCAAAGGCCGGATGACGATTGAGTACCACCCCGAGATGTTGAAGACGGTTCTGAGCGGAGCGTAAGAGACAGCCGGTGGAGAGCCGGACCTTTAGGTCCGGCTATCGCAAGAAGACATTCGGCATCAGCGTCAGCGGTTCGCCGCGCCGGAACCGGGTGAGCGTGAGCAGCTCCATCGCCCGCAGGTCGGGTTGGCGCGCGAGCAGGTGGAGGCCGGCGGCCATCGAGTTGCCCAGCGGATTCGCGAACGTTTCAAAGAGCGACCGGCGCTGCGGATAGACATCGAAGAGCACGTCGCGCTTCGCGTCGATCTTCGCATGCTGTTTGGCCAGCCGGATGGCGACGTCGAGGCCGCCGAGCTCGTCGACGAGTCCGCGTTCCAGCGCCTGACGGCCCGTCCAGACCCGGCCCTGCGCGAACGAATCGATCCGCGCGGCGGTGGACTTCCGGCCTTCGGCGACGCGTGAGAGAAACAGCTCGTAGGTCGCCTGCATCTGCTCTTCGATCCGCGGCCGCTCCTCCTTGGTGAACGGCCGCAGCGGCGATTCGATTTCCGCGAACCGGCCGTCGCTCACCGACTCGGCGCCCAGGCCCAGCTTGTCGAAGGTCCCCTTGAGGACGAACTTGCCGGTCACGACGCCGATGGATCCCGTGATGGTGCCCGGCTGCGCGACAATCGCGTGCGCCGGCACCGCGATGTAGTACCCGCCTGACGCGGCGACGTCGCCCATCGACACGATGAGCGGCTTGACCTCGCGCGCGAGCATCAGCTCGCGCCAGATCGCTTCGGACGCAATCGCCGACCCTCCCGGGCTGTCGATGCGGACGATGATCGCGCGGATGTTCGGATCGACGCGGGCTTTCCGCACCCACTGCACGAACGTCTCCGAGCCGATGACGGGGCTGCCCGGCGAATCGAACGAGCTGCGGCCGCTGGCGATCGCGCCGACCGCGTACAGCAGCGCCATGCGGACGGACGGAAGCCCGCTCGAGCGCACGACGGCCTGCTCGTACTGCTCGGCCTCGAGCCGCCGCGTGCCCTTCACCGGCTCGCGATCGTCGACCTGATCTTCGTAGCCGAGATCGTCGATGAGCCCGGCTTTCCGCGCGGTCTCGGCCATGTATGGGCCGCCGTCGATCGCCCGGCGGATCTCGTCTTCAGAGCGTTTGCGGCCGGCGGCGATGGCGCGGACGAGCTCCTCGTACCAGTCCCGGTTGAGCGAACGCGCCATCTCGCGATGGGCCGGCGTGAACGTTTTCTCGGTGAACGTATTCGAGGCCGTCTTGTATTCGCCGATGTGCAGCAAATCCGGGAAGACGCCGATCTTGTCGAGCGTGCCGCGGAAAAAGAGCTCGTAGGTGGCGACGCCGGTCAAATCCAGCTGGCCGCCCGGCATCATCATGATCCGATCGGCCGCCGAGGCCAGGTAATACTCCTGGGCGCCGCCGTACTCGAGGAAGGCGGTGATCGGCTTGCCGGACGCGCGGAACTGCTCGAGCGCGCCGCGCACTTCCTGAAGCTGCCCCCAGAGGGCGCCGGAAGTCTGCGGCATGATCACGAGCGTCCGCACCCGGCTGTCGATGGCCGCCCGTCGGATGGCGTCAACCGTCTCGCGCAGCGTCGGCGGCATCCGCACGAACTGACTGACGAGATCCGATCGCTCAATCTCGCGGAAGGGCGCTTCGATCTTGAGGTAGAGCGAAGAATTCGCAGGAACGGGCCGGGGCACGCGTCCGCCCGCCGACATGAGCAGGAACACCCCGGCGATCGAGGCCATGACCGCCACGAACAGCAGGACGAATACGATCAGGACGCCGCGCCGCGCCGCCAAGTCAGGCCCCTGTTCGCAGTATAGCCCGCGTCGTGCGCCACGACCTCGGGTTTCGTCGGCTACATCCCGACTGTGAGTGTCATGTCGACACCGAAACCCGAGGTCATCATCGTCTGACGGGCGTCAGCCTGATCGTGCCGGCCGCCTCCAGCGCGCGAAGCACGGCCATGAGATCCGCGATCGGCAGCGGCGTGAATTCTCCCGACAGGAAGTCGCGAATCTCGAGCGCCGTCTTTTTCTGGCCGAGCAGAATGTTGAGCTCCGCGTTCATCTCCTGCGGTACCGACGGTCCCGCGTTGCCGCGGCCGGCGCCCTGACCGCCACCGCCACGTCCGCCGCCAGCCGGCGGTGCGGCGCCGGCGGCACCGCCCGCCGCGGCAGGCGCACCGGCCCCCGCGCCTCGACCGCCGCCCCGGCCGCCACCGCCGATTTGTTCGACGAGCAGATTCGCAGCTTCTTTCTCTTCTGGCGTCATGGCCGGTTCCGTCGTCGAAACTCCGCGTTGCGCGGCCTGCAACTGGTAGGCGGCTTTGACCTCGTTCAGCAGCGCCGCCGCGCGCTGATCGATCAGCGGCTCGAACGCGCTCGTCTTCTTGCGGCCCGCGTCGACATTGGTCCACAGCACGCTCGCGGATCGCACGACGCCTTTCTCGATCTCGGCCTGGTGCTTGATGGCGACGGTGGCCTCCTTGTAGGCCTGCGACAGAGCCGGCCCGTCGGCGACGTCGGCCATGTAGCCGAGTCCTTTCGTGTGCGACTCGCCCAGGCGCGCCAGACCGCGGCCGATGTTGTCCTGCAGCACGCGCGCGGCCATCTCGTCGGTCCCCGACGCGAGCACCGCCAGCGCGCCCGTGCCCACCACGGCGGCCCGCTTGTATTGCGTCGAATCCTGCTTGTCCGGGGTGTCTTCCGACGAGTGGTACCACATGTCGGGCCAGGTGATGAACATGACCGCCGGAATGCCCGCCTGCATGTAGGTCACGTGATCGCTCGCGCCGTAGTGCTTGTCGATCTTGATGTAGAACGCGTCCTTGCTGCCGCGCGGCGACTCGACCGGCTGCGTGGGCGCGTAGCCGCCGGCGCGGAACCGCACGCGCTCGCGCGTGATGTCGGCGACGTACTCCATCATGCTCTGCCCGATGTCGTTGATGTACGACGGGAACGTGTCGGGGGTCCGCTGCAGAATCCAGAAGCTCCGGCTCGCGGTCAGGCGAATCGCCTCCATGTCGAAGTTCAGGTCGCCGATGATGACCTTCGCCTTCTCCGGATACTTGTCGAGGAACGCGCGCGTCCCGCTGATCTCGGGCACCCAGATGAAGTTGATCGTCCGCTTGGGACGCGGCAGCTTGCCCTCGTTCACGAGCTTCAGGTAGGTCCGCCCGATCTCGAGCGTGAGCGCGCACCCGGAATTGTCGTCGTTGGCGCCCTGCTTGATGACGCCTTCATAGAGGTGAGCGCTGATCGCCACCTCCTGCGTCGTGCTGCCGTCGCCGGGAATCGTCGCGACGACGTACTCGGAATGGCTCGGCACCTGCACGCTCTTGACCACCGACCTCATCGTCACCCTCTGGCCGCGCGCGAGAAGGTTGGCGAGATCGCGCTGTGACGTCGGCGTCACGGACCAGGCCACCGTGCCCGCCTGCGTCGCGTTCACGGTCGACGAGACGATCTGCGTCGGGTAATCGCTGGCGCGCTGATAGCCGATGGCGCTCACCCCGATGACGCCGATGGCGCCGCGAGGAATCGCCTGCCCGTAGACGGCGCCCGGCGACCCCGACGACAGGACGAACTTGCCGGTGAGATCCTTGCCTTCGAGATCCTGGGCGCGGCCCTGGCCGCCGTCCACGAGCTCGCCGGAGATGTCGCCGTTGGCATTGAGCGAGGCGAGCGACAGCGCGATGTCGTGAATGTCGTACAGCTTCATTGCCTTCGGCGTCGTCATCCACAACTCGCCCTGGGTGGGCTGCCAGGCGGTCGCGGGCTGACCGGCGGCATTCGTCTGCCCGAACTTCTCGATGACGACGCTGCTGTAGCCGTACTGCCTGGCGAACCGGGCCATGACTTCGCTCTCCCGGAAGTTGCCTTCGTACTCGACCGGCAGACGCACGCGCTGATACCCCACCAGCTCGAGGACGTGATGCATGGCCCGTTCGCCAGACGCCTCGTTGATGATCGCCGTCATCTGATCGTGGCTGAGCAGCGTGCGGTCTTCGCGCTCCTGGGCGGACGGCAGGGCGACGGCCATACCAGCCGCGACGATCAGTACGAGCCACCATCTCGGTTTCATACGGCCTCCTCCGGGTTTGCAGATCGAGATGACGTCAGCACCAGAGCTGAAAAGCAAACATGAAGGGCATGAAGGACGTGAAAGGCATGAAGGGATCGAGGTTGAATGAGTGGCGCCTGCTGACGTGGCGGGCCCGGCTTCGCCGGGCCGCGATGTGTGACGGCTGCGATTCGACAAGACCGTTCGTGGATGCAAATGAGGTCTGTCGATCGCAGTCGCCCACACATCGCCTCGCCGCCGTAGGCGGCCGCCAGGTCAGCCACCCCTCAATCATGCCGAGATCTCTTCATGTCCTTCATGCTCCTTCATGATCTTCATGTCTGCTTGTGGACAAGCAGCACGCAGAAGCAAGATGCTGACTTATCCTCCGCTCTCCATCGCCTTCCACATCTTCAAGTACGCATCGACGTTGTCGGCGGTGACGACATCCACGCCGGAATCGATGATCGGATTGGCCGGCCGCTTGCCGTGAATGATGTCGGAGAGCAGCCGGATCGACTCGCCGCCCCAGCCGAAGTACTTCTGTCCCAGCAGTACCTGGACCTTCCCAGATTTGAGGAGGTCCGGGGCGGGCGGATTCGTGTCGAAAGAGATGAACTTCGTGCGCTTCGGATCGACGGGCGCGAGCGCGTTGGCCGTGAAGACCGGCCAGCCGCCGACCGAGATCCAGGCGCCAAGGTCCGGATATCGATTCGTGCCGGTCGCGATGAACTGCGCGCAGCGTACGCTGTCCTCCTGGATGTCGTAGGTCTCCACGATCTTGATGCCCGGGAACTTCGCGAGCACTTCCTTCGCGCCGTCGAGCCGCCGCTGCAGGTTGTTCGCACCGGCGCTCGTGATGAACGCCACCGTGCCCTTGCCGTTCAGCAGCCGCGCCGCCTCCTCGCCCATGATTTGCCCGGACTTGTAGTCGTCGACGCCGTAGAACGCGATCCGCTTCGACTTCGGCGCGTCGGAATCCCAGGTGACGACCGGAATGCCGGCGGCGATCGCGCGATCGATGGTGCTGGTGAGAAAGTCGGCGTTCAGCACGGAAATGGCGATGCCGTCGACCTTCTGGGCGATGAACGACTCGAGGATCTCCTTCTGCTTCAGCTCATCGGCGCGCTCGGGTCCGTGGTAGATGACCTCGATGCCGCCAATCTCTTTCGCCTTCCGCTGCGCGCCGACGTTCGCGTACCCGAACACCGGAATGTCGAGCGCCTTCGGGATCAGCGCGAATCGCAGCGTCCGCTGCCCCGGCGGCGCCGACCCGCCGCCGCTGCCCGTGCATGCCCACGCGGTGACCCCGACTGCCAACAACGAAATCAGCGCACGCTTCATGGTTGCTCCCGTTAGATGCTCCGTCTCTTTGACAACAACTGGTCCATCACGACGATGACGATCACGACGACGCCGACGATGAGCCGATCGTAGAACGTCGCGCCCGGAATCTGCGGCAGCGCGTTGCGCAGGACGCCGAAGATCAAGGCGCCGAGCACCGCGCCGGCCACCGACCCGCGTCCGCCGGCCAGACTCGCGCCGCCGACGACGGCCGACGCGATGATATCCAACTCGTAGCCCGTCGCGAGGTCGGCCTTGCCCTGACCCTGCACGATGGCGAGCACGACGCCCGAGACCGCCGCCAGCACACCGGAGACGACGTACGCCGACGTCTTGATGCGGTTGACCGGAATGCCGGAGAAGAGCGCGGCCGTTTCGTTGCCGCCGACCGCAAAGACGCCGCGGCCCCACTGGTATCGCGTCATGAGCAACTGAAACACGCCCGCCAGCACGATCATGACCACCGGCCCGAGCCAGTCGATCGACACGCCCGCCACGTGCCAGTTGGGCGGCAGGCGCGCCGACAGATCGTAAAAGCGCGCCTGCGTGACGATGAACGCCGTGCCGCGCCAGATCCCCATGACGCCGAGCGTCGCGATGAAGGCCGGCAGTCCGACCCGCACGATCAACCACGACGACACGAGTCCGGCGGCCGCGCCGACCGCGAGCCCCGCCATCGCGCTCGCCCACAGCGGCCACCCGGCCTCGACGAAGCAGTACCCGATGACGACCGTTGTGAGGGCGATGACAGCGCCGGGAGATAGATCCACACCGCCCGAGATGATGACGATCGCCGCGCCAATCGCCGCGATCCCGTAGATTGACGAGTACTTGAAGATGAGCAGGAAGTTCTCGACTTTGAGGAATGAGTGTTCGCGTCCGGCTTCCGGCCAGAGGTACCACGCGAAGAACAGCACCTCGGCAACCAGGATGGCGATCGTGCTGAATTCGCGCGCGTGCCAGAGCCGTTTCATTCAGCCGCCGAGGGGCCTGCGGACGCTGGCCCTTCCGAATGCGCGGACTCATGGGCGGCCAGGCTCATCACCGCCTCTTCGGTCGCGGCCGTGCCCGCGATTTCGCCGCGTACGCGTCCCTGCCGCATGACGACGATGCGATCGGCGAGCGCGAGCACTTCCGGAAGATCGCTGGAGACCATGACGCAAGCCATGCCGCGGGCGGCGTGCCCGCGAATGATGTTGTGGATCTCGAACTTCGCGCCGACGTCGACCCCTTTCGTCGGCTCGTCGAGGAGGAGCACCGTCGGGTCGGTCGCCAGCCACTTGCCGGCGACGAGCTTCTGCTGATTGCCGCCGCTCAACGCCTCCGGCGGATGCGCGATCGACGGCGTCCGGATCGACAGGCGCGCGACCTGCAATGAGGCGAGATCGGTTTCCGCGCGCTCGTTGATGCGGGCCACACCGTGCTTCACGGCGCGCGGGAGCACGAGGTTGTGGCGGACGTTCAGATTGAAGAACAGCCCGAGACGCTGCCGGTCTTCGGGCACGAGCGCAAGACCCGCCCGCATCGCGTCGCGCGCCGAATGAAAAGCCGTTGTCGCGCCGCCGACCGATATCGTCCCTTCGTCGGCGCGGGCCAGACCGAAAACGGTTTCGAGAAGCTCGGTCCTGCCTGAACCGACCAGGCCGAACACACCGAGAATCTCGCCGGGGCGAACCTCGATCGACACGTCTTCGAACCACGGGCGCCGGGACAGGTTGCGGACCGCGAGCGCCGCCGCGCGCGCATGCTCTGCCGGTATTTCCCGCGCCACACGCTCAGGCGGCTCGCGTCCAACCATCGCGCGGACCATGGCTTCCGGGGTGGTGTCCGGCGTCGAAAAGGTGCCGACACAAGCGCCGTCGCGGAGGACCGTGATCCGATCGCACAGTCGAAACACTTCGGGCAGCCGGTGCGAGACGAAGAGCAGCGTCACGCCACGCCGACGCAGCGCCGTGAGCACGCGGAAGAGCTGATCCACCTCCGCATCCGTCAACGACGTCGTCGGCTCGTCGAGAACGAGGACTTTGCAGTCGAACGCGAGCGCCCGCGCCACCTGAACGAGCTGCGCATGGGCGGCCGACACGTGCTCCATGCGGACGTCGGGGCGAACTGGCAGGTGCAGATCGTCGAGGAGCTGCCGCGTGCGGGCGTGCATCGCCGCCTCGTCGAGGCGGCCCCAGCGCTGGACGAGCTCACGGCCGGCAAAGATGTTGGCGGCCACGGTCAGATTGGGAAATGCGAGCCGTTCCTGGAACACCATGCCGATGCCGCGCGCCAACGCTTCGCGCGGCCGGTTGAAGTGCAGCGGGTCGCCGTCGAGCCGGACCTCGCCGCGATCGGGCCGGACGATCCCCGCCAGGATCTTGAGCAGCGTCGACTTGCCCGCGCCGTTCTCACCGATGCACGCGTGCGCTTCGCCCGCCGACACCGCGAAGCTCACGCCCCGGAGCGCGCGGACCGCCCCGAACGATTTGTGGACGTCGTGAAACTCGAGGAGCGCCATCCCGGTTAGCCTGCGAACCGGCGTGACGGCTGGCCGCTGGCGCCGGGACGCAGCCAGAACACCCCGCCGGCCGTGGTCTGACCGGGGCGCTCCTCCGCAGCGAGATCGATCCACGCGCTCGTGATGAACATGTCGCGCCGGTCCGGACCGCCGAACGCGCATTTGGTCGTCAGCGTCACTGGAAAGTGGATCACGTCTTCGAGACGACCGGCTGGCGAATACCGGTGGACGGCGCCGCCCTGCCACAGCGCGACCCAGACGTGTCCGTCGGCGTCGACGATGAGCCCGTCGGGCCGGCCGGTGCCGGTTGGAAACGCGACGAACGGGCGGCGGTTCGCAATCGTGCCGCCGGCAGCGTCGAAATCGAAGCAATCGATCCGGCGTGTTGGTGTGTCGACGTAATACATGATCCGGTCGTCCGGACTCCAGTCGATGCCGTTCGACGTCGACACGGGCGACAGCATTCTGGTGACCGAGCCGTCCGGGTCGAGGCGATACAACGACCCTCGCTCCCGCACGCCCATCCCCATCGTGCCGGCCCAGAATCGGCCGCGGCGATCGACGTATCCGTCGTTCATGCGGTTATTGGGCTGGTCTTCTTCAACTGCCGCGACGATCGACTTCTGGCCCGATTCCGGATCCAGCCGCCAGAATCCGGTCTTCGTGGCGATGAGCCAGTCGCCTTTCATGGTCAGCGCCACCGCGCCCACGGGTTCGGCGACCTCCAGAATGCGATCCGCTTTCGTCACCGGATCGAACTCGTGCACGTGACCGCGCATGATGTCCACGAAGAGCAGCCGCTGGCGCCAGTCGTCCCACAGCGGACCCTCGCCAAGCTCCGCGCGGGCGTCGAGAATCAATTCCGGTGAAGGCACGGTCACGTGCGGCGTTCCCACCCCTTCTCGAAGAGCTTGATTCGCCCGCCCGTCCGCGGGTGCTTCGCGCACTCGTCGTGGTTGAGCTTGAGGCCGAGTCCCGGTCGATCGGGCGCGACGAAGCAGCCGTCCGCCGGATCGATCCGCGGCGAGGCGTCGACCAGTTCATGCACCCACGAATCGGCGAAGTCGTTGAAGTGCTCGAGGACTTTGTAGTTCGGCGTCGCGACGGCGAAATGCAGATTGGCCATGGTGCCGACCGGACCGCAGACATTGTGCGGGGCGAGGAGCAGCGAGTACGCGTCGGCCCATCCGGCCAGCCGCTTCATCGCGAGAAAGCCGCCGAAGTGCGTCAGGTCCACCTGCACGACGTCGACCAGCCCGCCTTCGATGAAGCCGCGGATGTCTTCCATCGTGTGCGCACGCTCGCCCGTCGCGATTGGGAGAGTCGTGGCCGCGCGAACCGATCGATACGCGACGGGATTCTCCGGCGCCGTCGGCTCTTCAATCCAGGCCGGATCGAACGGTTCGAGCAGACGCGCGACCGCAGCCGCCGTCGACGAGGTGAAGCGGCCGTGCATCTCCACCATGATGTCGACATCCCGGCCGACGGCCTCGCGTACGGCGGCGACGATCCCGACGGCGCGCCGTCGCTCCGCGGCCGGCAATTCCGCGCTGGCGTGGCCGAACGGATCGAGTTTGACGGCGCGATAGCCGGCGCCGATGACCCGCCGGGCGAGCGCGGCGATTGCGCTCGCGTCGCGTTCCGCCTGATACCAGCCGTTGGCATAGGCCGGCACGCGCTCACGAAATTTGCCGCCCAGCAATTTCCAGATCGGCACGCCGAGCGACTGCCCGATGATGTCCCAGCACGCCACGTCGAACGACGCCAGCGCCGACTGCGACACCTCGCCCGGCCGATCGTATTCGGCGCGCTGGATGTTCCAGGCCAACCGCTCGACGTCGAATGGATCGGCACCAATGACATGCCGCGGGGCCAGTTCGTCGAGGCACGCGAGCAAGGTGAACGTGCGGCTGACCATGCGCACTTCGCTCGTACCGACCAGCCCGGTATCCGTCTCGAGCTCGAGAAACACGAGCTCGCGCCACGGGGTGCCGACGACAGTCGTACGAGCCGATGTGATCTTCATCGACGCCGTCCGCGGCTTTTCCGTGGGGCCTTGGGTCTGGGGCCTTGGGGCATGGTTTCATTGCGTTCCAGCAACGCCAATCCGATTTCTGCCCGCCGGACGCGCTCGCGCGAGAGCGCGATGACCAGCGCTTCCTGGTGCAAACCGCTGGGATAGAGCGGCGGCGCATTGCGGAGACCATATTTCAGGTAGATGGGCGCGGCGATGCGCACGACCTCCGCGGTCTCGTAGTGTCGAACCGCTCCGCCAAAATCGTCCGGGCTCTCCATGTAGAAGTCGATGGCCGCGTCAATGGCCTGCCGGATGGCCGCGATTTGCGGCAGCGACAGGTCCACGGGCAGGTTGATCGAGGTGGCGCCGAGGTCTTCCATCAGTCGCGCGGTCGCGGGGTTCGCGGCCGCGAGCGTGACCGAAATCTTCAGCACGAAATCGGGAGGCAGATCGCCGGTGTGCTTCAGGTGTCCGAGAATCTGCAGCTGACCGAGGTCGGCGACCAGGATCGACCTCAAACCGAGCTCGACCCCGTGCAGCACGTCCTCGATGCCGTACGCGAGTTGATCGGCGCCGCGCAGCGAGGATCCGAGCACCCGTCCCGCACTGGAGGCCGCCTGGCCCCCGGTATCCCAATTCGCGCGCGGGCCCACGAAGAGGCATACCTCGATGCCGTGCTGCGCTCCCAACTCGAGCATCTCGCGGATTTCGTCGTCGGTCTGCAGCATGATCCCGCTGCCTTGACTGACCCTGTGGACGCGCACGTTGCGCGTATTCGCCTCGTCGATGACCGCGCGCAGCGCCTTCGGTCCCTCACACGAGGGAATCTCGACGCGATACGCATCACCGTCGGCAAACCGCTTGGACGACGTCGGCAAATGGTAGGCATCGCGCGCCGGCAGCTTGAGACCCTTGAGAATGGAAGCCGCTTTTGTCATCACCGGCCCTTCACGCCCTTCATCTCCTTCATGTCCTTCATGAAGATCAGATCGCGAACTGGATGCCCAGCCCGCAATCGACGGCGACGGCGGCGCCGGTCATCGCCGACGCTTCGTCCGACGCGACGAAGGCGACGACGTTGGCGACCTCCGCCGGCGTCGCGATCCGCCGCATCGGGTGAACGTTCATCACGCTGGCCTCGGCGGCCGCCGGGTCCGGCTGCATCGCGAACCATTCCTCGACCAGATGCGTGCGCGTCCATCCCGGCGACACGGCGTTCACCCGGATTCCCGACGCTGCATAGTCGAGCGCCAGGCTCCGCGTGAGCCCGACAACGCCCGACTTGGCGGCGGCGTACGGAAACATGCCGGCGATGGTCAGCGTGGCGTGGATCGAGGCGATGTTGACGATCGCCCCCTTCCGCCGCGTCTTCATCCCGGGCAGGACGTGCTTCGTGCAGAGCCAGGCGCCCTTGAGATCCACCGCAAACACCGAATCCCATTCCGCTTCCGTCATGCCGGCCGCGTCGAAGTAGGCGTTCACGCCCGCGTTGTTCACGAGCACGTCGATGCGGCCGTGTGCGTCCATAACGTGTTTGACGCCAGCGGCCACCTGGGCTTCGGCGGTCACGTCGCAGGCGACGAAGTCCAGGCGTCCGCCTGACGACAACTCCCCGGCCGTTTGCGCCGCCGCGGCCGCGTCAATGTCGAAGAACGTCACCCTCGCGCCTTCGGCCAGGAACTTCTCGACAATCGCGCGGCCAATGCCGCGCGAGCCGCCGGTCACCAACGCGACCTGATCAGTGAGCCGCGGCATGAAATTCCGACTCCGGCGAAGGCACGAACGGCGCGCTCAAGAGGCCGATATCATATGCCGGGCGTTCGGTCGCCACGGAGGTCCTCGCATGAGTCAGCGGCTCCACGTGTCCGCCTGTCTGGTCGTGATTGGGGCGCTTGCCGGCGCGTGCACGGGTGAGAAATCATCGCCCGTGGCGCAGCAGCAGCCCAACCCGCGCATGACGATGGCGCCGTACGCGTCGACGCCGGACGGCAAAGGCATCGACCTTATTACGCTGCGCAATCAATCCGGGATCGAGATCCGGGTCGTGTCGTACGGCGGGACGATCCTCTCGCTCAAGAGTCCGGATCGCACGGGCGCCCAGGATGACATCGTCCTCGGCTTCGACGAGGTCCCGACCTATTTCGACAAATCGCCGTACTTCGGGTGCCTCATCGGCCGGTACTGCAACCGGATCGCGAAAGGCAAATTCTCGCTGGACGGGCAGACGTATACGCTCGCGACCAACAACGGTCCCAACCACCTGCATGGCGGCAACAAGGGGTGGGACAAGGTGGTGTGGAAGCCCGAACCGTTCAACGACACGAGAGGTGCGGGCGTCAAGCTGAGCTACACGAGCCCCGACGGCGAGGAAGGATATCCGGGCACGGTCAGGGCCGATGTTACGTACACGCTGACGGACAACAACGAGCTTGTCGTCGACTACCATGCAACGACCGACAAGCCGACGATTCTCAACCTCACCCAGCACAGCTACTTCAATTTGGCGGGCGCGAAGGCGGCCGACATTCTCGGCCACGAGCTGATGATCAACGCCGATCGCTATACGCCTGTCGATGCCACGCTCATCCCGACCGGCGAACTGGCATCCGTCGACGGCACGCCCTTCGACTTTCGCACGTCGACGAAGATCGGCGCGCGCATCAACGACGCGAACGAGCAGCTCAAACGCGGGCTCGGTTACGACCACAACTACGTCGTAAAGCGCGATGCGGCCACAGGTCTGGTGCTGGCCGCGCGTGTCGTCGAACCGCAGACCGGCCGGACCATGGAGATCACGACCACAGAGCCGGGCATTCAGTTCTACTCGGGGAATTTCCTCGACGGGACGCTGAAGGGCAAGGGCGGCCGTGTCTACGGACACCGGTCCGGGTTCTGCCTGGAGACGCAGCACTACCCCGATTCTCCGAACCATCCTTCGTTTCCATCGACGACCGTGCGGCCGGGCGAAGAATATCGATCGAAGACGGTCTTCAAGTTTGGCGTCGCGAAGTAGAGGACGTGTGAGCTTTTGCGGCGCATCGGGCTGCTCTTCGCGCGTCTGGCCTTTCTCGGTCTCTCCGGACTGACCGCGAGCGCGGCCGGCGCTCAGACACCGGCTGAAAACAATCCGGCGCCTTCACGTGCATTCCTGCCCCGCGTCGGTGTGCTGTTCTCGTGGGCGCGGATGATCACGTCCGATCCCCGCTTTCAGTGGGACGCACGGGCGCGAATCGACTTCGACGTCGCCGAGATCAACCAATGGACGATGCGGTTCAGCATCGACTACGACGCGGTGCTCGGTCACGAGCGGCGGCCGTTCGATCTCAACCAGGGCTTCTACGTCCTGGAAGGCACGATCGGTCACAAGATCAGCTCGACCGACGTCGCGCTGCTCACCCGGCACGTATCACGGCACCTGGTCGATCGCGAAAATGCGCCGTCCATCTCCTGGAACCTGGTCGGCATCCGTCTGTCCCGTGACCTGGCAGCAGCAGGCATGCGGTTCGACGGCGACTTCGAACTGGGTCACGCGATGCAGCAGGCTTTCGTCGACTACACGTGGATGACCAAGGCGCGTATCCGGGCAACGCGCCCTCTCAATTCCACTCTTGCGCTGGTCGGAAGCGGGCTCGGTGAGATCAACTTCGTGGATCGCCTCGTCCGCGATCGGCGCGTCTGCGGCGGCCGCATCGAAGGCGGCCTTCGCGTCAACGGCCGCGCCGCCAACTTCGACGTGATCATTGGCTACGAGCGGCGGATCGACGGCTATCCCATCGAGCGATCGCGCGTGCGTGCGTTCACTGTCGGATTTCGATTCGTCAACTAAGGAGACGATCTCGTCGGTACGACCGGCGTCGGTGGCCGCAGGATGACGTTCTCCTGACCAAGATGCGCGTGGAGACGCTTGATGAGCTCGTGCCTGATCAGGAACTGATCCGCGAACTCGCGCGCGCGCACCTGCACGGTGAAGCGGACACTGAGGTCCGAAAACGTGTGATAGCGGACGACCGGCGCGACATCGGGCACGGCGCCGGCCACATCTCTGATCACCTCGCTCGCGACCGCGGTCGCGATCCGTTCGACCATCACAAGATCACTGCCGTAATCGACTCCGACGTCGACGGCAACCTGCGCATCGCGCGTAGGCAGACTGAAGTTGCTCACGGTGGCCTGCGCCAGCTTGCTGTTCGGGACGATGATGAAGTTGCCGGGGAGCGTCTGGAGCCGCGTCGATCGCCAGTTGAAGTCGCGGATGTACCCTTCGGCACCGGTATCGAGGCGGACGTAATCGCCGATCCGGACCTGGCCCGCGATCGTCACGAACAATCCGGCGAAGAGATTCGACAAGGGCTCCTGCAGCGCGAGCGCGACGGCGAGGCCGCCGACGCCGAGGGCCGCGAGCATCGGACGGATCTCGACGTTGAATCCGTTCAGGATCACCAGCAGCCCGATCGAGATGACGACGATGCGGACGAGATTCTGGGTGAGACCGGTGACCGGGACCGCGGGTGTGACGCGCGGGCCGTAGTTGGCGACGAAGCGCGTGGCGACCGCGGCCGCGAGCAGCGTGACCGAGGCCACGCCGAGCGTGGAGATCAGGCGCGAGAGCAGCGTGAGCCAGCGGGTTTCGAGCGGCCAGTAGTCGAGCGCGAGCCACAAGCCGATGAGCAGACTCCAGAACGGAATCCGGCGCCTGACCTCGACCGCCAGCACGTCGTCCCAGTCGCGCTGCGTTTTCGTGGCCAGTCTGAGGAGACGGGTCGCGAGAAAGACCCGCACGACGTGGCCGACGACGTAGGCCAGGCCGATCGTCGCAGCGGACCAGAACAATCTGGACGCCCAGAGGGGCCATTGATCGAGGACGGCCTGCACGCGACGTAGGCTACCAGAGAAGACAAATCGCCCGCCGGGAGCCGGACGTCTGGATCCCGGCGAGCGATGGCAGGACGCTCACGAATGGAGCAGGGACGTATCGAGCGGCGCGCTTACTTCTTGCGGCCGCCACGCTTGCGCGGGACCTTGGCGCCGGAGCGGCGCGCTTCAGAGAGGCCGATCGCGATCGCCTGCTTGCGGCTCGTCACCCGCTTGCCCGATCGTCCGCTCCGCAGCGTGCCGCGCTTGCGTTCGCGCATGGCGCGCTCGACTTTCTTCGATGCTTTCTTGCCGTACTTGGCCATAGCGATCCCCTTCGAATCCGCGTGCGGGGAGAATGGGAACGAAGAGTGCAACGTCCGTGCCGGATTGGACGGTTAGCTTGCGGGAGTAGACCAACCGGAACGCCTCGCTTGCGCGAGCGAGACCCGTCCCCGTAGACTCCGGCGAGACCGAGGAGTCCACCTCATGCGTTCCCTGCAGCGAACTCTCGTCTGTGCATCAGCATTCGTGCTGGCGTTTTTCGGCGTTTCCGTCTCGACGTTCATCGGCTTCGGCGGCGCGGTTCTCGTCGGCGACGGCGAGGTCTTCGTGGGCGAGGCGGCGAACCAGTTCCGGCCCGGCACGGTGTACGTGTACCGGAAGGGCGGCGCCGGCTGGCAGGAGGCAGGCTCGCTGACCGGTCCGAACGCCGCGGTTGGCGATCAGTTCGGCTCGGCGCTCGCACAGGACGGTACCCGGCTGTTCGTCGGCGCGGGCCCGGCCGCTGTGCACGTCTTCACCAAACAAAGTGCGACATGGACTTTGAGCGGATCGGTCGCGTCATCGGCGGTCCCCGGAGACAACGTCCGCTTCGGTCGCGCGCTCGCGGCCACCGGTGATTGGCTGTTCGTCGGCCGTGAGATTGTCAACCTCGGACGTGGCGGTGGGCTTCCCGGCGGCGGCGGTGCGGGTCGCGGCGGCGAGCCGGCGGCGCCGCCTCCGGCCGGCGCGGTGTACGTGTTCAAGCGCAACGCGAGCGGACAGTACGCGCATCATTCCACCCTCACGTCCAGCGAAAGCGCGAATGCCGGCGACAACTTCGGCTCATCGATTTCAGTCGCTTCATCGCAGGCCGGCGACGTCGTGATCGTCGGCGCCAGCGGCCAGGCGAATCGCGCCGGCGTCGTGCATGAATTCGGGCTCGACGGCGAGGCGTGGAAGGCGCAACGGTCCTTCGCGCCGGTCGGAGTGCAGGGTGGCGAGTTGTTCGGATCGAACCTGATGCTCACGGGCGATCAGGCGGTCGTGACCGCTCCGGGCGACGCCGGCGGGTACGGCGCGGTGTACGTGTTCCGCCGCATCGCGCAAGCAGGCCGCGGCGGCCGCGGCGCTCCAGCGGCGGCAGCCGGCGGCGCGAACGTGCCGGCGCCTCAGCCGGGAGCCGCGGGCGGTCAGGGCGCCGCGCCCGGCGGAAACTTCACGTGGATCGAGGTCGCGCGCCTTGCCGCGCCGAGCAGCGCGCGCGCCGATCAGTTTGCCGCAACCGTCGCCAGCACCGAGAACGAAGTCTGGGTCGGCGCCCCACGGGCCGGTGGACCGGGACGCGTCTTCGTGTTCCCTGGCAACGCGACCGGCTTTCAGATTGACGGCTTCAAACTGCTCGGTCCGAACGGGACCGATCCGGTGGCTGCCGGCGGCGCGATCTCGGTGCGCGGCAACGTCGCCGCGGTCGGCGCGGCTGGTGCGAACCGCCGGGCCGGCGGCGTCCTGATTTACGAGCGAGACGGATTCGGCGTCTGGCGTGAGCAGCCGATGATCTCGACGCCAACGCTCGACGAGCTTCCCGCCATCACGGGAGGCGAACGCCGCTGCAGCGGCGGCGGCAAAGTCGAAGTATTCGACTGCGGAGCCGCCGATCTGCTGTCGTTCCTGCCGCCATCGCGCCTGAGCTACGACGGGCACTACATCGAGCTCAGCAGCCTCTGGGGATGGACCGATTCACAGACGAAGCACGAGTGGGCGCTGCTCGGCCGCCGTGACGGGACGACCTTCGTCGACATCACCGACCCGACGCGGCCGATCGCGGTCGCCGATCTGCCGTTGACCGACGGCGCGCGGCCGAGCGCCTGGCGCGAAATGAAGACGTACAAGGACCACGCGTTCATCGTCTCCGACGGCGCGGGCCCGCATGGAATGCAGATCTTCGACTTGACGCGACTGCGCACGATGAAACCGCAGCCGAATGGACTGCCGCAAAAAGTCGAAGCGGATCTGATCTACCGCAACGTGAACAGCGTCCACGACATGGTCATCAACGAGGAGAGCGGCTTCGCGTATCCGGTCGGCTCGAGCAGCGGCGGCACGACGTGCGGCGGCGGGCTGCACATGATCGACATTCGCGAGCCGAAGAACCCGAAGTTCGTCGGGTGCTTCGCCGATACGGAAACGGGACGCGCCCGCACCGGCTACATCCACGACGCGCAGTGCGTGAACTACAAAGGGCCGGACAAACGCTACAAAGGACACGAAATCTGCATCGGCTCGAACGAAACGGCGATCAGCATCCAGGACGTGACGGACAAGTCGAAACCGAGGGTCATCTCCCGCGCGACGTATCCGAAAGTCGGCTACACGCACCAGGGATGGCTCACCGAGGACCATCGCTACTTCTATCTGGACGATGAGCTCGACGAGACGGGCAACATGGTGGACAAGACCCGGACGCTCGTCTTCGATTTCATCGATCTCGAAAACCCGAAACTGGTCAAAGAGCACATGGGCGTCGAGCCCTCGTCCGATCACAACCAGTACGTCAAAGGCGATCTGCTCTATCAGGCGAACTATCGATCGGGCGTCCGGATCCTCAGCATCAAGGACCCGACGAACCCGAAGGAGATCGCCTTCTTCGACACGGATCCGTTCCGCCCGAACACGGCGGGGTTCAATGGCGCGTGGAACGTGTTCCCGTTCTTCAAGAGCGGCACGATCATCGTGAGCAGCATCGAGCAGGGGCTGTTCATGATTAGGACGGCGGACCGATGAAGCTGCGCTTCGTACTCCTGCTGTTGACCGCCGGTGTCGTCGGCGCGGGTTTCCGCGCGAACCCCGGAACCTCGGAACCCCGGAACCTTCTCCAATCCCCGGATCTTCTCTACGTCTGCATTCAGGACGACGCGAAGATCGCCGTCGTCGACATGGCGACGAGAGGAGTGTTGCGGACAATTGACGTCACGACGCTTGGCTTTCCGGCCACCGCCAAGCCGCACTACGTCGTCGTCGAACCAGACGGGTCGAACTGGTACGTTTCATTGATTGGCGCAAACCGCGTCGTCAAGTTCGACCGCGCGAACAACATCATCGCGCAGTTCGAGATGGAAACGCCCGGCATGATGGCCTTTGACGGGAAAGAGCGCTTGGTCGTGACGCGATCGATGAGCGCCGTCAATCCGCCCAAGCGGATCGCAGTCGTGGACCGCGCGACGATGAAAGGCGAGGAGCTGGACGTCGTGTTCCCGCGGCCGCACCCGATCGCCGTCGCGAATGGATACGCCTACACCGGCAGCCTCGGCGTGAATCAGATCGCGACCGTCGAACTGGCGCAGGACAAGGTCGAAGTGCTGCCGATCGCAGGTCCGACGCATTCGCTGGTCCAGTTCACCGTCTCCCCCGATCGGAAGACGCTGCTCGGATCGACCGACGTCTCCGGCCAGCTGCTCGTCTTCAGCCTGGCGCAGCCGGCGAAACCCTCGCTCGTGAAGTCGATCGACGTCGGCAAGATGGCGTTCGATCCGGTGTTCACGCCCGATGGCCTGTTCGCGTGGGTCCCGGTGAAGAGCTCGAATGAAGTGGTCGTGATCGACGCCGCGACCTGGAAGGAGGTCGCGCGGATCACCGGCGAGCCCTTCAAGCAGCCGCACCAGGTCGTGTTCTCGGCGGACGGCGCGACCGCGTTCGTCACGAACAACAACAAGATGGATCACATGGCCGATCCGGCGCACGCCGACCATGCCATGCCGGCCGGCGACGGCACGGCCTCGCTCGTCGTCATCGACGTCAAGACCCGCCGCGTCGAGCAAGCGATCCCGCTCGGCAAGAACCTGACGGGCATGGGCGCACGCGCGCGCATGTGAAGACCCCCAGACCTCTGCGCACGACTAAAGAGAGATCGCCGGGTGTCGCTCGCTCGACGTTGGTCGCCCTTGCCGGCCTCGGTCTGGCTCTGAGCGCAGCACCATCGCAGCCGCCATCCCCCACCGCATTCCAGCGGGCGATTGCGCCCTTCGTCGTCCAGAAAGAAAACGGGCAGCCGTATGCATTGCCGTTTCTCGGCGGCTTCGACGTCCCGCGGCCGCAGTTCGTCGATATCGACGCGGACGGTGATTACGATCTCTTCGTCCAGGAATACAGCACGGCGCTCGAGTTCTTCGAGAATACCGGCAGCGCAAAGGCCCGGAAGTACGAATGGCGCACGGACCGCTACCAGAACCTCGAGATCGGGGAGTGGTATCGCTTCGTCGATCTCGATGGCGACGGCGACGTCGACCTCCTGTCTGAGCTGCCGTTCAGCCACGTGCGGGTGTATCGCAACGTCGGCACCAGGACGGCGGCGCGCTTCGAGGATGCCGGCGCGCTCAAAGACACGGACGATCAGGAGATCTTCGTCGACCGCCAGAACATCCCGGCGTTCGTCGATCTGGATTGCGACAAGCGGCTCGACATGTTCGTCGGACGGGTCGAGGGGACGGTGGCGCGCTACGAGGCGGAGCGTCCCGGCGGTGAGCGGCTCGCATTCATTCAGGAGCAGTTCGAAGGGATCGAGATCATCGGCCGGATCGGCGGCCTTCGCGCCGACGGCGCTTCGGCCGGCCAGGGGCATCCGTCCATGAGGCACGGCGCCAACGCGCTGGCGTTCGCCGACTTCGACGGCGACGGCGACCAGGATCTCTTCTGGGGCGACTTCTTCGAGCCGGGTGTGCTGCTGATCGAGAACATCGGCAAGACGTGCAGCACGCCGTCCTTTCAGGTCGATCCTGTACAGCTGCCGTACGCCGGCTCGACGCGCACGAGCGGCTACAACGCGCCCGTGCCCGTGGATCTCGACTTCGACGGCGATCTCGATTTCTTGATGGGCGTGCTGGGCGGCGCCTTCAATCCCGTGGCGACGGCCGCCGACAACTTCTACTACTGGGAGCGGACCGCGAAGGACCATCTCGAGCTGCGCACGAAACGGTTTCTCGATGGCATCGATCTCGGGAGCGAGACGATTCCGGCGCTCATGGATCTCGACGGCGACGGCGACCTCGACCTCGTCGTCGGCAACAAGGTCGATCCGTCGAACGACGCCGGGCGGCTGATCGTGTTCACGAATACCGGGACCGCGACGGCGCCGGTCTTCCGCCAGGCCGAGCCGCTGAAACTCACCGACGCGTTTCACCTGGCGCCGGCGTTCGGGGATCTCGACGGCGACGGCGATCCCGATATGCTGCTCGGCACGTGGAACCGCGACATTCTGTTTTTCCGCAACGCCGGCACCCGCACGCAGCCGCGCTGGGTTCAGGACGACGCCGGGACGATCCGGCCGCCGCGCGCCAGCAATTCGACGCCGGTTCTCGCCGACATCGACGGCGATCGCGACCTGGATCTGTTCGTCGGCCAGGCGAACGGCAGCGTGCTCTTCTACCGCAACACCGGTACGCCAAAGGCGTCGCGCTTCGAGCTCATCGTCGATCTGCTCGCAGAGGTCCGCACCGGCCGCCGCAGCGCGCCGACGCTGGCAGACATCGACGCCGACGGCAGACTCGATCTGATCATCGGCCACGAGGGCGGCGGCGCGACGGTCTATCGCAACGTCGGGACGAAAGCCGTACCGAAATTCGTAAAAGACCTTGCGCTGTCGCTTCCGGCCGGCGCATCCCCTGCGCTGGCCGACCTCGATGGTGATGGGAAGCTCGATCTCCTGTCGGGAACCTTGAGTGGCGGCCTGGTGTTCTACCGGGGTCAGACCGGGTCAGACACCTCACAACCCAGCCAGCTTGGCGTACACCGCCCGCGCCTGATCGATCTCCTTTTTGAACGCATCGCGTTCGCGATCGGAGCGCCACGATGAC
>Ga0114129_10002598_pt1 | contig 25103 bp, 22 predicted proteins | sample RhiMetdeltSRZDD1_FD_80071 | JGI IMG/M metagenome (GOLD analysis project Ga0114129, IMG submission 80071) | Populus rhizosphere microbial communities from Tennessee, USA - Rhizosphere MetaG P. deltoides SRZDD1 (version 2) (version 2) | ecosystem: Host-associated > Plants > Roots > Rhizosphere >...
GATCGTCGAGATCGCGCAGCGCACCGGCGTCGTCATCGAATGCTGCACGTTCATCGGCTCGAGCCCGATCCGGCAGTACACAGAGGACTGGACGCTCGATCATCTGCAGCGGCTGACGGAAGAGGCGGTGTCGGCCGGCGTCAAAGAGGGGCTGCCGGTGATGTACGTCACCGAGGACACGACGCGGGCCGACCCGGAATCGCTCCGCCGGCTGTACACGACGGCGATTCGCGCCGGCGCCTCGCGTGTCTGTATTGCCGATACGGTGGGGCATGCCACGCCGGCCGGCGCGCGCGCCGTCGTGCGCTTCGTGCAGTCGGTGATCGACGAAGCTGGCGGGAACGTGGGGATCGACTGGCATGGTCATCGCGATCGCGACCTCGCCGTTGAAAACAGTCTGGCGGCGATGGAGGCGGGCGCGACGAGGCTTCATGGCGCCGCGCTGGGCATCGGCGAACGCGTCGGCAACACGCCGATGGACATCCTGCTCACGAATCTCGTGCTGATGGACCGCCGTGAGGCGGATCTCACGCGGCTCGCCGATTACTGCGCGTTCGTTTCGGAAGCGTGCGGCGTGCCGATTCCCCCCAACTATCCGGTGGTGGGCCGCGACGCGTTCAGAACGGCCACCGGTGTGCACGCAGCCGCCGTGATCAAGGCCTTCAAGAAGGGCGATCCGTCCCTGGCCGACGCCGTCTACTCGGCCGTGCCGGCCAGTCTCGTCGGACGCGAGCAGGCGATTGAAATCGGCCCGATGTCAGGACGTTCGAACGTCGTCTTCTGGCTGGAGCACCGCGGCATCGAAGCGACAGCCGAGCGCGTCGACCGGATCTTCGCCAAGGCCAAATCCGCGGCCACGGTCCTGACGGAAGCCGAAGTGCTCGCCGCTGCGGGGGAGACGTAGGGCGGACTGATTCCGTAGGGCGGACTGATTCCGTAGGGCGGACTGGTTCCCCAGTCCGCCTGCTGCGCGAATTTGAGAACCAATCCGTGCTACGTTTCGCAGTTCGACGTTTGACGTTCGAAGTTTGACGTTCCTACCTTACGTACCCACGTCTCGTCCGCACATCCACGCCGCTGGCCGACACGCGCACCTCGATCGGATGCCAGCCCGACGCCGGGACGCCGGTGGGGGCATAGCTGAGCACGTAGCGGGTGTTGAAGCGTGAGACCGCGTCGACGAAGACCGCGCTCAGATTCTGCGTGTCCGTGGCGCGAAGCGATTCGCCACCGGTCTCGCGGGCCAGGATTGGCAGGAGCGCACCGCGATACAGCCGCGGCTCGCTCCGGAGCCGCTTCTCGAGATCGTCCGAGGGCGTGATGACGCTGCCCGGTGTCGGCAGCGTGATGCCGTAGACGACTGCGTCGGATTGCCGCGCGGCGTCGACGACGTCCGCGGCGTTCAGCCAGCTCGCGGTGTCATCCCCGTCGGTAAAAAACAGGACGAGCGTGCGCGTGCGACCCTTGCCGCGCAGGCCGAGCGTCGTGAACGCCGCGTCGGCAAGCGCCGTCGATCCCTGCGCGACCACCGCGTCGATCGCCTGATTGAGCTGTGCGCGATCGTTCGTCCAGCCGGCGCCGAGCGCGACGTTGTGCGCGAACGTCACGAGCGCGGCTTCGTCAGCCGGACGGAGGCTGGCGACGGCGGCCTTGGCCGCGGCCTTGAGATGCTCGAGCGCCGGACCGCGGACACTCGCGCTCGTGTCGAGGGCGAGCAGCAGGCTGACCGGCAGGCTCTCGATCGCGAGGAGCTCGACCTTCTGCTCCACGCCCGAGTCGAGCACCGTGAAATCGGCGGCCTTGAGGTCGGGCACGGTCTGGCGCGCCCGCGTCACGAGTACGTCGACGAGCACCGCTTCGGTGCCGCCGGTGAAACGCGGGGCCTGGGCCTGACCCTGGGCGGCCTGCGGCGAGCGCGTCCCCGTGCCGGCCGGAGCCGGTCCGGAGACAAGCGCGAGGACGGCGAGGCAGACGCTACTTGCGAACTTCGTCACGGATGGCACCAAAGCGCGCTTCCAGCGCGACGTCCAGGCCGAGCGGATACAGCCACCACGGGTCGGCGGTGATGGACGTGAGCCGGCGCGCGAAGAGCTTGTCCAGCACCGCCGCGGTGTCGTCGCGATGACTGGCCGCATACATGATGTGCGCGAGCGCGAGAAATGCGCTTTGACCGTCCGGCACCGCGAGCACCGCGTCGACGTACAGGCGCGCCGCCGGGTCGAACTGCTTCTGCCGCTCGCGGATGCCGCCCAGCATCAGCGAGGCGAGATACTTGACCGGCGCCGTCGGCTGACCGGCGAGAATCGCGGTGAGCAGCGGCTCGGCGCGCGCGTCCTCGTTCTTCAGCGTGTGGATCCGCGCCAGCCGCAGCCGCGCTTCGACGAGCGTGGCGTCGGCAGTGGCCGCGCGCTGCAGCAGCGCAGCCGCCGCGGTCAGCGCCGCGTCGCGCGCAGTCGTCAGCGTGGCGGGGTCGTCGGGCCGGCCGCTCGACCACTGCGCGCGCATCCGCCCGGCCTGCGTCTCCTTGACCGTGCCGTACACGAGCAGGATCGCCGGGTCGTTTGGAATCCGCTCGTTGATGCGATCGAGATAGCGTTCGGCGAGACCGGTTTCTCCGCTGGCAAGCAGCAGCCTGGTGATGGCGACATTCCATCGGCTGCGCAGAGATCCAGGCGACGACTTGCGGTCGTCGGCGAGCGCCAGCCATCCGTCGGCGATGGCGGAATGAAATTCGAACTGCTGCAGGTCACGCGCGCGGAACGCGTTGAGCGCGATGTCCGTGTGGAGCATCGCGGCGCCGCGCAGGAACCGCGGCTGCCATTCGGCGTTGGACTTGATCCCGGCCGGCAGCGTGCCTTCCGGCTGATACTGGATCGACTGCACCTTCCCGATGCGATCCCGCGTCCAGGCGGACAGCTCCTTGATGGCTTTCGCCGGATCGCCCGTGACGTACGCCCGCGCGATCGGCCAGTACTCGCCGAGCAGGTGCTGCTGTTGGTCGGGGGAGAGATCGGTCTCGGGCGACCCGAGAGTCCCGGAGACGATGACCCCGCCTTGCGCAGCCGCGGCGGCGGGGATGAGCGTCGAGAGCGCCGCCAGCCACGCGACGACGGCCTGGCGTGTTCGCATGCGTCACTCTAAGACCTCGGGAGTCTTTTTGGCGACTCAAAAACACCAAAAACATTGGTGTGTTTTTGAGCCGTCAAAAAGACTCCCGAGGTCCTATTGCTTCGCGAGCCGCTTCTCGATCTCAGGCAGCGACGCGAGGACGACGTCCCCGACGATCTGGAGGCTCTTCGCGGAGACGTGGTTGAGATCGTCCTGGGCGGTGTGCCATTGCGGGTAGTTGTTCAGGTCGATCAAGTCGATCGTCGGCACGCCGGCCTTGGCGAACGCCACGTGATCATCCTCGATGGCGCCGCCGAGATTCTGGAACACGCTCGCGTACCCGAGCTTGGCCGCCTGCGCCCAGACGATGTCGGTGAGCCAGGAGGCTGAGTATTCGGTCTCGCGATCGATCTTGAGGTCTTTCGCGCCGATCATGTCCACGAGGATCATCGCCTTCATGGACTGGATCGCGTTGGCCTTCTGCGCGGCCTGGACGTAGTAGCGGCTGCCGTAGGTGTTGTCGGGAGAGTCGGGCTTGCCGCATTCCGTCCAGCTCTTGCAGAACGCCTCTTCGCCGTCGAGCCAGATGATCTCGTAGGTGAACTCGTGCGGGGTGTCCTTCAGCACGCGCGCCAGCTCGATGAGAAACGCGCCGCTCGACGCGCCGTCGCTCGCGCCGACGAACTGGAACTCGCGAAAGAGTTTGGTGTCGTAGTGGCCCGTGAACAGAATCCGGTCCGTCCGCTTGCCGGGCAGCCGCACGATCAGGTTGACCATCTCGACCTTGCCGATCGGCGTTTCCGCGGTGAAGGGCTGCTCCTGGACCGTGAGCCCGTAGCTCGAGAGTTGGCGCGTGATGTAGGCGCGCGTCTGCCGCAGCGCCGCTGAGCCCGCGGGGCGCGGCCCGATCGCGACCATCTGGCGCAGATGCTCCCACGCTTTGCTGCTGTCGAACTTGGGCGCCTGCGCGCAAAACGTGAACGCCGTGAAGCCGAGGAAGATGATGAAGACAGGCATCGAGGAACGAGCCAGCCGCGTCCGAGAGGTGATGCTCTTCGTCATGTCCTTCCCCTCCTCATGGGCCTCGTGGATTTATCGTTTGTCCCGCGGCACGTAGTCGCGGCGCCCGGCGCCGATGTACATCTGGCGCGGCCGCGCGATCTTCTGGTCCGAATCGCGCAGCATCTCGTCCCACTGCGCGAGCCAGCCGGCAGTCCTCGGGATGGCGAAGAGCACCGGGAACATGTCGACCGGGAATCCCATCGCCTGGTAGATGAGTCCCGAATAGAAATCGACGTTCGGATAGAGCTTGCGGCTCACGAAGTACTCGTCCTCGAGCGCGATGCGCTCGAGTTCCAGCGCGATGTCGAGGTACGGATTGCGTCCGGTGACCGCGAAGACGAGATCCGCCGTCTGCTTGATGATCCGCGCGCGCGGGTCGTACGACTTGTAGACGCGGTGGCCGAAGCCCATCAGCCGCCCGTCGCCGCCCTTGACCCGCTTGATGAAGTCCGGGACGTTTTTGACCGAGCCGATTTCCTTCAGCATCCGCAGCACCGCTTCGTTCGCGCCGCCGTGGAGCGGGCCGTACAGCGCGGCGGCCGCGCCGGCGAGCGCGACGTAGGGATCCGCCTGTGAGCTCCCGACGCCCCGCATGACGCTGGTGCTGCAATTCTGCTCGTGATCGGCGTGCAGGATGAACAGCACGTCGAGCGCGCGCTCGAGCACCGGGTGCGGGCGGTACTTCAGCTCGGCCATCTTGAAGAGCATGTTCAGGAAGTTGCCCGTGAAGGAGAGATCGTTGTCCGGATAGATATAGGGCCGCCCGATGCTGTGGCGGTACGCGTAGGCCGCGATGCTCGGGACCTTCGCGATCAACCGCAGGATCTGCAGCCGGCGCGTGTCCTCATCAAGCACCTTCTTCGCGCCTGGGTAGATCGTCGAGAGCAGGCCGCCGGTCGAGAGAAAGATGCCCATGGGATGGGCGTCGTACTGGAACCCCTCCATGAACTTCTTGATGTTCTCGTGCAGCATCGTGTGGATCGTGATGTCATGCACCCACGCGTCGAGCGCGGAAGGCGCCGGCAATTCGCCGAAGAGGATCAGATACGCGGTCTCGAGATAGGTGCTCTGCTCGGCCAACTGCTCGATCGGATACCCGCGGTAGAGCAGCACACCCTTGTCGCCGTCGATGTAGGTGATCCGGCTCCGGCATGCCGCCGTGTTCTGAAACGCCGGGTCGTAGGTCATCAGGCCCACGTCGTCGCCGCCGGTCTTGATCTGGCGGAGATCCATCGCGCGAATCGCGCCCTGCTCGATGGGAATCTGATACTGCTTGCCGGTCCGGTTGTCGGTGATCGTCAGAGTGTCGGGCATAGGCTGCGACTAAGGCTTTTTCTGCTCCGGTTCGCTCGCCGGCATGTCTTCGGCGGGCTCGCTGACCGGCTCGCCAGGCAGGCGATAGCCGCCCGTCAACCACCGGCCAAGATCGATCGTCCGGCAGCGCTCGCTGCAGAAGGGCCGCCATTCAGGCACCGCCGGCCGCTGCCGACAATACACGCACAGCGGCGGATCGGGCATCGAGACATTCTACTGAATGCCCCTAGAGCCGTTTTCGTTTCCATGTAGCCTCACGAAAACGGCTTAGCGGTTTCGCATCAGAGGAAGTCCTCTCCGTGGTGGGGTCAGACCGGGGTCAGACCCCTGGGGTTCGGGGTCTGACCCCGGTCTGACCCCACCACCCGCCGCTACGCCGAAATCGAAACGCTCTAGGTGTTTTCCTCGGAGTGGTGTCTGACGTCCTTGGCCGACACCATGAAGATGACGTCTTCGGCGACGTTCGTCGCGTGATCGCCGATTCGCTCCAGGTGGCGGGAGATGAGGATGAGATCGAGTGACGGCTCGATCGTCGACTGATCGCGGAGCATGTGCGTCAGCAGTTCGCGGAAGACCATCGTCTTGAGCGTATCGAGCTCGTCGTCGCGGTCGAGCACGGCCTGGGCGAGGGGGATGTCCCGGCGGACGTAGGCGTCGAGCGCATCGCGGAGCATGTCCTGCGCCGTCACCGCCATCCGCGGAATGTCGATCAGCTCCTTGACGGGCGGGTGCTGCATGTAGCGCCCGACCGCTTCGGCGATGTTGACGGCCAGATCGCCCACGCGCTCGAGGTCCGTGTTGATCTTGACCGCCGACACGATCGCGCGCAGGTCCACTGCCATCGGCTGATGCAACGCCAGCAGCTTGAAGCAGCGGTCGTCGATCTCGATGTGCAGCTGGTTGATGGCGGCGTCGCTCACCAGCACCTTTTCGACGAGCGACAGATCGCGCTCGACCAGCCCGCGGACCGCCATGCGGACGCGGTCTTCGGCCAGCCCGCCCATTTCGAGCAGGCGCCCTTTGAGCTGTTCGAGCTCGTCCTGGAAGTGGCGGAAGTGCCGTTCCGTCGCCATGGTTATCCAAACCGCCCGGTCACGTAGTCCTCGGTCAGCTTCTCGCCGGGGCTCGTGAAGATCTTCTCGGTCGGCCCCGCCTCGATCAGCTTGCCCAGCCAGAAAAACGCGGTGTAGTCGGACACGCGCGCGGCCTGCTGCATGTTGTGGGTCACGATGATGATCGTATAGTCCTTCTTCAGCGTGTAGATCAGCTCTTCGATGCGCTGGGTGGCGATCGGATCGAGCGCCGACGCCGGCTCGTCCATGAGCAGAATCTCGGGCTGGATGGCGAGGGCGCGCGCGATGCAGAGGCGCTGCTGCTGGCCGCCCGAGAGCGCGAGCGCCGACTCGTGCAACCGGTCCTTGACCTCGTCCCAGATCGCCGCGGCGTGGAGGCTCGCCTCGACCCGCTGCTCGAGATCGCGCCGCCCGCGCGCCAGCCCGTTGATGCGGAGTCCGTAAGCCACGTTCTCGAAAATCGTTTTCGGGAACGGGTTCGACTTCTGAAAGACCATCCCGACCTTACGCCGGAGCGCGACGACGTCGGTCCCGGTAGCGTAAACGTCCTGTCCGTCGATCCGTACGGTTCCCTCCACCCGCGTGCCGGCGATGATGTCGTTCATCCGGTTCAAGGTCCGGAGGAACGTGCTCTTCCCGCACCCCGACGGCCCGATGAACGCCGTGACGACGTTGGCGCCCAGGTCGATCGAGATGTTGGTGAGCGCCTGCTTGGCGCCGTAGAAGAAGGACAGCCCATCGACCCCGATCTTGAGTGGCGGGGACGAGACGGCCGGAGTCACCGGGCTCTCGGCGCCCGTCGCCGGGCGCAGGTTGGTTGTCATCGTCACGGACGTGTTGGTTCCACCCTACGGACCGGCCATTTCAGGGTAGTTTCAACGGCGTAAATTCCCCGTAACGCGCGCCGATCACCCCTCGGCGCCGAGCGCGTCCAACTCTTCGGAGAAGCGCCGGGGCCCGTCCGATCCTTCGAGAAACTCGCCGATCTGCCGGCGAAGCTCCTGCTGAATGGCGCTGATCGACTTGCGCCCTTCGATGATGCGGAAGCCGAATTCGTCGCCCATGGCGGCATACGCCTTGATGAGCTGGCGCTGGTAGTGCCGGAAGTTGTCGTAGATGTCGTCGCCGAGCTTGAGATCCATGCCGGACTCCCAATACTCCATGCCTCCGGCCTCGAGCACCCGCCGCGCCAGCGCGTCCGCTTCGATTTTCAGGTAGAACACGAGGTGCGGCGCAATCGCGAAGCCGTACAGCCGGCGGATCCATTGACTGTCGACGTCCCGCACCGTCGCGCGGGCGATGGCGCTGAAGATGTAGCGATCGGCGAGCACGATGAACCCGGCTTTGAGGGCCGGAATGATTTCCTTCTCCATCCGGTCGGCGAAGTCGCATGCGTAGAGCAGCACGAACGTCAGCTTGTTGAGGGTGTTGCTCGACTTGGCCAGCGTGATCGTGGGCTGCATCAGCTGCGAGCGCGTCCAGCCCGTCTCGATCACGCCGTAGCCCTGGACCTCGAGCCATTCGCGGAGCAGACGGATTTGCGTCGACCGGCCGACGCCGTCCGTGCCTTCGATGGCGATGATCTTGCCCGGGTAGTTGTCGATGTTGTGATACGGCAAGCCATGCCCGTAATAGTGACCCGGCGTCACGCCGCCGTGGGCTCCGCGGTCCGACTGTTCGGGCGTGGTCATGATGGTTGTCGCTCCAGATTCTCCGAGACCAGCAGGCGGAATTCGCGCTGCTGCTCCGTAATGCTGCCGGTGGCGTCCACGACGCTCAGGCTGTGCTCGGGCACGATCCGATCGTACTCCTCGAGTACCTTCGACTGAAAGATCCGGAAGCTTTCGGTGGGGTTGGTACTCCACCCCATGTCCATGCCGGCCTCGTAGAACTTGAGCTTGACCCGCCGCGCGAGCAGTCGATCGAGCGACACGTCGATCGTCACGCGAAAGTAGACGCAGAGATCCGGCCGGACGGCAAAGCTGTACAAGTCGCGCACCCACTGCCGATCGACGCCGCGCGCCGCGTCGCGGGCGAAGGCCGTGAACGCGTAGCGGTCGGCCAGCACGATCATCCCCGCCTTGAGGGGCGGAATGATCTTGTAGAGCAGCCGATCGGCGAAGTCGGTCGCGTGCAGCAGGCTGAAGGTCATCGGCGTCAGCGCGTTCTTCTTCTTGCCCGCCTTCGTCGCCGCCTTGACGAGCGCCGACGAGTTCCACTCCGTGACGAACACCCGGTGACCGCTCGCCGTGAGCCACTTAGCCAGGAGACCGAGCTGCGTGGTCTTCCCTGAGCCGTCGATCCCTTCGACGACGAACAGGCGCCCGGGATACGTGTGGGGAGTGGCCAGCGTGTTGAGCATGCGTAGTCGCGTCCTTCATGGAAGCCTGGTCCGGCGCGGCGACCTCGAAGCGTATCGGCGTCTCGAGCACTTCGGCCAGCGGTTCGGCATGGCGACGGGCGGCCCACAGCTCGAGCTCGGCGTCGCCCTTGGTCTTGAGCGTGATCACGAGTCCGTCATTATCCTCGGCCACGGTCAGCCCCGTGACCACCTGCGCGTGGCTCCGGTCGAGCCCCTCGGCGAGCCGGACGATCGCGCCGAGCAGCCGGACGACCGCGCGGTGTTCGCGGGCCAGTTCGGCGAACCCCTCGTGCGATTTCTTGGGCGTCGCCTGGCGATGGTAGCGCGCGATGAGACCGATGATGTCGATCTCGTGCGGGTCGAAGCCGCGCAAATCGCCGTGCTTGACGAGGTAGTACGAGTGTTTGTGATGGCTTTCGTAGCTGATGAGCGATCCGATGTCGTGGACGAGCGCGCCGAGCTCCAGCCAGCCGCGCTCGCGCGGTCCGAGCGCATGGCGATCGCGCGTGGCGTCGAAGAGCTGCCCGGCGAGGCGCGCGACCTGCTGCGCATGCGCCGGCCAGTAATGACAGCGCTCGGCGAGCTCGATGATGCTGCGCCGGCGGACGTCCGGGTACCGCTCGGCGGTACGGATGTGCGCGGCATTGCGTTTGATGTAGTCGAGCACGAGTCCTTCACGGAGCGCGAAGTCGCAGAGCGTCAGCGATTCGGCGCCGAGCCCGTCGAGGAGCGTGTCGAGCAGGATCGCGCCGACCGCGGCGAGATCGGCGCGCCGCGGATCGAGGCCCGGCACCTTGAGGCGTTCGTCGAGCGTCATCGGGACGAGGCGATCGCGCAGGCGCCGGATGTCCCGCGCGGTAACCGTGAGACGCCGGATGTCGGCGCTTCCGCCGCGCACGCCGGCGGCCAGTGCGCCGAGCGCCAGGATCGTTCCGGATGTGCCGATGACGCGCTGCACCTTGCGCCGCGCGATGAGCCCGAGATACCCGCGCGTTTCGCGCCGGATGTGCCGGATGAGCCGGCGCTCGTCGGTCGGGCTCAGGGGATCGCTCGTCGCGAACTTTTCGGTGAGGCGAATCGCGCCGAGCTTGAAGCTGCGTCCGAGCTCGACCCGCGCCGACGTACCCAACGTGATTTCCGTACTGCCGCCGCCCATGTCGATCACGACGGCGGCACGGCGGCCGATGCCCACCGCGTACGCGGCGGCCAGATGAATCAGGCGCGCCTCTTCGGTGCCGGAAATGACGCGCACGCGCACGCCGACTTCGCGCCGCGCCGCGGTGATGAAGTCGCCGCCGTTCTCCGCCTCACGGATCGCGCTCGTCCCGACCACGATGATCTCGTCGACGCCGTGCGATTCCGCGAGCCGGCGGTATTTCTGCAGCGTCTGCATCGCGATGTCGATGTTGGCCTGGGGCAGACGCCCTTCCGCCAGGCTGCCGGCGCCGACGCGAATCATGTCTTTTTCGCGGTCGATGACTTCGAACGACAGATCCGGCCGGATCCGGCAGACGATCATGTGCACCGAGTTGCTGCCGACGTCGATGGCCGCGATTCGCATGTGTTACGCTGGCGTGATCCGAACCGACGGAAGCCCCTTGACTGACAGCAATCGCGCAGGATCGAGGCGGTCGCCGCCGGCGACCACGTCAAGTCCGGTGCCTTCCGAGAGCAGACCGATGGCTCATGCTACCACGGCGGTTAACGCCGGTCTGGCGCGCGCGCTCCGGCGGAGACTCCGCGTGCTGTCCAAAGAATTGCCGCGCGCACGCCGCGGCGACGTGCGCAGCGTGCACCGCGCGCGCGTCGCGACGCGCCGGCTGCGCGAAGCGCTCGCGATGCTCGAAATCGGCGCCGGCGGCCTCGCGCGATCGGCCCGGCGTGACCTGCGGCGCGTGACCAACGCGTTGGGCGGCGTGCGCGAGATGGACGTGGCGCTGCTCCTGTTGCACCAGCAAGCCTCCGGCCGCAGCTGGCCGCCGCCCGCCGTGACCGCCGTCGTCGCGCAATGCGAAGCGACCCGGACTCGCCGCCGCCGGCAGCTCACCAACGCGCTCGAACGCACCGACGTTGCCGAGATCGTCGCGGCGATCGAACAGGTGATCGCCACGCTCGACTCGCGATCGCGGCGATCGGGTCCGGCGAGCACGCTGGTGTCCAGGCTGCGCAAGCGCGCACGCGAGTTCCAGCGGGCGCTCACCGCGGCGGGCACCCTGTACGTTCCGGCGCCGCTCCATGCGGTGCGGCTCGCCGCCAAGAAGCTGCGCTATACCCTCGAGCTCGCGCACGAGGCGGCGCGCTTGCCCGTGACGCACGACCTGCGGCAGCTCGAGGCCCTCCAGTCGCTGCTCGGCGAACTGCACGACTTTCAGATCGTCCAGGAACAGACGCACAGCACCATCGCCGAAGGGAATCGCGATCGGACGAGCGTCCGCGACCTCGAGATCCTCGACGCCGCCATCGAGCGCAGCTGCCGGGAGCTGCACGCCAAGTTTCTGGCGCAGCTCCCGCGGCTCACCCGGCTGGCCGACCGGGTCAGCGGAGACGCGACGCTTCGCCTGGCCAGAGACACGCGGCGGCCGATGGTGAAGATGGGCGCGCTTCGTGAGCCGCGACCCGCGCGCGCGTCGGCCGCAGGAGCCCGTTGATGAAGAGCCGTTCGCACCGCCGTCCGCCGGCCAAGCCGTGCTCGATCTACCTAGTCCGACACGCGATTGCCGCCGAGCGCGGCCGTCAGTGGCCCGACGATACGAAACGGCCGCTCACCCACAAAGGCGCGGCGCGCATGCGGGAGATCGTCGCGGGGCTCCGCGCGCTCGGCGTCGAGTTCGATCTCGTGCTCACGAGCCCGCTCGTCCGCGCCCGCCAGACCGCCGAGCTTCTGCTCGCGGGCGTCAAATCGAAGCCGGCGCTCGAGGTCACCGAGGCGCTCTCGCCCGGAGAGCCGCCTGTCAAAGTTGCGGCGGCGCTCGCCGCCCATGCCGGTCGCTGTTCGATTGCGCTGGTCGGACACGAACCGGATCTGGGCGCACTGGCCGCCTGGATGGTCGGCGCCCACGAGCCGTTCGTCATGAAGAAAGGCGGCGTGTGCCGGATCGAAGTCACCGCGATGCCGCCGGCCGGCCATGGCCAGGTCGTCTGGCTCGCCACGCCAAAGATGCTGCGCTCGCTCGCGAAATAGGATCTAGACAACCGTTCCCGGCTTCACGACGCCGCCCTTCGGCACGATGATGATGCCGTTGCGGATGTAATAGCCGTCGCCGTCGGCGTCCTGAATCCCGCGATCGTTGATCAGCCGGGCGCCGTCGCCGATACGCGCGTTCTTGTCGACGATCACGCGATCGAGGTGCGCGTCGCGGCCGATGCCGAGCGGCAAATCGGATCCGTCGTCTTCGTAGAAATCCGCGCCGATGAGAATCGATCGGCTGATCCGCGCGCCGCCCTGAATCGTCGTGCGCAGGCCGACGATGCTGGTGTCGATTTCACAGCTGTCGAGATAGACGCCCTCGGCCACGAGGGTTTCGTTGATGCGGCAGTTGTGGATCCGCGCGGCCGGCAGGAACCGCGGATGCGTGTAGATCGGCCGCGTCGGGTGGAAGAAGCTGAACGGCGTTCCGCGGCGCGCAAACATCAGGTTCACGTCGTAGAACGACGTCACGGTCCCGACGTCGGCCCAGAAGCCGCGAAACAGATACGGCTGGACCCGGTAGGCGCTGAGCGCATGCGGAATGATCTCGCGCCCGAAATCCACGGCGCGATCGCGCGCGAGCACCTCGTGCAGCACGTCGTTCGAGAACACGTAGATCCCCATGGAAGCGACGAACGGCTTGTCCGGACTGAGCAGCGCGACGGCGGAATTGGCCGGCGCGCTCGATCCCATCTCCGCCAGCCGTTCCGGGCGTGGTTTCTCTTCGAAGCCGACGATCTGTCCTTCGTTGTCGAACCTGAAAATGCCCATCTGCGGCGCCTCATCGCCGGAGATCGGCTGCGCGGCGATCGTGATGTCGGCGTCGCGCTCGATGTGGGTATCGATGAGCTCCGCGAAGTCCATCCGGTAGATGTGATCGCCGGCGAGAATCAGGTAGTAGTCGGCGTCCACCTCGCGGAAGTGGCGTGCGGCCTGGCGGACCGCATCGGCGGTGCCTTGAAACCACTGCTCGCCTTCAGGGGTCTGCTCGGCCGCCAGCACTTCCACGAAACCGCCGGAAAACAGATCCATGCGGTACGTCTGCGCGACGTGCCGGTTGAGCGACGCCGAGTTGAACTGCGTGAGCACGTAGATCCGCTGCAGGCCGGCGTGCAGACAGTTGCTGATCGGAATGTCGATGAGGCGGTACTTGCCGCCGATCGGCACCGCAGGCTTGGACCGATGGTGAGTCAACGGAAACAGCCGCGTCCCGCGGCCGCCGCCGAGCACGATTGTCAGAACGCGATTCATCGCGGCGGCCATTCTACGCGAGCTGTTTTGCTCGTCTTGTCCGATCTGAGCATGAATGACGCATGCGACTTTGGTGAGGAAACTCGGGTATCGCCCAGGCTGTTACAGAGAGTTTACATCCCGGAAACGTCGCTCTGAGATAGTGTTTGCGCCCACCTCGAGGGCCGCTCCAATGCTCACGCGCGAGTACATCGTTCAGGGCCACGTCAACCGGTTCACGCTCACCAAGGGCCGCACCGGTTGGGATGTTCGTGAGGAACGCGACGACACCGTTGTACGCCGCATGCATTACAGCGACTGGCACCGGGTGGAGCGCGCGATTCAGGTGTTCGAACTGGCCCGCCAGGAATCGCTCGGATCGCTCGACTAGCTCCGACGGACGGCTCTGCCAGAGCGGCGCGGCCTGCTGCCTTTACTCTACAAAGCGATACCCGAGTCCGACGACGGTTTCGATCTGCCGGCCGGCCGAACCGAGCTTTGAACGAAGCCGGCCGACGTGCACATCCACCGACCGGGTTTCGATGAACTGCTCGTAGCCCCAGACGCGCTCGAGCAGTCGATCGCGGGACAACACGCGGTTGCGGTTCTCCACCAGGCATCGCAGCAGCTCGAATTCCCGGCGTGTGAGCCGGATCGGATCCCCGTCGACCGTGACGGCGACGGCGTCGAAGTCGGCGATGAGGTGCCGGCCCCGGTAGAGGGCCATCGCCGAATGCCTCGCGCCCGTCTTTCGACGCAGAACGGCCCGCACGCGGGCCGCGAGCTCTCGCAGGCTGAACGGCTTGGTGACGTAGTCGTCAGCGCCAAGATCCAGGCCCGACACGCGGTCGGTCTCGGCCGTCCGGGCGGTGAGCATGATGATTGGCAGGCCCGCGGTCGCCGGGCGCGCGCGGATGAGGCGGCAGACCTCTGTTCCGTCCACGACCGGTAGATTGAGGTCGAGGATCATCAGGTCGGGCGGCGCCTCGCCGACCGACTTCAGGGCCGCGTCGCCACTGCCGACGACCTCGACGTTCGCGTCCCCGCCCCGCTCGAGCGTGTGTTTGATGAGCTGGGCGATGTCGGTCTCGTCCTCGACGACTAGGATCCTGGGCAGAGTGGGCATCGCCAACGCCCTCTGAGCCTAGGTCCTCGGCGTTTCCCTCTCGTGACACAGCCGTTAAATGTCGGTAACGGGGTCTGTTACAGTGTGTTTACACGGAATTCGCCGGGGATTCGCCCCGGGGAACGGAGCCTGTTTGAAACTCAGCTTCCTGCCGCGCGACGAAGGGTTCTTCGATCTGTTCAATCAGATGGCCGACGAGATCCGCGGCGCCGCCGGGCTGCTGGAGCAGATGTTCGCGCACGACCCGCCCGACGCGTCGAAAGCGGACCTCATCAAGGATGCCGAGCACCGCAGCGACGCGTTGACCCACGACACGATCCAGCGGCTGCATCGCACATTCGTGACGCCGTTCGATCGCGAGGATCTCTACGCGCTTGCCAGCGCGCTCGACGACGTGATGGACGCGATCGATCATGTCGCGGCGCTCGTGCGGATGTACAAGATTCCGGCCGTTCGTTCCGGCACGCACGAGCTCATCCGCACCGTCGTGGCGTCGGCCGATCGCATTCACACGGCGCTCGAAGCGCTCGCGGCCAAGCGGCCGGTCCACCCGCACGCGGTCGAGATCAACCGGCTCGAGAACGAGGCTGACCGCGCCTACCAGGCGGCCGTCCAGAACCTCTTCGAGACCGAGGCGGATCCGATCGTCATCATGAAGTGGAAAGAGCTGTACGACATGATGGAGCAGATCACGGATTGCTGCGAGGACGTGGCCAACGTCATCGAAAGCATCGTGGTCAAACACGGATAGCCCGACGTGGACGTCGCGCTCAGCACGATCATCCTGATCATTACTGTCGCGCTCGTTTTCGACTTCATCAACGGCTTTCACGACGCGGCCAACTCGATCGCCACGGTGGTGTCGACCCGCGTGCTCTCGCCCGGGCAGGCCGTCCTCTGGGCCGCGGTCTTCAATTTCATCGCCGCGTTTTTCTTCGGCACCGGCGTCGCGAATACCGTCGGCAAGGGGATGGTGGATCTCGAGGTCGTCACCTACTCGGTGATCCTCACGGGTCTGCTCGGCGCCATCACCTGGAACCTCATCACCTGGTACTTCGGACTGCCGACGAGCTCATCGCATGCGCTCTTCGGCGGCTACGGCGGGGCGGCGGTCGCCAAGGCGGGATTCAGCGCCATCATCGTGTCCGGCTGGACCAAGACGCTCATCTTCATCGTCGTCGCACCGGTGATCGGGTTGTGCGTGGGGCTGCTGTTGATGACGAGCATCTTCTGGGCCTTCCGCGACACACCGCCGACCCGCGTGGCCGGCGGGTTCCGCTACATGCAGCTCTTCTCAGCCGCGGCGTACAGCCTGATGCACGGCGCCAACGACGCGCAGAAGACGATGGGCATCATCACTGGCGCGCTCGTGACAGGCGGCTATCTGGCGACGTTCCACGTTCCGATCTGGGTCATTCTGATCGCGCACGCGGCGATCGGCCTCGGGACGCTGAGCGGCGGCTGGCGCATCATCAAGACGATGGGGCAGAAGATCACGAAGCTGCAGCCGCCCGGCGGGTTTGCCGCCGAGACCGGCGCGGCCGTGGCTATCTACACGGCGACGGCGCTTGGCGTCGGCATCAGCACGACGCACACGATCACCGGCGCAATCATCGGCGTCGGCGCCACGCGTCGCCTGAGCGCGGTGCGGTGGGGTGTCGCGCAGCAGATCGTGTGGGCCTGGATTCTCACGATTCCGGCGTCGGCCTCGATCGGCGCCGGCGCGTACTTCCTGTTTCATCTGGTGTTCGGAGTCACGCGGTAAACGAGGTCTACGTCGTCCACAGCTTCGACATCGTCCACATCGAGAACGCCAGCATCGCGCCGCCGGCCGCGGCGTCGACCAGTCGGCGTGCCAACGGCCGCGTCAGCAGCGCGCGTAGTGTGGCAAACGACACGGACCAGGCGGTGTGGACGACGAACGCCATGCTGACGTGAATGGCGGCGAGCACCGCGTATGCGCCACGCCCCGCGCGCGGCGGGAGAAACGTCGGCAGCACCAGATAGAACGTGATGATCGGCGGGTTCAGCAGGTTGACCATCAGTCCCTGACGGAACGGTGAACCCTCGCGCACCGTTTGGCGATTGGCGGAATCGAGCGGCGTGGCCGAGGGCCGCCACGCGCGGCCGAAGTTCACGCACGCCAGCCAGAACAGGAAGCACGCGCCTGCCAACCGGATCAAGAACAGCACCACAGGAAACCGCTGGAGCAGGACACTCAAGCCCAGGCCCGCCGCGATCGCGATCATCGAGTTCGCCAGTGCCGCGCCCGACGCCGTCGCGATGCCGCCCCGGGCGCCGCCTGCGAGCGCGTTGCGGACGACGACCGCCGTCGTCGCGCCGGGGGTGATGACGAGAAGGAACGTGACGGAGGCGTAGGAGAGGATCAGCGACAGGTCGAGACCGTTCATGCGGTCCGTGAACCTTGCGGGAGCCGCACCGTGAAGAGCGCGCCGCCGCCCGGACGATTGACCGCGGTGACCCGTCCGCCATGCAGCTCGACCAGATGACGCACGATGGACAAGCCGAGTCCCGTGCCGCCGGGGTCGCGGGTCCGCGAGCGATCGACGCGATAGAAGCGTTCGAAGATCCGGGACAGATCGGCGTCCGGGATCCCCGGCCCGCGATCGCCGATCGCGATCTCGAGCCAGCCGCCGGCGGTCGACGCGCCGACGTCGATCACGCCGCCCTCCGCACTGTAGTTGCTCGCGTTTTCGAGAAGGTTTCGCAGCACGTCGTAGAGCTTGGCCGAGTCGCTGCTGACGGCGACGTCGTCGCCGATGCGGTTGTCGATCGTCTGGCGGCGCGATTCCAGCTGATCCTGCATGTCGCGCGTGATGGCAGTCACGAGCGTCGCCGGATGGCAGTCGGCGCGTTCGAGCGGTTCCTGGCCGGCGTCGAGACGCGCGAGGCGCAGCAGGTCGCGGACCAGCCGCTCCATCCGCAGGGTGTGGCGCGAGATGATCTCGAGAAAGTGCTGCGCTTCCTCAGGCGGCGGGTTGTCGGTCAGCGCTTCGATGTATCCGCGGATGGCGGTGAGCGGGGTGCGCAGCTCGTGCGACACGTTGGCCACGAAGTCCCGGCGCACCTGGTCGGCGCGCCGCAGATCGGTGATGTCGTGGAGGACGAGCACCGCGCCGCCGCCGCGCTCGCGCGCGACCGGAACGACGTGCGCGGCGAAGGTGTGGCGGCGATCGCGCTCCAGATCGAGATGGATTTCCGCGGCGGCGGGCTGCCGGCCGGCGAGCGCGCTGGCGAGCTGGCCGGAAATGTCGGGCTGCCGCACGACCTCGAGGTAGTGCATCGCCTCGGGCGCATCCGGCAGGCGCAACATCTCCCGCGCGGCCGGGTTGGTGAGGACCAGCCGGCCCGACGCGTTCAGGAGAACGACGCCCTCGACCATGCCCGTCAGAATCGCGTCCATGTGCGCGCGCTCGCGCGCCATTTCCGTCAGTCTCGCGCCGAGCTCCCTGGCGGTGTCGTCGAGCACGGTCGCGACCGTGCCGATCTCATCGCGGCCGTAGTCGCGCGCGGGTTCGGTGAAGTCGCCGGTTCGGTACCGGCGCGCGGTCTCAGCCACGATTCGGATGCGGCGATTGAGGAGCAGGGATGCCGTCCATGTCAGCGCCAGGGCGGCGACGAGACCGGCGGCCAGTCCGACGAACGCATACCGTCGCAGCGCCGCGACTCTGGCGTCGACCGAGGTGAGCGGCAGAGCGACACGCACGAACGCGACGGGACCACGCGGCACCGCAACCGCCGCATACATCGTCCCGACGTCCGTCGTGTGACTGCGCCGGTTGGCCGTGCCTTCGCCGGACTGCCCGGCGCGGACGATTTCTTCGCGCGTCGCGTGATTCTCGAGCGTGCCGAGTTCGCTGCGGGCGACTTCGGAATCGCCCAGCACCGTGCCGTCGCTGGCGATGAGCGTGACGCGCGCGCGTCCGAGCTGACCGAGCCGATCCGCTTCGGCATCCGGGTCCGGCAGTGCCGTCAGGTCCGCCAGGAGCGCGCTGGCAAGGCGCGCCTGATTGAGCAGTCCCTGCTCGATGTCCTGATACATGTACGCGTGGAGCGATCGCTCCACGAGCACGGTCGAGACCACCAGCGCCAGCGACGACGCGACAAAGACGGTGAGGAACGTGCGGGTCCGGAAGGTCACGGAGCCGCCGGCGGCGTTGGCCCGCCGGAGCCCGGCGAAGGCGGCGCGTCTTCGAGCTTGTATCCGAACTGCTTGACGGTGGTGAGCGCCGTCGTGAAGAGCGGGATCTTCTCGCGCAGCCGGCGGACATGGACGTCCACCGTTCGCGTGCCGCCGGTGTACTGGTAGCCCCAGACGTCTGTGAGCAGGAGATCGCGCGACAGGACGCGGCCCGGATGCTCGAGGAAATACTGGAGCAGCAGGAACTCCTTGGCCGTCAGCCGGATTTCGCGATCCTCGAACAAGACCTGGTGACGATCGAGATCGATGCTCAGCGGACCGTACCGCAGCGGTTTGGCCGGCCCGGCGGGCCGCTGCACCCGGCGCAGGAGCGCGCCGACGCGCGCCACGAGCTCTTTCGGGCTGAACGGTTTCGTGACGTAATCGTCGGCGCCGAGCTCCAGCCCGCGCACGCGATCGGCCTCTTCGCCGCGCGCCGTGAGCATGATGATCGGAATTCCGGCAGTGGCCGCATCGCCGCGCAGCGCCTGACAGACGAGCATGCCGTCCATGCCCGGCAGCATGACATCCAGCACGACGAGATCCGCCTGGGTCCGCAGCGCCTGCGCGACAACGTCATGACCCGTCGTCAGGTGCTCGACGGTGTGGCCGGCGCGTTCGAAGTACCGGCGGATGAGATCGGCGATGTCTTGATTGTCTTCGATGACGAGCAGCCGGGGCACAGGACGGGATCTTACTCAAGGCACAAGGCAAAAGGCAGAAGACCGCTTCAGGAAGTTCGAAGTTTGACGTTCGAAGTTCAGGCCGCGCCTTTGACGGCCTGCTACACCTGTCTCAAACTCGCTCCGCGGCCCAGTGACAACAGTGTGACGGCGACGAGCGACAGGAGGAGGCCGTTCATCGCCATGATGGTCGGCGCGGTGAACGCATCGGCGAGCGCGCCGGCGGCGAGCGCGCCGATCGGGCCACCCGACCGGAGCGCGACCATGTAGATGCTGACGACGCGTCCGCGCAGCTCATCGGGCACGGTCAGCTGAACGAGCGAGAAGCTGATCGAGAACGTCGACATGTAGAACATTCCGGCGACGAAGAGCAGCACCAGGCTCAGCGGCAGCATCCGGGACATCGCGAACGCGGCGAGCAGCAGCCCCAGCATCGTCTGGACGCCGAGGAGCGCCGCGCCCATGTGCTTGAACTGTCCCAGCGTGGCGACGATCAGCGCGCCGGTGATCGCGCCAAGCCCCTGGCAGGCCATCAGCAGCGACAGCCGTGCGGCCGGCGTGCCGAAACCGTGGAGCACGTCGGTGGCGAAGCTCGGCATCAACGTGATCAACGGCATCGCGAGGAATGTGCTGATGAACACGAGGACCGTCAGCGTGAGCACCAGCCGGTGATTGCGGACGTAGCGCAGCCCGACCTGCAGATCCGTACGAATCGGCTTGTGGGATTTGGCCGCCGTGTGCTTCGGCAGGTGCAGCCAGGCGAGCGCGAAGATCACGATGAAGAACGACACGCCGTTCAACGCGAAGCACCAGGCCAGGCCGATCGTCGCGAGCACGGTGCCGCCGAGCGCCGGGCCGAGCACGCGTGAGAGGTTGAACTGCGTCGAGTTCAGGCCGATCGCGCTCGGCAGATCGCGTCGAGGCACGAGCGACGGAATCAGCGACTGGTACGCGGGGCCGCCGAACGCCTGACCGCAGCCCGCGATGAACGAGAGCATGAAGATGTAGCCGACCTTGACGCTGTGCGTCGCGACCAGCGTCGCAAGAGCGAAGGCCGCGGTGGCCTGGATGTACTGCGACGTCGTGAGGAGCCTCCGGCGATCGTGGCGATCGGCGATGACGCCGCCGATCAGCATCAGGAGCAGGATCGGCAGCTGCCCCAGAAACGAGTCGATGCCGAGATAGAAGTTCGACTTCGTCAGCTCGTAGACGAGCCAGCTCTGCGCGTACTGCTGCATCCACGTGCCGATCGTCGAGCCGAGCGCCGCGAACCACACGATCCGGAAGTTCCGGTGGGCGAGCGCGGCCACCATGCGGTGCTGCCAGCCGCGGGGAAGTTCGGGGTCGGCGGGAAGGCCAACTGGGGACTGCGTGGACAAGCCAGCCAATCTTAAGCGGAGCCCGCGAGCTTGGAAGCCTGGGAGCCTGGAAGGCGGAAAAAGCCTGAAAGCTTGAAAGCCGGAAAGCCGGAAAGCTTGAAAGACGAGCCTGCTGGAAGGCGTTGATCAAGGTCCCGGCGTTAGTTATACTGCGGGCCAGCGATAGGCGAATAAAAAGCGAAACATGAAATCTGCCGCCATAAATCGGCTGGAATCGCTGCTTCAAGCCAGCAAGCTCGATCGGACGCTCGCGCGGACCGACGAGCCCTGGCCGGTCGTGTCGACGGGGGTGCCGAAGCTTGATACGGCCCTGGGTGGCGGCTGGCGGGTCGGGGAAATCTCCGAACTGACCGGCGCGAGGTCGTCCGGCCGCACGACGCTGCTGATGGCGACACTGGCCGCGGCGACCGCGCGCGGCGAGATCGTCGCCCTGGTCGACGCCCTCGATCGCTTCGATCCGGGGGTCGCGGCGGCGGCCGGCGTCGATCTCGATCGCGTGCTCTGGGTCCGCGGCGCGACGCTCACGGTCGAGCGCGCGAGGCCCGCGATGGTCGAGCAGTCGGTGCTGCGCGCGGTTCGCGCGTTCGACCTGATCATTCGCGCCGGCGGATTCGGCGTCGTCGCGCTGGATCTGGCCGGCGTATCCGCGCGCGTGGTTCAGCTGCTGCCCTTCACGACATGGATGCGGCTGGCGCATGCGAACGAAGGACGGCAGACGGTCGGGGTGATCGTCGGTGACATCGCGGTGGGCCGGAGCGCCCGCGGCGTCTCCGTTCATCTCCGCGCGTCGACGCAGTGGATCGGCTCGAGTCCTCAGAGCCGGAGATTCAATGGATTCAACTGGGTGAGTGATGTTTTGCTGCGTCGTTCGTGATCCGTCGAGTCCAGTCGTCCCCGGCGCGCTCGAGGCGGTGGCACGTGCCTGCTCGCCGCGCGTGGAGCGCCAAGGGGACGCCGGCATTGCCTTCGACGCGACCGGACTCGCACGTGTCATTGGTCCGCCGCCGGAGATTGTGCGTGAGGTCGGCCGCGTCGCGGCCGAGCAGGGTCTCATCGTCCGTGTGGCAATCGCGGGATCGATCACGACGGCGTGGCTGCTGGCGCACGCCCGTCTGGGCGTCACCATCGTCGCGGCGGGCGGGGAGGCGGCGGCACTGGCGCCGCTGCCATTGGGATGGCTGGGAGCGCTGGTAGATCAGGCCGAAGGCCACAGGCCAAAGGCCGAAGACTTGGCAGGCGGGCGTCAGGCAGGCAGCGGGGTTCAGGGCGCCAGGCGAATCACACGCGCTCGTAACTATCGGATCGCACCAGGACCGGCTGCTGACTCTGAAGTCGTGCCTGATGCTCTGAACCTCGTGCCCGTCAGCTCTTCACTTCGGCCTTCGGCCTTCGGCCTTTGCCCTGACCTGCAGGACGCCCTCGCCATCTTCGCGCGTTGGGGGCTTCGCACGCTGGGAGATCTGGCGGGTCTCCGCCGCGCCGATCTGCACGCCCGGCTCGGGCCGTTGGGAGTCCGGTTGCACCAGGCGGCGTCGGGCGAAGACACGGCGCCGCTCGTTCCTCTCGAGGAGCCGCGTCGATTCGTCAACCGGCTCGATCTGGAATGGCCGATCGAGGGGCTCGAACCGCTCTCGTTCGTCCTGGCGCGTCAGTGCGACGTGCTGTCGTCGGCGCTCACGCGCGCCGATCGCGGCGCCGTCGGCGTGACGACGAGGTTGCGATTGGTGACCCGGACCGAGCATGTGCGAACGCTCCAGCTGCCGTCGCCGATCCGGGATCCGCGCACGCTCAGGACACTCGTGCTGCTCGATCTCGAGTCGCACCCTCCGCCGGCGGCGATCGATGTCGTCGAGCTCGAGCTCGGCGTCGTGCCGGGACTGATCGTTCAGGGCGCGCTCCTCACGCGCGCGCTGCCGTCACCGGACGATCTGGCGACGCTCACGTCGCGGTTGTGCGCGCTGATGGGCGACACACGGGTCGGCGCCCCGGCGCTCGTGGACAGTCATGACGAACGACGGTCGACGGTGGAGAAGTTCACGGGTCAAGGCGCAATGCAACAGACAGAAGCCAAAAAACTTCAAGCCTCGACCCCCAAGCCTCAAGCTTCAAGCCACACGCCTCAGTCCCCACGCCCCGACTTTGTCCCGTGTTTGCGCCGCTACCGGATCCCTCTTGCGGTCATGGTCGATGTCGAGCGCGGCCGGCCGGTTTCCGTGCGGTCAACTGCGCGCGGGATTCCGAGCGGCGACATCGTGAACGTCGCCGGTCCGTGGCGGACGTCGGGCGACTGGTGGGCGGCAGGGGGCCAGCCGTGGGACCGTGACGAGTGGGATATCGAGCTCGTGTCCGGCGGCTGCTATCGGCTGGTGCGGGACCGGGCCACGGGGCGATGGGAAATTGAAGGAGAGATGGATTGAAACTCCCAAAAAGAACGACATGAAGCACATGAAAAACGTGAAGGACATGAAGAAAAGATTTCTTCATGCTCTTCATGCCCCTTCATGTGCTTCATGTCGTTCCTTTTGGCAGCTCGGGTGAGGGCAAGACCGAAGGCACATCCCAAATGCATGAGCACATCGGGTCATGGCGTACATCGAGTTGCATACCTCGTCAGCCTTTTCATTCCTCGATGGCGCCTCACTGCCCGGCACACTCGTCGATCGCGCCGCTGAGCTGGGCTATCCCGCGCTCGCCTTGCTCGATCGCGACGGAGTGTATGGCGCGCCGCAGTTCTATCGCGCTGCGAAAGCGGCGGGCATCAAGGCAATCGTCGGCGCGGAGCTGACGATTGGCGCAGGGGTGCAAGGCCAAAGTAAAGATCTAAAGCCCGGATTACCGGCGCGATCAGACCATCAACTTCGCCCTTCGGCCCTTGGCCTTCGGCCTTCCCCTTGGACCCTCCCTGTTCTCGTCGCCAGCGCCGAGGGGTACCGCAATCTCTGCCGCGTGATCACGCGCGCGAAGCTGCGGGCGCCGAAAGGCTCGTCGGCGCTGGAGCTTGAGGATTTCTCGGGGCACACGGCCGGTCTCATCGCGCTCGCCGGATGGCAGGCGCTGCAGGCCGAGCGTCATGGCGTGGGCGGGCTGGTCGACCGGATCGTCGGGGTGTTCGGCCGGCACCAGGTTTGGATCGAGCTGCAGCGTCATTTCCGTCGCGACGAGCAGGCGGCGATTCAATCGCTGCTCGATCTGGCCGCGGCGTTCCGCGTGCCGCTGATGGCGTCGGGCGGCGTCCGGTTTGCGACGCCGGAATCGAGGCCGCTCTACGACGTCTTCACGTGTCTCCGCCACAAAACGACGCTGGCCGAGGCGGGACGACGGTTGTCGGTCAACGCCGAGCGGTACTTGAAGCCGCCGGAGACGATGACGCGGCTGTTTTCGGATCTGCCGCAGGCGCTTGCCGGGACGGAGGCGCTTGCCGAGCGGCTGGAGTTCACGCTCGCGAATCTCGGCTATCGCTTTCCGGAATATCCGGTGCCGGCCGGCGAGACGCAGGCGTCGTTTCTGCGTCGACTGGCGCAGGTGGGCGCGCGCGATCGCTACCGGCCGTATCACGATCGCGCCCGCGCCCAAATCGCGCGCGAGCTCGATCTGATCGATCGGCTCGATCTCGCCGGCTACTTCCTGATCGTCTGGGACATCGTCAACTTCTGCCGGCAGCAGGGGATTCTCGTGCAGGGGCGCGGATCGGCGGCCAACAGCGCCGTCTGCTACGCGCTGGGGATCACCGCGGTCGATCCGGTCGGCATGGATCTGCTCTTCGAGCGGTTTCTCTCGGAAGAGCGGGGCGAATGGCCGGACATCGACCTCGATTTGCCGAGCGGCGATCGCCGCGAGCGGGTGATTCAGTACGTCTACGAGCGCTACGGGAAGATGGGCGCGGCGATGACGGCCAACGTCATCACCTACCGCGGCCGCAGCGCGGCGCGCGAGGTCGGCAAAGTGCTCGGCCTCGCGGCGGACGAGATCGACGGCCTGGCGCGGATGATGAGCCAGTTCGAGTTCGTCGATCCCGGGGAGACGCTCGCGCGGAACATGCGCGAGTCCGGCATCGATCCCGACGACGAGCGGTACCGGTGCTTTGCGAAGCTGTGGTGCGAGATGCAGGACCTGCCGCGGCATCTCGGCCAGCACTCGGGCGGGATGGTCGTCTGTCAGGGGCGGCTGGACGAGGTCGTGCCGCTCGAGAACGCGGCGATGCCGGGCCGCGTCGTCGTGCAATGGGACAAGGACGACTGCGCGGACCTCGGGATCGTGAAGGTCGATTTGCTCGGGCTGGGGATGATGGCGGTATTGGAGGAGGCGATTCAGATTGTCAATGGAGAAACTTCGAAGGTCGAAGTTCGAAGTTCGAAGTTAGACCTCGCGCACCTGCCGC
>Ga0114129_10002599_pt1 | contig 25103 bp, 23 predicted proteins | sample RhiMetdeltSRZDD1_FD_80071 | JGI IMG/M metagenome (GOLD analysis project Ga0114129, IMG submission 80071) | Populus rhizosphere microbial communities from Tennessee, USA - Rhizosphere MetaG P. deltoides SRZDD1 (version 2) (version 2) | ecosystem: Host-associated > Plants > Roots > Rhizosphere >...
ATGTGGTTGAGCGGTTGCGTGAACTGTCGCCGCTGAGCAAGAAGATAGAATTTCAGATGACCTAATAACCGCGGCAGTAGCCCGACTGTTAAGGAGGGCTCATGTTCAGGTACTGCTAAGTTCACCGTGAGCCCTCCTTAACAGTCGGGCTACTGCCCCCAGCGCTCTGGCATCACTCCACCTTGACTTACTCACAAACCTTCAAAGATCACCTGGCCCATCCCCGAAACGTAGGCGAAATCTCAAACGCTTCAACGGTTGCTGAAGAAGTCAATCCAGTTTGTGGCGATCGACTGAGATTGTCGTTAAGGATCAAGCATGGCCAGATTGAAGAAGCAAAGTATCTGGCCTATGGCTGCGCTCCGACGCTTGTTACTGGATCAATTCTGACGGAGTTAATTTCCGGCAAGGCTATTGACGAGGTCCGCGCGTTGACCCGCGCGGAATTGATCGATCATGTCGGCGGTTTACCAAGTCGCAAACATCACGCGGCTGCCTTGGCAATCGAGGCTTTGGCAAGTGCACTGAAGAACTTCGCGATGATTAACCACAAAGACACGAAGACACAAAGAACAAGAATCGAACCTTGAGTGACTCTGTGCCTTCGTGTCTTTGCGTCTTTGTGGTTAAAGGATCTGTGCCCGGAGTTCACGGTTGCGGAGTGCCCACTACCCTCGGTCTGCTCGACGAATCACCCGCCTTGCCTCTGTGATATTCAGGACCGCAATACTTCTTCGGTTCAGTTCCCAATATGAATGTCTTGGTTCTGATCACCGGACAAGAATCCACGGCAATCAAGCCTGTCGTCGGGTCAATATCCAAAGTAATCGTTCCTTCTAAATGTCCTTCGGGCGGTAACGTCGTACCAGGCCTGCGCGGCGACGGTGATGGCAAGGGCGCTACAGTTGGTGTGGCGTCGGGCGTCGCTTCCTCAAGCGGCGAAGCCTCCGGTTGTTCTTCGGGTGAAGCTTGTTCGTTCGCGTCGGGAGATTCATGGTTTGGCCCGGTGCCGTTGATGAAATACTCGGTTCTTTTCTGAGTGTCACCAGGCGCGCTTGGTTGACCAGTCTCAGGATTGATCTCGATTGCTTCGACTCCCGCAGGCGCCTGCCAATCACCACTCCAGTCTGGATGTTCATTCAAAGCAAACGACATGAAGTCTGACCAAATAGGCAAAGCCGAATTCGCACCAGTCAGACCAAGCTGCGATCCATCATCAAAACCCACCCAAACTGCGCACACCAGATTTGGCGTATAACCAGCAAACCAACCATCTCGAGACGTGCCAGTCTTTCCAGCTAATACAGCCTTCAAGCCGCGACCTCGAACTTTCGAAGCCGTGCCTCGGTTGATTACATCCTTCATGAACGAAGTCATCACGAACGCGACGTCAGGGCGAAGAACATCAATCCGCTGCGCGGTTGGTGCAGCAACTGTTACTCCTTCGCCCGTAGTAATGCGATTAATCGCAATGGGAGTGACACGCGAACCGAGATTCGCAAACGCTGTATACGCTGATGCGATTTGCAGCGGTGTTGCTTCACTCGTTCCCAAAGCCATGGCTGGATAAGCACGCGGCGGCTTTGGTAATCCCGCCCTGGCCGCAAGGTTCATCACACGCCCGATTGTGACTTCCATTGCGACATCGACAGTGACAACGTTCAAACTGTGAACAATTCCATCACGCAGCGTGACCGGCTTGTTCGAATAGGTGTCGCCGAAGTTACCAGGTGAATATTCCTGGTTATCAAAGGTGAACGTCTTCGGTTCATCCATGTAGGTAGTCGCGGCAGTGATCACGCGTGGAACAGGGTCGTAGGCAGTATTGAGTGCAGTCGCATAAACAAACGGCTTGAAAACTGAACCAGGTTGCCGAAACGCATCTGCCGCACGGTTGAGTTGACTCTTCGAGTAGTCGCGGCCGCCAACCATCGCTACGATCTCGCCCGTCTTTGCATTCATCGCAACCAGCGCCGCTTGAAGTGTCCCTGGCTGAAATCGCTTTGCTTCAATTTTGTCGAGCTCAATTAGCTGCTTTGTGAGTGCGGCATACGCAGCGCGCTGCAAATCCATATCAATGGTTGTGTAGATTCGCAGATGCTCCGCGCCGCCCGCGCCGGCAATCATGTCGCCCAACTGATTCTGAACATAATCAGCAAAGTAAGGAGCATCTGAAACATCTATACGTCCCTTGGTTGGCGCAACCTGCAACGGCGTTTCTTTGGCTGCCTTTGCTTCATCCGCGGTGATCGCGCCGGTCTCCAGCATTGAATCGAGCACCTGATTGCGCCTTGCAGTTGCAGTTGTCAGATCACGATACGGGTTATAACGGTTTGGGCTCCTTATGAGTCCGGCGAGGAAAGCAGCTTCAGGAAGAGTTAGGTTGGTGACATCTTTATTGAAATAGGCAGTCGAAGCCTCACCGACTCCATTGATTGAAAAACCTGCCTGTTGGCCCATGTAGATCTGATTGCAATAGAGCTCGAAGATCTTCTGCTTCGAGAGACGAGTCTCGAGGATTATCGACAGGTAGGCTTCGGAGATTTTTCGCTTGGGACTATATTCGGGAGAGAGCAAAAGATTCTTTACCAACTGTTGCGTAATACTCGAACCGCCCTGTCGCGCCAGAGGTGAATTTGGATCTATGTCGTAACGGCGAACGGCGGCGCGAATAATGCCGCGAATGTTCACACCATAGTGTTCAAAAAATGATCGGTCTTCAGTAACTGTAATCGCTTTCCGAAGGTGCTCGGGAATATCGTTGAATCCAACGACCTTTCGCTTTGCTCGCTCGTGCCCGGTTACTGAGCTAATCAACTCCGGCTCAAGCCAAACCTGCTGAAATGAACCTCGACCGTTGAGGTCTGACAACGATGCAATCGCCTTTCCACTCTTTGCAAACTGCACGCGCACTCTTTGAAACTGCTGTTGACCATCAACCGTCGAAGTGCTACTTGGTTCAACATCAACCGCAGTTCCATTGAGCGTATAACGCCCTCGCGCAGTATCGGCTTGCGCGCTTTTCTCTACGTAACCCGCGCGCTTGAGAAATGCGATTAGTTCATCCTCAGAAATCGATTCGTTAACTCGGAGCTGTTTAGGTGCGGCGTAGATACCGGCCGAGCGGGTGAAGACTTCGCCTTTTAGCAGATTGTCGATGCGGCCTGAAAAGACAGTCCAATAGTAAACAAGGATCCCGATTACGATCGCACTTACAAAAACGATCGGAATGACGAAATACGGACTTAGTAGTTTTCGCAATACCCGACGCCAAAAACTTCGATGCGGCTCCACATAACTAACCATCCTTGCATCGCGCACCGTGCGCGATGGCGGTAGGTTATTTGGTGGATAACGTACTGGCATAAATCGTCGGCCGCCCAGGGCGCCGCTTGTTTCCAATACTACGAATTATCTGAGATGCGGTTCTCGTTCAGTTCAGTTTACGTGGTTATCCTCAGTGATTTGCGTGGCACTCCTCTTTGGAGTGCGGTAACCTGTTAACGCTTTGTTACCGCGAGTGCCTCCGATAGGGGCCACTGTTAAAAAGCGGCGACAGGTCGCCGCACTCCCAAAGCCGCTTCATGAGTCTAACATCCAGCTTGCGTCCGCCGGGTAATAATCGTGCTGGTTTGCGCATCGGCGTGATCGCTGTACTATGCGCCATCGGGCTCGGAACGGTTGCGTTTCACCGTCTCGAAGGCTGGTCTATACTGGATAGTCTTTATGTTACGGCGCAGACCGTCACCACCGTCGGTTTTGGTGATTTGACGCCGCGAACCATCTGGGGCCGCGCCTTCGCGACCGTCTTTATGATGGTTGGAGTTGGAATTGTTCTTTACGCTCTTACGAGTGCTGTTCAATCCATCGTCCAATCCGAGATGGTGGCCACGTTCGGCAGGCGAAGGCTGTCACGCAAAATGAGCAAGCTTCAGAATCATTTTATCATCTGCGGTGCTGGCCGAGTTGGCTCCCACTTGATGCGCAGTCTCAGAGGGAGCGACGAAACCTTCATTGTCATCGAAAGCAATGCTCAGAAAGTCTCTCAACTGCTCGATCTTGGCATAGCGGTACTCGTTCGAGACGCCACACTCGAGGAGAGTTTGATTGAGGCGGGTGTGGAAAAAGCAAAGGGCTTGGCGGCGTGCTTACCCAACGATTCTGACAACGTTTATGTTGTTCTGACGGCGCGCGACTTAAATCCTGATATTCATATCGTTGCTCGTGCTGCTGAAGAGCAGGCTGAAGCAAAACTTATCAGGGCCGGCGCAAACCGAGTTGTAGCTCCGACAATAATCGGAGGCCACCGAATGGCGATGGCATTGACGAAACCCGCCGTCGGCGACTTTCTTGATTCCATCACGGCTAATCAACTCGATCTCGGTTTCGAACAACTTGAAGTGGAACCAGTCTCGTCGTTCGTCGGCAGACGGTTGAGTGAAACCAATATCCGATCGCAACTGAACATCGTGATTGTCAGTATCAGAAGAGTGAGCGGCGAGATAGTTTTCAACCCAAACGCCGATGCTGTAATACAAGCCGGCGATATGTTGATCGCTATAGGCAGTGCGGAGTCGTTGGCGCACCTGACAGCGCTGGCACGCGGACAAGCTGCAGCGGTTCCAGTTTGAAAAAGGACTGTCCGCAGATTAGACAGATTACGCAGATTAGATCTTGAATTGATAGAGATGTGACTCTGCTACTTCAAGATCTAATCTGCGTAATCTGTGTAATCTGCGGATATGATCGCTCTCAGCAAAGTGAGCTTCTGATTTCATGAAGATTCTGGTAACCGGCGGTAGCGGCTATTTGGGAAGTCACGTGCGCCGCTATTTTTCAGCCGACGATTTCTCGCGACGCTCCAATCTCGACATACTCAATCCCAGAGACAATGAAAAGGTCCAGGACTACGACGCCGTGATTCACCTGGCGGCGTACATGGACAAGTCGCCGTCTGGCGCTGATCTTTCGTTTCGAACAAATGTAGAAGGCACAAGAAATCTGTTACAGCATATGCGACCCAACGCAGTATTCATCTATGTCTCCACTAAAGATGTTTACGGAAGAAACGCGAGCGCCTACCAAACCGCGGTGCCTGAGAGTTGCGACACGACATATGCGGGCCAGACTGCGTTCGAGTGGTCGAAACTGATCGGAGAACGTTACGTGGAATACTATGCCGCCCAAAGAAATTTTCGCGCCTGTATTTTCAGGCTTTCTGCCGTATATGCTCGGCCAACCTCAGGCAACGAAAATGGATTCGTCACTCACTACGTTGAATCAGTAAAGCATGGCTGGCCGATTCGCTTGCCGGCGTCTGGCGACCCACGGCGTGACATTCTTTACGTCGACGACTTTTCACGCGCCTGCCAGGCCTTCATCGACTCTTCGTTGCTGTTCGGTCTCTATAATGTTGGTGGTGGAAGTGCCAACGCAGCGTACCTGCGTGAGATAATCCGAAGCATAGCGAACCTGATTCAGCTGGAACCGGTGATTGAAAACGATGAGAGGCTTCCGCTTCCTGAGCCTCTTCATTACGTATCGGATTTGACCCACATTCGTGAAGAGTTAGGTTGGGAACCAAGAGTAAGCATCGATGAAGGTTTAAGGAATCTGCTTTAACTTTGTACGACAGGCTGTCAGCCTGTCGTACGTGAAGATGTCACTAGTCGCAAAGGAAATTGAGCGCGTTGTCGTTAGGGGTACCAACTGGGTTGGTGACTCAGTAATGACCGTGCCGGCGCTTCGCGCATTGCGCAGAGTTCTTCCAAACGCGAGGATTACGCTTGTGCTACGTCCTGGTGTTCGAGGTCTCTTTGCTGATGCCGACTTCGTTGATGAGTTGTTGGTCTACGATCGACGAAATATCTTTTCCGCATTCGGGCAGGTGCGCGAGTGGAAGAAGAGAAACTTCGACCTGGCACTCTTATTTCAAAATGCATTTGAAGCAGCGTTGATTCCCTTCCTCGCGGGCGTTCCTTTGCGACTTGGCTACGCCACTGAGTCACGACAGGCGTTGTTATCGCATCCACTCGCATTACCTGATTGGCGATCATCCAGACATGAAGTTTTTTATTACCTTTACCTGGTGACGGCTCTCGAACAACTGCTTTACGGGACGAGTAATATTTGCGAAGCGGATCCCGATGCGTCTCTGAACCTCCGCGAATCACGCATTCAGGAAGCCAGACAACTGTTACAAGCTAACGGCCTCAGTACTGATCGACGCATCGTCGCGATCTGCCCAGGTTCAATTAACAGTCGCGCAAAGCGGTGGTCAGCCGACTCGTTCGCGAAACTCGCCGACAGACTTTTGGATGAAGGGCGTCAGATTGTGCTTGTCGGCTCAAAATCGGAAGAGGATGTCTCGCGAGAAGTCACCCTGAGGATGAGCCGAAACCCTGTGGTGTTAACTGGCAAGACCACCATCGACCAACTTACGTCGATTCTAGCTGTGGTTGATTTGGTGGTAACGAACGATACTGGACCAGCACACATTGCTGCTGCCCTGGGTCGGCCCACGCTAGTGATCTTCGGTCCAACTAATCCACTCACGACGCGACCATTCTCGGGCCAGGCAGAAATTCTCAGGCACCCACCGGACTGTGCACCCTGTATGCTTCGCGATTGTCCGATAGATCATCGTTGCATGACTGCGATTACGGTCGAAGAAGTGCTCGAGCGCTCACAAGCAAAATTGAAACAAAGCAGTTTCGAGGAGGCAGCAAGGAGTCTGTGCGATTCAGTCGCATAACAGTCAGGAATGAAGAAACCTGCAGTGTTCATTGATCGCGACGGAACCATTTCGGAAGAAGTTGGTTACGTGAATCATCCGTCGCGCTTTCGGCTATTCCCGTATTCGGCCGAAGCCATTAAGAAGCTCAACGATGCCGGGTGGTTGGCGATCCTGGTAACAAATCAAGCAGGGGTGGCTCGCGGTTATTTCTCGGAAGAGATAATTACTGAAGTGCACAAAATTCTGAACAACGAGCTAGCGCTGCAACATGCCCGTCTCGACGCAATCTTCTACTGCGCACATCATCCGAGCGTTGGTGAACCTCCTTATCGGCTGGATTGTGATTGCCGGAAACCGAAAGCTGGTTTGATCAAACGTGCGTCAGCCGATTTCGAGATTGACCTGCCGAATAGTTGGATGGTTGGTGATCGGTATAGCGACATCGAGCTCGCGCACAACGCCGAGTTACGGTCAGCATTTGTTTTAAGTGGCTATGGTCGTGGCGAGTGGGAGTATCAACGCAGCTCGTGGCAGCTTCAACCTGATCTGGTTTCTGAGGATCTGTTGGAGGCTGTGAGTTTTATAATTGGGCCATGAGTGGGCGTGACCTTTTTTTCCACAGATTACGCAGATTACACAGATTTTTTCATTAGATACGTTATTTCGTCGTGTCTCATTAAAATCTGCGTAATCTGTGGATAAAGAGGTCACGACAAGCTAAAGCGCATCGGACATTGATCTGCATGACACCTCTTCAAAAACGACTCCTGGAAATCGTCAGCAATTTCTCAGGTAAGAAACTTGTCATTCTCGGTGATGCGATTGCCGACCGGTTTCTTTATGGCTCGATCAGCCGTGTTTCCCGCGAAGCTCCAGTCTTTATTCTTCGTCACGAACAAACTGAAACAACGCCGGGAGGAGCGGCAAACTCCGCCGTCAATCTAGCGTCACTCGGAGCTCAAGTGGCACTGATTTCGGTTGTCGGAAATGATCAGGCAGGTAATGAACTGAAGACAAAACTCGAGGCGCTGGGTGTCGATACACAAAGCTTATTGAGTTCAGAAAAGCTGCAAACAACCACAAAGGTGCGCGTTCTCGCGGGCCATTCACATTCCCCTCGCCAACAAGTCATTCGGATTGACTACGAAGACGCTCCAATAACTGATAGCGACTTGCGTGGAAAACTTTTGGCTGAATTAACCAGGAGAGTCGCCGATGCCAATGCAGTTATTGTGTCCGATTACAATTATGGTGTCGTCGATACCGTAGGGATTGAACTATTACGCACTGTTCGGAGATCGATTCCGGTGTTGGTTGATTCTCGTTTTCGTTTGCAGACCCTGACCGGCCTAACGGCGGCGACTCCGAATGAAGACGAACTCGAGCAGATCATCAAAGAGCAAATTGGATCCCAACAGCACTTGGAATCAGCAGCGACCAAACTAAAAAAGCAACTGGCCTATCAGGCTCTACTGGTGACACGCGGAGGTCGCGGAATGATGCTGCTTGAAGATGATGTTCCACCGCTTCACATTTCCGCGGTCGGCGCTGCCCAGCCCGTTGACGGTACTGGCGCAGGCGACACAGTCATCGCGACGTTTGCGTTGGCATTAGCGTCAGGCGCATCGTTTTCTGAAGCCGCGCACCTTGCCAACTATGCTGGAGGACTCGTTGTGATGAAGCGCGGAACGGCATCAGTTACCCGTGCTGAACTCGAGCACTCGATCGTTAATTCCGAAACTGATGGCGCATCTATCTAGTAACGTAGTTAGTCGCGAGCAGCTGTCCAAAATCGTCGCTCAAGCGAGGGCGACTGGTTTGCAAATCGTGCTCGCCAACGGATGCTTCGATGTGCTGCACGTCGGCCACGTCAGGTACCTGGCTGGAGCGCGTGCCGAAGGCGATCTATTAATCGTTGGAATCAACTCGGACGAACAGGTAAGAGAGCAAAAAGGCGGGGGGCGCCCAATCCTTGCGGCTTCAGAACGGGCAGAGATAGTAGCAGCGCTCGAGAGTGTCAATTACGTAACTATCTTCGGTGAACCGACTGTTGAGGAGCTGTTGAGAGTTCTCCAGCCGGATGTCCATGCCAAAGGAACGGATTATACTGTCGATACGGTGCCGGAACGCGAAGTGGTGAGATCGTACGGCGGACGAGTAGCTATTGTTGGCGATCCAAAAGATCATTCAACGTCGGAGATTCTTTCTCGAATGGAGAAATGAATGACTAACATTCGACTTACAGCATCTGTTGCACCTCTTTTTATGATTGCAGTTTGTTTAGTGCAGCTTTCATCTGCTCAGACGAAGAGAAATCGCTTCGACCCAGATGGTTCTTTTTGGATTAAGGGAGATCATCCCGACGGTTTTTCGGATTTCGGTGGCATAAATCTGAACGCCAAGAGAGACAAACGTCTTCCTAAGGCTGGCCTGGAGTTGAACAACGGACGTAGGTTCCGCTTTAGCCAGCTGAGCGTCAGTCGAGAACGATTCACATTTACGACGGTAGTTGTATCCAATATTTCGTACAGCTTCTCGGGTAGATTCTTAAAGGGCGGTGTTTACTTAGCCAGCAATCTCGATGATGAAACGCCAGTGCTCGAAGGAACGTTGGTCAAATACCGTAACGGAAAAAAAATCGCAGAAGCAAAACTCAGCCTCGTCTATTTCGGCGGGACGTAATCCCAAGATGCGCATTCTGATAGTAAAACTCGGCAGTATTGGCGACATTGTTCATACTCTGCCGGCGCTTGATGCCATGCGTAAAGAGCTTCCGCAAGCAGAGATTTCCTGGGTTGTCGAACACTCAACTTCTGAAATTTTGCGAGACAACCCACTTATAGATCGCCTCATCGAAGTGGACACGAAGGCGCTGAGGCGTGGACTGATGTCTGGGGAGACGCTGCGGGCACCGCGCCAGCAGTTACGTCGGTTACGCGCCTCGGCCTTCGATATAGCAATAGATTTTCAGGGACTGCTAAAGTCCGCTTCAATCGCGCGCCTCTCGGGCGCGCGTCGTGTTTTTGGGTATTCCCGCCAAGGTCTGCGTGAACCCGCCAGTGCCTTCTTTCTAACAAAACGCATTCATGTGCCAAAACAAACCCACGTAATCTTTAAATCGCTGCAGCTCGCGCAGGGAGCACTTGGGATATCTGTTCCAAGTGACCCATCTGACCTTTCGTTTCCCATTGCCGTTCCTGATCAGGCCAAGGCTGAGGCCTCAGCAGAAATTGAGAAGACCACTTCTCCTTACGCTATTCTGAATCCTGGGGGCGGCTGGCCAACCAAGTTATGGGGTGCGGAACGTTTTGGGCAACTTGCTGACGCGCTGTGGTCACATTTCGGTTTGCAGTCGCTTGTCACTTACGGCCCTGGCGAAATCGAACTAGCCAACTCCGTAGTCAAAGCGTCGCTTTCGGGTAAAGCGCGCCCGGTTAACATCTCACTAAAAGGTTTTTTCATGCTGGCCAGACACGCAAAGATCTATGTTGGTGGCGACACGGGCCCAACTCATCTCGCTGTCGCGGCCGGCACACCCATCGTAGGTCTCTTTGGCCCAACTGAGTGGTGGCGCAACGGTAGTCCCCGACCTGCGGATATCTGTGTCGAGCGCACCGATATTGATTGTCGTGTCGACTGCCATCGCCGCTCGTGTTCTAAATGGATCTGCATGGACATTGAAGTTGAACGAGTGCTGCGGGCTGTGGAGGCGAGGATTAATACTGGCAGCAATGCACGGCCGAAAACATTACCGTTAACTGGGTAAACGACGCTTTCTCTCTGCGTATCTATGCGTCCTCTGCGTCTCGGCGGTTGTTAATTGCACCTGAAACCGCAGAGACGCAGAGGACGCAGAGATAACGCACAGAAGAACTCAAATATATGCGAAGAGGTGGAACGTGGATTCAGCGTTGGCGCGTGCCTTTAGGATTTCTGTGCGCAGCAATCTTTCTCGTGCTCGCCAAGCCCACCCCATTCGCCTTGTTAAGTGGAGCGGTCGTGTCTTTGTTCGGACTCGCGATTCGTGCGTGGGCAGCCGGACACATCAGAAAAAACTCGCGGCTGGCGGTGTCAGGCCCATACGCCTTCACAAGAAATCCGCTGTATCTCGGGAGTTTCATTCTCGGTCTCGGATTTACAATTGCCTCCGGGCGGTGGGTACTCGCGATCGTCTTCGCGGCATTGTTTCTTGGCATCTATTTCCCGGTGATGCGCGTCGAAGCCTCGACCTTGACGGAGTTGTTCGGCGATGAATATCGAGCGTACAAGAATGCTGTTCCATTGTTCTTCCCCAGGATTACACCCTACCGCCCGGCAGATTCTGATTCCCTTAGATTTGATGGCAGCTTGTATCTGCGCTACCGCGAATACAGGGCAGCTTTAGGGCTAATGGCTGCATGGGGTTTGCTTCTGGCAAAGAGCTACTTTGTAAGATGAGTTTAAGAAATAGTTTGTTTTTGGTTGCGCTTGCATTCGCCGTTACAGAAATTTTTCCGGGGCGACTCGTTCAAGCTCAACAACCGATCGCGGCCAGCACAAGACCATTTGAACCAGTCGAAGAGCTCAATTACGAAGGTGAATTCTCTAGATCGCTCCTCCGCGGACTAAATATTGCCGACTTCAAGTTCCGCTCAACACGCACTGCAATTATCAACAACGATGACAAAACTCTTAAGCCCTATTCATTAATCTTCAACGCAGAAGTCGTGAGCAAAGGTTTCTTCACACGTCTTTTTAACCTGAAATTTCATGAACAAGTCCAGTCAACGGTAGACGCGCATACGTTCACTTTGCAGAAAACAACAATCCGCGACGAACAAGGTAAACGAGTGCGTGAAACTGAAACAACGTACGACCGCAGCAAAGGAAAAATGAGCTGGACACGTCGCGATCCAAACAATCCGGCGGGGGAACCGAACAAGGCGCAGGTGGATTTTTCAGGACAGCTCCAGGACATTTTATCAGCGATCTACTTTATTCGGACGCAGCCGCTGAAGTTAGGCAAACCCTTCGAAGTTTTTATTGGCGATGGCGGTAAGGTCTACCGCGTACCAGTTCAAGTTATCGAGAGGAAGAAGATGAAGACTGTTCTTGGGAGAGTCACTGCTTTTCGAGTTGAGCCGGACCTGTTCGGGCCTGACAGTCTCATCGAAGACGAAAAAGGACGGTTCACGCTGTGGATCACCGATGACGAAAGACATATTCCAGTCACCGCCAGGATCAAGACCGATTATGGAACGTTCGATATAAAGCTGAAGAGAGCGGTTTACAAGTAGCAAGTCACTTCTCATTGGACATTTGACATTGATCAATTCCCATTTTGATGGGAAGTATCAAGTCTTATTTCGTTGAAAACAAACAACTGTCAAATGTCCAATGAAAAATGACTTGCCTTCTCCACTAATCATCGGACATCGCGGCGCATCTGCACGTGCTCCCGAAAACACAATGGCCGCTTTTCGGCTTGCGTTAGAAGAGCGTGCTGACGGCATCGAGTTTGACGTTCGCTTGTCTCGTGACGGAGTTCCTTTCGTCATTCATGACGACAATTTAAGACGCACGGGGCTTGATCCGCACCAAGTTGCGGATCTCAAGGCCTCCGAACTGAAGAAAATCGATGTTGGTAAATGGTTCGATCCGATTTGCTTCGCAAACGAACCACTCCCCACGCTTAGGGAAGTGTTGGATTTCTTCGAATCTAAGGTTGGGTTGCTCTACCTGGAAATGAAAAGCTCTGGTGCTGAACGGGAAAAACTGGCAAGCGCTTGTTATGCGCTCCTGAATGAAAGCACCTTGAAGGATCGAGTGATAGCAGAGTGTTTTGATCTGCCTTCAATTCAACTTCTAAAGCAGATTGATTCCACCATCAAAACGGCAGCCTTGTTCGACCTTCGAATCTGTCGTCCGGCGTCGCGTGATGGTTACCGATTAGTTAAAGACGCTTTAGCCGTTTCCGCAAATGAGATTGCTCTTCATCATCGGCTCGCTGATCCGAAAACGATTGCGTTGGCCAAACAGGAAGGTCTTGGAGTGGCGGTATGGACCGTCGATGAAACGAGTTGGATCCAACGCGCAATTTCCGACGGAATTGATGCGCTCATCACTAATGATCCTGAGCGGCTGGTCCGCGAACGCGATAGGCGCAACCAAGTAGTTTCATAATCTCTGTTGTACGACAGGCTGTTAGCCTGTCGCGGTTTCATATAGCTGCACTGGGGGACAGGCTAACAGCCTGTCCTACACCGAGATTAGGAAACTACCGCGCAACCAGGCCCAATTGAAGCCTACCCAGACATTCGCGTAAATTGGACACGATGACCCGTCCTCAGGCTGCGATCAATCGATTCTTCCTTGATTCCGACTATTCCGTTTACTACCGAAAAGCGCAGCAGTTCGACTGGCAAAACCAGGTGACTGCGAATTATGGACTACTCAGTATCCTCTCTGGTGAACTCGATTGTGTCTGCGGCGATCGAAAGATGCAACTCCAGCCGTCACAATCAATCGTCATCGAGCCCAATCAGAACGTCACCGCAAAGAGTAAGCAAGTAGAATTCTTATATCTGACGCTAGCGGCTGCCTTCATCATCGAACACGCGCTGGCAATGCGATTGGTTGCTCCGAAGTCTATGGTCAAGTTTTCTGGCCACGTGATTAATGACGATCCACGACTCAATAGTCTGGCGGTAAACTTTTCTACGGAACTAATTGACGAGGAACCGGGCAAGGAGTTTGTGATGCGCGCGCTGGTCGAGCAACTTGTTGTTCATCTATTACGACGCCATTCCACGACACGCCGCTCTGACGAACTCGAGTTGTCACGAGTCGGGCTGGTTGACCGGCGCATTCGCAGATCAGTTGAACTAATGCACGCGCAGTTGGACCAGGATCTTTCGCTGAGATCTTTAGCAGCGGCGTCTCACTTATCACCATTCCATTTTTCAAGGCTATTCAAAAAGCTGACCGGTGTAACTCCTCATAATTACCTTGCTGCGATCAGGGCCACACGGGCTCAGTCACTGCTTGCCGGCACAGACATGTCAATAACGGAGATTGCCTCGCGCGTTGGTTATCTGTCAGCTAGTCACTTCACTAAAGCCTTCCGTTTCTCAACCGGGACAACACCAAGCGAGTTCAGAAAAGCACTCATTCCTCGCTAAAACACAAGCCACCGCAATCTGTCGCCAAATTTGAGCAAGATCCTGCGGATTCGGAGACCGACTCACTTGTATTATTCGTCCCACATTCAAAGGAGAGTCTTCGAAATGCCAGCTAAGAACAACGTAGAGATCAAACCAGCGGAGGGCAAACTTGGCGTTTTGCTTGTGGGCCTCGGCGCTGTGAGCACAACTTTCATCGCTGGAGTTGAAGCCATAAAGAAAGGTTTCGCCCAACCGATCGGCAGCTTGACTCAAATGGGAACGATTCGTCTCGGGAAGCGGACCGAGAATCGTGTGCCATTGATTAAGAACTTCGTCCCACTCGCTGATCTGAAGGACCTGGTATTTGGCGCCTGGGATATTTTTCCGGAGTCAGCTTACGAGGCTGCGTTGAACGCAGGGGTATTAGAGAAAGAGCTGTTAGCTCAAATGAAAGAGCCGCTTCGCAAAATCAAACCTATGAAGGCTGTGTTCGATCAGAGTTACGTCAAGCGGTTGAGCGGTACTAACGTCAAGACGGGTAAAAACAAATACGAGTTGGCGCAGCAACTCATCGATGAGATCGCAGACTGGAAAAAGAAAAACAAATGCACAAGAGTTGTGATGATCTGGGCGGCTTCAACTGAAGTCTACTTAAAGCCGCACGCAGTTCACAAAACACTTGAAACGTTTGAGAAGGCGATGCGCGAAAACCACAAAGCCATTGCTCCTTCGATGATCTACGCTTACGCAGCTCTGAAGTCTGGAATTCCTTTCGCCAATGGAGCGCCAAATCTAACGGTCGATATTCCAGCCTTGATGTCATTGGCAGATAAAAACAAGCTCGCGATCTGCGGCAAGGACTTTAAGACCGGTCAGACGCTCATGAAGACAATCGTGGCACCCGGATTAAAGGCGCGAATGCTGGGACTCCATGGCTGGTATTCGACCAATATCCTGGGGAATCGTGATGGCGAAGTACTTGACGATCCAGATTCATTCAAGACGAAGGAAGAGTCAAAACTTTCGGTCCTCGAATACATCCTGCAGCCAGAAGTTTACCCGGATCTCTACAAAGACTTCTCGCATGTAGTCCGCATCAACTACTATCCCCCGCGCGGTGACAATAAAGAAGGTTGGGACAACATCGACATATTCGGCTGGCTCGGCTATCCGATGCAGATCAAGATCGACTTTCTTTGCCGCGACTCAATTCTCGCTGCACCTCTTGTTCTTGACCTCGCGTTGTTTCTCGATCTGGCGCAGCGCGCTGGAATGAAAGGTGTGCAGGAGTGGTTGTCGTTCTACTTCAAGTCGCCACAGACAGCACCAGGTCTCTACCCAGAACACGACATCTTCATCCAACTGATGAAACTGAAGAACACGTTACGTCATCTGCGCGGCGAGGATCTGATCACGCACCTGGGCCTGGAGTACTACGACTGAAATTCACTAATGCGCCGGGCACTTTTTGGTGAGCCCTTGCATTAAAAGGTGCAGTAAAACTCCCGGCGTATTTTGGTTGCCTCAAGATCTTATGCAATTAATTGTCAGTAAACGCTTGACAGTTTATGGCAGCACACCAAACCAACTCCGTGAAAGCGCGCGAGAAATCTCATAATTTGTGATGACAATTGACTTCGAGTCGTATATATAGCATCCAGTCTTGAGGAGCTTGCCGGTCAAATACAGTGGTTGGCAAACTCCATTTCTTTTGAACGCATCAATTCAGCGAGCGGATCGTTCCTTGCTTGTTAGGGAAATGGGCCAGTAGTTTGCGGCCTTGACGGTTTTTGGTTGGCCCCTGACGGGAGTGGCAAGGAGAACGCCGATGTTAGCTGAGATCGACATGACACGAACTAAAGACATGGAGAATATGGGAACGGTTTTCCTCGATCCGGATCAAAAGAGCCCGCGTGCTCAGGACTTCGAAGAACGGCTTTCTTCTCGTATCGTTGGTCAGGAACGCGCTGTCAGGCGCATGAGTGGTTTGTACCAAATTTTCCTGGCCGGGATGAATCCCCCCAACCGGCCAATCGGAACAATGCTTTTCCTCGGACCGACAGGTTCAGGAAAAACTCGCGTTATTGAGGCAGCGGCTGAGGTCCTCTATGGTGACGCGAATGCAATCGTAAAGATCGATTGTGCTGAGTTCCAGCACTCCCATGAGATTGCAAAACTGATCGGCTCGCCTCCGGGATATCTGGGGCATCGCGAAACTTCACCGATGCTAACCCAGGAAAATCTCGATCGGATGCATACAGATGACCTCAAAGTATCTCTGGTGCTCTTTGATGAGATCGAAAAGGCTTCTGACAGTCTCTGGCAGTTACTGCTTGGGATACTCGACAAAGCCACTTTGACACTTGGCGACAATCGCCGTGTGGACTTTTCGAAGTCGATGGTGATTATGACTTCGAACCTCGGTGCTCGTGAGATGTCAGAATTGATTTCCGGCGGCATCGGTTTCGCACCTGGTAAGGGTACGAAGACCCCTAACGATACGGAGGTTGATCAGAAGATTTATCGCACCGCTGTCGAAGCTGCACGACGAAAGTTCTCACCCGAGTTCATGAATCGCATCGACAAGGTTGTTGTCTTCCGTTCGTTGAAGGAGCATCACCTTCGCCAGATTCTCGACCTTGAACTGCAAGCCGTTCAGGATCGGATAATGCAGTCGGCTGGAACGAAGTTCGTCTTCCAATGTTCTGATACAGCTAAAGACATGCTGTTGAAGGAAGGACTGGACTTCAAATACGGCGCTCGACACCTCAAACGTGCAGTTGAAAGATTCCTGGTCTACCCACTCTCGAATCTGGTCGCGACTGGTCAGATCGGATTAGGCGATCTGGTGCACGTGGATGTTGATGGCGTTCGCAATCGACTTGTCTTTTCCAAGAGTTCAGGCGGCGCCTTGATCCACGAGATGACGGATAAGGATCCACATCGCGATGACTCGAGTGAATCGTTGTCGGGAGGAGTTGGATTGCCAATCCCTCAAGCATCGAAGGCAGCGAAAAAGGGTCATGGGCGCGGCGACAAGTCTGAGAACTAAGAATTTCAGGCAGAAACTCTAAAAGCGCCGACCTCGAAAAAGAGGTCGGCGCTTTTGTTTGAAAGTGAATGTCCTTTGTACTCAACGGGTGGTCACGGACTTAGCTTCCGCAAAGATTCAAACGCCGCCTGTGCCAGGTAGGGATCGCCTGAAGCAGCTGCGACCTTCAACGCGGGAACGGCAGCCGGGTCGCCAATCATCCCAAGTGCGTGGGCGGCTTCGCGACGAACATCGTTCACTAGTTTTTCATTCGAGAGAGCTGTAACGAGCGCGGGAACTGCCGCGCGGCTTCTAATCTGACCGAGGGATCTCGCCACCGCGCGAAGCACGAAAACGTTCTTCTCCGTTTTGTTCTTCTTCTTTGTTGAACCCCTCGAGTCACCTGAAAGAACATTTGCGAGCGTCACAACTGCACTTTCATCTCTGACTTCGCCTAGTGCAACGGCCGCCGCCGCTCGTACGCCGTCCTTTTTGTCATTCAACAGGAGTTGCGTCAACGAATCAGTTGCTTTCCGACTCTTCGTGAGCCCGAGTGCATACGCAACTTCCCTTCTCACAAACTCGTCCTTATCACTGAGCAACGGAGTAAGTGCCGCAACACTTTCGTCGCTGCCCAGAGAAAGAATTGCTTTCGCTGCCATTGCTCTCACCATCGGTGATGGATCTGTAAGTCCCGCTGTAGCGACACTGGACGCCTCAGTGCGATGCATTGCGCCAAGTTGCATGACGGCGTCTCGACGCTCTTCGGGATCAGTTGCCGACAGACGCTGTCGATGTTTTTCTATCGCAGATTGAGCTGGCGTTAATGAAGAAGATTGTGGAAAGGAAACCGCGGTCAAAGGCCAACACGTAACGAGTAGTGCTGACACCTTAACCAATAAGGCGTAGCGTCGTCTGCAAAGGAGTAGACTGTACATTCAGGCTTGAATATTTGGCTTTGCGGCAGCCCGTCGTTCGGCTTTCCTGCGAACCGCTTCCCACTCGAATGCCTGTCGTGCGCGACGATTCTCCCGTGCATCAGCCAACACTGCTAGTACTTCATCCTCCCAGATGGATGGCACCGTTCGGGAACGACGCATGGACTCCATGATCGCAATGTAATCGAGGACTTCCTGCACTTCAGACTCGGTTAGCGCGTCCAGTTTCAAGGCCAGGAACTGTCGCTGACTTAAAGTGTTCGCCATTTCCGTGCTCCTTTCCAAACCGACTGCCAAGAGACTGGCAGGTCTCTTCGAAGAGACCCTGCTGAGAGGCTGGCCGTCCGCAAATTCAATTTTGACGCGACGAAACCTTCAGAAGTGGAAGGGCCGGACCTTCAACTTACAAAAGGAAATCAATGCGAACCACCTTTGGGGAGTCAGAACTATACACGACGAAAAACTTCTGAGGCAATATTTTGCCGCAAATGTTCTTTCCGTTTCGTGCCTTGTATTTGATCTTAGTCGATGCGAGACGCCAGACCCTGCATCGTGTCGATGATCAGAACTGCTATTGGCGGATAGAACACCAGGTCAGGGATGAGCAGTGCCGCAGAGGAATAAGCCAGGGCATGCGCGCCAGCAGGAGGACGGATCAGCATGGTCAAATCATTAAAGAAGTCCCGAGTGTGCCAGCCGATGTAAAGACCAATACCAATACACAGCGCATAGCCAACCAGGAGAAACGTATAGGCGGAAAATCTTGTGAATGGCTGTTCCGGAGTTTCGCTGTCCCGAATCGATCCTTGAATTACCTTAGGTTGATAAGTGTAATGGGCGAAGTATTCTCGGAGACGCGTAAACAGGTGCCAGACACCGATAACAAATAGCGTCAGGACAATCGCGCGGCCAAAAGGATTAAAGATCTGCCACAACTGAGGACGAATCAGCGCCAGGAAGAAGGTAGAAAGAAACAACGACACGGTGGTGAACACGGCGCGTTGACGCTCGCGGTTTTCCCTCCGATCCCGCTCGAGGACTTCATCTACTAACCTATCCCACTTGGCCTGTACTGCAAGATTGCGCGCTCGCTTGGCGTGTGGATTGTTCGAATCAAGGATCGAATAGCCCCGATTCTTCTCAGCATGCCACTGCTGATCGTAGTAAGCCCGGTCCTGAGGATCGATCAGGACATGATAGGCCTTTGACAAGAGAGCAAACTCTCGAGCTGCCTTTGAATCAGGATTCAAATCAGGATGGCTTTTGCGCGCAAGTTTACGATACGCCGACTTGATTTCGACGGCGGAGGCGTTCGACTTAACACCGAGGATTTTGTAGTAGTCGATCACTGTGCTTCAACACTCCATAAAAGCCAGCGATGGTGGCGAGTCGCCAAGGAAACTGCCGGACTCGCGCCGAAATTATAACACCCGACGCAAGCATTTAGGCCCAAGAGTTATCACTTTTGATGAAAGATCCTCAAGAGGGGGTGCCAAAGGGCGGCCGGGAAAATTACCTCGAGCGGCAATCGAGGGGGCGAGGACGTTGTATAAGGCGGCTCGTACCCCTTGGCGAATTGCACAATCCATCTACAACCGCCATGCCAGCCACGTTATCCTTCAAAATCCCAATAAAACTACCATTCCTTGGTTATCGCTCATTTCAAACTGTAAACACTTGAGCACAGTGAGTGTCCACCGCTGACAACACCGTTTCGTACTGGGAGCGCAGGCGTCCTCGCCTGCTGCGTCCCATAGCGAACCAGAGTGGCTAACGAGCAGGCGAGGACGCCTGCGCTCCCAGTACGAAGGTTCACTTTTGAGCCGCCTTACTCTCCCACTCAACAATTTTCAATAATGTCCGAAGCGCAATTCCTGTGGGCCCCTTGGCACGGTATGGCTTCGCATCGTCCGCCCACGCTGTTCCCGCAATGTCGAGATGGGCCCAGGAAAGACCATCAGCAAACTCTTTCAGAAAAGCCGCTGCCGTTATCGTGCCCGCTTTCCGACCTCCGACGTTCTTGATATCAGCGATGTCTGACTTGATCTGTTTTGAATACTCTTTGTCCAGGGGCAGCTGCCAAAACTTTTCACCAACTTCCTGACCTGCCGAGATAATTTCGTCGATCAACTTTTGGTCAGTTCCCAACACTGCCGCATTCACGTCACCAAGTGCAATCGACACCGCACCAGTTAACGTCGCCATGTCGATGACTTTCGTGGCACCAAGCTTCTTTGCGTACGCGATCGCATCTGCCAATATCAGGCGACCTTCGGCGTCGGTGTTAATGACCTCAATCGTCTTGCCGGTCATCGCCCGCACAACATCACCCGGCTTTGTCGCTTTCCCCGATGGCAAATTCTCAGTACACGGCGCAACTCCCAAAACCGGAATCGGTGGTTTCAATTGGGCGATCGCTCTCATGGCTCCGATGACCGTCGCACCGCCAGTCATGTCGTACTTCATCAACTCCATGTTCTCGCCCGGTTTTAATGAGATACCGCCCGAATCAAAAGTCACTCCTTTGCCAACAAACGCCAGGAGCTCTTTGTTGCTCTCGTCGAAATCCGCCGGGACATACTTCATAATTATTAGCTTGGCCGGTTGATCCGAACCTCGCGACACGCTGAGTAAGGAACCCATTCCTTCCTGTTCCATCCGCGCTTCATCGAGTACGTCGATATTCAAACCAAACTGGTTTGCAACCTCCCGCGCGCGTTCAGCCATATCGGTGGGCGTCATGTAGGCGCCCGGCTCATTCGCCAGGTCACGCGTGAAGTTGAGTGATTCGCCGACTATTCTTCCGGTTTCGACGCCTCGTTTCAAAGAATCTACATCTCCGCCTTCGATGGCTATAACCAGCTTTTCGACAGTCTTCTGTTCCTTATCAACGGTTCGATATTTGTCCGGATCAAATACTGATATGAATGCGCCTTGAACAGCGGCGGCACTTGCGGCTTCAGCGTTATCCTTTAGGCGTGGAATGACAGCAATAGACTTGGCGTTCTTTGCACGCAGCGCGCGAACGGCGGTGCCGGCCATGTTGGAAACACTCGCAACCCTGTAGTCAGAAGCATCTCCGACGCCAACCAGCAACAAACGACGAGCTTTGATTTTGTCGTTGCCAATCAGTTGGAAATAAGCGGTATCTCCCTCTTTCCCCGTGAACTCCTCTGATTCGATCGTGAACTTGACGAATCCGTTTGTAAGTTCATCCAGCTTTTTGAGCAAACCTTCAGTAGGCTTCTCATCCTTGAACACCGCAATGGCGAGCGCTTGAACGTCAAACTGCTCAAAAGGCCCCGAAATGGCTTCAACTTGCATGCGAGTGTGTTCTCCTATGACTTGTAATCCTTCTAACGATTTCGTTCTTTCAATTGCGCTCTTGTCTCACGTTCAACTGTCCTTTTCAGTTCAGCTTCACGTTTGTCATACAGCTTCTTGCCACGTGCAACACCAACTTCAATTTTGATCCGACCGTTTTTCAAATAAACCTGCGTAGGCACCAGGGTCATTCCCTGCTTCGCCGCGGCGTCGTCTAGTCGGGAGATTTCACGTTTGTGTAGAAGCAGCTTGCGAACCCTCAACGGATCGTGGTTCTCGCGGTTCCCATGAGAATACGGTGAAATATGGGCATTAAACAACCAGGCCTCTCCGTCAGCCACAGACACGTACGCTTCTTTCAACTGAACACGCCCGTCCATCGCGCTCTTCACTTCAGTACCGGTCAGCGCGATTCCGGCTTCGTACTTGTCGGAGATGTGATAGTTATGAAAAGCAGCCCTGTTAGCTGCGAGAACTTTTTCTTCTTTTGCCATATTGACAAACCAGGCCCAATGCTACGTTCGCAGTTTCAGATCAAGCACATCATGCCTGGTAATGATGCCAACAATCCGACCGTACTCTTCTACTAAAACGGCGGGACTGGCCTGCAAGCGCTTGGTTACCTCGGTCGAACTTGCATCGACGTCAACAATCGGGAACGGTGACTCCATCACTTCGCTAACTGGAGTGTTTAGCAAATCGCGATCGCGAACAACCTTCGCCAATACTCGATTCTCACGTAAAGCACCGACTGCTTTGCCTTCATCCAACACTGGGATTTGACTGAGGCCCTGCTCATCCATAGACGTTAGCGCATCTCCTACTGTGTCTGTCGGCTTCACACACACCAGGGTCTTCGGTGCCTGCGGTTTCTTCGTACCACTTATCAATCCCGCGGTAATTCGTCGCGGTTCGAGTAACCGCTTCTCTTTTAACCACTCGTCTGAATGATGCTTCGTCAGGTAGTGCTCACCAGTATCGCAGACAATAAAAACAACGACTGCATCTTCGTCTAGTTTTTCAGCAACTCGCAGGGCGGCTGCGAGGTTCGTGCCGGTAGAACCCCCACAGAATATTCCCTCCATTCGCCCCAAACGACGAGACAATTCAAAAGAGTCGCGATCAGTAACATTGATGATCTCGTCCACGTACTTGATATGAACATTCGCGGGGACAATCTCCTGACCAATTCCTTCAACCAGATACGGAGTTGCTTCGGTGAGTTTTCCTGTTTCTTTGTAGGTCTTGAAAATAGATCCGTATGGATCCGCGCCGATGATTCGTATGTTTGGATTCTTCTCTTTTAAGAATTTGCCCGTGCCGGAGATTGTTCCTCCGGTTCCAAGACCAGCTACGAAATGCGTCAACTTGCCTTCCGTTTGCTCCCAAATCTCCGGGCCTGTTGTTAGATAGTGAGCTTCGGGGTTTGCTGGATTGGAATACTGATCCGGATAAAAAGAGTTTGGAGTCTCCGCAGCAATGCGACGAGCCGTTGACACGTAGTGATCTGGAGTACCAGGTTTTGCGGATACAGGGGTAATGACTACATCTGCACCGAGAGCTTTTAAGTAGCGAGACTTTTCGACAGATGCTTTATCGGTCATTACGAAGATGCATCTGTATCCTTTGACCGCGGCAGCCAGAGCCAATCCGATTCCCGTATTCCCAGACGTCGCTTCGATTACGGTACCGCCGGGCTTCAGAATGCCCTCTCGCTCAGCTGCCTCGATCATGGCAACGCCGATGCGATCCTTCACTGAATATCCGGGATTCAGGTTCTCCATCTTTGCGAGGATAGTTGGCTTTAAGCCTTTTGCTATTCGATTGAGTTTGACTAAGGGTGTATGACCAATTAATCCCAGAATATTCTCGTGGAATTCCATCGCGGTCTCCGAACTTTTACTGAAGATCGGGAATATCTATAGCAGAATCTGAGGCGCGGAGCTAATGGGCGAAAAGGGTGACTTATTTCCAAAATGTTAGGGCCCGGATGTGCTCTCCCCTTCACATCCGGGCCCCACAAGGCCACTCATCTTGCAATGCGTGACCGAACCGTTATTGCGCCAAACTTAGTAGCGCGGATACCTGTTACGAATCTTGTACGTATAGAGCGCTGCGCCGCCGCCGCCTGCAATCGCACCGATGATTGCGCCCTTCTGACCGCCGATTAGGCCGCCAATCACAGTTCCAGCTGCTACACCACCTGCGGTTGTTATCTTGTCGCGCGAACGTTGCCAAACAGATCGGTTATCGTAATAACCGTTGTTTCCGTAGTAGCCTGAGTTGCCATAGCCTGAGTTGTTATAACCGCCGTTCCGATAAGCGTCATTGCGATAAACCTGGTTGTTGTACCGACTCTGGCGGTCGTAGCGCCGGTCGTAACTAGTCCTGTTGGACGTACAGCGAGACCGTGTTTGGGCACCAACTGGAATCGCGGTGAAAGTCAGTGCCAACAAGCAAACAACACTCAGCATTATCTTCTTCATCCCTTTGTGCTCCTCGCTGCACATTTTGGCAACGACTGTGCCACATTAATTCGGTGCGAGTTTTTCGTGGTTTTATGGGGATTGACCATCGATGCGCGTCAAATGGTCTGTGCTCGTTCAACGATTCCGTGTGGTGAGGGTTTACAACACTTACCTTTTGGGGTATTGACCTTCGTCGTACGACAGGCTGACAGCCCGTCGTACTCTTACTCAAATAAAATGACAACCGAATCTCCGCGCGTACTGATTCTTACTTCAAGTGACATAAAACTATTGCTCCCGATGCACGAGTGTATCGACGTAATGGGGAATGCACTCGCCGACCTAGCTCGTGGCGAATTCCTCCAACCGCTCCGGATGGTTGTACGGCCTCCTGAAGCACGCGGTGTCATGGCAATGATGCCTGCCTATCGGCGCGGACCTCAGAGCACCTACGGACTCAAAGCCATCTGTTTCTTCTACGAGAATTCGCTATTCAATAAAGATGCTCATCAAGGTTGTGTGTTGTTATCGAGTGGCGAGACGGGTGAGTTGCTCGCAATTATGAATGCGACGGCAATAACGGCGATCCGCACCGCTGCCGTTTCCGCTCTCGCAGCCCGGTTGTTGTCCCGCGAAGACGCTCACGATCTTGCAATCGTGGGTTCAGGTGGCCAGGCACGTATGCACTTGCGAGCCTTCTCCGCGGTGAGACAAATCAAGCGAGCTCGCGTTGTGAGTCTGAACCCGGATCATCCAAAGCGACTCGCTGACGAAATGCGAGATGAGCTTCCATTTCCTGTCGAACCGATGACAAACGTTGAAGAAGCACTCAAGGATGCGGATCTGATTGTTACAGCAACCAGCGCGCGCGAACCGGTTACTCGACGCGGATGGGTTTCTGATGGAGCGCATGTAACAGCCATCGGTACGTACTCAGCAAACTCTAGGGAGATTGATTCTGCAACCATGGCTACAGCTCGAATCTTTGTCGATCGTCGCGAGTCGGCATTGAACGAGGCCGGGGATTTCATTCTGCCACTTAAGGAAGGACTGATTACTGAGGACAGCATTGTCGGAGAGATAGGCGAGGTGCTTCTCGGCCAGGTTCCGGGTCGAACATCGAATGACGAGATCACCTTGTTCAAATCTTTGGGGCTTGCGATCGAAGACCTGGCGTGCGCTGAGTATTTGTTTGAGAAGGCAAAACGAGCAGGCGTGGGAACGTGGATTCCATTTGAATGACTCTATGCAGTATAGGACCGATTTGACTTATACCTATTTCAGCGCGCCCTCAATAGTCTCTCTGAGACGGTCACCGCTCCGTCCGGGTACGTAGCCAACCCAATGCTTGATCACGCGACCTTCCGCATCGAGCACCAGAGTCTGTGGAATTGCTGTCTTTCCATTCATTAAGGTGCGGGCAAGTTCGTGGTCAGCCCATCCCAACCTAAATCCAAAACTTAC
>Ga0114129_10002601_pt1 | contig 25093 bp, 16 predicted proteins | sample RhiMetdeltSRZDD1_FD_80071 | JGI IMG/M metagenome (GOLD analysis project Ga0114129, IMG submission 80071) | Populus rhizosphere microbial communities from Tennessee, USA - Rhizosphere MetaG P. deltoides SRZDD1 (version 2) (version 2) | ecosystem: Host-associated > Plants > Roots > Rhizosphere >...
CATCCAACGGCTCTCGCTGTCAGGCGCGTACGTCGACTGCTGGTGGACGACCGGCGTGCCGTTCGGATTGCGGACCTCGTACCAGCGGATGCCCGCATGGTTCGACGGCGCCGCGTCCGCGTTGACCGTGTGCTGGAGGACGAGCGACTCGTGGTCGCTGAACCGGCGGTATGCCAGCCGGTACATCAGCCGGTCGGAGATCGCATCGAGGCCGTCCGGGCTGTCCTTCTGGCTGACGCAGCTCCGTTCGTAGTTGCAGATCGACGAGTCGAAGTCGGCGACCGGGATCGCGATCGCCGGACCAAACGTCGAATTGGCCGGGAGCGCCCAGTCAACGTGGAACTTGAACTCGAGGAGCTTGTCCTGGCCGGCGGTCGTGCTGTCGAGGAACTGCATGAAGGCGTTCGGCGCGCCGGCCGGCGGCGCACCCGTGAAGCTGCTCCCGAAACCGACGCCGTCGAGGTCGGCCGGCAGCTGGCCGCCGTACACGTAGTTTCCCGCGCCGTCCGTCGGGTCGATGCCTCGCTCGTCGAAGCAGACCTGGCGAGCGCTCGGGTTGCCCGCGATCATCGCGACGCGCTCGAACGCGCAGGCACCCGCGCTGAGGAACGGGTGCTCCGGATCAAGCCCGTCGAACTGGTTGACGGACATGTAGTACGCGTCCGGCCAGACGCCGAAGTGCGGATAGTCGTTGAAGACCGTCGCGCTGTAGCGGAAGTCGTAGAGGTAGTAGGCGCCCAGCGGATCCGGGGTCGTCGAGATCGCGATGCACTCGTCGAACGGCGGCGCGATCACCGCAGCGCCCGGGAAGTTGAACTGGGTGATCAGCCAGCGGTCGGCCATCGGGTCGTACTGGACGACCGGGTCGCCGCGGCTTTGGGTTTCGCAGTTGAACTGGCCCGACGTGTCGCTCGCCCAGAGGTTGTCGAGCGCGACGGGGCCCTTCAGGCGCTCGCCCGTCTTCGAGTAGATCGAGAAGACCGTGTTCACGGACTGGACGTAGTGGTTCGGGCCAACGTCGCCGTTCGTGTCCGGCGGAGCGCCGACGAAGACGCCGTCGCTGCTGCTGTCGCCGATATCGTTGCCCTCGAAGTTCTGGCTCGTCGGCGGGATGCCGCTGCCGCTCGACCCGGACTGGAGCGCCGGGTCACCGAGCTGGCTGCCGTTGCCTGTCGGATGGACGAGCGCGCCCTCCGATTCGGCCAGCCACTCGAAATCCGCCGGGATCGACGGCGGTTCGGCGTTCGGCATCTCGCTCACCGGGATCGAGACGCCGAAGCCGACCGCCTGGCTAACGGTCGGGAGGAGGAGGTTCGGGAGCGCGTCCTCGGCTGCGGCCGCGGCCGGCACGCCAGCGTTCGACGCAAGCGCGACGCTCGCTTCGCTCGCGATGAGATTGGCGACGACGAAGGCCGCGAGGATCAACCGAACCGATGACCGCGACATGCTCCAGCTCCTTCGTGACTTCTGCTGAGGGAAAGCTGTGGCGGGCGGCGTCACGAGGACGCCGCCCGCCAACGGTCCGGCCGGGGGACGCTTCCGGCCGGACCGTGCGTCAACTGAGGCGGAGCCTCACGGTGGTCCGCGCGGTCTCGAGGCCGCTTTCGACGAGGCGGACGACGAGGGTCCGCTGGCCATTGCCATAGCTCGACGTCGCGAACGAGAAGCTCCACGTTCCGACGCCGCTCGCGGTGCGCCACGCGGACGGATCCGGCGCAGCGTTCTGCTTCACGATCTGCCACTCGACGCGCGCGTCCGGAGCGACGCTGAAGGCCACCGAGGTGACGGCCGATGTCGTCGCGCCCATTCGGGCCCGCGCGTAGAGCGTGTGGTTGCCGTTGGCCAGGACGCCGAGGTTGGCGCTCCAGCTGCCGCTGGCCTCGTCGAGGTCGGCGGTGGTCGCCTGGCTGAAGGAGGCGCTGTCGAGGGAGACCTCGACGTAGTTCTCGGATGGATGGTCGCCGGCGCCGGTCGGGTCGGAGCCGAGGTCCGGGAACGTGGCCCGGCCGCCGGCGACGACCGTCGAGCCGGAGTTGACCCGCGAACCGTCGGCCGGCTGGTCGATCGTGACGCCGAAGTCCAGCCCGTTGGCCGGCATCGGCGCGGCGACGATCGCGACCTTCGAGGCGTGGCCGGCCTCGTGGCCGAACGCCCAGCCCTGTGCCCCAAGGAGCTGGAGCTGGAACGTCAGCTGCTCGCCGGTGAAGGCCGGCCGCGTCGTCTTGAACGACAGGTCGAACTTCGTCCAGCACAGCTCACCGAGAGCCGCGCAGGCACCGCCGTCGGGCAGCTCGTTGCCCTGGGCGTTGTAGCCGGGGCCAGGGCCTGAGCCGAGGACAGGCGCAAAGGCGCCCGAGCCGGTGCCGATCTCGCGATCGGTCGCCACGAGCACGCCCGTGGGTCGGATGACCGCCGGGCTGACCGAGGCGATGTAGATCGTGGCGTAGACATCCGAGCCGGCCGGCAGCGGTGCATCGAGCACGTTGCTGGAGGCGTAGATCCCGAGTGGCCGGTACGCGGCCGGGACGCTCGTGGCACGGGCATCGAAGCACTCGAGGTCGCCCTCGGTGTTCGAGTTGTCCATGTAGCGCTCGGTGTTGTGCGCGGCGCAGCTCTCCTCGACGCCGGGCTCCGCCGTGAAGTGCTGATGGAGGTAGTAGGTCAGCGAGTTCTGGCCGACCGCGTACTGCGGCACCAGCGGCTCGACCGCGTAGGCGGGCTGAACCGCGTAGGAGGCGAGCTTCAGCGCGTAGACCGCGTAGTCGAGGCTGCTGAAGTCGGCCTGGTTCAACGTCGTGCCCGCGAGGCCTTCGAAGTCCTCGTCACCGTCGCCATCCCGGTCGAAGCCGCCGTAGAGCGTGTCCTTGACGGCTCGGCTGGCGGCCATGAACTGGTCTTCGAACGAGCGGTCGGGCATGACCGCCTTGCCAAGGATGACGTCCACGGCCCGCTTCGCGCCTTCGGGCGTTGCCGCGCCGTAGCCCTCGAAGAGGACGTTCGTCTCGGCATTGATGTACGGCGCCGTCAGCGGGTAGGGGAACATCGACGCGGTGTTGTCCTGGTTGAGCGGGAAGGCGGTCTTGAGGACGGCATCGCGGAGCTCGGCGCGGGTCAGCTTCCCGTCGTCGAGGAAGATGCTGCCGGGAATGGCCGTGCCCTCGGCGACGACCTGTCCGGGCCGCTGGCCGACGAGCGGGTCGCCGATCGCCTGGCGCACACGCGTCAGGACGGTGCCGAAGATGCCGGCGGTGTAGGGCGTCGCGGCGGACGTGCCACCGAACGCGCACTGGCCGACGGTGCCGGTGCGGCAGGCCGACGGCAGGTTGCCGTCGCCCCATGCGCTGATCTCGACAGGAATGCCGTCACCGACGATCGCCCGCTGGTTGTCGCGCCGGATTGCGCCGACGGTGATCGTCCAGTCGTTGCCGGTGTCGCCGGAGCCATACGTGATCTGGGGGACATCGAAGGCGTTGCCGACGCCGTTGCCGGCCGCGAAGAGGACGGTCTGCCCCCGCTCCGCGGCCGCCTTGGTATCGAGGTCCTCGCCGAAGACGAGGCCGAGTGGCACGCCGCCCACGGTTCCAAAGCTGTGGGACGTGATGTCGACCCAGCTGAAGCTCTCGTTGTAGGTCGTGTCGAGCGACTCGGTGAACATCAGCAGGCAGGTCGGGCAGTAGCCGTAGCGGTTGCCCGTCGAGACCGAGCTCGAACCGGTGCCGTGGCCGTCGTCGTCGACGATCCGGGTGTTGTCCGGGTCGGCGTTCACGGCCGACGAGTCGCCGGCGTCGATGGCGCCGATGATCTTCGTGCCGGGGATCCAGTACAGCTTGCCGACCTCGACGTTCGACCAGACAGCCTGGTCCTTCGCCGGGTAGTAGCCCTGACCGAGCGTGATCGGGAGCGCGGTGGCGCTTGCCGGGTAGCCGGTGATGTACTCGGACGGATGACGCGTGAAGTTGCGGGTCAGCGCGAGGACGTCCGGATCCGGGTACGTCGCCGCCGAGAACTCGAAGTGATACGGGTTGATGCCGGAGTCGGCGACGCCGACGACGGTGATCGCGACGGTCGACTTCGCGAGCCGGTCCGCATCACCGACGAGGACGGAGGTCGTCTGGCGCCGCTCGAAGCCGGCGGCGTCTGTCGCCTTGAAGGTGACGAGCGTCCGGCCGGCGGGCAGGTTGGTCGTGATGGAGTTGCCGCTCTTGTCGAGCGTGCCATCGCCGTCCGTGTCCCAGCCGGTGCTGACCGGTGTCGTTCCACCGCTGACCGAGCCCGTCAGGCGCTGCGTCGCGCCGGTCAGGAACTTGTAGGGGCCGGTCGTGGACGCGGTCGGCCGCGGATCCCTGGCCGTGAACGTCGTGACCTTGACGGTGACGGTGTCAGTCACGACTGCGTACTTCTCGAGGATCGCCTTCCAGGTGCCCGGCATCGGGCTGCCGACGCCGATCGTCTCGAAGTTCCCCGGGAGCGAACCGGGGCCGTCGATGCCGACGCCCGTCGGGTCGACGAGGCGCATGTCGTAGTCGTTCCCGGCAGCAACAGGTGGTTGCGCTTGAGCGGCGAGGGTCCAGCTGGCGGTGACATCCATGCTTGGAAGGCCGGCCGGCACGGTGAACTGGAATTCGACATAGCCCTGGCCGTCGACGCCGATCGACAGCACGCCAGGCAGCGCGTCGTTCTTCGACTGGTTGAAGATCGTCACCGGGACGGGGTCGAAGATCGAGATCTTGACCGTGTCGGTCGCGCTCACGCCGCGCTGGTCGGTGACGCGCAGGCTGACCGTGTAGGTACCGGCCGCGAGCCCGACCGAATTCCAGGATGCTGTCGGCGCGTCAGCGCCTTCGATCGTTCCCGCGGCCGCCGTCCACGCGAACGTGTAGGGCTCGACGCCGCCGAAGCCGGCACCGACGAGGAGGGCCGGCTGGCCGATCTTCACGAACGAGCTGTCGCCCGCATCCGCGACAAGCGGCTTGGCGGCCGGTGTCGTGGCGCCGTTGGGCGAGGTCGTGCCCGTGACGTTGACGGTGCCTGAGACGGAGTTGGCGATCGAGCCGTTCTGGACGGCCTGGCCGCCGACGCTGGAAACACTGATCGAAGGCCCTGCGGCGCTGACAGTCGTCGCCGCCAGGGTGATCGCGGCCAGGCCGGCAGCCACCTGCCGTACGAGCCGACGTCCCACGAACCGAACGCGCATCTGCGTGCTCCTCCTCGATGGCGCCGCCCCCAGAGCGCCGGATGCCACCACTAAGGGTGGTTCGCGTCCCGTATGGAGCGAGGAATAGCACACCACTGGGCGGGGTGTCAAGATTCTTGGGGCAACCCTGGTCGGGAGGCCGTGCCGGCCCGGAGTCGCGCCGTTAGCGAGTCCCGTGATCAGCTGATGAACATTTCCTGGCCAAGCCCGCGCCTTAGGCCTTCGGTCGAGGCTCAGATCAGGGCGGAACCCGGTACCCCGCGCACGGAACGTTCAGTTGCGTGTCCGAACTGCAGGCGTCATGGCGCCCGAAGCCTGGGAAATGATCATGTGCCGAACACTGCTGTCGACTAGCCGGATCGCACCCGCCCCGAGGGTCGGCCAACCGCTCGGATCAGCCCGCGGCGACCTGCAGGTTGCCGCCGCCGAGCGTGCCCGAGCGGTCGTAGGAGCCGTCGAGGAAGCGCAGCCGGATCGTGTCGTGATCCTTGCCCGGCTCGCCGGCGTCGTGGACCGTGACTTCGATGTCATGGCTCGTCCCTGCGGCGTCCACCGCACTGCCCAGCAGGGTCGCGCCGTCGCCGGAGACGAAGAGCAGCCGCCACGATGCGAGACGCAGGTCGAGACCCGAATCCCTGTCCCGCCAACGGAGCTCGCCAGTCGCCGTTGCGGCATCGCCTCGCGCATGCAGCGCCACGTGGATCCGCCCTTGATCGCCCGGACCGTCGACTCCGCCGTCTGGTACGAACCAGCCGCCGCCCGACACCGTCCCGCCGCCCACGGGCGGAGGCAGCGGCCCGCCAGCGGCCAGGACGAGGACGAACGCGTCCGCCGCAGACGGACCGACCACCGTATCGCCGGCGAAGCGAGCGTGGACTTCGTGCACGCCGGCCGCGAGCAGGCTCGCGTCAAACGCAAGCTGCGCGACACCGTCGATGTTGGTGATGGCCTGGCACCCGCCGGCGCAGGCCGTCACGGAGTTGTCGTCGAACGTGAACGTGATGGTCCGGCCGCGGATTGGCGCCCCGGACGCGTCGGTGAGCGTCGCCGCGAGCCGGCCCGGCTGTCCAGCAACGAACACGTAGTCGCCGGAGTAGGCGAGCGCCGTCGCCACGGGCGTCGACGTCGGGCCAACCTCGTCGAGCGTCAGCTTGAATGATCCGAAGTCGCCGATCGGATCGATCGGAAGGCGTCCGATTCGAGCCCGGTTGACCGCGACGTAATGGCGACCAGCCGGGGGTGCCAGGAGCGTCACCGTGGTGGGTGCCGCCGCCGTCGACGGGCCACGTTGGGCCTGCGCCGCGGCGTCGGATACGCCGTCGGCGGCGAAGGGGTGCGAGCTGTCGATGAGGTCGAGGTGCGCGTCGTAGACATAGATGTCGTAGGTCTCGTTGCCGGCATCGGTGTCCCAGACAGCGAACGTCGCCGACGCGAGACCCGGCGCGAGCTCGACGCCATACACGAGCCAGTCGGCGGTGGCGCCGAGCGCCTGACCGGCAGCCGACGGCCAAAGGGTGTCGTCCTTCGCGAAGACGTCGCGCGCGGAGATGACTGCGGCCTGCGCCCCCGGTGCGTTGCCGGCGGCCAGGTTGGGGTCGTGCATCGTCACAGAAGCGAAGACCGGCACGCGGAGAACGGTCCCGTTGGACAACGTCACGATGACGGCGCCGGCGTGTGCGCCGACCTTGGCCGTTGCCGGCGCCGTGATGCTGAACGTCACGCTCTTGTCTGATCCGCTCGTGCCGCCCGCATAGAGGCTGGCTGAACCCGGCAGGGTCACGCTCCAGCCAGCGCTCGCGCTGATCGGGTGGCTGCCGTCGGACGGGTTGCCGGACACGAACGCGAAGCTGGCGATCGTCGCCGGCGCGCCCGGCGCGTTGTGGAGGACGAACTGCTGGGTGTTCGAGGCGCCAGCCGCGATCGCGCCGACCTGCCACGTGCCCTGCAGATCCTGCGGGCCGGTCCCGGCACTGGCGCCGCTGCCCGAGGCCGCGCTGTAGATGACGACGCCGTTGCTGAGGGCTGCGATCGCGCGGCCGATGTTGATCTTGCCGGCGCCTTCGGCCAGCGGCCCGACGTACGGATCCGCGGCACCGTTGCGAACCTCGCCGACCGTCGAGGAGCCGACGATGTCGATGAACTGGTTGCCGATGAATTGGACGGCGTCACAGATCGTGAACAGCAGCGGATCGAGGTCAGCCGGGCAGCGGATCCGGGTCGCGCTGTCGACGGTCAGGATCCAGCGGGCCTCGTACATGTCGCTGCCCGCCGTGTTCATCAACGCGGCGCGCACGAGCGTCGATTCCTTCGCCGTCAGCCCGGTCAAGCCCGCCGAACCGGACGGGTCGGCCCCACCGTGGGCCTGGCGGTAGGCATCGAGCACGAGCGCCGCCGAGCCGGTCGTGGCCGGTGCGGCCATCGACGTGCCCGAGGCGGTCGCGTAGAGCGGGTCGGTCCGCGTATTGACCGCGTAGTCGTTGGCCGCGATCAACGCTCCGTGCGTCGCCTGCGCCGAAACGATGTTCACTCCGGGCGCGACGACGTCAGGCCGGAGCCACAGGTCGCCCGACGGGCCGCGCGACGAGAACGTCGCGACCGAGGGCCCCTGCGTGCCAGCGCCCGCGCGGCAGTCGTTGTCCGCGGGCGACGGCGAGCGCGGGTGCTGCCAGCCCGAGCACGTGTCGCCCGAGAGCGTGTTGTCGTGGTTGAGGTCCCAATCCTTGGCCGACGCCCCGACCGCGATCGCGTGGTACGCGGAGCCGGGCGCCTCGAGCGCGCTGCCGATGTACGGCCCGCTGTTGCCCATCGAGGCGACGAAGACTGTGCCGTACGCGATCGCCAATCGATCGAGTGTCAGCGAGACGAGGTCGCCATCGCGGCCGCTGTTCAGGCGCACGGGCCGCGCGTCGGAGCCGAGGCTCATGTTCACGACGTCGGCGCCGGCGCCGCAGCCGGTCGGGCTCGGGTCGGCGGGCAGGGCCGCCCATTCGAGCGCGGCGACGAGGTCCGCGTTGTTGCCGATGCCCGCGTCGGTCAGGACCTTCCCGACGACGAGCTGGGCATCGGGCGCGATGCCGAGGTATTTGCCGTCGTCGTCCGTGGTCGGTCCGCCCTCGCCAGTGCCCGCGGCGATCGCGGCGACGTGCGTGCCGTGGCCGTGGCCGTCACCGACGATCGGCGCGCAGCCGCCGCCGTTGAAGTTGCGGCTGTCGACGACCTTCGGAGGGTTCGGCAGGAGGCCGGTCCAGTTCCGGAAGTCGAGGTCGTCGAGATCGGGATGCAGCGAGTCAACGCCGGTGTCGAGGATCGCGATCCGGATGCCCTTGCCGGTGATGCCCTGGGCCCAGACCGGCGGGGCACCGACATCGGCGGTCTTCCCTCGCGACTGATCCGGGACGGGATCGGCAAGCGCGTGAACGACCTCGACCGGCGCGAGCCAATCGACCCACGAAAGGTCTGCGATCCGGAGCACGGTGACCGGTGTCGAGACGACCTCGAACGCGTTGATCGTCCGGTACGTTCGAACGACCCTGGCACCGAGCGCTTTGATCGCCGCGGCGCGCGTGGTGTCGTTCTTGACGTCGAGGACGACGAAGTAGGCGAGCTCGCTGGCCTTCAGGCCGGCGATGAGCTGCTGGAGGCGCGGATCCTGGGTCGCGGTCCCCGCGACGAGGGCGGCGAGGTCGCCGCGGATCTCGGCGCGAGCGGCGGGTTCGGTCGCCGTCGCGATCGGCGCCGCGGTGACGAGGGGCAGGCTCGCGAGCAGGAGCGCGCTGAGCGCGATCGCGCGGGCCCGCCTCCGTAGGTGCTTCGTCTTCGATTCGCGGGGGTCAGTCAAGTGGTCCAGCGTCCGAACCCTCGAGAGCGTCCTCAGGCGGTTTGACGGAGTCGCTTCGCCGTGAGGGCGGTCGCCTGATCGAACGTCAGGCCACTGTCCCAGACGGCATCGAACGCGAGCTTGAGCGTGCTCGCCAGTGCCGGGTGCTCCACGACCATCATCGTCAGGTCATTGGCGGCACCGGCCCCCGCGACCGGATCCACCATCCCGAACATGACGATCGCTTCGTCGATGATCACGAGCTTCAACGGAACATGGTCCGCGAAGCGGGCTTCCTCGCCGGCTTCGATGAATCGCCGGACGCCCGCAGCGGTTGCCGGATCCTCGAGGATCGACATCTCGTAGACGCTGCGCGCGCTGTGCGTGCGCGTGACCTCGATGCCGACCGGATTCTCCTGGGGCGGCGTCGCGTACGGCGGCTTCGTGAAGACGAGGATCTCCTTCTGGACGTTCGCCTGGATCTCCTCGAAGCGCTCGTTGATCGCGCCGCGGTCGCGCAGGACCTCGATGTACTCGAGCGGATCCGTGTGCGCCTGCCCGGACACGTACTCGGGCGTCAGTCGCGCGACCAGCTCGGCGGCGTCGTGCTCGAGGTCGCGGAGCTCCGAGCGGCGCGAGGCGACGAGACGAGCGATCGCCTGTTCCGGACTGACGGCCGCGTACTTGACGACGTGGCCCGGTCGGCTCGAAGCGAGGCCTTTCTGGACGAGGCTGCCCAGGACGTCGTAGATGCGCTGGCGGGGCAGGCCGGCCTGGCGCGAGACCTGGGCGGCGGTGAACGAGTCACGCCGGACGAGGGCGACGTACGCTCGCGCCTCGTAGGTCGTCAGCCCGAGACGGACCATCCGCTCGACGTTCGGGGACGCATCCATGCGCGAAACGTAGCAACCACGGACCGTGGTGTCAATGATTCGAGCGTGTTGGACCGAGTTCCGGCGTCGCCTCTAGACTCTCTCCATGACTCGGCCTCGCACCGAGGAGTCAGCGGCGACGCCACCGTCACCGGCTGTCCGCTTCCTCGAGCCGCAGCGGCGCCCGATCGTGCGCGCCACGGATCTCGGTGGCGTCGGCGTGCTGAAGCATGATCGGCTCGTCCTCCTGTCGGACGCGACGGGCGACATCCGCACGGATGCGCGGGGCCTCGGCCTCTACCTCGCGGACACGCGGATCCTGTCCGGCTGGTCGCTGCGGATCAACGGCGCGCGGCCGACCGTGCTGCGATCGGACACGGGCGGCACCGACGAGGGCGCCATCCAGCTGACCAACCCGGAGGTCCGGCGCGACCTCGAAGACAAGATCGAACCGGACCGCGTTCTCGAGCGCCAGTCGCTCGCCATCAGCCGTCATCGCCGCCTCGGTCAGGCGTTCCACGAGCGGCTGACGATCGTCAACCATGCGCCACACGACGAGCGGATCACGATCGATCTGGTGGTCGACGCCGACGCGGCCGACATCTTCGAGGTCCGCGGCTACAAGCGCGCGGCCCGCGGCGAGTCGCTGCCAATCGCGGTCCGCGACGACCGGGCGTCGTTTTCGTACCGCGGCCTTGACGGAGCGATCCGGCGTACGCACGTCGCGGTTCCCGAGGCGGACAACGCCGCGGCAGCGCCGGACGATCCCACGAACCCGGGCACCGTGCGGTTCCGCTGGCGGCGAATCCTCGCACCAGCTGAGTCGACCAGCCTCGAGTGGCTCGTCTGGTCGGACACGGCCACGAGCGAGACCGATGATCCGTTCCCGGTGCTGCCGACGATCGAACCGCGGCCGGACCACGAGCGACCGCCGCTGGGCTGGAGCGAACGAGCGGCCTCGATCGATTCGGACAACGAGCTCTTCGACCGGCTGGTCGAGCGCGGACTTTCCGATCTGACGCTCCTGACCTGCCGCGGCCCGAACCCCGGCGAGCGGTTCATCGCCGCCGGCGTGCCATGGTTCACGACGCTCTTCGGGCGCGACTCGATCATCGCCGCGTATGAAGCGCTGCCGTTCCGGCCCGAGATCGCGGGCGCGGTCCTGTCGGTGCTCGCGGCCCGGCAGGCGGTTCGCGACGACGCGTGGCGTGACGCCCAGCCGGGCAAGATCCTGCACGAGCTGCGCGATGGCGAGATGGCTCGCGCCGGTGAGCTCCCGTATGACGCCTACTACGGCAGCGTCGACGCGACCCCCCTCTGGCTGATCCTCCTCGGCGAGACCTACGACTGGACGGGCGACGACGCCCTCGTCGAGCGGCTGTGGCCGAACGCGATCGCCGCCCTCGGCTGGATCGACGAACACGGCGACTCCGACGGGGATGGCTTCGTGGACTACCGGCGTCGGTCCGAGCGCGGCCTCGTGAACCAGGGCTGGAAGGACTCCGGCGACGGCGTCCGCGATCGCCACGGCAAGATGCTCGAAGGACCGGTCGCGCTGGCAGAGGTCCAGGGCTACGTGTTCGACGCCAAGCTACGCATCGCACGGCTGGCCCGGCGACGCGGCGACGAGGCCCTCGCGACCCGGCTCGAGGCGGAGGCCGAGGAGCTTCGCCGGCGGTTCGAGGCGGCGTTCTGGGTCGAGGATCTCCAGACCTACGCGATGGCGATCGGCGGCGGCGGGAGTCATGGCGACGCGATCGCCTCGAACGTCGGCCACTGCCTGTGGACGGGCATCGTCTCGAAGGAACGGGCGCCGGCGGTGGTGCGCCACCTCACCGGGACGGGCCTCGATTCGGGCTGGGGCATCCGGACGCTCGCGTCGGACCAGGTCGGCTTCACGCCGCTCGGCTACCACACCGGCAGCGTCTGGCCGCACGACACCGCGATCGCCGCGGCGGGTCTCGACCGCTACGGCCACGAGAGCGAGGCGGACGACCTCGCGCGGCGGCTGTTCGAAGCGGCGCTGACGTTCCCGGACACCCGGCTGCCGGAGCTGTTCTGTGGCTTCGCCCGCTCGGACATCGACGTGCCGGTGCCGTACCCGGTGGCCTGCTCGCCGCAGGCCTGGTCCGCCGCGGCGCCGTTGCTGCTCCTCCGGACGATGCTCGGGCTGCGCGCGGACGCTGGCTCGCGGGCGCTGACGCTGAGCAAGCCGCACCTGCCGCCGTGGCTTGCCCGGGTCACGGTCCGGGAGCTTGCCGTGGGCGATGCGACCGTCGACCTCCTCGTCCATCGCTGGCGCGGCCTGACGAGCGCGGAGGTCCTGCGCAAGAGCGGCGACCTCGACGTGACGATCCGGGTCTGACGCTCAGACATCCGGAACGCAGGGCCGCCGAGCGTGGCCGCGGGCTAGGATCGCCGCGATGAGCTCGCTCCCCGGGACGTTCCGCGCGTTCGTCGCCGAGACCGTTGACGGCGCCCATCGCCGGGGCATCCGCGACTTCGCGGCAGCCGATCTCGGTCCTGGCGAGGTCGACATCCGGGTCGAGTGGTCGTCCGTGAACTTCAAGGACGGCCTCGCCTCGATCCCGAACGGCCGCGTCGCGCGGATCGATCCGATCATCCCGGGCATTGACCTTGCCGGGGTCGTCATTGGTTCGGGAGACCCCACCGTCGAGGAGGGGAGCGAGGTCCTCGTCAACGGCTATGACCTCGGGACGTCGCACCACGGCGGATACGCCGAGTTCGCCCGCGTGCCGGCGGGCTGGGTCGTGCCGCTGCCGGCCGGGCTGAGCCTGCGCGAAGCGGCGGCCGTCGGAACGGCCGGCTTCACGGCTGCGATGGCGGTTGCCACGCTGGAAGGCCGGGGGCTGCAGCCGGGCGACGGACCCGTCCTCGTGACCGGCGCGAGCGGCGGCGTCGGCTCGACGGCCGTCGCGCTCCTCGGGGACCGCGGCTACGAGGTGTGGGCGCTCACCGGCAAGGCGTCCGAGCACGACCGGCTCCGCAGCCTCGGTGCCGTGGGGTTCCTGGATCGCGCCGACGCGCCGATCGAGGGCAAGCCGCTCGAGAGCGAGCGCTGGGCGGGCGCCGTGGACTCGGCCGGGGCGGCCACGCTGCCGTACGTCCTGCGGACGCTGCGACGCGGAGCGGCGGTCGCGGCCTGCGGCAATGCCTCCGGGCCGGCGCTTGTGACGACGGTTTTCCCGTTCATCCTCCGCGGCGTCGCGCTCTTGGGCATGGACTCGGTGGCGATGCCGCTTCCGGAGCGGATCGATCTCTGGAACCGCATTGCGACCGACCTCCGGCCAAGGTCGCTCGGCGAGGGCCTGACCGAGGTCGCACTCGATGACGTGACGCCGGCGCTCGACGCGATCGTCGCCGGCGAGGCGCGCGGCCGCTGGGTCGTCCGGGTCGCCGGCCGGGCGGGCTGAGGAACGACCGCATGGACGCGCCGACGGCCGAATCTCGCCTCAGGCTAGCCGAAGAAGCCAGCTCTGCGGCCAGCGGTTCAGGCGGGAAGGCCGCCCTCGAGAGCCTCGCAAGCGAATACGACGGTCTCCTTGCGGCGGTGCAATGGTTCGTCGACAACGGGCGCCCAGACGAGGCTCTTCGCCTGACGAACGCGCTTTATCGCTTCTGGATCACGAAGCAGCGCTTCGAGGATGGCGCCCGCTGGTTCGACGTCGCGCTTGGAGCGCAGGGCGGTGACGTGGGTCTCCGCGCCCGCGCGAGCTATTACGCCGGGTTCATGCCCTTCTGGATGGGCCAGGACGAGCGCGCCGCCGAGCTCTTCGGGCGCGCACTTGAGAGCGCCCGCGAGCTCGACGACCAACCGCTGATCTCCCTCGCCCTCGGCGGGCTCGCTCGGGTTGCGCTTCGAACCGACGTGCCCGAGGGTCGCAGGCTTGCCGGCGAGGCGCTCGCGGTCAGTGAGGCCGCAGGCGACGAGCCCGGGCGTTCGAACGCCCTCCATCTCCTCGGCGTCGGCGCCCAGATCGCCGGCGATCTGCTGGAGGCGCGCGACTGGATGACGATGCGACTCGCCCTGGTTCGGACGACTGGCAATGGGCTGCTGATCGCATCGGAGGCCGCCAACCTCAGTATGGTCGAGCGGCAGCTTGGGAACCTTGACGTGGCGGAGTCGCTCGCCCGCGAGAGCCTCGAGGTCAGCGAACGCAGCGGCGATCGATTCACGACGCCCTTCGCGATCAGCGGCCTGGCAGCGATTGCCGCCGAGCGCGGTGCCTTCGAGCGCGCCGCGACCCTTGTTGGTGCGGCCGAGTCGATCATGGCGGCGCAGCAGATGGCGTGGCCGCCCGACGAGCGTCCGCACTACGAGCGGATGCTCGCGCGGCTGCCCGAAGCGATGGGCCCGGCCGCCTTCGAGCGGGCGCGCGTGATCGGCCGGTCGATGACGATCGAGCAGGCGATCGACGCGGCGCGGCGCGAGTAGCGAGCGCCGCTAGTCGAGCTCGCCGCGGAGCTGGGCGAGGGCCCGTTCGAGCGGTTCGCGGGCGGCGTTGGCGGGATAGGGCGACTCGGAGATCGCGGCGTCGAGCTCGAGCTCGCCTGCGTGAACGTGGCCCGCAAGAGCGGCGTTGGCTTCGAATTCGGCGAGCTGACGCCGGGCGAACGTGATGTCGTCCGGCTCGCCGTGCCCCGGCACGACCGGGCCGGTGACGAGAGCGCAGAGCGCTTCGGCGGTGGCCGGCCAGTCGAGCGGGTAGCCATCGCCGAAGAACGGCGTCGCACCGTTCTCGAGGAGATCGCCGGCGAAGAGGACGCCGGCGTCCGGCACGGTGATGACGATGTCGTTGTCGGTGTGGCCGCGACCGAGGTACCGAAGCTCGACGAGCCGACCGCCGACGTCGAGCGCCGTCTCGTCCTCGAAGGTTCGGTCCGGTGGGTCGAGGAGAACCGCGCCGAGGTCGTCGACCAGGGCGGGCAGCTGTTCGCGCGCTTTCGCGAGCTGCTGGGCACCGGTCTCCTCGATCATCGTGACGCAGCGGACGTGGCCCCAGATCTCGCATGGCCGGAAGCTCGCGTTGCCGAACACATGGTCGTAGTGGCCGTGCGTGTTCACGATCGTGATCGGCAGGCTGGTCAACGCGCGGACATCGTCGCGGAGCTCGATCGCCTGGCTCGGCGTCGTGCGCGTGTCGAGGACCACCACCCCGGCCGCGCCGACGATCGCCCCGATCGTCTGGTCGAAGAACCGATAGCGCCGGACGAACACGCGGTCGGCGATCTCGCGCCATGGACCCATCGCCCGGATCGTACGCTGGCGCCATGCCAGCGACGGTGGGCACGGCACGGACGGCGGACGGGATCGAGCTTCGAACCCGGACGTGGCTGGCGCTCGGTGCCGGGCCGCCACGAGCGGCGATCCTCATCGTCCACGGATTCGGCGAGCACTCCGGTCGCTACGAGCATGTCGGTGACGGCCTGGCCGCGGCCGGGTTTCGCGTCGAGTCGTACGACCAGCGCGGCACCGGGGCGTCCGGCGGGCCGCGGACCTGGGTCGATTCGTGGTCGACGGTCCACGATGACCTCGAACAGCGGCTTGGCGCGGCGCGCGAGGCGGCTGATGGCCGGCCGGTCGTCCTCATGGGCCACTCTCTCGGCGGGCTCATCGTCCTCGGCTACGTCCTCGCGGAACGGCCGCGGCCGGACCTCCTCGTGCTCTCGGCACCTGGGTTGGAGGACCGGATCGCCGGCTGGCGGAAGCGCCTTGCGGTGCTTCTCGATGGGCTCGCGCCAAGGCTCCGAGTCGACGCCGGAATCAAGCGCGGCGTCCTCGCGACGCGGCCCCGGGACGGGTTCGTGTACACGGATGACCCGCTGGTCGAAACGAAGTCGACGGTTCACGCCGGGGCGCTGAGCCTGCGCGAGCAGGCTCGGGTCATCGAACGGCTCGACAGCCTGGACCACCTCCCGATACCGACCTTGGCCGTCCACGGCGCGGACGACGTGCTCGTCCCGCCGACGGCGTCGGCGCGCCTTGCCCGTTTCCCGGAGGTGACCCGGATCGTCTACCCGGGCCTGAAGCACGAGACGCACAACGAGGCAGCTTCAACGACCGTCGCGGACATCGCCCGCTGGCTGGATGAACGGATCGCGGTGCTAGAATCCGGGCACAACTGAAGATTCGCCTCCGGGGAGCGCCGACGCGCTGAGAGTGTGGTCAGACCACAGACCCGCGGAACCTGATCCGGTTCGTACCGGTGTAGGAAGCAGGCCCGTTCGCTCGACGCCGTCCTCCCCTCGGAGGGCGGCATCGATTGTTTTCGGACCTCGGAGGCGCTACGTGCACCGACGCTCAACTCTCGGCATCCTTGCGGCCGCTCTTGCGGCTTCGCTTCTCGCGGGCTGCGGCCTGGGCGGGACTCCGACACCAATGCAGGCGACCGTGCGTCTGGCCCTGGATTGGACCCCGAACACGAATCACACCGGCTTCTTCGTCGCGCGGCACGAGGGCTGGTACCGCGATGCCGGCATCACGCTCGAGGTGCTCCCGTACGCCACAACGGCGCCCGAAGCCCTGCTTGCGGCACACCAGGCCGAGTGCGGCATCAGCTTCCAGGACTCGATGACATTCGCGGTCGCGGCCGGCGCCGACATCACGTCGGTCATGGCGATTCTCCAAAAGACCGGCTCGGCGATCGCCGTGCTCGAGAGCTCCGAGATCCAGCGGCCGAAAGACCTCGACGGCAAGGTCTACGCGGGCTTCGGCTACCCGAACGAGGAGCCGACGCTCAAGGCCGTCATCCAGGCCGACGGCGGCACGGGCGAATTCGACGTCGTGACGCTTGATGTTGCCGCCTACGACGCGCTGTACTCGGGGCGCGCTGACTTCACGATCCCGTTCACGGCCTGGGAGGGTGTCGAAGCGACGGAGAAGGGCATCGCGCTCCGCTATTTCCGGTTCTCGGACTACGGGTTCCCGGAGTTCTACCAGGTCGTCCTGGCCTGCGACCGGGCCTGGCTCGACCGCGAACCGGACGCCGCGAAACGCTTCGTGGCCGCGACCGTCCGAGGCTTCAAGCTGGCGGCCGACGACCCGGAGCGCGCCGCGCAGATCCTCATCGACGAAAACCCGGGTGCGTTCAACGCGAACCCGGAGCTCCCGCTCGCGAGCGCCCGCTATCTCGCCCAGGGCGGATACCTGGAAACGCCAGATGGGCAGGTCGGCGTCCAGACGCTCGAGCGCTGGCAGGGCTACTCCGGGTTCCTGTTCGAGCAGGGCCTGCTCGTCGACGCAGCCGGCGCGCCGCTGGCCCAGGCCCCGGACTACAGCCGGCTGTTCACGAACGACTACCTGCCGTGACGCCGCAGCCCGGTCGGCTCGCCCGCGCAGGGCCTCCGCTGGCGCTTGTTGCGGCGATCGTTGGCGGCTGGGAGGCGTACGTCCGCATCGCGGCGATCAGCCCGCTCGTCCTGCCCGCGCCGAGTCGGATCGTCGCCCAGCTCTGGACGTTTCGTGCCGACGCGCTGGCCCACCTCGCGCCGACGCTCGTCGAGGCGGTCCTGGGTCTCGCCATCGCCGTCGCTGTCGCGATCGTCGCGGCGCTCGCGATGGATCGATCCTCGATCCTCGAACGCGCGCTCGCGCCAGTCCTCGTCGCCTCGCAGACGATCCCGGTGGTCGCAATCGCGCCGCTGTTCGTGCTGTGGTTCGGGTTCGGGATTGCCCCGAAGGTGCTCATCGTGGTTCTCGTCACGTTCTTCCCGATCGTGGTCGCGCTCCTCCGCGGCTTCGCCAGCGTGCCCGCCGACGCGACCGAGCTCCTCCGGTCATACGGGGCCGGGCCGGCGATGACGCAGCGGCTCTTGCGCTGGCCGTCCGCGCTTCCGGCCTTCTTTACGGGGCTGCGGATTGCCGCCACCTATGCGGTCATCGGGGCGGTCTTCGGGGAGTACGTGGGCGCCCGCGAGGGCCTCGGAATCTGGATGCAGCTCTCGCAGAACGCCTTCCGGACCGACCTCGTGTTCGCCGCCATCCTCTTGACGGCCGTCCTTTCGGTTGTGCTGTACGCCGGCGTTGGGATCGTGGAACGGATCGTCATTCCGTGGCACGTCGCGAGTCGCGCGGCGGAGGCCGGCCCGCCGTTCATCAGACGCGACGCCCTTCCCGCAGAGGCGCACAATGAAGGACCGTCATCCCGAGCTTGAGATCAGCATTCGCGTGTCCGCACGACGCGCGATCTTCGCCAGGAGGACCCTGCAGTGACCGACGTCATGGACCGCGTCAAGACGTACCAGCAGTTCATCGGCGGCGCGTTCGTTGACAGCGCGAGCGGGAAGACGCTTGACGTCATCAACCCCGCGAACGACGAGACGATCGCGAGCGTGCCGGCGAGCGACGGCGAGGACGTGGATCGTGCGGTCACGGCCGCGGAGCAGGCCTTCGAGACCTGGCAGCACACGACGCCCCAGGACCGAAGCCTGCTCCTGCTCAAGCTCGCCGACCTGCTCGAGGCGCGCGGTGACGAGCTCGGTCGTCTCGAGAGCAAGAACGCCGGCAAGCCGGTTGGCGCGGCCATCGACGAGATCGCCGTGTGCGTCGACCTGTTCCGCTTCTTTGCCGGCGCCGCGCGCGTCCAGGACGGCCTCGCCGCGAACGAGTTCCTCGCCGGCCACACGTCGATCATCCGGCGCGACCCGATCGGCGTCGTCGCCTCGATCGCGCCCTGGAACTACCCGCTCTACATGGCCAGCTGGAAGCTCGGTCCGGCGCTCGCGACGGGCAACACGGTCGTTCTCAAGCCATCGTCCCGGACGCCGCTGACCGCGCTCGCGTTCGCTGAGACGCTGGCCGAGGTCTTCCCGCCGGGCGTCGTCAACGTGCTCTCGGGCGCCGGCAGTGACATCGGCGATGCACTCGTCGGCCATCCGAAGGTGCGCATGGTCTCGATCACCGGTGATACCGCCACCGGCAAGCGTGTCGCGAAGATCGCGGCCGACACCGTCAAGCGCCTCCATCTCGAGCTCGGCGGCAAGGCCCCGGTCATCGTCTTCGACGACGCCGACCTCGACGTCGCCGCCGAGACCCTCCGGTCGGCCGGCTACTGGAACTCCGGCCAGGACTGCACCGCCGCGACCCGGGTCATCGCCGGTCCGAAGGTCTACGACGCCTTCGTCGGCAAGCTCGCCGACCAGGTCCGTTCGATCAAGTGGGGCGACCCGGCCGAGGGCGACGACATCGAGATGGGCTCGCTGATCGCGAAGGTCCACGCCGACAAGGTCGAGGGTATGGTCGATCGCGCCCGCAACGGCGCCGAGATCGTCGTTGGCGGGAAGCGCCCGGATCGCAAGGGCGCCTACTTCGAGCCGACCGTCATCGCCGGTCCGGACCAGAAGTCCGAGATCGTCCAGGACGAGGTCTTCGGGCCTGTCGTAACCGTCCAGCGCTTCAGCGACGAGACCGAGGCGATCGCCTGGGCGAACGACACGCCGTACGGTCTCGCGTCGTCGGTGTTCACGTCAGACATCGGACGGGCGATGCGCGTCGCAAAGTCGCTCCAGTTCGGCCACGTCTGGATCAACGAGCACTTCACGCTCGCGTCCGAGACGCCGCATGGCGGCGTCAAGCAGTCGGGCTACGGCAAGGACGGCTCGAAGTACGCGCTCGAGGACTACACGTTCATCAAGCACGTGATGATCAAGGTCTAGCGGGGCCTGCCACTCCGCGCCCGACTGGCCGCCGCTTTGGGGGCAATCCTCGAGCTAAGCGACCCACGTGATCGCGATAAGTGCATTTCAAGCCGTAAGGCCGCCCGCAAGCCCGTCTAACCGCTCGATTCGGCTGACTTCGAGCGTCGCCCTCGCGCGGCATCGGCGGCATCGCCAAGGTGGGTGGCCCGTAGCGCGTTCCTTACCGCAGGCATGCACATAGGACGATCATCGACGTCGTCAAGTCGGCGCCGGGGCTTCCGTTACGTGCGTCGCGGTGGTCACGAACGCGGTGATGAGCGAAAAATAGCGGTCGGGGAGATCCAACCACGGGAAGTGGCCGGCTCCCTCGATCACCTCTAGCCGGCCGATCCCAGGCGGCAGCGCATCGACGATCTCCCGCGAGGCGGGTATGGGGGTGATCGGATCCAGGTCCCCCACGCAGACCAGCGTTGGACAGGTGATGCGGGATAGCTGGTCGACCACGTTCAGCCGACGGAACAGGTTCATGCCGGCCGCGCCGACCTCGGAGTTCCGGACGCGGCGTGCCAGTTCGTCCGGGCTCGGGATGTTGGGCCCGAAAGCGGCGAAGACCCGCGCCCACTCCTGATCGGTCACCGGGTCCCCGCCGTAGTCGCGCCGCGCGAGTTCGGCCACCTCCTTCCCGCCAAAGCGGTGGAAGCCCTCAACCAGGCGCTCGATGTCGTGTCGCGCGGCGGTGGACTGCAGGATGAGGGCTCCCGCATGGTCGGGATGCCGAGCCCCGTAGAGCATCGCGATGAAGCCACCCATTGAGTGGCCGAGGACGACCGGCCGGACGATGCCGACGGTGTCGCAGAAGGCACGCAGGTCGTCGGCGCATACCTCGAAGCTCCAGTCTGCCGGGTCGTGCCGGGCGGAGCGACCATGGTCGCGAAGGTCGAGATAGACAACCTCCGCCGCGCCGGTCAGGCCCGCGAAATGGGGCTTGAAGTAGGAGTGGTCGTAGCTGCCGGGGCCGCCATGCACGAGGATGACCGTCGGGCGCTCGCGCATACCGGGGCCAGCAGGCACGAGCGCCGGTCCGTCGACGTCGAACCACAACCGCGTCCCGTTCACCGCGACCTGCATTCGATGCTCCCTCTGAGGCTAAATGAGCGCGCGGACCTCCGGGAGGCGGGCGATCGTCTCGAGATCCCACGGCGCGCGGAAGATCCAGATGAGCTGCGCCACGCCGAGGGCTTCGAATCGTCGGACGTAGTCCGCGATCAGCTCCGGCGGCCCGCCCACGTTGAGACCGCGCTCGGTGCCGTCCGAGCCGTGGCGGTCAGCGGCCATTCCCTGGAACGCGACGACCTCGGCGTAGGCCTCGTTGGCTGCCGCGGTTGTCTCGCGGATGACGACGTCCATCGAGACCGTCCTGGCGATGTCACCAAACGAGCGACCTTCTTCGTCGCAGCGCTCGCGCAGCCAGCCGGAGACCTCGGCGATCCGCTCTGGCTCGCCGTAGCCGTTCCACAGATCAGCGTGGCGTGCGACGGTCCGCAGCGTCTTCGTGCGTCCGGAGCCACCGATGAGGATCGGGAGCCGCACCTGGAGTGGCCTCGGCGCACAGACGGCGTCGTGCATCTGGTAGAAGCGGCCCTCGTGCGAAACGTGCTCGCCCGCGAGCAACCGCTCGATGAGCCCGGTCGCCTCCTCCAGCCGGTCCAGGCGCTCGCCGAAGCCTGACCCGAAGTCCAGGCCGAGCGCATCGTGCTCCCGTTCGAACCAGCCGCCGCCGAGGCCCAGGATGAAGCGCCCGCCGGAGGCATGGTCGAGGGTCGTCGCTAGCTTCGCGGTCAGGCCGGGGTTGCGGAACGTGTTCGCGACGACGAGGTGGCCGAGCTTCGCCTTCGACGTTAGCGGCGCGAGTGCGGCCAGCCCGAGCCAGCCCTCGAGCTTGGCGTCGACCCAGTCGCCCTCGTCGGAGAGGAGGTGGTCATCGAACCAGATCGCATCGAAGCCGGCGCCCTCGGCGGCCATCGCGGCGTCGCGGAGGGCCGGCCAGTCCGAGCGCTGGATCCAGAAGGCGGCACCGAACTCCACGCTCGGTATCGTACGGACGTGCCCGTTCCCGCGGCTGCCCGCGCCGCCGTTCTCGCCTGGTTCGACGGCCGCGGCCGCGACCTGCCGTTCCGCCGGACCCGCGACCCATGGGCGATCCTCGTCTCCGAGGCGATGGCCCAGCAGACCCAGATCGCGCGCGTGGCCGAAGCGTGGGTGGCGTTCATGGCAGCGTTTCCGACGGTTCGCGCGGTCGCGGCCGCCTCACCGGCCGACGTCCTGAGGGCCTGGCGCGGGCTTGGCTACAACCGCCGAGCGACGAACCTGCGGCTGGCCGCGATCGCGATCGTCGAAGAGCATGGCGGCGAGGTCCCGCGGGACGTTCCATCGCTCGAACGGCTGCCAGGCGTCGGGCCCTACACGGCCCGGGCGGTGGCAGCCCTGGCGTTCGACGCCCCGGTTGGCCCGGTCGACACGAACGTCCGGCGTGTCCTCCGACGCGTGCTGGCGAGCGACGCTGAGGTCGCGACGGACCGCGGGCTCCAGGCCGCCGCCGACGCTGCGGCGGCGGTCGGCGAGCGCCCGGGTGTGTGGACGCATGCGCTCATGGACATTGGCGCGACGCTCTGCAAGCCGCGCGCCCCACGCTGCGGAGACTGCCCGGCGCAGCATTGGTGTGGGTTTGCGGCCGGCCTCGGATCCACGGCGCCGGGCGGCTCGCGGATCGCGGCCGGGACGGTGGAGCAGCCATTCGGAACGACATCACGCTGGCTCCGCGGGCACATCCTCGACAACCTGCGCGACGCGGCGCCGGGAGACTGGGCCGCCATCGAAGCGCCCCTGGGCATTCACGACGCCCGGGCAGTGGAAGCGGCACTGACAGCCCTCGGTGCCGAAGGCCTGGCCGAGCGGCATCCGACCGAGGCACGCCTCGCGCGCCTGCCGCTGACCTGAGTCGGGACGGCCGCGGCCGAACCGACCGCTACCATCGGCTGATGAGCGGCGTGACCCAGGCCCCGATCCCCGTCGCGGCTCCCGGTTCCCCCAGCCAGGCCGCCCTGCCCGCTGACGACCCGGCGATCTTCGAGCTGGACTTGCGCGGCCTGCGCGAGCATTGGGCCGAGGCTGCCGCCAGGCCGCCGATGTCGGGCGAGGCCATGACCGGCGCCGACCTCCGTGCGCGGGCGCTCGGGATGCCGGCGCAGCGCCTGATGGAGCACGCGGGCACCGCGGTGGCCGCGGCCGCGAAAGCCCTCGCGATCGACACGGAGCGCTGGGGCCGCGGCCCGATCCTCATCCTCTGCGGCCCCGGCAACAACGGCGGCGATGGGTTCGTGGCCGCCCGCCGGCTCGCCCTCGCCGGCGCCGAGGTCATCGCGGTCCTGGTTTCCTCGGAGCCGCGGCCGCGCACCTCGGAGGCAGGCAAGAACTGGGACCGCCTCGACCGCGAGCGCCGCGTCACGCGCCTCCATGCCGAGACGCCGCATGACATCGCGATCCTCGGCCAGGGTGTCGAGCGGGCCAGCCTCGTCATCGACGCACTCCTCGGCTCCGGGGTCCACGGCGCGCTCCGTGAACCCATCCGAACCGCTGTCGAGGTCGCCTCGCGCGCGCGGCGCGCAGGTGTGCCGATCCTCGCCGTCGACACGCCGACCGCGGTTGACCTGACCTCCGGCGAGCCGTCGGATCCGGTCGTCCACGCGCACCTCACGGTCACCTTCCACCGGCCGAAGACCGGGCTGCGACGGAAGGTCGGGGCGGCGCTGGCGGGGCGCGTGCTCGTCGCGCCGATCGGGATCTCGCGAGCGGCGGACCCGTGGTGACCGAGTCGCCGGAGGCGCCGCGGGGCGCGGACCCAACGGACGCCCAGCCCGGCTGGCGCGCGTCAGGGCGGGACGTAGCAATCGTTTCGGTCGTCGCGGTCGCCATCGTCCTCGGGGCCGCAGCGGTGACCGGGTTCCTGCCCACCGAGCTGCAGAGGATCGTCTTTCACACGCCATTGACGATCGCCGTCCTCGTCATCGGGACTGGCTGGGTCCTCTACCGGATCGCGCGCCCGGGGCGGTGAGGGCCTTCGTATGCCCGCGCTGGCGCCCCGGGCAGTGCCACCGCGTCGCTATGAATCTCGCTTCATAAGCCCGCCGGAAGAAACATCGCCGGAGTGGCTGCGTCGGTGACTGAGCGCTACGTCCTCGCGCTCGACCAGGGCACGACGTCGAGCCGCGCGATCGCGTTCGACCACACAGGCCGGCCGGTGGCCTCGGCGCAGCGGGAGTTTGAGCAGCGCTTTCCGGCGCCTGGCCACGTCACGCACGACCCCGAGGCGATCTGGTCGAGCCAGCTTGCCGTCGCCCGCGAGGTCGTGGAACGTGTCGGCGGCGCTGAGAACATCGTCGCCATCGGCGTCACGAACCAGCGCGAGACAACGGTCATCTGGGACCGCGCGACGGGCGCGGCCGTCGCGGACGCGATCGTCTGGCAAAGCCGGATCACGGCGCCGTTCTGCGAGGAGCTCCGGGCGCAGGGCCACGAACCCACGTTCCGGGAGCGAACCGGGCTCCCGCTCGACGCCTACTTCTCGGGCCCGAAGGTCCGCCACATCCTCGACGCGCAGCCCGGCCTTCGAAGCCGCGCCGAGCGCGGCGAGCTCGCGTTCGGGACGGTCGACAGCTTCCTCGTCTGGCGCCTCACGGGCGGGCGCGTCCACGTCACGGACGTTTCGAACGCCAGCCGGACGCTGCTGTTCGACATCCATCGGCTCGGCTGGGACGATGAGCTCCTGAAGCTCGTCGAGGTGCCGGCGGCGGTCCTTCCGACCGCCGTCCCGAGCTCGGGCGTCGTCGGTCGGGCCGACCCCGAGTGGCTCGGGCGCCCGATCCCGATCGCAGGGATCGCCGGTGACCAGCAGGCGGCGATGTTCGGCCAGGCGTGCTTCGAGCCAGGACAGGCGAAGAACACCTACGGCACCGGCGCCTTCCTGCTGCGAAACACGGGGCAGACGCCGGTCGGCTCGAGCAGCGGTCTCCTGACGACCGTCGCATGGCAGCTCGGGCGAAACGAACCCGCGATCTACGCCCTCGAGGGATCGGTGTTCATCGCGGGCGCCGCCGTCCAGTGGCTCCGCGACGGCCTGAAGGCGATCGGCAGCGCGCCGGACATCGAGACGCTCGCGGCGCAGGTGCCCGACAGCGACGGCGTCGTCTTCGTGCCCGCGTTCGTCGGCCTCGGCGCACCGCACTGGGATCCGGATGCCCGCGGCCTGCTCATCGGCATCACGCGCGGAACGACGCTCGCGCACCTGGCTCGGGCGACACTGGATTCGATCGCGCTCCAGGTCTGCGACGTCCTCGCCGCGATGGACGCGGACAGCGGCGGCCAACCGCTCACCGTCCTCCGGGTCGACGGGGGAGCGGCGGCCAACGATGGCCTCCTCCAGCTCCAGGCCGATCTCCTCGGCGTGCCGGTGGAGCGGCCCGAGGTCCGCGAGACCACCGCCCTCGGCGCGGCGTA
>Ga0114129_10002602_pt1 | contig 25091 bp, 35 predicted proteins | sample RhiMetdeltSRZDD1_FD_80071 | JGI IMG/M metagenome (GOLD analysis project Ga0114129, IMG submission 80071) | Populus rhizosphere microbial communities from Tennessee, USA - Rhizosphere MetaG P. deltoides SRZDD1 (version 2) (version 2) | ecosystem: Host-associated > Plants > Roots > Rhizosphere >...
CGTAGACCGGCTGCAGGCAGAGCGCGAAGTTGAGCGATCCCGCGCTGACCATCGTAGTCTGGTTGTCGCTCAGGCCAACCGAGAGCTTCAGAAACTTTTGCATGTACGTCGTGTACGAATAGAAAGCTGTCGTGCCCCTGCAGTGAGTCCGATAACGATTCGTTTGCTTGCATCGCGTCGAGTTTTCTGGCACAGTCCGCGGCTTGAAAGGAGGCGACCCAATGTCTCGACTTCACGTGGCGCTGGCGATCGTCCTGGGAATTGGTGCGACTACCGTCGCGACGGCCGAGGATCCCTACAATGGAACCTGGCATCTCAACACGGCCAAATCGAAATACGATCCGGGTCCCGCTCCAGACCAGGCCACCGTCACGATCAAGAGCGATGGCACGACGTGGACGGTGAAGACCACCGCGTCATATGAGGGGAAGCCACTGGAGACGTCCTACACCGCGAAACTCGATGGGACGCCGGCGCCTCTCAAGGGCTCGCCCGTCGCCGACATGGTTTCGGTAAAGAAAGTCGACGATCGGAACGTCGAGCTCAAGACCATGAAAGATGGCAAAACCGTGGGCGAGAGCCGCGCCACTGTCTCGGCTGACGGGAAGACTGCCACCGTCACCGGCACGGGCATGACACCCAAGGGCGAAAAAACCAAGTTCACAGCTGTCTACGAGAAGCATTGATCCCCAAGCTTGAGTGCGTTGCGCGTGAACGGCCCTAACGACCTCCCCATCTTCGGCGTCGTCCCGGAGGCCTTCAGCAAGCGCTCGGGATCCTCGCGGGAGAAGCCGAGCAACAGAAAGAACCCGGCCTTCTCGGTGTTGTCCGGGTGGGCTTCGTTCAGAAGTTAGGTGTCGTTGAATGTGCAGCGGGTGTCACTGAAGAGCGTGGAAACACTGTGAGTACACTCGGCGCGGGACGACGGAGCGCGTGGAAGTGGTTGCGGCGCGCGGTCCTGCTTCCCGTCGTCTTCAGTTTTCTGATCGCCGTGCCGTGGGGCCTGCTCTCGCGCGATCTGCCCCAGCTGCAGCCCTGGCACACCGAAGCTCCGCGCGGCGAGCTGACGGCGGCGGACATCGACGGTGGGCTCACGCTCGCCGATTACCTGAGGCGCGAGGACGAAGTGCTGCGGGACGTGCGCGATCGTATAGAGTCGCGCACGCCTGACGCGCTCAAGACCAGGAACAACCGGTACTTTTCCGGCAGTCCCTCAAACGCCCGCCTTCTGCCAACCGACTGGAATCGCACGTTCGAGTTAGTGCCCGAAACGATCCGCGGCGGGGCGCTGCTCGTGCACGGCATGTCCGATAGCCCCTACAGCATGCGAGCCGTCGCGCGTGTGCTGTGGGACGCGGGGCTCTATGCGCTCGCGCTGCGCATGCCTGGCCACGGCACGGTGCCAGCGGGGCTGGCGCGGGCGGGTTGGCACGATTGGGCGGCCGCTGTCCGGCTGGGCGTGCGGCACGTACGTCAGCGGATCGGCAACGGCCAGCCGCTCGTGATTGTCGGTTATTCGAATGGCGGTGCACTCGCGGTGTTGTATACGCTCGAGACTCTGGAGGACAGGTCGCTGCCCCGGCCCGACGGCCTCGTGCTCCTCTCGCCGATGATCGGTGTGTCGCCGTTCGCGGTGCTCTCGCCGGTCATCAGTCTGTTTGCGGGAGTCCCCTACTTCAATCGCGCGGCGTGGACGAGCGTGCAGCCGGAATACAATCCGTTCAAGTACAACTCTTTTCCGGCAAACGGCGGCTACCAGTCGCATCTGGTCACACGGGAACTGGAGCGCGCCCTGACACGAGAGCGCGCACGGCTGTCGGACTTTCCTCCTGTCCTCACATTCCAGTCCATCGTCGATTCCACCGTCGAGACCGGTGCCGTGGTGGAACGCCTTCACGATCGGCTCCCTGCAAATGGATCCGCGCTTGTGATGTTCGATCTCAATCGGCTGTCCGCCGCGCGTGCGTTCATGGGCGGCGAGGTCGAGGGCTTGTTTGCGCGGCTCTTCGGTGGAACTCCCAGGCGCTATCGTGTGTCGGTTGTGACCAATGCCACGCCTGATCAGGCGGAGGTGATCGAGAAGGACGTCGAGCCAGGCACTACCACGATCCGCGATCGGCCGTTGGAGCTTGCCTGGCCGCGCTACGTCTTCTCGCTGTCGCACGTTGCCGTGCCGTTTTCGTTGGATGATCCGCTCTATGGCTTGACGCCGGATCTGCGTGAGGACTACGGCATCCGTCTGGGCCAGCTCGAGCCGCGCGGCGAGCGCGGCGTGCTGCTCATGTCGATGGACGATGTGATGCGGCTCAAGTGCAATCCTTTTTTTCCGTATCTCGAAGAACGCTTACGTGCGTGGGTAGCGCGGTGACGACATCGGCTGAGTCGCGCCGGTGGGGCGTCGCGTTTCGGGTTGCTGTCTGAACCCACCATTATGTTCGAGGCCACCTGTGGATCGCTGGCATGGTCGGATATGCAGGTCAGCGAGATCCGGGCGCGTGGCGCTTACAGGGGCGCCGAGCTTTCGCTGAATACCATCACTCTCGCATCGCCGGCGGAACAGTCGAGGCTCACGGCGCGATTGTCCTTGACGACGCGCGCCGCACGAGTCGCATCGAGGCGCGGTGGGCGAATATCAACGCACGGCGGATTCCGGCGGTCGCCAGCCTAGAGGGAACGATCTCGAAAAGCGGCACGGCGGTCGTCGAATGGCGCGCTGACGCCACCTCGGCGTCCCCGCGTTTCGATGTCATCGCGACGACTGGCGTTGTTGCGTCCGGAAGGACGACCCCGATCGTCGTGCACGAGTCGCCTGTGAGCGGGACCTCGAAGGTGTGGTCGCGAAGTGGAAACACGGGTCGTACCGCACGGACGGGCACGCCACGAGTTGGCTGAAGATCAAAAACCCCGCGTACTCGCAGATGGACGGACGACAAGAGCTGTTGGCCGCGCGCGAGCGTCGCCACGCGGAGATGGCGGGTTCGTTCCGGCGGGCCTGGCCGCCCTTCGCCACCGGAGACCACCGTCGCAGACGTGGAGAACGTTCCTGGACAATCACCTCACAGCGTTGGTGTCAGCCGACTTCTTCACGGTGCCGACCATCCGTTTCCAAGTCCTCTACGTTTTCCTGATCCTTACTCACGACCGACGTCGTATTCTTCACGTCGGCGTGACTGCTCACCCGACAGCTGAATGGACCGCGCAGCAACTCCGAGAAGCCTTTCCGTGGGAGACGGCACCGCGCTATCTGCTGCGTGACAGAGACGGCATCTTCGGCCACAGTTTCGTGGATCAGGTCACGGCGATGGGTCTTGTCGACGGCTGGGTCGCCTTGGCAGCGCGCCTACATCGAACGCGTGATCGGCACGATCCGCCGTGAATGGCTGGATCATGTGATCGCTCCACTGAACGCAGTCTTCGCCGCCACCCTTCAAGCAAAGGGTAGATGCAGGCCCGCGGACTCACGAATCGTCGGACCACATGGCCATCCTCGAGCGCGCTCCCTTTCTGAGCTCACTCGCTTCGCCGCGGCTTTATGCCGAATCGAATTTTCGAGAACCACAAGAGGCATAAAGCACTGCGTGTGAATGGGATGGAGGTTCACAACAAGCTCTACATTGCCAAAACAGTTGAGCTTGGCGTAAACTGCGCCATCCCCTCATGCGCGCCGAGCAGACGCTCAGACCAACCGAAAATGCGCGCGAGCTGTGCCCGTGTGCGGTGCCGCGAGCGCGACCGGCCTCACTCGAACCGGGGTCTGCGTCTACCGACGTTGCAAGAAGTGTCAGCACGTGTGGAGCGTCCCTGAACGCCGAGACGTGCCTCGCGCGCCGGACGAGAGTCGCGTGTTCTGAACGAGGCAGAACGGCCGCTCTCTGACCATTGAATACCGCTCGGCGGCACAGAGGCGAGGACGTACGGCGTTAGCCTCCACTCTTCGTGGCAGCGGATCACCGCTCGCACAAGGTCCATCGGACGGGGTCTAAAGCCGGCGGTTTTGCGCGGATTACCGCCAGCCCTTCTCGATCATGGCGGCGTGCCATTGCTCGCTCGTGTCGAGCGCGGCATCCCGCGTTCTGCACACTTCTGAGCGCTGCAGATCGCGGTTGATCTCAAGCCGCAGCTCCCAGCCGAGTTGATGCGTCACGAGTTGACAGACCGCCTCGAGCTGTCGGCCGCACCGCTCTCTGTGTACGCGGAATAGATCGCCCTGCGGCACGGGAACACCATTCGAGAATGGGACTGGGAGAACGGGCAAAGTCATGAGCGTCAACTCCTAACGCATGATTCGTTTGTGCCCAGAGACACACAAGAGTCGCGCGGGCAGCAAACTTACACACGCCGCGCAGCGCAGAACATAGTGGGTGCGACGCCATGGATGCAATTCAGCTGCCTACGAACGCGCGCACCCCGCGAGAGTTTCCCAACTGGCGTCACGACGACAGGCGAGCTACTCTTTCGCTTCCCAACCCAGTCATACCGATGCGCCTGCTGCGCGTCTCTGGGCCGTTCGACGACCCCGAGTTCATCTTCGAGCCGAAGATTGACGCATTCCTGGCGCTGACGTACCTGCGCGGCCATCACTGAGAGGTCGTGTCACGCATGGTAATGTGTTCAAGTCGTGGCTGTACTTGTGTCGGGAGAGCGCGCACGCGATTCGGGCGGACAGCGCGGTGCTCGACGGGAATCTGTTGTTTGGAACCGGACGGCCGCAGCCATTTCCGCAAGCTGCTCTTTCGGCGTGAGTGGGAGTATGCATTCGATGTGCTGTCGGTGAACGGCACTGACCTACGAGCGCTCCCGCTCCTCGCGCGCAAGCGGCGGCTGCGGGGGATCATGCCGAAGATCGAGAGTCGGTTACTCTATCTCGATCATCTCCCCGAGCGCGGGCACGATCTCTATCGTGCAGCCTGCGAACGCGATCTCGAGGGCATCGTGGCAAAGTGGGCCCACGGGACGTACCAAACGGACGGGCGCGGAACGAGTTGGCTCAGATCAAGAATTCGAACTATTCTCGCTTCAAGGCTTGCGACGAGTTCGCGGCGCCGTTGATCATCGGTGATCATCCCCAACGCGGTACCCGCCGCATTGGGCGCAAGGAATTGCTGCCAGTGCGCGGGAATCCGACAGGGCGGACTCGAGCGCCTGGCTCTGGCCTAGGGTGCTGCTGCGATCCTCGATGAGTACCAGCACGCTGCGGTTACGTCCACTGTTCGATCGAAGTACCGCTGGAAGAATCGTGTGCTCGACGACGGCTCTGAGCACGAACGCATCATCCACGTTGACCGTTGAAATAGACGGTTCTCGTAACTGAACCGATGTTCTGCGAACGTTCCCCGCAACGGCAACCGTAACGCACGATCGCAACGTGAACGCCAGAAGCGTCGCTGTTGAGATCATCACCACGCCGCATGTGAACGACATCTCGTGCAGCATATCGTGTGCCGCTCAGCTCGCACCAGCCGAAGCGGATTTCAGCGCGGCACGATTTCAAACTGACCACCGACGTTGTTGCCCAGTTGGCAGCCAAACTGACAGCCAAACGGACGAATCCAGGTGGATTCAGCGGCACTCGGCGGACGCCCGAATCGTCAGATTTGCGACGGAGAATGAAAGGGCGGCATCCAGCGGACACCACTCTTGGGATTCGTAATCGGCACGTTGTCGGTTCAAGTCCGAGCGCGGCTCTTAGCCGAAGCGCAGCTGGCAGCAGTCACATGGCGTTTTAATCACCGCTGCGTTGTCGAGGGGCAGGCAGAATAGCGGGTAACAGACCGCTACCGACTCTTTGTTTGTGAGAACTTGCATGTCGACCGCTTCCCAGGCGGAGCAGAGCTCGAGCAGTCATGCTCGCGAGCACGAGTTGCAGTTTATCGAAAACAACTGCGCCTACTGTCGATTGAGGATTCGCCGCAGCGTTTCTGCCAGCTCTGAGAGATCGCACGGTTTCGAGATCAGCTCTGCAAAACCTTTGGCGCGGATGCGCTCAAGATCCGTCACGACGAATTGACCGGTGAACGCGACGATCGGGATGCCGCTCGTAACCGCCTCACGCTTCAGCACGCGTGCAGCCTCGACGCCGTCCATCCCGGGCATTGCGAGATCCATTAAGATGATGTCCGGTTTCAACTCGATCACACGCGCAAGGCCCTCATACCCGTTCCTGGCGGTGGCGGCCCGAAACCCGCTCAACTCGAGGAACTCCGCCAATCCGCTCCTCGTATCTTCGGCATCGTCGATGACCAGCACGAGCGGTGGCGAGGCAGGTTCCGCCATCTTCAGCTCCCTTCACGAGCCCCAAGGTCTTAGCCGATCATCGCACGCCGATCATCGCCTTAAGCAGTGTGTATCCGTACTCCGCCACGCGCCGGGCGACCGAACAACACTCGACGCTTGTCAGCGGTCTCGACGCCCCAGGCTATTCGGCCTTTAGCATTGGTCCAAGCTTCACATCCTCGTTAAAGTACGAGTTGCTGTCGGCCCACGTCAACGACCGAGGGCCGTCATGGAAGCTGCCGTTTACTGTCCTCGCCTGCAGGACGGTGCCTACGACCGTGTTCGAGTGCACGATCGGCGTCTTCTGGTCGCCTCCAAGCACCGGCTCCGTGGTCATCTCAAGGGTCTTGCCGCCGTCCACAGTCAGCTTGTACGTCCCACCTTCGCCCGATAAGTCAATCTGCGCACTCTTCAGTGCTTCAACCTTGCCCAACGCACTGAACGCCGCCTTAGCAAGAGCTGCAGCAGCTTCCTTTTGCTGTTCAGAGGCATCGACATACAGGTAGCTCCAGTTGCCAGCGTGGCCGGCCCAGACCAGTTTGGCCCCAGTCACGTCAACACCGTTGTAAAGGCCCGACTTGACTATGTGTGCAACCGCCCCTTGGCACATGGCGGCGAATTTTCCAGTGAAAGCGCATGGACAAGGTACATTGCAACTGCATCCTTCAACCCAGATAACTTCGGGACCGGCCTCTGGCAGTCCCTCGATACTGCCCAAATGCTTTTCGAAGCGCAGCATAAGCGCCGATCCCAATCCGACGTTTCGGAAGAACTCCCTTCTTTTCATGTTCCACCTCATCGCGGAAAGTCCGAACGACTCCAAATCGAATCTCCAAATTGCCACCCAACATCGGGCAGCATGCTACACACGCGCACGCCGGATGCGGCAAATTTGTGAGTCGTACCGTCGTACGCCATAAAACCCTCAGCCGCTACTTGCTGCCGCGGATTCGACGAGGACGCCCGACTCTCTCGATACTTTCCTAGACAGCCTAGCGGGAGCTCGTCGTTCTCGGCTCGAGAACGATCTCCCGGGCCAGGCGGGTGCCCAACACCTCTCGGATTTCCAGGCGGTCCTTGTATCCTTGCATCTGCTTCTCATCGTCTCCGACGGCCTTTTGGAAAAAGGCGTCACCTTTCTCCTCGTTCGCCTCCATCGTGGCGAGGCCGTCATTTTCTTTGAGGTGCTTGGGAGTAGGAACTCCAGAGCAGACGCAGCAGACCACTGTAATGCGCGGCGGCGAGCCATTCCGTTAGGACACCAATGACAGAAAACGCAAGAAGCGGGCCCTCGCCATTGGGCGATATGCCGACATGACGGATTCGTGCTGACTTCCATTTGCAGTCCGAGGGCATTCGCCCGAGAAGATTCGGATTCCCAGTGGTTTATATCTTCACTCACGGGTTTCAGCGACATGGTCCGGGGTGCGACTGTGCACCATGCGCAGTTTGTGCCATGATTTGCGACGAAGCGACGAGGACGGCAGACCGACGCACGCAGCATGGCGGTCTCCTCGACGGCGAAAGATTCAGTTCCTGTGGGAACTACGTAGGATTGTGACGGTTGAAGCTAATCTACGCCGACGAGCTTGATTGTCAAGGGCTTTCGGGTATTCATTTTCATCCGCGACGTCCGCCGGAGTGAGCTCTCCGGATTTCTGATGACGAAGTATAACGGTGGCAACGACATAGGCAGCATCGGCTGTCCGCGAACCGCCGGTTAATGCGCCTCAGAATCCGTGCGCGGCCGACCGCATGTGTCTGCCGACCAACGAGAGCCAGCGCGTTGGCGGTTCTGCCGACGGTGGCATCGACAGTGTCATCTCGCTCGATCGACTTGGCCTTGAGAAGGTGTATGGACAGGCAAAACGGCTACGGGGACCAGGGATCGGCAAGCTGCGAAGAAGCGCTGACACCGGCGCGCGCGGAGCGCCACTCGCCGCGAGCTATCGTAATCCATTCAGAGGATTCACTCGCCGGTGCGAATGGCGCTACCCTGCCGGCGCGTGAGAGGTCACTCTCACAAGGGCCGTTCCGATCGCGCTGCTGGCAGGCTGCCGACCGGGCGGCCCTCCGCAGTCGCAGCTTCGAGAGCAAGAACGCCATCCAAAAAACCCGCGCGAGTGGCTCCGCCTGATTCCGCCCGAACAGAATCGCAAAACCGATCTGCCTGTCCGAACCTCGTATTATCGCGTCCGACTCTGGTGCATCAAACCAATCTCTATCGCGACGGGAGAAACCGACCTGGTTGACGCATCCGATCTTCGGCCGGATGTCAGAAGCTGAATGGCTTCGATGGGGCTACCTGCACATGGATCATCATCTGCGTCAGTCGATGGGTAACGGTCCGCCGCGGCGGTCACTCTGAGTCGAGTGACCGCCGATTGCCTTGCTATCAGCCGACCGTCGACGGCCAGCATCGACCGATCGAGCACGGACGACTACGCGTCGACCAGGGAGCCTGAAAGCGACACGATCATCTCTGCGCCGCTGGTGTTCCCGCTCCGGCCGAACTGGAAGAACACGAACGTGTTCGGCTCGCTGTAGGCGCGGATTGGGTGCGTGCCCGCGAAGACGCCCCTTCCGTTCAAGTCCAGACCCTGCCTGACGACGAGCATCTCGTGGATGACCACTGCCGCACCACCGCCAGTGCTCGTCGTATTGGTCAGCAGCTCGGACAAATCCGGCTCTTCTCCGGCTGGCAAGGCGGCGCGCGCTGTAATCGTCTCGATGACGAGGCGCCTGCCATTCGGAACCGAAAAGAGAAGCACGCCTGTACCGCTCTGGGTACCAGGCGAAAACGACTTGGTTAGCTGAACTGGCTGCGGGGTGCTGACCGCCTTGCTCACTGTCGAAAAGGAGCTGCTATCAGGCAGATGAGCAACAACGAACCGGTAAGAATTCCTGACTTCCTCGTTTTGAACATGGCCTGCTTTCCTTTCACGTCTTTTCTGAGTTGATGCTTACGCATTCTTCGCGCGAGAGACATCACTGACGAATCCCGCATGGTCGTCACAATCGCCGCTGTCTTGACCTCCTCTCTGCGTCATTGCGCATGACGCTTCTGGTTCGCCGTGAGATGTTGCTTGTCCTGGCAGTGAGTTCTTCGCTGAAGTCGCACGGACCAGCCTGCGTGCCAGTCACGTTGCGGCTGCGAACATGACCTGATGGAACTGACGACGCATTGCCTTGCTGCTTTCTGGTTCACCCGGTGATGTGAAACGTTGCCATCGCTGAACACGCGACGAAGATACGGAGACCGACGCCGAGCGTCACCGCCTACGCAAGTAGGAACACACGCAGATCGCGTGATGCCGCGCGGTGCTCACTCGCAGGGAGCGGCCCTCATCTGAGCGAGGTCGTCAGTGTGGCGAGGTGCTGATCTGCCGGTCGATTGCTGATGGATCGAGAGGGGCTTCTAAAAGCGGGAAATGCCGCAACGAACGTGAGCCGATCTCGAAGCGCGGGGTGGACAACGCGCGAGGAGCGCGGCGTCTAGCCCGGCGACGCCACGCGTCCAATGGCGATGACTTCCACGACGGCTACCCGCGTCCACCAGTAGGCCTCGTCAGGCGGAAAAGCCTCGGCAACCTTTGCATTTCTCAACAGTGTCAGCGGTCTTCTGAAACCGCGTAAATCTGGACCGACGCCGGTCCGGCCTTGATCTTTTCCTGAAAGGACAAGACTTACTTTTCACGACAAAGTAACTTTATTATTGCGCAAGTGAGTCGCATCACCTGGAAGGAGGCGACTGGACGTTCGCGACTATCACGCGCTACGACTCGTGGCAGGACTTCGCCAGCGAACGCGCCGCCGCGCTCGCCACAGCCCCTTCAGCAGGCGGCTGGGCCGACATCCGCGAGCATTCCGCGTTTCATCGCGACACGATTGCCGATCGCATCTATCCGGCGAAGTAGCTAAGTGCTGACTTTCATAAATACGGTGGCATTCGGCCGGCGATGCATCCCCGCTGGCTGCGTTGCTCCTGCCCTCAAATACTGCCCGGTATTCTCGGTCGTCGCGCCTTGCCAGCGGGGCGCCTCGCCGCCCTCGATGCGTCACCGTATTTATGAAAGGCAGCACTAAGTCCCGCGTACGTCGTCGAGATACTACAGGCGGTTTCAAAACTGTGTAGCGCAGGGCTTTCAGCCCTGCCTGCGGCGCCGCAGAAGGGCCGCACTACAGGTTTTGAAAGGAGCTGTAGCGACTCATGAGGAGTGATCGCCGCGGACGCGCGGCTCGCGGGCGGGCCTGATGACGAGTAGGCCCTGTTCCACGAGCGTTGGCGGCTTCCGCAGACGCGTGGCCTGCGCCCACGCGTAGGCGATAGCCAGCAGATCGCCATCCGTCCACGGGCGCGCGGAGAACTCCAGGCCGAACGGCAGACCGCTCGCGTAGAATCCCGCAGGGACGACCACCGCGGGGACACCGATCATGTTGACCCAGCTCGTGGCCGAATGCGGCCCTTCGCTCACGCGACCATCTTGGGGCATGGTCTCGTCGGGCGGCGGCATCTGAATTGCCGGATAGACGTAGCCATCGAGGTGGAGACGATTCAGGGGCTCGAGATACGCGGTCAGCATCGCGCGCCGTGGCGCGTGGTAGGTACGCTCGGCGTCGGGATCGGTGTCGAGTGACCGTTGATCGATTCGGACGCCGCCCAGGTTCCGATAGGTGTTCTCCGCGCCGATTGACGACGGGAAGAGCGGTGCGCCGACGACCTTCAGATAGTCCGCGGCAGAGTGGTACTCGGCCGGGCCGAACGCCGCGAGGAAGCGGTTCGTGCCGTCCTGCACATACGCGTACGTGGCGACACGACTCGCCGCCTTCGCGAAGCTCGCAGGCAGGATCGTGTCGTCAAAGACCACCTCAGCACCCGCGGCCCGAAGCGCCTCGACCGCCTTCATGAACATCTTTCGCGTCTCGGGGTGGAGTGGCACGTTCGCGGCCGCCCGGAGTTTCTCGGCAGCTGCCTCCGGCGCGTCCGCCGGGATGCCATGGAATGGAATGCCGTCGCCCGCGAGGACGAACGCCGGCACGCCGAACCGCTTGCCTTTGAGAGCGTCGACCTTGAGATGCGACTCATAGGGCGGCCGCTGCGCAAAGCCCTCCGAGCCCACCGTGCGCGGGTCGAGTGGATCCTCGCCGGCCAGCACTGCCAGCGCGATCGCGGCGTCCGTTGCCGTGCGCGCGATCGGCCCCGTGTTGTCGAGCAGCCAGTCGAGGGGTGCGATGCCGGCGATGCTGACGAGACCACGCGTCGGGAAGACGCCGACGAGCGCGCTCGTGGCGGCCGGCATGCGAATCGAGTTGCCGGTGTCGGTGCCGTTGCCCAGCACCGCCATGTTCGCGGCCACCGCGGTCACGGTGCCGCCCGACGAGCCGCCCGGCGAGAAGCGGACGTCGTACGCGTTGCCGGTGCGTCCGAACGAGCTGCTTCGGTTCGTGTCGCTATTGGCCAGGTCGGGCATGTTGGCGTGCCCGACGATGATGGCGCCCGCGGTTTTGAACTTCGCGACCACCGTGGCATCTCGCGGCGCGACGAGTTCGTGGCCCCCGCGCGTGAAACCCTCCCAGCCGGCCGTGGTCACGTGGCCTTTGATACTGGTGTTCGCTTTGATGACGATCGGCACCCCCCAGAGCGGACCACGGGCGCCTTCGACCGGCGAGGCCTCGCTGTCCTGTCGCGCGGCCTCGGCGAGCGCCTCGCGGCGGAACATGGTCTCGATCGCGCCGTACACGCCGTTGTAGCGATCGATGCGATCCAGGTGCCACTGCACGACCTGCACGACGGTGTACTTCTTCTCCGCGTACAGGCGATGCAGCTGTGGCACCGTGACGTCCAGCAGGTCGCGGTCGATCGCGGCGCCCGCCGGCGCCTCGGGTGTGGCCCAGCAGGCGATCGCGATGCCGAGGAGAGTCGCGAGTCCGGCGACGACGAACGGACGGCGGTGAGTCATCCGCAGAGCATACCGCCGGGCACGGCCATTCCGCGTCGTCGGCGTAGATCTGCGCGAGCGCCTCGGAGTCGCCACGAGCGAATGCGTCTTCGAACGCTCTGTCTCAGCCGACCTCTTTCAACGCTTCCACCGGCTCGATGCGCAGTGCCCGGCGGGCCGGCACGACGCAGGCCAGCAAACCGATCAGGATCATGGCGATCGAAACCGCGCCAGCATCTGCCGCGAGTTGTCCGCCATCGTGAAGCTGTTCATGACTTTCGGAATGACCATCGCCGCGAGGCCTATCCCGAGCGCGACTGCGATGACGAGCTGCAGCAGCGCGCGGCTCACGACTATGCTCACGACGCAGCGGGCGCGCGCCGAGCGCGGTGCGAACCGCGATTTCCCGCGTTCGCTGGGAGTCGGAGAAAGCCATCAGAGCATAGAGGCCTGCGGCCGAGAGACCGACCGCAATTACGGTAATGAGCGCGAACAGGGCGCCGCTGAACTGCGCCTGCCATAGCATTTCGGAAAAAACGTGGTCGAGCATGGCGCTCAGCTTCCTGGCCCAGATGTCCTTCGCGAAAGGCAACCATGGGCGCGCGCTCGTCCTGTACCGAGAAGCACTCGAGTCGTTCGCCGCGATTGGCGATCAGCCCGGGGCCGCGCGCGTGCACTGCGAGATGGGCTGGACCGCGCTTGCCGCCGGCGATACGTCCGCGGCGCAACGTGCCTTCCGCCTCGGCGTACAAACGAACGAGGAGGTCGGCAGCCCGCGCGGGACCGGCCTCGCGTTGCTGGGACTCGCGGGCCGTCGAGGCCGCCGAAGGCCGATCGGACGCGCCGTCGCGATCGCAGCGGCCGCGCAGGCGTTGAGCGAGCGCGCCGGCATCGTGGTCGCCCACCCGATGGACCCGGAGGTCGCTAGCCGCATCGACGCGCTCAACGTCGATCCCGAAGGGCAGGCTGGAGGGGCTCGTGGCGAACGCGCGTGTGCTGTCGCCGGCGGCAGTACTGGCGATGGTCAGCCAGGCCGTTGGGGCCGAGGCCGGTGCCGGGAGTGAGGGCCGAATGGTCAACGTGAGTGTACATTCATATCCTTGCAAAGAATCGCGGCGGCCGCCATCTCGATGCGCAGCGTCGGACTCTGATTGCCTCCGTCAATCTTCTCCCGCGCGATCCGTTCGGACTCCACCAGGAGCGCCGCCGGCGCATACGAACCGCGACGAGCGGCGGCACTGCTATCATGACGTTTGTCCCGATATCCGGCATTCAATCGTTGCTCATAACAAGGAGTGGGACATGCCCAAGGTCGTTGTCACGGCGCAGGTCGAGGATCCTGTGAAATGGGAGAAGAATTTCCGAACACACGCTGACCTCTTCCGGACGCAAACGGTCACCAAACCCGTCAGTTTCGCAACAATCGACGGCAATCACGTTGCAGTCTGCCTCGAGCCCGATGACTTGGACACTTGTCTGAAGATTCTGGATTCTCCGGCGACGGCGGAGGCCATGAAGTTTGATGGCGTCAAGCGAGAGACGGTGAAGGTGTTCGTCCTGGACAAGGAGCTCAAGGTTTAGGACGGGGGACAATGGCGTCTGGCGGCGCTCTTTTCGTGGATTTCGCGTCGGGCTGCACAACCGATGGCTTATCGCGCCGACAACGTCCCTAGTTTTTCCAGAGACGGCAAGTCGCTCTATTTCAGCTCGAACCGAAGCGGCGTGTTCGAGATCTGGAAGATTCCGATCACCGGTGGAACCGCTGTGCAGATGACGCAGAATGGCGGATTCGTGGCATTCGAGTCGGTCGATGGGCGGACTCTCTATTACACCCAGACCGCCACGGGGTCGAGCAGCCTGTGGCGGATCGCCACAGCCGGTGGCAACCCCGAGAAGTGTTGGACGGCGTGAGCGAGCGCGCGTTCGCGGTACTCGAAAGAGGAATCTACTATGTTGAACGACAGGGGGGAGGCAGGGGTGGACCGGTGACCGTGGGCATCTCAGGTCACCCCGGGACAGATGTCCGCGGTCGGCTCCGGTTCTTCGACTTTGCGCACGCAAAGTCGACGATCGTGGCGGACCTCGGCGATCGGGTGACGCTCGGTATTGGAGTATCCCCTGACGGCCGTACGATTCTCTTCACACGGATGGATAACCCATCCAGCGACCTCATGATGATCGAAAACTTCCGATGAGAGTCTGGCACGACACGCTTACCGCGGAGCGATTCCTGTGGTGCTGTCCATTCCATGACAAGCGCCGGTGAAGTTCGCATTTCGACTTCGTCGCGCAGGACCAGTAGACGGTGAAGAACTTGTGTTGGTAACTCCACCGCTGACAAAGAAACGCTGGTCTTCGCAACCGTAATTGCCCGGCCCGATGATAAAGAGCACCGGTTTGGAGGGATCGAACGACGGCCACGTAATGGCGTCGTCGTCGATCGAAGGCGTGCACCGAGGAGAAGCTTCTGCCTGTTTCAGGAGAGGCGACCCCAAAAACTACCGGAACGCGGAGGCAGGTCAAATTTGATTGTGAAGCAAGCTGGTGGCAAGAAACCCGGCACTGAATCCTCGAATCGTCGCGAGCCGAACCAGAACGGCAAGCCGCTGGATCGTGTTTCCGTTGGCAATTTCTGCTCGGTCGATGACGCGGCGGCAACAGACCTCCGGCCGCGGGCCGGAGGTCGAAGCGATCAACTGAGCAATGTAAGTCGCTGACTTGTGAGAATGTTGGCGGGGTCGACGGGACTCGAACCCGCGGCCCCGGCGTGACAGTCATGAACTCACGCTCCTAAACTAGCGAGGCGGACCCCTCCTGGTCTGAGGCGCAGCCTCGTAGTGTATCGTGCCGCCATCTCTTACAGGAGGATGTTGGCACGATGGCCAAGAAACTTGTACTTGGACTGATGGTACTGAGCTTCACGGGCACGCTGTTGGCGGCTGACGCATTTACCGGGACGTGGAAACTGAACGTCGCAAAATCGAAGTTCGGGGCGGGAATGGGGTGAAGGAACTCACGGCTGTGGTTGCTGAGGAAGGGGCCAACCTGGTGGTTACTGTAAAAGGCACCGCTGGCGATGGCAAACCGATTGCGGTGAAATACACATTTCCAGCTAAAGGCGGGGCAGTGAACTACGCGGAGGATGCCCCAGCTTCGGGCGCCACTGTAACGGCCAAGAGAGTAAATGCCAGCACGATCGACAGCACGAGTTCCTTGAAGGGTAAGGAAGTCGGCAGCACCCACGCAGTCGTCAGCACTGACGGCAAGACGGTGACGCGTGTCGTGAAGGGCGCGGACGCCCAGGGCAAGGCGTTCCAGAACACCGAGGTTTATGAGCGTCAGTGACGCTTCCCGGGGTGTGACGGGTCTACGGGGCCGTAGCCGGAGCAAGTACGAATCAGGGTTGCGGGGCGGAGAAGATGGCCCGCAAAACCTGTTGAACACAAACGGTCTTCGACCCGGACACGCACCTACCCAAGTTCGAGCGGCCGAGATCACAACCTGGCAGCGCCGTGTCCAGCGCCCGTAAATAGCGCACGTTCATGGTCGGTGAGGATTTCAGGCTGAACGAGAGATCGGATTTGGCGCTCGTGGATCCGCACGGGAATGGCGCGCATCGCGGCGTTGCGCACGACGCACGCAAGCGAATGCGCGGATGCACTCGATGAAACACTTTACATGCCTCCTCCTCGTTCCCATCGCGTGCGTTTCCGACGCGTACGCCCAGCGTGTGACACGGGATATCCCGTATGCGACGGCGGACGAACGGCAAGTCCTGGATGTGTATGCACCAGACGGCGCGAAGAATCTGCCCGTGGTTTTCTGGATTCACGGCGGCGGCTGGCAGGCGGGCAACAAGAGCATGCTAGGCGTCAAGCCAAAAGCTTTCATGGAGGCCGGCTTCGTCTTCGTGTCCATCAACTACCGTCTGCTGCCCACCGTCGACATGACCGCCCTGACCAGCGACGTTGCAACCGCGCTCGGCTGGGTACATAAGAACATCGCGACGTACGGTGGCGATCCGACCAGACTACTGGTCATGGGCCACTCGGCGGGCGGTCAGCTCGCCGCGCTGATGTGCACGGACGAGAAGTATGTGAAAGCGGAAGGCTTCTCATTGACGACGATCAAGGGGTGCATGCCCGTGGATGCCGACACCTTCGACATCCCCGCAATCATCGAGGTGGCCGAAACGCGCGCTCGCGTGCGCCGCTTGCCATTGCCAACCAACGGTCATCGACAAAAGTTCGGCAATGACCCGGCGAAGCATCTCGACTTCTCCGCCGTGACCCACGTCGCGGCGAACAAGGGCATTCCGCCGTTCCTTATCCTCCACATCGCGGGCAACCCCGACACCAGCGCGCAGGCTCGACGCTTGGCCGCCGCTCTCCAGGCAGCGGGAATTTCTGCAAAGGTCGTCGGCCGCGACACCACGCACGAGGGTCTTAACGACGAGATCGGCGCGCCAGACGATCTCGTGACTAAGGAGGTGTTCGCGTTTGTCGCAGAGGCGCTCAACCGCTCGGCCGAGCGATGACGTGCGCATCGCCTACGTCACCGTCGGCGACGGGCCCTACCCTTCGCGCAGCACCGCCACCGGATCGAGCCGGACGGCACGATAGGCTGGAAGCCACGCGGCCAGTACGGCCACCGCGACGAGCACGGCAGCCGCGCCGCCGAACGTCACCGGATCGCACGGTTCCAAGCGAAACAGCAGCGCCTCCACGAGACGCGCCGCCCACAAACTTCCGGCCACGCCTAAGGCGAGGCCGGCCGCGATCAACAAACCGACGCGCTCGAACACGAGACGCAAGATAGAGGAAGGAGCCGCGCCCACCGCGATGCGCAGACCAATCTCCCTTTGCCGCGCGCGCGCGGCGTGCGAGACGACGCCGTAAAGGCCGACGGCCGCCAATAACAGCGCGAGCCCGCTGAAGAATGCGGAGACGAGCGCGATGAGCCGCTCCTGCGTGACATTCGCCTCGACCAACTGATCGAACGTTCCGAACGTGAACGCGATCGTCGGGTCGGCCCTCCTCAACGCCTCGGCGACGTCGCGCTCACCGTCATGCGCGTGCCGGGCGCCGTGTTGACGGTCAGCAGGACAGTCGGCCAGAACTCAGATGGCTTGCGCTGTGCAATGGCCACATACATCGTCGCCAGCATGCTTTCGCGCGGCGTCGTGTAGACGTTATCGCCGACCACGCCCACGATCTCATAGCGTGTGTCGCTCGAATCCAGGCGCACGCTCTGCCCGATCGGCTGTTCGCCCGGCAGAAATCAGCGCACGAACGTTTCGTTCACGATTGCAACCGGACGGCTGCCCACGCGGTCGCCGGACTCGAAGTCCCGGCCGCTCTGCAGCGGGATGCCCATCGTCTTGAACCAGCCTGGTGTCGTGGCGTTCACCCAGAGCGTGGGCCGGATGCGGGACATTGGTCCATCGCGGATGGCGACGATGCCGGTGCTCGTACCGCCCCCGGTGAGCAGCCGTACGGAAGAGACAGCAGCCGAGCGTATCCCTGGTACGGCCGCCGTTGCATCGCGCAGACGCTCGACGCGCGCACCGCGCTCCCCGGGCGGCGGGCACGCTGCTGCGGCAGCTCCTCTACCGCAGGTAGCGCCTGAACCACGCGACAATCCGCGCATCCCGATCGCGGCGATTGTTGAGCGCCTCGTGGATCTCCTTGGCGTACACGATCAACTCGTACTCCTTCCGCAAGCCGCTCAACTTCGCCGCAAACGCCAGAGCCTGCGACACCGGCACCTCTTCGTCGTCGGCACCATGAATCATCAGCAGCGGAACGGTGATCTTCTCCGGCCACTGCATGACGGATCGTTCGGCGAGCGCGGCGGCGCCTCGACTCGAATAATCGGGAATCCGTGATCATTTCGTACAGCATGACGCCGAGCGACCAGATATCGGTGCGCGCATCGACTTCCTGCCCACGCGCCTGCTCAGCGACATGTAGGTGACTGTCCCGAGGAGGGTACCGGCGTCGGTGTTCAGGACGGTCAGCGTTGCGTCCGCCGCCGCGACGCGCGCGGGCGCCAGCTTTGCCAGGCCGAAGTCCACACCTTGACGAGTCCGTCCTGGCGCAGCATGACGTTCTCGGGTTTGAGATCGCGGTGGACGACGCCAGCGGCGTGTGCGAGGTCAGGGCGGACGTGACCTGCACGGCGATGTCGAGCGCGTCGCGAAGCGGGATGTGCGAGCCGGCCATCCGCTGCCGCAGCCTCTCGCCGTCTATGCGCTCCATGGCGATGAACTGCCGGCCATCACCGGTCTCGCCGAGGGCGTGGATGGTGCAAACGTTCGGGTGATTGAGCGCCGACGCGGCGCGGGCCTTCTGCCGGAACCGCATCACTCGCGTCGCGTCCTACGTGAGGTCCTCTCGCAGTACCTTGAGCGCGACGGTTCGCTCGAGTGCGACGTCTCGCGCGAGCCAGATCTCGCCCATTCCGCCGCTCCCAAGCGGAGTCACGATTTCATAACCCTCAAGGCGGGACCCAGGACCGATTAGCACGAGGGTCCCGGATTATACCCGGCGGCGAAACATCAGTGAGTGTCCAGTCGCGACGCGCGCAAGTTCGCGGACCTGATCTGCCCGCCGGAACCGATCTCATCAATTAGCCGTCGGAATAGCCCAATTCTGTTGCGATCTCCGGACTTGCGCGCCCGTGGAGATCTACAACGGCGAATGGCGCACTCACCTCTCGCTAGACCAAGGATGCTCCCGTCCCGCGGTCCCAGCCGGCAGTCTGTGGCACGATCGTCGCAGCCTCACACGTCGGCGGGTTGCATCACCACTACGAACGTCGCGCCGCTTGATTGTCGCGCGATCGGCGCCGCCGGACCTGACCGCTCGCCCGTACTCCGGCGATTGTGTACCCACACATCGACACGGTCGTGCGCATGGCGGCCTCACGTTCGGGTTCTCAAGTCAGTATGTCGACGACCTGATGAGACACCATCACAGGTCCTCTCGGAGCGGACGGAGTTTCTGGTAGGGACCCGGTATCTCTACAGATCGCTGGTTCCGTTCCTCCTCCAGACCGCACCGGCACGAACCGCCTGGTTCCCCCTCAACTGAACCGACCTCCGCTTCCGGAAGGTCGACGACCCAGAACGTTCCAAATCGAGTTTTTGGAAGGTGCAACTCATCTGGTGCCCATCGGCGAGCTCAGCTGAGCGACGACGTCTGCGGTCGCATACCCAGCGTCGGTCTATCTGCTTGGCGCGGAGCCGCGCCCTAGCGTAGGCGCTCGTTGACGCCCGCCATCCCAAGTCGTATCTTGTCCGTCTTCGGGGCATGCCTCCCCTTTCACCATTGCGCCGACCGACGTGCCAGAAGCTGTCGGCACGTGGGCGGAAGGAATTAATAACGCGGCTCAGGTTATCGGGTATTTCTTTGATAACACAGTAGACGCATCGGGCGTGAATGGCAGCCATGGGTTTCTCTTAACAGCAGAGCGCGTCGAATCGTCGACGTCGCTGAACCCAGAAACTTGGTGACGCGTCGACCATGATGGCATGCTCGCCCGGACCTCGGGCGACAGTTACGGCCGACTCTGGCGACTGGCGCGTTCCTGCCCGTTTAACAGCATGGCTCCGGTCCTGGCGATCGCTGATCTGGTGGCCGATCAGTTGTCGTTGATGCCGATTGTGACCCCGTTGGAGAGACTTCGACACCCATCGCAACCGGGCCGCCTGTGGTCTCACTTGGAGGAGCACCAGGATGGCCATTCCCCACTCGTCACGGTTGAATCGCAAACAGCGCAAAGAGCTTGCGCGGCGTCTGCAGTCGGTCGATCCCGGACTCGACATCGTCCATCCGAACGCCGCGGGCATTGACGTCGGCAACAGCGTCCATTACGTCGCCGTCCGACCCGATCGCGATCCGGATCCCGTACGCCGGTTTGAGTGCTTTACGGCCGATTTGCATCGGCTCGCCGATTGGCTGGAGCACTGTGGCGTGACGACCGTCGCGCTGCAGTCGACCGGTGTGTATTGGCTGCCGCTCTACGACATCCTGGACGCCCGCGGGCTCGAGGTCTATCTGGTCAACGCTCGCCACACGAAGAACTTGCCCGGACGCAAAAGCGATGTGCAGGAGAGCCAATGGCTGCTGAAGCTGCACACGTACGGGCTCCTGCGCAATTCGTTCTATCCCTCGGCCGACATTCGGGTCGTCCGGACCTATTGGCGGCAACGCGCCGATCACGTGTGCGCCGTCAGCACCTGCATTCAGCGGATGCAGAAGGCGTTGACGCAGATGAACATTCAACTGGCGAATGTCATTAGCGACCTGAGCGGCTGGACCGGGATGCGGATCGTGCGTGCGATCCTCGCCGGCGAACGCGATCCACAGGCGCTCGCCGCCTTGAGCCACCCGGGGATTCACGCCAGTCGAGCCACCATTGCCAAAAGTCTCGAAGGAACGTGGCGGGTCGACTTGTTATTCGTCCTCCAGCAGGAAGTGACGACGTACGACGCCTATTTGCAACGGATCGCCGAATGCGACCACGCCTTGGAACAACATCTCCGCAACCTGGCCGACAAGGTTGGTGACCACGGCGACGCGCCCCTCGCCTCACCCGCTGCCCACCGGCAGGCGCACTCCAAACGCCGCCGGAAGGCCGACAGTCACACGCCGCAGTTCGATTTGGGACGCGAGCTGCAGCGCATCAGCGGCGTCGATCTGACGCGGATCGACGGCATCGATGTCAGCGTCGCCCAGACCGTCATTAGCGAAGTCGGGCTCGACATGTCCCGCTGGCCGGACGCGCATCACTTCGCCTCGTGGCTCGGACTGTGTCCCGACAATCGGATCACCGGCGGGAAAGTGATCCGTCGAGGCACCCGGCGCGTCGTGAATCGCGCGGCGACCGCCCTCCGCATCGCCGCCACGACCCTGCTTCGCAGCCAGAGTTATCTCGGCGCCCAGTATCGCCGCTTCCGGAGCAAACTGGGCGCGCCGAAAGCGATCACGGCGATGGCCCATAAGCTCGCCGTCTTGGTCTATCGCATGCTCCGGTGGGGCCACGAGTACGTCGACAAGGGCATGCAGTACTACGAGGATCGGCACCGCGAGCAACAGGTACAGCTGCTCAAAAAGAGGGCTGCCAAACTTGGCCTCCAAGTAGTCGCTGCCTGAACTCATTCGCGGCAGGGTTTCTGGAGAGGCGGCAGCTTTAGTATCGTCGATGTGCCTGGGGCGCGCGCTACGGAAGCCAACGACATCAATGATAGGGGAATTATTGTTGGAGACTTTGATGACGCCACTGGTAGACACGGCTTTGTCTACGCTAGCGGCGGTTTCACCACGCTCGATGTGCCTGGCGCAATGAGCACGACGCCCTATGGTATCAACAACGCTGGACAGATCGTTGGATACGCTAGGTTCGTATTGCCTGATAACCCTCGCATACGCGATCGCGGCTTCCTGTATGCGGACGGCGAGTTTACCCTTCTCGACGTCCCTGACGCGTTTTCGACAGTGGCCTTTGGCATCAATGACAGCGGGGAAATCGTTGGGGTCTTCCATACCAACATTGGCGGCGACACTGGCTTTCTCAACAGCGGCCCGAACTTCGCGAGCCTCCAGGTGCCGGGCGCGGCAGCCACAGCTGCCGCCGGCCTCGACGATTCGGGTCAAATTGTAGGGTTTTTTGACAACGTCGGACCCGAACACGGCTTTCTCTACTCCGGTGGCGGGTTCATCCCCCTCGACGCGCCTGGCGCACGCGAGACAGTCGCGAGGCACATCAACGACACAGGATTGATTGTTGGACACTTTGCTGATGAGATGAATGTTTCGCACGGCTTTCTGGCGACATCGACTACGACAGTACCGGAACCAACTACGCTCGCTCTATTTGGCGTGGGCGTCGCCAGCGTCGTGTTGATCGTCACTTTGCGTCAGACTTGGTGATTTGGCTCAATGCCGCGCGGCAGCAGTGGAATGAAAACTTCGCAAAGGACAGCCTGCACTGACGTGACCAAGGCTTGCCTCATCGATAGCTGAGCCTTGTTCCTGTTTAGATCAGGGGCAGAACAGGTGGCCCGTTTCCAATCCGGACGGAGCGGCAATCCGAGGGGACGCCCCAAGGGCATCCACGAAACCATCGCGCGCAATCTCAAGCATTCCGTGCGGCAGCTGTTGGCGGAGATCCGCGCTCCTCTTTTGCCCCTATGCTGCTAGCTAACCCCCGAACGCTCTCGCTATGGCCTCATCGGAGGCTCCTCGAGGCTTTTTCGGCTAAAGGAAGCATCAAGCTCCGCCCAACCAGGAACGAATCCAGAGACCGACGACTACCACCGCCGCAAACCACAGCAGCACGATGAGCACCGCGCCGCGTTTGCCGAGCGCGCGTTCGCCCTCACCGCTGACGGCTGCGGCTCGAAACTCTCTCATCAGTTCTGCGGGAACCAGCTTCACCGCCAGGAAGATGCCGGCAGGAACGATGAGCACATCGTCAAGGTAGCCGATGATCGGGATGAAATCCGGAATGAGATCGATCGGACTCAAGGCGTAGGCCGCCACTGCGACGGCGGCGACCTTCGCGTACCAGGGCACGCGAGGATCACGAGCAGCCAGGTACAGCGCATGAACGTCGCGCCTCACGGCACGCGCCCACTGTCGGAGTTGGTCTCTCACGACGTCGTTGGCTCCTCCAGCACCACACTACCTGTGCTCCGCAAATAATCGCGACGAACTCGATCTACCTCACGCCGCGACTCGCTCGAGGCGGTACTCGTGATGGAGGCCGCCGAGAACCGGCGTCGCGACCACGCAATAACCGTCAGGAAGCCGATGTCCCGGAAAGACCGGTGCCACCGCAGCGCCCTCGGGGATGCCCGGCCCGAGGCTCGCGTGCGGGCGCCCGTGATTGTACAACCCGACAACGCAACACTCATAGTACCGAGTCTCGAGAAGTTCGTTATCGGTGGCATCCATGGTTCGGTCGGTCTGTCACCGTGTACGAGGCACTGACGAAAGGCGGCCATGCCATCTGTCGATGCGGCTTCGATGAGCAGCGGAATGATCGGTCCCTGGAAGTGCCGGCCTGGATGTTCGAACCGGCCGCGTGTGATCAGCTGCGTCTGGGGGACACGCCCTTCGTCGACTGCCAAGCGTTGATCGAATTGAAGACGGCGTTGCAGACGGCGCTGCGTGCCGACGTGCTAGAAGCACAGCATCATTGCTTGACCACGTCAGGAGGTGCTGATGCGACGCGCCAGACGCCGTTTCCGAGTCTCGCAGCCGACCCTGTTTCATCCGCCGCCGCTCCGCCCGCAATTTCAAACGCTACCCCAGGACATTCAGGAACGGACGATTCGTCTGCTCGCCCGACTGCTGCGCCTACACGCCGATCAGGCGCCTGTTACCGGTGAGGCGCGGGAGGCGCGTGATGAGTGACAAGATCCGACCGCAGCACATCGCACGCAAAGCCATTCTGTATGTGCGCCAGTCGTCCGCCTACCAGGTGAATCACAACCTCGAAAGCCAGCGGTTGCAGTACGCGATGCAAGACCGATTGCACCAATTAGGCTGGCGCCAGATCGACGTGGTGGATGACGACTTGGGTCGCTCTGCTGCCGGCACGGTCGCGCGTGTGGGCTTTGAACGCATGGTGGCCGAGGTCTGTCTCGGAAACGTCGGCGGGGTGGCCGCCCGTGAAGTATCGCGATTTGCACGGAACAGCCGTGAGTGGCCACACCTGGTCGAAGTCTGTCGCGTGGTCGATACCGTACTGATCGATTTGGAAGCGGTGTATAGCCCACGCTTGAGTAACGATCGCCTGCTGCTCGGGCTGAAAGGCAGTTTGAACGAATACGAGCTCGACCTGTTGCGACAGCGATCCGTGGAAGCGCGACGCGCGAAAGCGCAGCGGGGCGAGCTCCTCGTGGCGGCGCCCGTGGGGTTTCTCAAAACCGATGCGCCGCATTTTGAAAGAGATCCGGATCGCCGCATTCAAGAGGCGGTCGCTCTGGTGTTCCAGAAGTTTGGCGAACTCGGCACCGTGCGACAGACGTTATCGTGGTTTCTGGACCACGACCTGCAGCTCCCCGCGCGATCCGTCTCTGGTGAGATTACGTGGCGACGTCCGTCCTTCGGGGTGCTCTACCGCATGCTGAGTAATCCGATCTACGGCGGCGCATACACGTACGGGAAGACCGAGAGCACGATTCGCTATGAGCATGGGGAGCCGCGCGCGTCATCTCGCCGGCGCCCGCGCGAGGAGTGGCTTGCCTTAATTCCGAAGGCGCACGAAGGCTATGTGAGCTGGGACGAATTCGAGCGGATCCAGCACACGATGGCCGCCAATACGCGCGCGTGGCAACACACCGGGGCGGCGACGAACGGACCGGCCCTCTGACCTGGTCTGCTGCGCTGTCGACGCTGTGGTCGGAAATTGGTCGTCTGCTACACTGGCAACGCGCACAATGTCCTGCGCTACGTCTGCGTCCGAGGCGCGCGCGACAACGGTGAACCGCGCTGCATTTCGTTTGGAGGACTCCTGGTAGACGACGCCATGGCCAAGGAAATCCTCCGTGTCGTGCAGCCCGCCGCCGTCGATGCCGCTGTCGTCGCGAGTGAGGCGGCGGTCCATCAGCAGGATGAGGTCCTGAACGCGTGGACGCGCGAGTTGGAAGCGGCACGCTACGCGGCTCGCCGAGCGCAGAAACAATACGATGCGACCGATCCCGAAAACCGCTTAGTGGCGGACGAGTTAGAGCGACGCTGGAATACCGCGTTGCAGCGTGTCCGCGAGATCGAGGAGCGCATCGATCAACACGTGCACCGTCGCAGCCAGGTGGCGGTTCCGAGCCGAGAAGCGTTTGAGAATCTAGCTGCGGACCTCGAGGCCGTC
>Ga0114129_10002603_pt1 | contig 25087 bp, 20 predicted proteins | sample RhiMetdeltSRZDD1_FD_80071 | JGI IMG/M metagenome (GOLD analysis project Ga0114129, IMG submission 80071) | Populus rhizosphere microbial communities from Tennessee, USA - Rhizosphere MetaG P. deltoides SRZDD1 (version 2) (version 2) | ecosystem: Host-associated > Plants > Roots > Rhizosphere >...
CGCCGGAGCTCCTGCCGGCGCTCCTCGCGGCGGGGGCCATCGCGGCCGCGGCCGCGACGGCCTGGCGCGCGGGTGCGTGGCTGGGACGGGGTCGCGGATGAGCCGGGCCCTCCGGGTCCTGGCCCCGTTCGTTGCCGCGTTCGCGACGGTCCTCCTGGTCTCCCTCGCGGCCGGCGCCCACGACACCGACCTCACCGACCCGGACGACGCGCGTGGACTCCTCGACATCAGCCAGGTCCGCCTGGCGCACGAAGGCGTGCCGCCGGCGTGGACGATCGTCACCTTCGCCAGGTGGGGCGTGCTCCGGATGTGGGACGAGGGCTACCTGATCGTCTGGCTCGACACGCAGGAGGGACCCGATCCCGAGTACTACGCGCTGATCCGTTCGAACCGCTACCGGCTGGAGGGCACCCTCTGGCGGGCGCGGATCTACGGCCCAGATTCGTTCATGAAGCGACTCGAAGTCTGGCGCCAGTCCGGTCGGAGCGCCAGCGTGCGGGTCCGGCTCGTCAACCTGGCCTTCGGACCCAAGCGCACCTTCTACGGGTGGTGGGTGTCAACGGTCTACACCAGCGACAGCTGTCGGCGCTCGTGCCACGACCGCGCTCCGAACGGCACCGAGACGGTGCTCCAGTGGCGACCGGGGATGTCGCCCACGCCCTCGGCGTCGGAGAGCACTTCGCCGACGCCGTAGGGCGCCGGTCGCTTGACTTCGGAGGCAACAGGAGGAACCTTCACGACGGCGCAGCCGTCCGAACCGGCAGGGAACGGGCCGTCACGCCGGCGTGCGGCTGATGCATGAACCGGCGGGACCGCAGGGGGTGGTCATGGGAAGCCGTCGTGTCGCTGTCTGGGTCGTCTGTTCGCTGCTCGTCGGGTTGGTCGGTCCGGTCGCCGCCCCGGCGGCGGCCGCCCCACGCGCCCGGGTCCAGCGGCACCTCCTCGACCGGTTGGAGGCGGGCACGCTCGACCGGTTCGTGGTCGAGTTCGGCGCCCGCGCCGATCTGCGGTCCGCCGGCGCGACGAGGGGCTGGACGGCTCGAGGCCGAGCGGTCTATCGCTCGCTCACCTGGACGGCGACGCGCTCCCAGTCGGCCGCTCGATCGCTCGTCCGCTCCACCCCCGGCGCCTCGGCGACCAGCTTCTGGCTGACCAACGTCCTGATCGTGCGGGGAGGCGCCTCACTGGCGAGGCGGCTGGCCGACCTTCCCGGCGTCACGCGCGTCCGGGCGGAGCGCCGGTTCCCCGTCGTGGAGCCGGTGGAGCGAAGGATGGCGACGATCGCGGCGGACGAGCCGCCCCCATGGGGCATCACGAAGATCGGGGCGGATCAGGTGTGGGCCGACGGGATCCTCGGCGGCGGGGTCGTCGTGGCGAACATCGACACCGGCGTGGACTACACCCACGAGGCGCTGGTGAACCAGTACCGGGGCAACCTGGGCGGCGGGACCTTCGACCACAACTACTCGTGGTGGGATCCCACCGGGATCTGCGGCGACGTGCCGTGCGACAACGCCGAGCACGGCACCCACACGATGGGAACGATGGTCGGCGGCGACGGGCCCGGTCCGTTCACGCCCGACATCGGCGTGGCTCCCGGGGCGAAGTGGATCGCCGCGAAGGGCTGCGAGGACTTCTTCTGCACCGAGGAGTCGCTGCTCTCGTCCGGTGAGTTCGTCGTGGCGCCGACAGACCTGGACGGCAACAACCCCGACCCGTCGAAGCGCCCCGACATCGTGAACAACTCGTGGGGAGGAACCCCGGGCGACGAGTTCTACCTCGAGCTGGTCCAGGCCTGGCGTGCCGCCGGGATCATCCCGGTGTTCGCCGCCGGCAACGCGGGTCCGGATTGTGAGACCGGCGGGTCACCCGGCGACTACCTCGAATCGTTCAGCGTCGGGGCCACGAACAAGAACGATCAGATCGCGGAGTTCTCGAGCCGCGGTCCCTCGACGTTCGGGAAGGTGATGCCGGACGTCTCGGCGCCGGGCGTCGACGTCGTCTCCAGCGTTCCGGGTGACGCGTACGCGGCGTTCAGCGGGACCTCCATGGCCACCCCCCATACGGCCGGCACGCTCGCCCTGGTGCTCTCCGCGGAGGTGGGATTGCACGGGAACGTGGCCGGCACAACGGACGCGGTGCGGGCCACCGCCCACGACCTCCTCGACGACAGCTGTGGCGGGGACGACGACGGCGATCCGAACAACGTCTTCGGGGACGGCCGGATCGACGCGCAGGCGGCGGTGGCGCTCGTGGCGACCGGCGGGACGCTGGCCGGCGACGTCACCGACGCGTCCACCACCGACCCGATCGCCGGCGCGCGGATCGAGGCGGAGTCCGGCGGCCGGACCTCGACGGCGATCACCGACGACGCCGGGCACTTCGAGCTGTTCCTCGGCGCCGGCACCTACCGGGTCACGGCTTCGGCGTTCGGGTACCAGTCGGGCCTGGCGACCGGCGTCGAGATCCGGACGGACCAGACGACCACCCAGGACTTCTTCCTCGTGGCGCTCCCGCGTCGCGACGTCACCGGAACGGTGACGGCGGCGGAGGACGGCTCGCCCCTGGAGGGCGCCGAGGTGGTCGCGCTCGGCACGCCGGTCGATCCGGCCACCACGGACGCGAGCGGCGACTACTCGCTCACGCTCCCGATCGGGACGTACACGATCCGCGTCTCGGCCGGCGGGTGCACGGACACCGAGGAGACCGAGGTCACGCTGACGCTCGCCGGGCTGACCCACGACGCGGCCCTGTCGCGGAAGCTGGACGCGTTCTCGCACGGGTGCCACCGCACCGCGTTCGACTGGGTCGATGCCGCCAACGAGACCGCGATGTTCGGCGATCAGACGGTCGGAAGGCTGGCCCTGCCCTTCTCGTTCCCCTTCTACGGCGACACCTTCGACTCCGTCTACCTCACCGACAACGGGTACCTGACGTTCGAGGCGCCGGAGTTCGGGTTCCCGGACCCGTTCCCGGCGTCGATCCCCTCCGAGCTGACGCCGAACGCGGCGGTCTACGCGCTGTGGCAGAACCTCGTGATCGACGCCGCCAGCGCCGTCCGATACGAGACCGTGGGGAGCTCGCCCGACCGGGCCTTCGTCGTGGAGTTCCATCAGCTGAAGGTCGGTCCGCGGTTCGGTGACTCGGCCGCGACCGTTCCCGCCGCGACGAGCGGCAGGGTCGACCTCGAGGTGAAGTTGTGGGAGGGCGGCGCGATCGACGTCCTCTACGGAGACAACCCGGCGAACCCCGGCGACGGGCGGAGCGCCGGCATCGGGATCGAGAACGCCGACGGGACCGACGCGCTGCAGTTCTCGCTGTTCGACGATCTGGTCAGTCGGAACGTCGCGTATCGCTACGAGGTGGTCCCGAGCGGTGTGGTCTCGGGGACGGTCACCGATGCCAACGACGACCTCCCGATCGCCGGCGCGGTCGTGACGGCGACCCCGGGTGGGCGGAGCACGACGACCGACGCGGACGGCGACTACTCGCTCCGCCTGCGGCCCGGCACGTACGCCCTGGCGATCACCGCCAAGAACTACGTCACGCACGAGGAGGCCGGCGTCGCGGTGACCGACGGCGGCTCGACGACGGTCGACGCGGCGCTCGCGGCGCCGGTCGCCGGTCTCGAGCCGACGGAGCTCTCCGCCTCGGTCGACTACGGCGAGATCGCGACGTCGACCCTCACGATCTCGAACACGGGCTCCTCGGACCTGCACTGGGAGCTGTTCGAGCGGGAGGGGAGCCGCACGCCGCCCGACCTCCCCGCGGTGCCGCTCGTGGTGCGCCGGCCGACGTGGGCCCCGGCCCACGTCCCCGCGCGGGTCAAGACAGTGCGTCCGGCGGCCCTGCCGCCGGGCGCGCTCGAGACCGTGATCGACGACCCCGACGACGACTCGGAGGGGTCGGTCGAGATCACGGCCGTCCGCGGCGGATCGGACAACGTCGAGATGTCGGTGGCGTTCGACTTCAGCGCCGACACGCCGATGGATCAACCCGTCGGGTTCGTGTTCTTCGACACCGACCAGGATCCGGAGACCGGGTTCCCGCCCGAGGAGTTCTTCGGGCTGCCCGGGCAGGACATCGGGCTCGACTACTTCGCCGATCTCTTCTCGATCCACGAGCCCGACCCGGTCGTGTCGATCTGGGACACGGACTTCGAGCTGGTGGCGGAGGTGCCGGCGACGATCGAGGGCCAGACCGTCTCGTTCACGGTGCCGCTCGAAGCGCTCGGCGGCGACGACGGCAACGTCGACGTGGCATCGGCCATCGGGGACTTCAACGCGCCGCTGGACTGGGCACCCGACGAGGGGCACGGGACGATCCGCACGTTCACCGACGCGCCGTGGATCGCGAGCGCGCCCTCCTCCGGGGTCCTCCCGGCCGGGGAGACGACCGACGTCGACGTGACGCTGGGGACCGCCGATCTTCCTCCCGGTGACTACACGGGGTTCCTCTTCCTGATCTCGGACGCGCCGAAGCAGGCCGGGATCCCGGTGGAGGTCTCGTTGTCGGTGGCCCGGCCCACTACGTGGGGCGCGGCAAGCGGGACCGCGTTCGACGAGCGGACGTTCGAGCCGTTGGCCGGCGCCCTCGTGTCGGTGCATGCGCGGTGGAACGGCGGCCCGCTCGACCTCACCGACGTGACCGACGGCGAGGGGGCGTGGTCCGTGATCGGCCCCAAGGGGTCGTGGGACGCCGACGTCACGCTCGACGGCTACGTGTCCGCGTCGGGCACGATCGAGATCGTGGCGGGCCGGACCGTCGAGGGGCAGGACCTGTTCCTCGACCCCGACACGGCCCACGGATCGGTTCGCCCTCACCGCGTGAGCTTCACCCTCCGCCGCGGACAGCAGGGCGAGGAGGTGATCCGGCTCGGCAACGTGGGCGGCCATCACCGGCTGACGTTCTCGATCGGCGAGGTCGCGATCTCCAAGCGGAAGGGTGGCGGCGGAGGAGGGCCGGTGGACGCCCTGCCGCTGCCGGCCGGGGTGAAGCTCGACGCCCGCGACTCGAGGAGCGCGGGGCACGCGTCGCCCGGTAGCGCCGGTCAGCCGACCTTCGAGGGCGACGTGCTCACGCAGTGGGAGACCGGGATGAGCCTCCCCTGGGGCGTGGGGTTCCGGACCGGTCCGGAGACCGTCACGCTCAGCGACCCCATCGACCTGATCGACGTGGAGTTCACACCGGAGGGCGACCGCATCACGCAGTTCGACACGCCCTGGGTCGGTGAATGGGCGGCGGACCTCGCCTGGGATGGAGGACGCGGGCTGCTCTGGCACGTCAACGTGGGCGGCGACAACGGGATCTACGGGATCGACCCGACCGATGGATCCGTCGTCGAGACCGTGACCGGCCCGGGATGGACCGACGTCAGCCAGCGAGGCCTGGCGTACGACGGGGCCACCGACACGTTCTACATCGGCGGATGGAACGAGGGGATCGTGTACCACGTCGCCGGCCCGTCATGGCCGGAGCCCGGGGCCACGCTGGGCAGCTGCATGCCCGACGATCCGAACATCTCGGGGCTGGCGTGGAACCCGGCGTTCCACGTCCTCTGGGAGGCCACGAACTCAGAGTTCGACGACATCTGGCTGATCGACCCCGACACCTGCGAGATCCAGGGAGGCCTGCCACACCCCGACCCCGGGTTCAACGGCGCCGGGATCGAGCTGGACGCGGTGGGCAACCTCTGGACGGTCTCGCAGGGATCGGCGACCGCGTACCTGATCGAATCCGGCCTGCCGACGTTCTCGGACGTGCCGTGGCTCTCCGTCTCGCCGGAGGAGGGTGTGGTCCGACCGGGTCGAACCCGCCCGATCACGATCTCCGTCGACGCGAGCGGACTGGCGGCCGGGACGCACGAGGCGATGGTCGGGATCGTCACGGACGATCCGAACTTGGGCGTGGCGATCGTCCGGGTCCAGCTGCTGGTCACGAAGTACCAGCGGTTCGTGAACGTCGGCGGTGACGCGGTCGGGTTCCCGGACGGGACCCGGTACGTGGCCGATCGGCGGTTCGCCCGTGGCGCGTTCGGCTGGGCCGGGGCGAACAACGTGCGCACCACGTCGCACGCGATCCGCGGGACGCCGTACGAACCGGTGTTCACGTCGCAGCGCGTCGGGATGAACGCGTATCGGTTCACCGTCCCCGACGGCCGATACCGGGTGCAGCTGGAGTTCGCGGAGCTGGCGGGGCGCTCGGAGTTCGGCCGGGTGATGGACGTCTACGGCGAGGGGCACCTGGTGGCTGACAACCTCGACGTGGCGGGCCGGGTCGGGAAGTGGCGCGCCCTCTCCCAGAGGTTCGAGGTCAACGTGCGCGACGGTGAGCTGACGGTCCGCTTCGTCCGGGCGTTCGGCGCGCCGCCGATCCTGAACGGGATCCGGGTGACCTGGCTCTCGAGCTCGGGTGGGGGGCCGGCGGCCGGCTGACGCCGGCCGCCGGCCCCGTTGCCGTTCGCCAACGTCGGCGCCACGCTACCCGCGTGACCGGTCCCGTCGCCGTCGAGCTCCGACCCGTACGGGAAGAGGACGTCGAGGTCTTCTTCGAGCACCAGCGGGATCCGACGGCCGCCCGGATGGCCTCGTTCCCGTCCCGGGGGAACGAGGAGCACCGGGCGCACTGGGCCCGGATCCTCCACGACGATCGACTCGTGACCCGGACGATCGTTGTCGGCGGAGATGTGGCCGGGAACATCGGGAGCTGGGAGACCGAAGGCGACCGGCTGGTCGGCTACTGGGTGGGTCGGGAGTTCTGGGGCCGGGGCGTCGCCACGGCCGCGCTCTCGGCCTTCCTCGGGATCGTTACCGAGCGGCCGGTCCGGGCGCGGGTGGCGAAGGACAATCCGGGGTCGATCCGGGTCCTGGAGAAGTGCGGGTTCGCGGTGGTCGGCGAACGGCGGGACGGCGTCGTGGACGAGCTCATCTTCGAGCTCGATGAGCCAACCTGACGAAGTGTGGGGAAGGCGATCGGCCCCAGGAGCACGGGTTTGCGCGGGCCGTCGACGCCCCTCTACACTCTGTCAACCGCCGACGGCCCGGCGGACCGATCCAGGGAGGTGGCATGGGGATCTCGCACGGGTTCGTCAACGCCAACGGCCTCCGTCTCCATCACGTCGACTTCGGGGGATCCGGGACGCCGATCGTCCTGGGACACGGCGTGACCGGACACGCGTGGGTGTGGAGCGGGGTCGCCGACCGTCTCGTCGAGGTCGGCCGGGTCGTGTCGCTCGACTACCGGGGTTTCGGGGACAGCCAGTGGTCCGCCGAGCAGGCGTACACGACCGGCGACCATCTCGCCGACCTCGAGGCCGTGATCGGTTCCCTCGGCGCATCGGAGGTCGACCTGGTCGGTTCGTCGTGGGGGGGGCTGGTCTCGCTCGCCTACGCCGCCCGTCATCCCGGCGCCGTCCGCCGGCTGGCGCTCGTCGACGTGGCTCCGTCCTCGACGCAGGGTGAGGACGAGGTGCCGCCGATGGCGTACGACTTCGCCGATCACGCCGAGGTCGTCGCGGCCGAGCGCGCCGCCAACCCGAACGCGCCCGACGAGATGATCGAGATCGCGGCGAGGTACGGGACGAGGCCGGGCGAGGGCGGGCGTCTGTACCGCAAGCGCGATCCGTACCTGATGACACGGTGGCCGTTCCGCGCGGACGACCGCTGGGAGGAGCTGAGCGGGCTGGATCTGCCGGTGCTGGTGGTCCACGCGGCCCAGAGCTTCATCCCGGGGGAGGTCGCCGAGCGGATGGCCAAGGAGACCGGAGGGACGCTGGTCGAGATCGACCCCTCGGGGCACGTCGTGCCGCTGGAGAACCCGTCGGACCTGGCCGACGCCCTCGTCTCCTTCTTGTCGGACCGAGCGTAGGGAGGGGAACGATGGGATCGCTCGACGAACGGGTGGCGATCGTCACCGGCGGAGCCCGCGGGATCGGTCGCGCCTACTGCCTCGGATTGGCGGGGGAGGGCGCGAAGATCATCTCGGCCGACATGGCCGATTCGTCCGAGACCGTCTCGCTCGTGAAGGAGGCCGGCGGTGACGCCGACCAGGTCACGACCGACGTCTCCGACAAGGCGTCGACCGAGCAGATGGCGGCGTTCGCCCTCGAGCGCTTCGGCAGGATCGACATCCTGGTGAACAACGCGGGGTACTTCGTCACGCTGAAGCGCGGGCCCTGGACGGAGATCCCGGTCGACGAATGGGACAAGGCCTTCCACATCAACGTCCGCGGCGTGTGGCTGTGCTGCCTCGCGGTGTGGCCGCAGATGAAGGAGCAGGGCTCCGGGAAGATCATCAACATCACGTCGAACGTGATCTACCGAGGGGTACCGAACTTCCTGCACTACTCGGCGTCGAAGTCCGCCCTGGTCGGGCTGACCCGCTCGCTGGCCCGTGAGGTCGGCGAGCACGGGATCTCGGTGAACGCGGTGGCACCGGAATACATCCCGTCGAGCCCGGAGCTCACCGCGGTGAACCCGCCCGGGCAGAACGAGATGGTCGTCCAGCAGCGGATCTTCAAGCGGACGCAGCTCCCGGAGGACATGGTCGGAACGATCCTGTTCCTGGCCGGTCCGGGCTCGGACTTCATCACCGGCCAGAGCATCCTGGTGAACGGGGGCTCGTGCTTCGTCTGAGCCGGACCGGCCGGGCATGTGCGACGATCGCGGGAGCGTGAAGCCGGAGGTCCCGTGATCCACGAAGCGTCCGTCGACCCGGAGTCCCTCGCGAAGGAGCTCGACGCGACGGGCGAGGAACGGATCTATCGAGCGATGGCTCGCTTCTGGCACCCGGTCGCGTACGCGGCCGAGGTCGGGGAGCGCCCCCTGCCGGTCACCCTGATGGACGAGGCGCTCGTCCTGGTGCGGCTCAGGGGTGAGGTCCGATGCTTCCGCGATCTCTGTGTGCATCGGGGCACGGCGCTCTCCCTCGGCTGGATCGAGGACGACCAGCTCCGATGCGCCTACCACGGATGGACGTACGGCTCCGACGGCGTGTGCACGCAGATCCCCGCTAGGTTCGGTTCGAACATCCCGAGTCGAGCCAGGCTCACCCCGTACGACTGCGTCGAGCGCGACGGGTTGATCTGGGTGTGCCTGTCCGGCGACCCCCACTACCCGCTCCCGGAGTTCACGGAGTGGGATCGCGAGGGGTTCCGGATCGCCACGATCCCCGCGTACGACTGGAACTGCTCGGCCACGAGAAGGGTCGAGAACTACGTCGACTTCGCGCACTTCCCGTGGCTGCACGACGGACTGCTGGCCAGCCGGGAGCACCCCGAGGTCCCGGATCACCCGGTCTGGCGTGACGGCCCCGAGCTTCGGTTCGAGGGCGTCCGGATGGAGCCGGCCTCGACGAACAAGCCGGCGATGGGGGGAGGGTCGGTCCACAGCCGCACCGAGTACCGACTGTTCATGCCGTTCACGATCTGGCTGCACCAGATCTACGACGACGGGCGGGAGTTCTCCCTCTACATGGCGGCGTCGCCGACGAGCCGGGCGAAGGTCCGGAGCTTCACGTTCAACGCGCGCAACTACGACCTGGACGGCGACGACCAGGCCTACGTCGAGTTCCAGGAGGTGATCGTCGCCCAGGACCGGCCGATCGCGGAGTCGCAGCGACCGGAGGAGCTGCCGATGGATCTGTCCGCCGAGCTGCACATCCGCGGCGTGGACCGGATCTCGCTCGAGTACCGGAAGTGGCTGGTCGAGCTGAAGGCGTTGGCGGGGGTCTGAGGCTCCTCTAGGCGGCGCCGTCCGCGAAGGCGACGAGGCCGTTCGCATCGAGGTCGTCGAGGCCGAGCGAGGCCAGCGTGCGACCCTCCGCTCGGAGGTCGCGCGCGAGCATCGCGGAGGCGAGGTCGATCAGCCCGTCGATCACCGGGGTGGCCACACGGGTGGCGCGGCCGATCGACGAGGCGAGGACCAGCGTGCAGGCGGTGTCCTGCGCCACGCGCGCGTCGAGGTCGGCGGGCGAGCCGCTCGACCGGACGCTCCGGACGATCCCACCGGCGCGCATCACGTCGTTGAGGTCGCCGGCGTCCGGAGCGAGCCCCTGCGCGATCAGGAGCTCCCGGTAGCGGCGATCGTCCATGCCGTCCAGCGCTCGCCGGAGGCGGAAGAGCTCGCCGTCGAGGGCCTCGATCAGGCGGACGACCGATCGCGACGCCCCCTCGCCCCACATCAGCATCCCGCCGGGCCGTCCCTCGATCGTGCCCGCGTTGGCGAGGGCCGTCGGGACCGTGTCGATCGCGTCGTAGTTCACCAGCGCGGTCTCGAAGACCGAGCGGGCAGGCTCAACGAACGGCCAGACGTCGCGGACGCGGTCGAGGAGCTCCTCGGTCCGGCCCGAGGGGATCGCGGCCAGCAGCACGCCGCCGACCTTGCGGTCCCCGACGACCGCACCGGGTCCCGCGACCCGCCCGATCAGCGGGAGGCAGTTCGTTTCACCCACGAGGACGTCCGGGCGGGCGGACGTGAGGAGGGAGCGGCGCGCGACCAGCGCGCCGCTCCCTCCACCCATGAACAGGAGGGCGGCGTCGTCGCGGAGCGACGACGCCGCCTCCTCCGACCACCGCTCGTGCCCCGGCCACGGGACGCTCACGACCACGAGGTCGGCGGCGCCGATCGCGGCCCCGACCTCGTGGGTCGCCGCGACCGGGACCAGCTCGGCTCCGCCCCATCCGGTCAGAACCTCGACGCCACCTCGCTCCGCGATCGCCGCGAGGTGCCGTGGGAACTCCGGCAGGTCCGTCACCGTCACCTCTCGGCCCGCGGTCGACAGGTGCGCGGCGATCGCCATGCCTCCGGGGCCGGAGCCACACACCGTGACCTTCATCGCGAGAACCACGTCCCCTCCGGGAACCCGATCCTGGCCAGGTACGCGTTCGCGACCGATTCCGCCTCGGCAAGGAGCGCCTCCTCGTCGACGATCGTGGACCGTCCGTCCCGCACGGCGAGGCGGCCTTCGACGAGCACGTGCCGCACCATCCCCGGGTCCGTGGCGTAGAGGAGCGCGTACCGCGGATCGACCAGCGGCGCCTGCAGCAGCGAGCGGCCGTCCAGCAGCACGAGGTCCGCGAGGCGGCCCTCCTCGATCACGCCGGTCCGGTCGTTCCACCCGATCGCTCGGGCACCGTTGCGCGTGGCCATCCGGAACACGTCGAGGGTCGTGACGGCGCTCGGATCCTGCCGGTAGGCCGCGTGCATGCCGACCTCGGCGCGCATCTCGACCAGCATGTCGGCCATCATGTCGACGCCCATCGCCACGTTGACACCGGCTCCCAACAGGTCCGGCACGCGCGCGAACCCCTTCGCCAGTTTCATGTGGTTCATCGGGCAATGCACGACGTGGGACCCACGCGCACCCAACAGGTCGATCTCGCCGTCGTCGAGGAACACGCAATGGATCAAGACCGTCCGCTCCGTGAGGAAACCGAACCCGTCCAGCGCCCGGATCGGCGTGTCACCGGCCTCGGCCTTCCAGGTGTCGAGCTCGGACGCGGTCTCGGCCACGTGGGTGTACGTCCCCGCCCCGAGGTCGTCGGCCAGGGCCCGCGATCGCCTGAAGTCCTCGGGTGTGGCCTGGCGGATGCTCACCGGCGCGACGAACAGGCGCTCGCGGGGGACGAGGCCGTCGTCGACGAGTCGGCGGATCGTCGCCTCGGCGGTCTCCCAGGTTTCGCAGACGGGCTCGTAGGGGCGGGTCATGATGCCGCGGGCGTAGATCCACCGGGCGCCGGACCCCTCGTAGCCCTCGATGCTCGCCTCGTCGAGCCCGGGTGCGTGGAACGTGTAGCAGTGGTCGACCACCGTGGTCATGCCCGTCTTCAGCCGCTGGAGCGACCCCAGGAGCGCGCCGATCCGGTACTCGGTGGTTCCCATCTCGGCACCGGTCGACCAGAGGACCCGGAGGAACTCGTCGAGCCGGAGCCCTTGGGCGAGCGAGAGCCCGGGGGTGAGGTTCCGCAGGTGATCGTGGCAGTCGATCATCCCCGGGAAGGCGAACAGGCCCGTCCCGTCGATCTCGTTCTCGGGGCCCCCGGTCCTGGCGCTCCCGTCTCTGGCACCGCCGTTCCTGGCGCCCCCGTTCCTGGCGCCGCCGTCCGACCTCGTCTCGACCGACGGCGCGATCTCCGCGATCGTCCCGTCGTCGGCGATCCCGAGATCGACGACGCGCGGTTCGAAGTCCTCGCCGAGGAACGCCGTGACGTTGGTGATCGCTCGGACGAGCGGAGGGGTCACGGCGCCGGGACGGGGAAGCGGCCGGTCTCGGCGTAGTCGCGGAGGCCGTCGACGCCGAGGCCGGCGAGGCCGAGCGTCTCCAGCGTCCGGCCTTCGGCCCGGAAGTCACGGCCGAGCATCGCGCCGCCGATCGCGATCAGCCCGTCGATCACCGGCGTCGCCACGCCGACCTCGCCGCCGATCGACGACGCGAGGACGAGGGCGTACGGGATGTCCTCGGTCAGGTAGCGGCTCTGCAGCGCGTCCGGCCCGGTGGGGCAGAACCCCTGCACGAGCTTGCTCGCGCGGACGACGTCGTAGAGGTCGGGTCCCACGTCGGGGGCGAACCCCTGCGCGACCAGGAAGTCCCGGTACCGCCGCTCGTCCGAGAGACCGAGGGCCCGGCGCATCGCGAGGAGCTCGGCGTCGACCGCCTCGATCGCGCGGACGACCGACGGCGTGGCACCCTCGCCCCAGAGCAGCATCCCGCCCTCGCGATGCTCGAGGGTGCCGACGTTGGCGAGCATCGTCGCCACGTGGTCGATCGCGTTGAAGTTCACGAGCACGCTCTCCCAGACCGATCCGGCCGCGCTGATGTACGGCCAGACGTCCACGACGAGGTCGAGGAGGCGCTGCGTTTCCGAAGAGGGCGTGGCGGCCAGGAGGACGCCGCCGATCTTCCGGTCCGCGGTGACGACGCCGGGCCGCAGGGGGCGCGCCAGGTACGGGAGGGTGTTCGTCTCGCCGACGAGGATGCCGTCCTTGCCGGCGGCCTGGAGCGCCCGACGGGCGACGATCGAGCCGCTGCCCTCACCGAAGAACAGCAGCGCCTGCCCGTCCTCCAGCGCCGGCGCGAGCACGTCCATGAACGGTTCGTGCCCGAAGCACGGCACGACCAGCACGACGAGGTCAGCGCCTGCGACGGCCTCCTCGACCGAGCCGGCGACCCCGACCGGTCGGTGCTCCACGCCGTGCCAACCGGTCGAGATCCCCACGCCGCCCCGCTCGCGGATCGCGTCGAGGTTCGACGCGAACGCGGGCAGGTCGGCGAGCACGACGTCGCGGCCGCCTCTGGCGAGATCGGCCGCGACGGCGAGCGCTCCGCCGCCCGACCCGAGGACGGCGACCTTCGTGCGTGATGATCGGTCGCCGGTCTCCGTGATCATCGCCGTCACGCTCCCGACGCCAGCGACAGCCGGTTGGCCTTGCCGCTGAACGTCCGGGGCATCGCCTCGAGGATCTCCGTCTGCACCGGCCGGAGCCCGTCGGGGACCTTCGCCGCCGCGAACGAAGCCAGCTCGTCGGCCGAGGCCGTTCGTCCCTCGCGCAACTCGATGAACGCGGCGACCTCACCGTCCGAGGTTCGCTCGACCACGGCGGCGTGCCGGACGTCATCGTGCTCGTAGCACGCGTCCTCCAGTTCCCGCAGGAACCCACCCCGGCGTGACGCCGCCCCCGCCTCCCGCGTACGCCCGAGGACCTTCAGGAAGCCGTCGGGGTCGGCGACGGCCAGGTCGCCACAGTGCAGGACGCCTCCGGTCAGCGCCTCGGCCGTCTTCTCGGGTTTGTTCCGATACGAGTCGAAGAAACCGAACGGGACCACCACCTCGCCGATCTCGCCGGGTGGGAGCTCCTCGGCGTCCAGGCCCCCGACGTACGCGGGTCGGTCGGGGAGCGGGCGACCGACGAACCCGGCCATGCTCCGCTCGCCGTCGCCGGCGCTGCCGAGCGCCATGAACCCGCCGAGCTCGCTCTGGCCGTAGCTCTCGAGCAGCGGGATCCCAAGCCGATCGGCGTAGTCGCGCTTGATCCTGGGTGCGAGGGGTGAGCCACCGGAGAGCGCGGCCCGGAACGGCGACCCGTTCCTGGCCTGCGGGGCGTTCACCACGTCCGCGAGCGTGAGCGGATACGCGACCAGCACGGTCGCGGCGCGATCGCGGGCGATCGACCAGATCTCATCGGTGGATCGGCCGGCGACCAGCCCGATCGACGCGCCCACGTGGATCGCCGGGAGGAACGCCGCGACCAGCTGGAAGCTGCTCGCGGTGGGCGTCGTCGCCAGCAGCACGTCCTCGCGCGTGACGCCGATCCGATCGGCGATGCACGCGGTTCCCAGGGTGACCGGACCGGAGCGCAGGATCGCGCCCTTGGGCGCACCGGTCGTCCCGGACGTGTAGCTCAGGTACAGCGGAGCGTCAGGCCCGTGGCGGGCGACCGCGGTCGGCCTGCCTCCGTCGCCGAACGAGGCGAGGTCCGCGACGTCGGCGGCGCCGGCCCGGCCGAGCCGTTCGTGGAGCTCGGGGGCGGCCAGGACGATCTTCGCGCCCACGTCGCCGACGAAGTACGGGAGGTCGTCGTCGGGGGTCCGGGCATCGATGAACCCGGGGAGCAGTCCCGCTTTCCAGATGCCCAGGATCGCAAGGAGCTGCTCGGCCCGATCGGGCGAGGACAGCCCCACGGTCTCGCCCGGCGCGAGCCCGGCGGCGACGAGCTCGGACGCGATCGCGTCCGAGCGCTCGTCCGCCTGCGCGTACGTAAGGCTCCGTTCCGCGTCGAAGACGAACGTCCGATCGGGGAACCTCCTGACCGACCGCTCGAAGACCGAGATCGCATCCATGTCCCTCCCCAGGTTGTCAGACAAGTTGCCCGAGCCGTCGCCGGCTGTCAAGTCGAGGGGGCGCCGCGGGGAACCCGGCGCAGAAGGTCGAGACGGATCCGGCCCGGCACGATCCAGTTCGTGTTCCAGACCAGCGGGTCGGAGCCGTCGGCGAAGAACCGCTCCTCGAGGACGATCACCGGCGCGCCGGGGCTGAGGGCGAGCATCGCGGCGAGCTCGTCGCCGGCGCCGGTCGCCGAGACCTCCGACTCCGCGAAGCGAAGCGGACGGCTCTCGGCGATCAGTCGCGTGATCGAGTCCTGGAACCCCTCCTTGAGCTCGTCCACCGACGCCGTTCGCTGTGGCACCACGCTCCGCATCAACGCGAGCGGGTCCCCGTCGATCGTCTTCAGCCGGGAGAGCCGGGTCACGGGCGACCCGAGCTCCACCGAGAGCTGAAGCGCCTCCTCCTCGGTGGCCGCACCGACGCCGAACGTCGGGGCCTCGGTCCCGCACGTCCAGCCCTGCCGCCGGGCCAGCTCCTCCAGGGGCTCCAGGACCTCGAGGCCGAGGGCGGGCCGTCGGAAGAGCGACGTGAGCGTGGTCCGCGATCCCTGCGATCGCTGGATCCACCCGTCGTGTTGCATCGTGAGGAGCGCCTCCCGCACCGTCGTCCGGCCGACGTCGAAGAGTCGCGCGAGCTCCGGCTCGCTGGGGAGCGCGTCCCCGGGTCCCAGGCCGCGGGCGCTCGCGAGGTCCGCGATCGATCGAGCGACCGTGTCTGGGCGCCGCGGCTCGTCCCGGCGTTCGGACGGAGACGCGGCGGAACGTCGGCGCGGCGCGCTTGACATGCCCGTCGGACGGTAGCAACTTGTCTGACACCTTTCCAACAGGGCGGTGGCGCGGCGTGCGGGTGGGGTTGGTCGTCTGGCTGGATCGGCCCGTCGCCGAGCTGGCCGACCTGGCCGCCCTCGCCGAGGACGCGGGGTTCGCCGACGTGTGGCTCCCCGACCACTACTTCCTGCGAGACGTGGCAGTCACCCAGGCGTTGATGGCCGAGCGGACCTCCCGGATCGGGCTGGGCACGGGGGTGGCCGCGGTGCAGCTGCGACATCCCGCGCTGATCGCCAGCTCCGCGGCCACGATCGACGAGCTCTCGGGCGGCCGGGCCGTGATCGGCATCGGGCCCGGCGGGTTCGAGTTCCCCAGCCACTTCGCCCTGCGTCCACCGAGCCCGCTCGCGCTGATGCGCGACGCGGTCACGGTGATCCGCGGCATCCTCGCAGGCGGCGCGGATCACGAAGGCTCAGCGTTCGTCGCCCGCGGCGCCCGCCTGGGCTGGCCGGCCCGCTCGATCCCCATCCTCACGTCGGGCCGGGGTCCGCGCATGATCGAGCTCGCGGGCGAACTCGCGGACGGCGTGATCGTCCACGGGCTGAACGACGCGTTCGTGGCCTACACCCGCGAGCACGTCGAACGCGGCGCCGAGCGGTCCGGCCGCGATCCCGCCGCCTGTCCGATCTCGATCATGCTCGACGTCGAGATCGACGACGACGAGGCGGCCGCGATCCGACGGCTCCGGCCACGGTGCCGGCTCATGGCCGGCGGCGCGTATACCGACGAGCTGATCCCGATCTACGGGCTCGACGCCGAGGAGGTCGCGCGGCTGAGGGAAGCGGTCTCGACGGGCGACCCGGGGGCGTCGAACCTCGTGACGGAGCCGATGGTCCGGACGTTCGCGATCGGTGGGCCGCCGGGCTTGATCGCCGACGGCCTCGCGCAGCTCGCGCGTCTCGGCATCGACCACGTGATCCTCAAGCTCGGCGAGGGCGACCCCGGCACCACGGCGAAGCAGATCGAGCTGATGCGCCCGGCGATCGCCGAGCTCGCCGGCTGATCGGCGTTACGCGCGCGGTACCCCAGCCAGCTCCACGAGCCACTTCCGGTATTCGAGCGAGACCCGGTCGACGCCGCGGATGTGCAGTTCGGCCGAGAGATCAACCGGGAGCTCCTCGGGGCGCTGCGACTCCACGACCGGCTGATCCTGCTCGAGGATCACCTCTTCGAAGTCGACGAACTTCTCGTCGGGCGCGTCGAGCGCGAAGTTCCGCCCGATGAAGCTGAAGCTCCGCGTCCGCTTCGCCGAGACGGGCGACGCGTTCATCGTCAGGATGTAGTGGTTGTCACCGGGGAACTTCCTGTTGAGGTAGATCGAGAGCGGCATCGTCAGGCGGTAGGTGTTCTCGACCTCGACCGTATCGGCGTCGGTCTTCAGGTCCTCCTTCGTCGCCCCCTCCAACGGCTCGACGACCTTCTGGAAGAAGCGCAGCTCGGTGCCCTCGCGCCAGACCTCGTGCTCGGGCACCTCCGGGTGGTCCCGGCTCCCGAGCAGTCCGTCGTGGACCCAGGCGAAGTGCGCGAAGTCCACGAAGTTCTCGAGCCGCCGGGGCGCCGCGCAGGACCATTCGTATGCGGGGATCGCGACGGTCCGGAAACCCGGCGCCTCGAACTCCGGGAACGACGGGATCGGCGCCCGCGGCTCGCCGGACAGGCACACCCACACGAGACCGTCCTGTTCCTCGCACCGGTACGTCGTCAGCTTCGCGCGGCTCGGGATGTTCGAGCCGAACCGGGCCGGGATCTGCGTGCACACACCCTCGGGCCCGTACGTCCACCCGTGGTAGGCGCAGCGGAGCTGGTCGTCCTCGATCCAGCCGAGCGAGAGTGCCGTCCCGCGGTGGACGCACAGATCGCGGAAGCATCGGACCGCGCCGGCCAGCCGGACCAGGACGAGCTGCTCCTCGAGGAGGGTGGCCGGGGCCGGCCCTTCCCCGACGTCGGCCGAGTAGGCGACGGGGTGCCAGAAGTCGCGCAGCGTCCGGTAGAGGCGCGCCTCGCCGGCCTCGTCGAGCTCGTTGATCAGGTCCACCTGCATCGCGCTCACCCACCAGCCTCCCGGATCGCCCGCCGGATCGCGGCCGGCGACATCGGCAGCGTGTCGATCCATACGTCCCATTCGCGGAGGGCGTCACAGACCGCGTTGGCGATCGCCGGCGCCGGGCCGACGACGCCTCCCTCGCCGACGCCCTTGACACCGTACGGGGTCCCCTCGGCAGGCGTCTCCACGTGGTCGACGGTGATCGTCGGGATCTCCGGGGCGCCGGGGAGCAGGTAGTCCATGAACGTCGTGGCGAGCGGCTGCGCGTCCTCGCCGTAGGGCATCGATTCGAACAGGGCCCCGCCGATCCCCTGGGCCACGGCGCCGTGCACCTGCCCCTCGACGATCTGCGGATGCAGGACGGTCCCGCAGTCGTGGACCACGACGTAGGCGCGGATGTCGATCACGCCGGTCTCCACGTCGACCTCCACCACGGCGCCGTGGGTGGCGTTGGCGTACGTCGCGCAGGCGTTCATCCGACCCTGCTCGTCGGCGGTGTGCTCGATGAAGGGCGGGTCGTACGTGGCGGTCGCCTCGAGGCCGGGGTCCTCGCCGGACGGGAGGTCGACGACGCGCACCGTCGCCGTCCGACCGACGTCGGCCCACGAGAGGGACGGCGCTGCGCTCCCGCGGACGTGGATCCGGCCGGCCTCGGCGACGAGGTCGGCCGGATCTGCCTCGAGGAGGTGCGCCGCGATCCGCAGGGCCTTCGCCTTCACCTCGCGGGCGGCGAGCGCGACGGCGCCCGCCGAGACGGCCGCGGTCCGGCTGCCCCACGCGCCGAGCCCGTACGGGGTGAGATCGGTGTCGCCGCGGACGACGCGGACGTCGTCCAGCGGGACCCCGAGCTCGCCGGCGACGACGCTAGCCACCATCGTCTCCACACCCTGGCCGGTGGTCTGCACGCCGACCGCGACGTTCACGCCACCTCCGGGGTCGACCGAGACGGTGGCCGCGTCGTTCGCGGACCAGTGGCCGGTCGTCCCGAACCAGGTCGGCACGGTGGGCTCGAGGTACGTGGCCACCCCCATGCCGACGCGGGCGGCCTCGTCGCGCGGACGGGTCCACGCGAGCGCCGCTCGCGTCAGCTCGACGCAGCGGTCGAACGCCTCCAGGTGGCTGCCGGAGTCGATCCGCACACCGGTCGGCGTGGTCCACGGCAGGTCCTCGGGGCGGAGCAGCATCGCCCGGCGGGCCTCGATCGGATCGACGCCGACCGCGCGCGCGGCGCGCTCGACGATCCGCTCGGTGGCGAACATCGCCTCGCCCACGCCGAAGCCGCGATACGCCCCGGAGGGCGTCTTCGTGGTCACCGCGTTCACGATCGTGCTGTCGGCGTGCTCGATCCGGTACGCGCCGGTCATCACGGCCCACCCGGTGAGGCTCGGGGTGAGCGTCAGCGGGAAGATCTGCTGGGTGCCGACGTCGTAGGCGATCCGGGCGCGGAGCGCCTCGATCCGGCCGGCCTCGTCGACGGCGACCGTCACCTCGTGGACGTTCTCACGTGCGTGCGACGCGGCCACCATGTGCTCGGCCCGGTCCTCGACGTAGCGGACGGGGCGGTCGAGGTGGCGCGCCAGCCAGGCCATCAGCACCTCCTCGGGGTACACGGCGGCCTTCCCACCGAACCCGCCGCCGATGTCGGGGGCGATCACCCGGACCGTCGTCTCCGGCACGCCGAGCGCGGCGGCGATCGTGGTCCTCGCGATGTGCGGGATCTGCGAGGTGGAGCGGATCGTGAACCGGCCGTCCCGGAACTCCGCGAGCACGCAGCGGGTCTCGAGCGGCACCGCGAAGTGCCGAGGCATCGAGAACCGACCCTCGACGACGGTGCGCTCGGCGAGGCTCCGGCTGACCGCTGGATCCTCCCCCCCGAACTCGACCATCTTGTTGTGCCCCCATGCCTCGTAGACGAGCGGCGCGTCCTCGGCCAGCGCGGCGTCGAGGGAGCCGACCGGCGGGAGCTCCTCGAGCTCGGGCGTGACCGACTCGGCGGCGTCCTCGGCCAGGTACCGGTCGTCCGCGACGATCGCGGCGATCGCCTGCCCCACGTGGCGGACCCGGTCCTTGGCCAACGGCCACCGCGGCACCTCGGGTGCCCAGGTGTGGAAGTGCGGGAACGACGAGATCCCGGTCAGGTCCTCGACCGTGACGGCCAGGACCACGCCGGGCGCGGCCCGCGCCGCGGAAAGGTCGACCGATCGGATCCGGGCGTGGGCGACCTGGCTGCGGACCATCACGCACTCGAGCGCGCCGGGCGCCGCCACGTCGGCGACGAACCGGCCCTCGCCGCGGAGCAGCCGGTCGTCCTCGACCCGCGGGACGAGCGCGCCAGCGAACGCCGGCCGTTCGACAAGGGTGCGGTCGACGTCCAGGACGCGAGCCCGAAGGCTCACGCGACCTGTCGCAGGGCCCGCCGGACCAACACGCCCAGCAGCTCCTTGCGGTACTCCGAGTCGGCGTGCACGTCGGTGGGTGGGTCGACCGCGCCCGAGGCAGCTTCCCCGGCCTCGCGCAGGACCTCGTCGGTCGGGTCACGCCCCCGCACGGCGTCCTCGGCCGCGTGCAGCCGCGTCGCGGAGCCGCCCACGCCGATCGCGGCCAGGCGCACGTCGGGTGTCCCGGCCGAGCCGGTGTTCACCGCCGCGACCCCGGCCATCGCGAAGTCGCCGGACCGCCGGGCGAGCTCCAGGAACGCGGTCCTCGCTCCTTCGAGTACGCCGAAGCGGACCTCGGTCAGCAACTCGTCCGGCGCGAGCGCCGTGGTGAAGGGTCCCTCGAAGAAGTCGGTCGCCGCGAGCACGCGCTCGCCGGTCGCGCTCCGCACCACCATCTCCGCGTCGAGCGCCAGCGCGACCGCGGTCAGCTCCGCGGCCGGGTCGGCGTGCGCGATGCTCCCGCCGACCGTGCCGCGATTGCGGATCTGCAGGTGACCGACCCAGCCGAGCGCCTGGGGGATCAGCGGCGCCGCCGCTGCGACCTCCGCGGAGGTCTCGGCCTCACGCTGCCGGGTCATCGCGCCGATCACCAGGTGACCGTCGTCGCGCCGGACCCCCCGGAGCTGGTCGACCATCGCCAGGTCGATCAACACGGCGGGTCGAGCCAGGCGGAAGTTGAGGAGGGGGACCAGGCTCTGACCACCGGCCAGGACCTTGGCCTCGTCGCCGTGCTCCGCGAGGAGCTGGAGCACCTCGTCCTCGCCGCTCGGGCGCAGATAACGGAACGGCGGTGGCTTCATGTCCCCCCGTGGGCTCGGAAGGGCCGCATCGTAGGGCCGGCTTCAACAATCCGTCAATCCGGGCTACCTGGCGAGGAGCGCGGGGGCTATCCTCGCCGCGTGCAGATCCGGGCCGAGTTCACGGTCTATCCCTTCCGCGAGGGCGAGGACCCGCCCCCCGGCTACGTCCAGGCCGCGATCGGGGCGCTGACCGCGGCCGGCCTGGACGTCGAGGTTGGACTGCTCGGGCAGGTCGTGACCGGCGAGTCGGCTGAGGTCCTCGAGGCCCTCCGCGCCGCCGAGCAGGCGGCCCTCGATGCCGGGGCGACCCGGGTCGCCGTGAACGTGGAGCTGGCCTGATGGGAGCCGCGGAAGACTTCGCCGAGGCCCTCGCACGAGCCCTCGGACCGCTCTACCGCGTGGTCCTCGTGAACGAGGGGGGCGACACCGTCGCGTCCCACGGACGCTTCCGGGAGGGGCGGGTGGTCGCGGAGTCGATCCCCCTCCCCGGGGGAGGTGGATCGCTCCGGATCGAGGTCGACCACCGCACGATCGAGTCGGCGGACCGCGTGCTGCACGATCTGGCCGCCTGGCGCGACGGGGCCGAGACGCCGCTGGGCACCCTGTCGCACCTGGACGACGCGCTGGAACACCTGATCGCCCAGGGCGAGGCGCACCTGGGGCGGCCGCTCGACCAGATGACCCGCGGCGACAAGCAGCAGCTCGTGCGCTACCTCGACGAACGCGGCGCGTTCGCGCTCCGGAAGGCCGTCGAGCGCGTCGCGGAGACGCTCGGGGTCAGCCGCTTCACCGTCTACAACTACCTGGACGCTGCGCGGACGTCGTGAGGGGCGGGGCGGCCTCCGGCCGCCCCGCCCCTCACCGACCTCAGATCGTGACCTTCACATCCTCCGCGCTCCCCTCCGGGATGTACGGAGGCTCGAACGCACCCGACTTCACCTTGGCCAGGACGTCGTGGTACAGGTCCAGCGCGGCCTGGTCGATCGGGTCCTTGTACTGCGGGTTCGGCTCGACCACGATCCCGCCGTCCGCCAGCCCGACGTGGTAGGACTTGGCCGGCTCGAACTGGCCGTCCGCCACGTCCGCAGCCATCGTCTCGAACGTGAGCTGGGTGTTCCAGGCCACGGACGTCAGGACGTTCTGCGGAGCGGCCGACTCCTGCTCGTTCACGTAGCCGATCACGCCCTTGTTCTGCTCCTTCGCGGCCTCGATCACGCCGGTCGGTGTGCCGCAGACGCCGATGATGTCGACGCCGGCGTCGTAGAGAGCCAGCGCGGCCTCCTTCTCCTTGGCCGGGTCGAACCAGGTGCCGAGGTACGTCGCCTCGAACCCGATGTCCTTGTTGAAGAGCATCGCACCGGCGTGGAAGCCCTCGACCATCGAGTGGCAGGCGGGGATGTCGAAGCCGGCGATCGCGCCGACCTTGCCGGTCTTCGAGGCTCCGGCCATCAGGATCCCGGCCAGGAACGATCCCTCGTAGAACGGCTGCTCGTAGACCGCCACGTTCTGCTTGAGGTCGTCGGGGATCCCGCTGCCGGCCCAGGCCCAGTCCACGTCGGGGTACTGGTCGGCGAGCTGCTTCACCGGCTCCCCGTAGTCGAACGTGTGCGCGATGATCAGGTCGTACCCCTCCTGGGCGTACCGCTCGGCCACCGGGATGAAGCTGGACGCGTCCTGACCGACGTTGTCCACCCAGTCGAGGTCGAAGGACCCGGCTTTCTCGGCCGCGATCGCGCCCTCGTACGCCTGCTGGTTCCAGGTGAAGTCGTCCTTCGCGTTCGGAAGGATCAGCGCCACCTTCACCTTCTTCTCACCGCCGCCGGAGGGCTCCTGCCCCCCGCCGCCGCCGTTGCTGTTCGAGCAGGCGCCTGCCACCAGTCCCATGACCAGCAGCAGCGCCGCGAAGCGTCGTCTCCTCACCGCGTCCCCCCCTCGGGTCGTCCCGGTCGTGCTCCGTCCCTGCTCCCTGCCGGACCGCATCGTCGTCGGCCCACCCCCTTCGACCCCTCACGTCGACTCATACCGTCGCCTCCTTCTCGTACGCGATCCCGAGCGCGGCCGGCTGACCCACGCGACGCTGCCGCTTCGCGGCGAACAACAGAACGGCGAGCGTCGCGAGGTAGGGCAGGGCCTGGAAGACCTCGAACGGGATCGGATTGTGGAACCCGCCGCCTGCGGCCTGGATCCGCAGCTGCAGCGCGTCGACCACGCCGAAGAGCACGGCGCCTCCGGCCGCCCACAGCGGGTTCCACCTGCTGAAGTACACGAGCGCGATCGCGATCCACCCTCGCCCCGCGGTGACCTGGTCCTGGTAGAAGCCGAGCTGGGCGATCACCAGCAGCGCGCCGCCCACGCCGGCCATCGCCCCGGAGATCATCAGGGAGATCATCCGGACCGTGTCCACTGGGACGCCCGCCGCGTCGGCCGCCGCCGGCGCCTCGCCGGCGGCCCGGACGGCCAGACCGAACCGCGTGCGGAACAGCAGCAGCCACAGGAGCGCGATCAGTCCGACCGACACGTAGACCAGGACGTTCTGCTCGAAGAGGATCGGACCGATGAACGGGATGTCGCCTAGCAGCGGCACCTTCACGATCGGCAACCGCTCGATGTGGGGCGGCGCGGCCTGGACCTCGAAGAGCTCCTGATAGAGGAACGACGAGAGCCCGTACGCGAGCAGGACGAACACGATCCCGGTGACCACCTGCTCGGCCTTCAGTTTGATCGTGAACAGCCCCATCAGGAGCGCCAGGAGCGCGCCGACCACCGGGGCGGCCAGGAAGCCGAGCCACGTGTTGCCGGTCTGCAGCGAGAGGAGGAACGCGCCGAGGGCGCCGCCGAGCATCATGCCCTCGAGCCCGAGGTTGATCACGCCGGACCGCTGGCCGATCGTCTCGCCGGCGGCGGCGCACGCGACCGGCATCGCCAGGCGGATCCCCGAGTTCAGCCAGGGCACGATCGCCGCCGCGCCGAACACCGCACCCCAGTCCATCCCTCAGGCCCTCCGGATCAGCCGCTCGGCCGCGAGGAGCAACAGCACGAAGATCGCCTGCACCGCGAGGATGATCGCCGTGGGGATCTGGTACACCTGCTGCACGCTCACGCCCCCGACGGCGAGCGTGCCCAGGAAGATCGCCACCAGCAGCGCGCCCAGTGGGCGGTTGCGTCCGAGCAACGCGACGACGATCGCGGTGAAGCCGAACTGGCGCGAGATCGCGCCGTTCAGCACGAGCTGGACCGCCTCCACCTGCACGATCCCCGCGAGGCCGGCGAGCGCGCCGGAGATCATCATCACGCGGATCGTCATCCGCTTCGTGTCGACGCCCGCCGTCTCCGCCGCGTCGGGGTTCAAGCCCATCACACCCGCCTGGAACCCGAACGGGGTCTTGTTCATCAGGTAGGCCACGATCGGGACGAGCACGATCGCCACGAGGATGCCGGCGTGGACGAAGGTCCCGGGGAGATCGCGGAGCCGTGCGGCATCCTGGACCACCTTCGACTGGATGATCAGGTTGTCGGGGTCGCGGAACGGGATCCGGATCAGGTACAGGAACACGAACAGCCCGATGTAGTTCAGCATCAGCGTGCTGACGATCTCGTTCACGCCCATCCGGGCCTTCAGCCAGCCGGCGATCGCCGCCCACAGGGCGCCGCCCACCATCGCCGCCGCGAACGTGAGCGGGATCAGCAGCGCGGGCTGGTCGACCGGGAGGTAGATCGCGACGATCCCGCCGAACAGGGCGCCGAGGTAGAACTGCCCCTCGGCTCCGATGTTCCACACGCCCGCGCGGAACGGCACGGTGAGACCGATCCCGATGATCGCGAGCGGGACCGCCTGCTCGAGCGACTGGTAGATCCCGAAGGTGGAGCCGAACGCGCCGCGGATCAGCTCTTCGAACGCGCCGAGCGGCGGCGCGCCGGCGGCGGCGAACATCACGCCGCCGATCACGAGCCCGGCGACGACCGCGACCAGCGTGGCCACCAGGCCACGGGCCCGCTGACTCCACCCGACGCCGATCGCGCCGGCGACGTCGCCCGACGCGAGCTCGGCCGCCATCTACGTGGTCCCTCCGGAACTCACGTCGGTCGATCCGTCGGCC
>Ga0114129_10002605_pt1 | contig 25082 bp, 23 predicted proteins | sample RhiMetdeltSRZDD1_FD_80071 | JGI IMG/M metagenome (GOLD analysis project Ga0114129, IMG submission 80071) | Populus rhizosphere microbial communities from Tennessee, USA - Rhizosphere MetaG P. deltoides SRZDD1 (version 2) (version 2) | ecosystem: Host-associated > Plants > Roots > Rhizosphere >...
GCGGCGGCCCTCAAGTGGTCGGGCGGCTACGTGTGGGCCTGCAAGAACTACGACGGCGATGTGCAGTCCGACACGGCCGCGCAAGGCTTCGGCTCGCTCGGCCTCATGACGAGCGTGCTGATGACGCCGGACGGCAAGACCGTGGAGGCGGAAGCCGCGCATGGCACGGTGACGCGCCACTACCGCCAGCACCAGCAGGGCAAGGAAACCTCGACCAACTCGATGGCCTCCATCTTCGCCTGGACACGCGGGCTCGCCCATCGCGCCAAGCTCGACGGCAATCCTGAGCTCGCAAAGTTCGCAGCCACCCTGGAGAAGGTGAGTGTCGCCACTGTGGAGGCCGGCGACATGACGAAGGACCTCGCGCTGCTTGTCGGCGATCACCAGAAGTGGCTTTCCACGCAGGGCTTCCTCGACAAGGTCGACGAGAATTTGAGGAAGGCGATGACGGCCTGAGCGGACCAGTGGCGGCGCTCCCGCAATCGGCGCTCTCTGCGCGTGAGGCCCTGACCATTGCCCGCATCGTCAGGGTCAATCACGCTGGGGAGTATGGCGCCATCCGCATCTACGGCGCCCAGATTGGTGCGGCCAGGTCTCGGTTTCCGGACATGGTGCCAGTGCTGGCAAACATGCTGGACCACGAGAAACAGCACTGTGCAGCTTTCTTCGCGGCCATGCCGGCACGCGGTTCGCGACCATGCCGTGTGATGTCGCTGTGGAGCCTGGGCGGATGGCTGCTCGGGTTCCTCACGGCGCTCGCCGGCCGGCGGGCGATTTGGATTTGCACTGCCGCGGTGGAAGCCGCCGTGCATCGCCACCTGGACGATCAGCTCCACTTCCTTTGCCACCGGGATGCCGAGCTTTATGCGACAATTCTATCTATTCGTGAGGAAGAGCTATCCCACCTCAGGCATGCGCAGGCACACCTCGGCACCCCCGGTTTGTTTCAGCGCGTGTCGGGAACAGCGATTTCGGGCATCACGGACCTTCTGATCTGGCTTTCCACCTGGGGCGACTCGAGCCGGATGGCACGCGACCTCCGTCTGGCTGGTCCTGTCCACTGACCGCGCGCCATCCAAGCACCACGCGCGCTTGCCCGACGGCATGCATTAGCGGGCGCGGACACTGCGCGGTTTCCCGCACCGACCTGCCCAGGCCTCCGTCGAGGTCGTGGAACTTTCGATCAAGGTTTGCGACCACCCGGCTCCGGCATTCTGCTGCCGCGCCCGAGCATCCGTTCCTCGAAAGCACGCTGGCGTCGATGCAGGCTGCGTTTGCGGCCGGCGCAGGCATCGTCGAGTTCGACATCCATCCGACGACCGATGGACACTTCGCTGAGTTCCACGACTGGACGCTCGACTGGCGCACCGACGGCAGAGGGGTGACGCGCGAGCGCACGCTTGCGGAGCTGAAGGCACTCGATATCGGCCATGGCTACACGGCCGATTGCCGTGTATGGCGGCGAACGTCCCGTCGGCCACGTGCGCGCGCGGCTGCCCCAGATACACGCGATGAGCGGATCAGCTCTCAAACGCTGCATCCTTCGCTATCTGGCTGTGGGATGGTCGGGCCGGACGCCGTTTGCGTGCAGCAAAAGCATCGTCCTCCTGCCGTACAACTACGCAGGCTGGGTGTGGGGCTGGCCCAATCGGTTTCTAGCCCGCATGAAGGCTGCAGGCACAGAAGTGTTTGCCGTCGGCCGATGGGGCGGCGAGGGGTTCTCGCGCGGCATAGACCGCCCCAATGAGCTCCGCGAGTTCCCGCCGGGATACGCCGGTGGCATCTGGACAAATCGCATCGACCGTATCGCCCCGCTCGTGCGCTAACTTGGCAGCCGGGCTCCCCGATTGGGTCCGGACAGGCGCTCGCGCCGGCGGCTGTAGCGCTCCGACGCACCGGGGCGCGGACGGTTGTAGGCGAGCCCGACGAACAGCGGCAGGCTCAAGGCGAATGCCAGCACGCCCCAGGGGCTGATTACCTCCTCCGGGGTTGCGAAGACAAGCAGCACGCTGAACGCGAAGGCTCCTGCGGCAGCAAATACCCAAGGCAGCGCCGACAATCTGGAGAGGTTCATCATGATCGCCTCCGGAACCTCGCGTGTATTTCCCACGGTTGCGAACCAGAACGTGGACACCCGGCCAGTCGTTCCATGTCCGCTGTTTCGGGTGTGCTCCTGCGGAACCTGAAGCGGCGCTGCTCGTTTCACGCCATCTCGCCTGTGAAGGAAGGGATTGGCGGCGGCATGTCTTGGACCGATGCATTCGATGCCGGACACACCGTGACGCATGAGCTGGATATTGTCCTGCGCCTGCTCATGGCAGCGGGCGCGGGAGCCGCGATCGGCATCGAACGCGAGATGAAGGACCGCCCGGCCGGATTGCGCACGCACATGCTCACCGCTCTTGCTGCCGCCGTCTTCACCGTACTCACGTTCGAGATCCATCAATCGACGAAGTCGGCGACAGGCGATCCGATCCGGGTGATCGAGGCGGTGACTGGGGGCGTCGCATTCCTGGCGGCGGGCGCCATCATCCAGAGTCGCCGGGGCGTGCACGGGCTGACGACTGGGGCGGCCATGTGGACGGCCGGCGCGCTCGGTGTCGCCTGCGGCGCCGGATACTATGTGCTGACCGTGATCGCGACGCTGCTCACGGTGTTGATCCTGGCCGTGCTCCGGCGGCTCGACGACAGCCTGGGAACCACGCGCAACGGTGAAGTCCCCGAGCTTCGCGCCGATATGGAGCAATCCCGACAACCCCATCCGAAATCGTGATTGGCCGGGCAGCCCCACCTCCAGGTGGGCATGCCGCCGCCCGATGGTTGCTAACGGGCAGTGCAGCCCGCCGCGTAGGCTTGACGATTGAACAATGATCAACAATATCTCTCCGCTGGGGCAACGGAAGGGTTCTCGTCGCGTGTCCTGGTATCGCCACAGGCTGGAGCGCGATCTGACGCGCTGGCGGGCCGAAGGCTGGGTCAGCGAGGCCGGCGCCTCCGCCATCCGCGCCGATCTCAAGTCCCGTGGCTCGGCCTTCGGTGCTGCACCCGTCTTCGCCATCCTCGGCGCCGTGCTGTTCGGGTTCGCGGTCATGAGCTTCGTCGCCGCCAACTGGACGGCGATGTCCAAGCTCGTACGTCTCGGATTGCTTTTCGCCGCCCTATGGGCCTGCTACGGCGGCGCCCTGCTGCTCTTCCGGCGCCAGCTCAACGCCTTCGCGCATGCTGCCGTGCTCGGCGGCATCGCGGTGTTCGGCGCCTCCATCATGCTGATCGCGCAGATGTACCATATGGAGGGCAACCCGCCCGATGCGGTTCTGATGTGGGCGGTCGGCGCGCTGCTGGCGGCTGCCTTGCTGAGGTCCAACCCGGCACTCGCCGCCACGTTCGTGCTGCTCGCCGTGTGGACCTGCTACGAGCGCTTCCTTGCCGGCGCGGTGCACTGGAGCTTTCTGCCGGCGTGGGTCGCGACCACCGCCGTGGCGGTGTGGTTCGGCTGGCGGCCCGGTCTTCATCTGGCGGCTGCGTGCTTGGTGACCTGGGTGATCCCGCTCGGCTACCTCGTGCTCGACCATCACGCCCACTGGATCGTCATCAGCATCGGCATTGCGGCGGCTTTCGCCGCTGCGGCGGCGGGACCGGCTATCGACCGTCGGCTCCCGGCTTCGGCCGCCATCTTCGCGTACGGCACGCTCGTGGCGTTCGCCGGCCTCTACATCATGCAGTTCATCGACCGGGTCGTGCTCCATGACATCCAGGACAAGATGTGGACGCCGCAGCTCGTTCTCCTCGCCGTCTTGACGCTCGCGCTGCTGCTTGGGGCGATGCTCTGGGCCGTCCATACCGACAACCGCGCCGCCCTCTGGCTTGCCTACGGCGCGTTCGCGCTCGAGGTCTTCAGTCTCTATCTCAAGACCTTCGGCACGTTGCTCAACACCTCGCTGTTCTTCCTCATCGCGGCGATCATGGTGAGCCTGCTCGCCTGGGCAGCCTATCGGCTGCATCAACGCAAGGCGCCGACGGAGGCCGCACCGTGACTGCCGCCCGCAAGCTCCTGCTCTCGCTCGCCATCGTAGCCCTGGCCCAGACCGGCGTGCTCGCGGCGATGGTCATTGATCGCGTGCGACTCCTGAAATCGGGTCGCGAGATCACGCTGCCGATCGTGCCTGTCGATCCGCGCGACCTCTTCCGCGGGGAGTATGTGCGTCTGGGATACGACGTGAGCCGTGTGCCGGTGCGTCTCTTCGAGGGGCCCGCGCCGAACCCCAACCAGGCCTTCTACGTGGTCATCGAGAAGGACCCCGATGGCCGTTGGGCGCCCGTCAAGATCTCTCGCACCATGCCGCAGGAGACCTCCACTGATCGTGTCGCGCTGAAAGCCCGCGCGCGGCACGGGTGGCCGTCGGCCACCTCTGACGACCGCGCCGTGTCGGTGCGCTACGGCATCGAAAGCTACTTCGTGCCCGAGGGTCAGGGACCGCGGCTGGAAGCGCTCGCGCGGGACAAGAAGATGGCGGCGTTGATTGCTGTCGACGCCGGGGGCGATGCTGCCATCAAAGGCTTGATCATCGACGGCGCGCTGCAATACGAGGAACCGCTTTTCTGAAATGGCGCAACGCCCCGCTCATGCTATGACAGGGCCCCCGATTAGAAACGTCATCAGCAGGAGCGTACCCCATGACCGTCAAGCGCCACGAGCCATCGAAAATCTACTCCAAGGTCGTCGAGGCCAACGGCTTCGTGTTCACGGCCGGCATCACGGCCGGGGACCCCTCGCAGGATGTCAAAGGGCAGACGCAGCAAGTGCTCAAGGAGATCGATCGGGTCCTCAAGCTCGCCGGCACCGACAAGACCAAGGTTGTGTCGGCCACCATCTGGGTACCCGACATCCGTCTGCGGGAATCGATGAACGAGTCCTGGAACGCCTGGACGGGCGGCGAGAACCTGCCGGGGCGCGCGTGCATCGAGGCCAAGCTCGCCGACCCGCGCCTGCTGGTGGAGATCGCTGTCGTCGCCGCGAAGTAGCGTGCGGAGTCGCGGCAAAGTCGGCCCTTGCTGACGCTGCTGCGAGACCTTTTCCACTGTGACGCAAAAGCAGCGGCGCGGGTAGAAACGCGTGCCTGCGACGCTGCACCAGCCCTCGCTCAGGTCGGAAATCTCGCCCCCTCGGTTATAGTCCCGCATCATATTCGCTGGCACCAGGGGGGTTGGGGATCATGAAGACAGTTTCGACGATTGTCTGCGCGCTGGCGTTCGCAGCAGCACTGTCGGCCGAACCGGTCACCGCGCAGGAAACCGGGTTGGCCGGCATGCACACGTGGGTGAGAGTCGGCGGCAGGACGTGCATGCTCGATCATTTTCACGACGGCACAGGCTCCGGCCCGACCCGGGCCGCCGCCCAGCGTGCCGCCATCGGGGCATGGATCGATTTCACTGCCTGGGAATACGGCAGCCGCTGGGGCAGCTACGGCGCCTCCGTGAGCAAGCGGATGAGCTGCTCGGGCGGGGCCGGCAGCTATACCTGCACCGTCTCCTCGCGACCCTGCCGGCGCTGACGCCCCGGCACGAATCGATCGCTCTCGCTGAGCCGCGACCTGCGCAGGGCGTGCGCGGGTTGGTTGTGGCGTGGGATCAGAAGGGATTCCACGTTGAGTGGGGCGTGAAGCGGATGTAGCCGATGTTGGCGCCGAGCCGCAAACCCACGCCCGAGCGAATCGGGGCGAGTATGACCTTGCCGTTCGTGACGAGCGTGGCACCGACGCCGCCGACAAAATATGCCGACCCGTCGATCCCGGTGAAGCTCGCGTAGAGGTCCTCGGGAGAGTTCAGCCGGTAGATCAGGAACAAAGTCTTGGAGCCGTCGGCGCCCACATCCGTGCCGAGCGATGGGCCGTGCCAGAAGATTTGCTGCGTCGCGGTGTGGGAGCGCAGATAGAGGGTGCCCTTGCCATAGCGCACGCCCGCCAGGAATGCGCCTCCGCCCTCGGTGCCGAGAATGTAGCCCTTGGGGCGCCCGCTGTTCTTGAACATGTACTCGATCACGGCGCCGAGGTTGGCGGAGACTTTGCCGAAAAATCCGGCGCTCGCCGTCATGATCTCGTCGATCGTGTAGCCGTCGTCCTCGGCGCCGATTCCCGGTGGAGGGAGAGGAGCGACCGCGGAAGGCCGAGCGTTCGGCTGAGCCGATACCGATGGGGAAGGCGCCACTGAGCCCGGGGGCGTCGTGGTGGGCGGAGGGGTCGTGCGCGTCGACCAGTTGCTCACGTCCTGCTGGCGGGGAGGTGCCTTCGGTGCCGGCGGGGAGGGCGGCGCAGGCGGGGCTGTCTCGGCGCTCCTGGTCTTGGGCGCGGGCGCAGGAGCCGGACCCGCGATCATCTGGTCGAGCTTGGCGAGCGTGTAGGCGGCCTTGGCCTTCACCGTCGCCTGCAGCTCGAGACTGGCGGCCGCGAGTTCCTGCAGCTTGGCGCAGTCGGGCTCCTTGCCAAGATCGATCGTACCCAACGTGTCGATCTTGGCGAGCAGATCGTTGGCCTGCAAATCGAGCGCGGCCGTCCGCTCGTCTTGTACGGCCCCCATCGCCTGCTCCTCGAAACCGGCGTCGGGCCACCCTCTGGCATCCTTCAGGGCGCGCATCTTGCTGCGCAGACGCGGGGCGTTGTCGGCGTTAAGCTGACGGAGTGCGGCACCCGCCTGGTCGACGGCCTGCGCGAAGTCCTCCCTGGTGCAGGAGGCCGCGTGGCCGGTCGAGAGCATCGCCAGCATGGCCGAGGCGGCAGCGACAACGATCAACAGCCCGCGCATCGCAATAGTCCCGCTCATTTCCCTCTATCTGAAGGGCCACGTATGGCAGAATGTGGCCACGGGTCAAACCTGTGACGCAAAAGCCCAGGTCCGGGGGCGAGCGTGGCCTCTGCCGGCCCGGCGCCTTGGAAAAGTTCGGGATTGCCGCCTATCCTCGCCCCTCCCGGCCTCCGCGATAGTCCCCCAATGCAGCGATCGACATCCAGACCCCTGCGCCTGTCTCTGCCGCTCGGCATACTCCTCAGCCTGGCAATTATCGCGGCCGTCGCCGGCATCCTCTATGCCATGGGCCGCATCCCCATCTGCAAGTGTGGCTACGTCAAGCTCTGGCACGGGGGCAGCGCCGACTCGGAGACTTCTCAGCACCTCACGGATTGGTACACCTACAGTCACATCCTGCACGGGGTCATTTTCTACTGGCTGCTGACAGTGCTGGCCAAGGGACGCCTGTCGGTGGCGGCGCGGCTCGTCATTGCGATGGGCATCGAGGCCGGCTGGGAAATCCTCGAGAATTCGCCGCTCATCATCGAGCGCTACCGGAGCCAGACCATCTCGCGCGACTACTACGGCGATAGCATCATCAACGTAGTGGGCGACATGCTGGCGACGCTGGTGGGCTTTCTCCTTGCGGCGCGGCTTCCGGCCTGGGTGACGGTGTTCCTGCTCATCGTCACCGAGGTCGTCCTGCTGGTGCTGATCCGCGACAACCTCACGCTCAACATCATCATGTTGCTCTACCCGATGGAGTGGATCAAGCAGTGGCAGATGGGCGGGTGAGCCGCCGGACCGCCACTCAAATCGACGTCCGCGGTCCGGCAAGGCTCGCCGTGCCGCGTTCCCGGATTTGGGCACCGATTGTCGGGCGCAAGTCGCGGCGTTCGTCCTAGGGGCTTATTGCACCCGAGAGAGGGCCAACACCCATGAAGCTCACGGCAACCCGGATCGTATCCTGCCTGTGGTTCGACAGCGAGGCCGAGGAGGCCGCTCGCTTCTACGTCTCGATATTCGAGAATTCCAGGATGGGAGGCATCAGTCACTACGGCGAGGAGGGATACGAGATTCACGGCCGCAAGGCCGGAACCGTGATGACCGCGGAATTCGAGATCGCCGGCCAGAACTTCGTGGCGCTCAACGGCGGCCCGCACTTCAAGTTCAGCGAAGCGATCTCCTTCCAGGTCATGTGCGACACTCAGGAGGAGATCGACTACTTCTGGAGCCGCTTGTCGCAGGGCGGCCAAGAGGGGCCCTGCGGCTGGCTGAAGGACAAGTTCGGCCTCTCGTGGCAGGTGGTGCCGGTTGCGCTGATCGACATGCTGAAGAACCCGGACACGAAGAAATCGCAGCGCGTGACGAGAGCATTTCTGCAGATGAAGAAATTCGACATCGCGGCGCTGAAGCGGGCGTTCGATGGGCACGGCTAATTTGCGACCGCAGTTGTGTCGGATCAGCGCTTCGCTGACCCAACCTATGGCGCATCCTTGATGTACCAGCCCCAGGGGTTCTCGGAGGTGTAGGTGGTGATCTGCTTGACCTCCAGGTAGTTCTCGAGGCCCCAGCGTCCCAACTCGCGGCCGATACCGCTCTTCTTGTAGCCACCCCACGGCGCCTGCGTGAACGTCGGCTGCGAGCAGTTGACCCACACGATGCCGGCCTCCAGCGCACGCGCCACCCGGGCGCAGCGCGCGGGGTCCTCCGACATCACGGCGGCACCCAGGCCGAACTCGGTGGCATTCGCCATGCGCAAGGCCTCCGCCTCCTCCGAGAAGCGGCGGATCGTCAGCACCGGCCCGAATATCTCCTCCTTCCAGATCGCTGCGTCTTCCGGCACGTCGTCGAAGATCGTGGGCGTTACGTAATAGCCGCGATTGAGGTGCTCGGGACGACCGCCGCCGCAGAGCATCTTGGCGCCGGAGGCACGGCCACCCTCGATGCGGTCGAGCACCTTCTTGTGCTGGCCGGCGCTGACCAGCGGCCCGAGAAGCGTTTTGGGATCGAGCCCGTCGCCGATGCTGATCTTCCCTGCCTCCTGCACCAGGCGGTCGACGAGCGCGGGCGCGATCCGGTCCTGCACAATCAGTCGGGAGGTGGCGCTGCACACCTGGCCCTGGTTCCAGAAGATGCCGAACATGATCCATTCGACGGCCTTGGCCACATCGGCGTCGTCGAAGACGACGAACGGCGACTTGCCACCGAGTTCCAGGCTGACGTTCTTGATGTCCTGGGCAGCCGCCGCCATGACCCGCACGCCCGTCGGCACAGAGCCAGTGAACGCGAGCTTGCGCACGGCGGGGTGCTGCGCCAGGGGCTGGCCTGCGTCGGGCCCGGTCCCTGTGACGATGTTGAGCACGCCCGCAGGCAAACCCGTCTCCTGCGCGATGCGGGCAAGCTCAAGCGCGGTCAGCGGCGTCAGCTCGGAGGGCTTGAGCACGCTCGTGCAGCCGGCCGCGAGCGCCGGCGCTACCTTCCACGCGGCCATCAGCAGCGGATAGTTCCAGGGGATGATCTGTCCGGCCACGCCGATCGGCTCGCGCCGGGCAACTGAGGTGAACCGCGCGTCGGGGAGCGCGATTGGCTCCTCTGCCTGGGTGTCCAGTTCCTCGGCAAGATCGGCGTAGTAGGAGAAGCACCCCGCCGCGTCGTCGATATCCCACAGCGCCTCCGGCAGCGGCTTGCCGTTGTCGAGCACCTCGAGGCGGGCGATCTTGTCGCGCTCCGCGGTGATGGCAGCGGCGATGGCGCGAAGAAAGCCCGCACGCTCCTTGCCGCTCGTCGTTCGCCAGCTCCGAAAGGCATCGGCGGCTGCCTGCACGGCCGCATCGACATCCTCCAGCGTGCTCGCCGCGACGTGGTCGATCTTCTCCTCCGTCGCCGGATTGATGACGGGGAGGCCCCCGCCGTGCTTCGCCTCGACCCACCGGCCGCCGACGTAATTGCTGCGTGTCATGCGCGCTACCCTGGTCCGCCCGCCGCACAGCCGGCCGGCGCAACAGCTCCCGCCACGCTTCTCACGGATCGGAGGCCTGGTCCAGACGCTCGCTCGGCGACTCGATCTTCGCAGCGACACGGGCGCCGCCTCAGCCGCAAGCCGGCACGGCCGCGCTCCCTCGGCCGCGACACCCCCGCGCCGCCGCCGCGAGCCGCACATCCCTCATTCGACGCATCGGCCTACTCGGACCCGATGCGCGGCGTCCAGGAGTAGATGCGCTAGTACTTCGGCCAGAGGGCCGCCAACCCCGCCACGGCAACGAGGCCAATGACGCTATTCAGCCAGTTGTGAAGGATGCCGGGCGACACGAAGGTCTCGCCCAGGAGCAGCACCACGGTAGCGATTGCTCCCCACAGCATCACGTTGCAAAGCCAGTCAGAGAAGCTGTCGACCATGGATGGTCCTCCCCCTCTCGAGTGTGCGCGCGCGAGGAGTCTACATCCAACTAAAGTCTAATGGCCGGCCCTATCTAGCAGGTGCGAAGGCCGGCAGGTTGATGCCGATTTTATAGAATTCCCTCAAAAGGTTGCGCGTCTCCGCTGCCGCCGCTTGGGAGGAGGCGGCAGACCGGCCGCATCGGCCCGGTCAGATGTCCACCACCTCGAGCACACCGGGCACGGTGGCGATGGCGCCTTTCTGGGCCGGGGAGATGTCGAAGCGCCCGGGCATGGCGATCTCCACCTCGCGGCCGCGGTCGGCCAGCGCCACACTCAGCGCGATGACGCCCTTGCCGCCAGGCTTGAGAACCGCCCTGAGCTGATCCATGCGCTTGCTGTCGGCTCCGAAGGCCCGCCCGTCGAGCACGACCTTGAGCCCGCGCTGCAACCCTTCGGCGGCCTCATCGAGCGACTGGATGCCTTGCGCACGCAGCTTCAGGGCCTCCCCGTCGCGCTCGCCCTCGACCGTCACCAGGACGGCCGTGCCGGGCTCCAGAAGGTGCCGCGAGGCGGCCAGCGCCTCGGAGAACACGACCGCCTCGAACTGGCCAGTGGGCTCGGAGAACAGCGCGAAGGCGAACTTGTTGCCCTTCTGCGAGCGCCGCTCGCGCGCGGAGACGACGATGCCGGCAAGCCGCCCGGCAACGGCGCCGCGGTCGGCGCGCGCCTCGAGTTCGGAGAAGGTGACAGTGCCGAGCTTGGCCAGCACGGTCCGGTAGGCGTCGAGCGGGTGGCCGGACAGGAAAAAGCCGACCGCCTCGAACTCGCGCTGCAGGCTGTCCATGGGCGGCCACGCCTGCTGCGGGCGAATGTCCACCTGGGGCCGCGCGGCTGGTCCGCCGCCGAAGAGGTCGTTGGTGCCTTGCGCCGTGTTGGCCGCCAGACGGCTGGCGCAGGCCAGGATCTGCTCGACGTTGCCGTGCACGAGGGCTCGGCTCCTTTCCAGAGCGTCGAAGGCACCCGCGGCGGCCAGCGTCTCGAGCGCGCGCTTGTTGATTGCCTTGGTGTTGAGCCTGGCGGCGAAGTCGGAAAGGTCCTTGAACGGCCCGCCGGCGTCACGCTCGGCGACGATGCTCTCCACGGCCGACGCGCCAATGTTCTTGAGCGCCGCCAGCGAGTAGCGGATGGTCTTCTCGCCGGCGCCGAAATCGACTTCTGAGGCATTGATGCAGGGCGGCAGGATCTTGATGCCGGCCTTGGCGGCCTCCGCCGTGAACATGGAGAGCTTGTCGGTGTTGCCCATGTCGAGCGTCATGGATGCGGCAAGGAACTCCTCGCGGTAATTGGCCTTGAGATAGGCGGTGTAGTAGGCGACGTGCGCGTAGGCAGCCGTGTGCGCCTTGTTGAAGCCGTAGCCGGCGAACTTGTCGACCAGCTCGAAGATGTAGGCCGCCTCGTCGCGCGCGACGCCCTTCTTGACCGCGCCGGCCACGAACTCGGCCTGCTGCTTGGCCATGATGGCCTTGTCCTTCTTGCCCATGGCCTTGCGCAGGATGTCAGCCTGGCCAAGCGAATAACCTGCCATCACCTGCGCGATCTGCAGCACCTGCTCCTGATAGATGATGACGCCGTGCGTCTCCTTCAGGATCGGCTCCAGCATGGGATGCAGGCAGTCGACCGGCTCCTCGTTGTGCTTGCGGTTGATGTAGGTGGGGATGTTGTCCATCGGGCCCGGCCGATAGAGCGCGGTCATGGCCATGATGTCCTCGAAGCGGTCCGGCTTCAGCCGCTTCAGGCAGTCGCGCACGCCCGCGCCTTCGAGCTGGAACACGCCGGACGTGTCGGCCTTGGCGAGCAGCTCGTAGGTCTTGCGGTCGTCGAGCGGGATCTTGAGGAGGTCGATGTCGATGCCGCGACCGCCTTTGATGAGTTGCACCGCCTTTTGCAGAACGGTCAGGGTCTTGAGCCCAAGGAAGTCGAACTTCACGAGTCCTGCCGCCTCGACCAGCTTCCAGTTGAACTGGGTGATGGGGAAGCTCGACTTGGGATCGCGGTAGAGCGGCACGAGCTGGTCGAGCGGCCGGTCGCCGATCACCATGCCGGCGGCGTGGGTGGATGCGTGGCGGTAGAGACCCTCGAGCTTTTGCGCAATCTCGAGCAAGCGCGCCACCACCGGCTCGCTATCGCGCGCCTCCTGCAGCTTAGGCTCGCCCTCGATGGCCTGGGCCAGGGTCACGGGGTTGGCAGGATTGTTGGGCACGAGCTTGCAAAGCTTGTCGACCTGCCCATAGGGCATCTGCAGCACCCGGCCGACGTCGCGCAGCACGGCGCGGGCCTGCAATTTGCCGTGCGTGATGATCTGGGCCACTCGATCCGCGCCGTATTTCTTCTGCACATAGCGGATCACCTCGTCGCGCCGGTCCTGGCAGAAGTCGATGTCGAAGTCCGGCATCGATATGCGTTCCGGATTCAGAAACCGCTCGAACAGCAGGCCAAAGCGCAGGGGATCGAGGTCAGTGATGGTGAGCGACCAGGCGACCACCGAGCCGGCGCCGGAACCACGCCCAGGCCCGACGGGAATGCCGTTCGCCTTGGCCCACTTGATGAAGTCGGCAACGATCAGGAAGTAGCCGGGAAACTTCATCTTCGAGATGACTCCGATTTCGAAGTCGAGTCGATTGGAGTAGTCGGCCTCCGCGAAGCCCGCTGCCAATGGGTGGGTAGCGAGGCGTTGCTTGAGGCCCGCCTCGGCCTGCTTGCGCAATTCCTCCGTCTCCAAACGCAGCAACTCCTCCGCACTCGTGCCCGCAGCGACAGCCACGAAGCTCGGCAGGATCGGCTTGCGCCCGCGGGGGCGGAACGCGCAACGCTTGGCGATCTCTATGGTGTTGGCGAGCGCCTCCGGCAGATCGGCGAAAAGCTCGCCCATCTGCTTGGATGTCTTGAAGAAGTGCTCGCGCGACAGGCGGCGTCGGTTGTCCTCCGTGACGTAGCGGCCCTCGGCAATGCAGAGCAGCGCGTCGTGCGCCTCGTAATCGTCGGGCGATGCGAAGTAGACCTCGTTGGTGGCGACGATCGGAAGCGCACGCGCATAGGCGAGATCAAGCAAAGCCGGTTCCCCCTCGATCTCATGCTTGAGGCCGTGGCGCTGGATCTCGACGTAGAGGCGGTCGCCGAAGACCTTCTCCAGCATCTTCAAGCGCTCGAGCGCGACATCGGCCTGGCCCTCGCCGAGCGCCCGGTCGATGGGGCCCTGCGGTCCTCCGGTCAGCGCGATCAAGCCCTCGCCGTGCGCCCCCAGGCGCTCGACCTGGATATGCGGGGCCTCGTCCTCGCCGGGATCGAAGAAGGCACACGAGGCGAGCTTCATGAGGTTCTGCCAGCCGGTTTCGCTGCTGGCGAGCAGAGCCATCGCGCCGGCTGGCTGCGAACGGGACTGATTGGTGCCGGTCCGCTGCAGGGAGTTCGTCGGCGGACGGTCGCCGAAATCGACCTGCAGCGTGCAGCCGACAATCGGTTGGATGCCGGCATCCGCCAGCTTGTCCGAGAATTCCAGGGCGCCGAACAGGTTGTTGGTGTCGGTGAGACCGACGGCGGGAAAACCCGCAGCCGCCGCCAGCTTGGCGAGCTTCGGTATGGTGATGGCCCCTTCCAGCAGCGAATAAGCCGAGTGCACCTTGAGGTGCACGAAGGTGGGGGCGTCAGCCGGGACGCGCTTGGCGGGCTGCGGGCCTCGAATCGTAGCGTTCATGATCCCGAATGCACATCCAACTGTGCATTTGTGCAATTGGAACTTTGCAACTTTGCTAGAAAAACTTTGCATCTTCGCAATCGAGCCCGCCGCTCCAAGTCGCAGTTGCAAGCGCGAGGATTAGCGCGCATTTAGGCGTTTGCCCGGTTCAAGGGCCACCCGCAGACGATTCGAAAGGGCAGGCGTGTGCTGGAAGCACTGCGCGACATCATCACGCAAAGCGGGCCCGCCTACTTGGCCCTTGGCGGGTTCCTGATCGGCGCCCTGTTCGGCGCCATCGTGTTTGCCACCAACTTTTGCGCCATGGGCTCGCTCGCCGATGTGCACAACTTCGGCGACTGGCGCCGCTTTCGCGCCTGGCTGCTGGCGGCGGCAACCGCGCTCGCCGGCGCCCAGCTGCTGCAGGCGGCTGGCGTCGTCGGGCTTGACAAGTCGATGTATCTGGCAGGGCCCAGCCTCAACTGGGTCGGGCACATCCTGGGCGGGGTGATCTTCGGCTTCGGCATGGTGTTCACCGGCGGCTGCCCGAGCCGCAACCTGGCACGCGCAGGCGCCGGCGACCTGCGCTCGCTCGTGACTCTCATGGTGCTAGGCCTCATCGCCATGATGACGATTGGCGGCATACTGGGGCCGACGCGGGCGGCGCTGGAGCAGGCAACAAGCGTCACGCTCGGTGCCACGGCGCCGAGCCTGGGCGACCTGTTGACGAGGGTCGCCGGCCTCCCGGCCGCTACCTCCAATCTGGTCGCGACAGGTGTCCTGGCGACCGCGGTCATCGTCTACTGTTTTGCCGACCGGGCCTTCCGCACCTCGGGACCGCACGTGGCCTCCGGATTGGCCGTGGGGCTTCTGGTCGTCGCCGGCTGGGCACTCGGCGGGTTGGCGTTCGACGAAATGGCGGCGCGACCGAGCCCGCCCGTGTCGCTGACCTACGTGCGGCCCGCCGGCGACGCGCTGCAATGGCTGATGCTGTATACCGCCGGGCCGATGCCGAGCTTCGGCGTAGCCAGCGTCTTCGGCGCGCTCTCCGGGGCCTGCGCCGCGTCGCTGGCGATGGGGCGGTTTCGCATTGCGACCTTTTCGGACGCGGGCGACATGCTGCGCAATCTCTTCGGCGCCACCCTGATGGGCATCGGCGGCGTAATGGCGCTCGGCTGCACCGTTGGCCAGGCGATCACCGGCGTATCGACACTGGCGCTCGGTTCGTTCCTGACGTTCGCCTCGATCGTCGCGGGCGGATTCTGGGGCCTGCGCGTCCTGGAGCGCCGCATCCTCGCTGCGGCCTGACCCCGCACGCAATCACGCGAGCCTCTCGATACCTCGCGACAAAATGATCGGAGCTCCCGCGCTGCCGCCCCTCGACCGACCAATGCACAGCTACAATGAACGGTCAGACCGCGTGGAACCGAGCACCGCCATGTCCGCCAAAGTCCTCGCGCGCCGCGATCTCATTGTCGGCATCGGCGCCGCCTTGGCACTGCCGGGCGTTTCGACGGCACGTGCTGCCAGCGCGCTCATCATCACGCCAGGCCAGACCGAAGGGCCGTTCTATCCCGTCGCCTTCCCCGCGGACATGGATGCTGACCTCGTACGCGTCGGCGGGCAGAAGGCGCAGGCCATAGGCCGTGTCACGCACATCTCGGGCCGGATCCTCGACAAGCACGGCGCGGTGGTGCCCGGCGCCATGATCGAAATCTGGCAGTGTGACGCCAACGGGATCTACAATCACCCCGGCGACTCCGGTCAGAAGCGGCGCGACGCCGCCTTCCAGGGCTATGGCCGCACCCAGGTCGACGTCAGGGGAAATTACGCCTTCCGTACCATCCGCCCCGTTGCGTATCCGGGCCGCACGCCGCACATCCACGTCAAGGTGCACGCTCCCGGAACTGGTCGCCTCACCACCCAGCTCTATATCGCCGACGAGCCGCAAAATGCCACCGATGGCGTGCTCAACGCGATTCGAGACCGCCGGGCACGCGAGAGCCTGATCGTGCGGCTCGACGATGCCCCGAAGCTCGAGGCGGGCGCGCTCAAGGGCACCTTCGACATCGTCCTCAACGTCTGATTGTTGAACCAACCGGCCGAATTCGACGGCGCTCGTTGTGGGCGGGACCCTTATCCTCGCCCTCCACATACGGCGTAGACTGCACAAATGCCGGGCATGCGAAGCCATATCGCAGGCAAATTCTTGAAATGCAAACCGATCTCGGAACGCAATTCAGGAACATTGCGACCGGAAGAGCACAGCCACACGACGACCGGCGCCGCGAATCGCATCACAATCGCGTCACATGGCCGCGTGCCGGCCGAACAATGGCGAAGGCACGGCGTTTTGCACTCTACGGCCACCATCAGGGGCGGGATCGCAATCAAGGCGGGGGGAACAGAGGTCAACCTGAACAGGGGACTTTGATGCGGAAAAAATGTCTCCTTGCCGCGCTGCTCGCCGTCGCAACGCCGGCAGCCGCCCATGATTGGTATCCGATGGAATGTTGCTCAAGCCTCGATTGTGCCCCGGTTGAGAAGGTCGAGATGCTTCCAGGCCCTTCGATCGCCAACATGCTGAGCACGCCCGCGCATGCCGCTCCGATAGGGGGCATGCTGGTGACCACCAAGCACGGCAGCGTGGTGGTGCCTGCGGATTTCCCGCGCCGCGAGTCCAAGGATCACCGCATGCACGCATGCATACGACCCGCGCCCGGGGGCACCGGCATGCGCCTGCTGTGCATCTTCTTCCCACCGGCCATCTGATCGCCGGCGCCGTCCAATCGCCTGCGCGGGGTGTGCACGCATTCCAGGCGGGACTATCGTAGCCGGCACCACGTGTTGTGGGTGTCGGCCATGGAAGAGCTCGAGAGCGCGGTCGCACGCCACTATGGCATGCCCGACCTCGCTCCTACGCTTCTCCAAGCCCTGACGGCAGCCGGACTCGATATCGAACGGCTGGCACCTGCGGACCTCGCCCCGGTCGACGAGTTCCACGTCGGTGGGCGCGACGCGACCAAATACGCTGTCGAGAAGCTCCTTCTGCACGCCGGCCAGCTCGTGCTGGACGTCGACCTGCCGTTTGCCGACGCCGCCTTCGATGCCGCCGTGACGCCGCACGTTGCGATGAACATCAAGAATCGCGCGCGGCTCTACGGGGAGGCGGCGCGCGTGCCGAAGCCCGGCGCGCTGTTCTGCATCTACGATGTGATGAAAGGCACCAATGACGGACCAGCCTATCCGGTGCCGTGGGCGCAGACGCCGGCGACCAGCCACCTGACCACGCCGGCACAGATGCATGCGCTGCTCGCAACCGCCGGCTTTGAAATGATTGAGACGGAGGACCGCACGCCCTTCGACATCGCCTTCTTCCGCGAGCGGCTGGCCGCCGGCGCACCCCCACGGCTCGGCACGCACATACTCATGGGGACGACGACACGGGAGAAGGCGCAACGTGCTGGCGGGACTCGAGGACGGCGCCCTCGCCTTCGTCCTCATGATCGCACGGCGCCGCCCGGGAAGGACTTGATCGGATCAGCGCTGCGTCGCAGGCGGCGCCGACCCGGCGTCGGCCGGGCAGGGGAACGCGGCTTTGAGCGCATCATGGGCGAGCTCGATAAAGGGCCGGCTGAGGTCAGTCGCCTTATCGCGCAGATAATGGACGACCGCCTCGCGCGACTCGCCGATCGTCAGTCCCTTCTTCGCGCAGATATGGCGCCTCTCGCCCAGCTGCGCGCGCAGTTCGTCGTAGTCGACCAGCGCGCGCACGTAGTTGGCACACTCGATCTGCCCGTAAGCCTCGGGGCTCGTGCACATCCGCAGCCAATGCGTGCCCGACTTCGGGTCGCTGGCTTCGACCGGCGGACCGTGCGCCAGGAGCACGCCAGCCGCGATCACGGCGGCGATCCGCAAAGCTCGGCACCCCGCAAGCTCCCGCATGTTGGCCTTCCTGTCCCGACCGACCCGTTCCCCGCACAGTGTCGAGCCTGTCGGAGAGCGGAAAGTCAGCAGTTCCATATGGGGGCCCGGTTAGCAAGGCCCTCGCCTCCCCTCCATTGCCCTCGAACGATTGACCCAACCGGAGCAATTTCCGGTTTCGTGGGGACGGCGGGGACAGACCCCTCGCTCCAGGGTCGCATGCCGATGGCAACGTCGGGGCGAGGGGTCTGACCCCGCAAGTGCGAAGGGAGGCACCGAGCCATGCGCCACGGCGGCAAGATCCTGATCGATCAGCTCGAGGCCCAAGGGGCCAGCACCGCATTCACGGTGCCGGGCGAGAGCTTTCTTGCCGCCCTCGACGGCCTGCACGACTCCAATCGTATCAAGACCATCATCTGCCGCCAGGAGGGTGGCGCCTCCATGATGGCGGAGGCCTGGGGAAAGATCACCGGGGAGCCCGGCGTGTGCTTCGTCACGCGCGGACCGGGCGCCGCCAACGCCATGAGCGGGCTGCACGTGGCAATGCAGGACTCGACGCCGATGGTGACCTTCGTAGGCATGCCGTCGCGTGACCACGAGGATCGCGAGGCCTTCCAAGAGATCGAGATCAAGCAGCTCTTTTCCTCGCTGGTAAAGTGGACCGCCGTCATTCGCCAGACCGAGCGCATCCCGGAGTACGTGAGCCACGCCTTGCATGTCGCCCGCTCGGGGCGGCCGGGCCCAGTCGTTCTCGGCTTGCCGGAGGACATGCTGTCGGCGGACTGCGACATCAGCGACGCCAAGCCGGCGCGCATCGCCGAGCCGCGCCCCGGCGCCGACGACATGGCGGCGCTGCGCGAGAAGCTCGTCTCCGCTTCGCGGCCGCTGATGATCATCGGTGGACCGGGATGGAGCGTCGCCACGCAGAAGTCGCTCGAGGCCTTTGCCGAACGCTTCGACCTTCCGGTCGCGCCGGCCTTCCGCTACCAGGACTACTTCGACAACCGGCATCGCTGCTATGTCGGCTGCGCCGGCATCGGCCTCGATCCCAAGCTCGCCACCGCCATCAAGGACGCCGACCTGCTGATCGTCATCGGCGCCCGTCTCGGGGAGATGACGACGAGCGGCTACACGCTCGTGAATATTCCCGATCCGCAGCAGTTCCTGATTCACGTGCATCCCTCACCCGACGAGCTCGGTTCCGTCTACCGGCCCGACCTGCCCATCGCCTCGAGCGCGCGCGCCTTCGTCGACGCGCTTGCCCGCCTCGAGCCGCCGGCGAAGATCGCGTGGAGCGGACGGCGCGCCGAGCTACGCGCAGCCTACGAGCAGACACTGAAGCCCACCCCCCTGCCGGGGTCCGTGAAGATGGCCGACGTCGTGCGCACGGTATCGGAGATGCTGCCGGAGAACGGCATCGTCACCAACGGCGCGGGCAACTTCGCGGCGTTCGTGCACCGGTATTTCCAGTACAAGGGCTACCGCACGTGCCTCGCGCCCACATCGGGCTCCATGGGTTACGGCCTGCCCGCAGCAATTGCCGCCAAGCTGGCGCATCCGACGCGGCCGGTCGTCAACGTACAGGGCGACGGCGATTTCCTCATGACGGGACAGGAACTGGCCACGGCCGCGCAGTACGGGCTGCCGATCGTCACCATCATCGCCAACAACGGCATGTACGGCACGATCCGCGCCCACCAGGAGCGGGAGTACCCACGCCGCGTCGTCGGCACGACGCTCGTCAACCCGGATTTCGCCGCCTACGCCCGCAGCTTCGGCGCCGACGGTTACACCATCGAGGCGACCGCCGAGTTCGCTCCCGCCTTCCGCCAGGCGCTTGCAAGCTCCAAACCTTCGGTCATCGAGTTGAAGCTCGACCCCGAGGCGCTCAACCCGCGCAAGACGCTGACAGAGATCCGCGAGAAGCGATAAGGACCGTCTGAGGGCGATCGCCGAGCACCTGGGCACAGCCTTCAATCCGTGCGTTCCTGCCCCCTCGCGCTTGCGATATTCATTTCGACGAATTCCGATATGACAGGGCGAGTGCAAAGAGCGACAGGTCACCGTGCGGCGGCGCAAATGCCGCCACAAGAATTACTCAAGAATTACCGAAAGAATAGCAATTTGCCTCAATCCGGTAGAGTTAAGCACAGTTCAACGCCAATGTGGACTTTACAGCCTATTATCGATTACCAAATCAAGACCCCAGCCGAGTAGACGACCCGTCATGGACTTGCTCACAGAGCAGCTGAAAGGAAGGTTGCTGATCAAGACGAGCGCTTTGATCTGCTTCGTCCTGGCAGGAGCATTGCTGGCTGCGTCGCTTTTCGTTCCGCCCCCGGCGCAGGTCGGTAGCGAGAGCGGCGTGGCATCGGGCCCCACGGCCTCGATCCGCTGATCGGGGCGCAGGGTCCCTGCAAGTCACACGTTTGTTGCTGCGGCTCTCCCAAGGCCCCTTCTCCGCAACTTGGAGGAGGGGCCCTTCCAATGCAGCAAGCGAGCAAGGGGTGAGCCCCCTCGCCTCCGCGCTTCCAGCAAGATGCGAGCCCGCTATGCGGCCCTGGCGAAGTCGAGCTTGAAGCCGTGTGCGTCCGCCAGCGTGCGGATGACTTTGTCGGCTTCGGCGGCCGGCAGCGACACGAACGGCGGACGCAGGCGGGCCCAGCCGGGATCGTGCCGGTAGTGCGCGATGAGCGCCTTGAGCGCGGGAATCATGGGGAAGGCCTGGATGGCCTTGCGCAGCGCGGTGATGTCGGCCTGCAGCTTGTCCGCGTCCGGGCCCTTCCAGTTGTCGTAGACGTTGCGGATGGCGGCCGCGCCAACGTTGCAGGTGGCGGAGATGCACCCCGCCGCGCCCTTCCTGAGCCCGTCGAGCAGGAATATCTCCGAGCCCGGGAACACCTCGAAGCCCGGATAGGTGGCGAGGATGGCCGCCGTGTTGTTCCAGTCGCCCGAGGAGTCCTTCAGTCCGACGACGATGTTCGGAAATTCCTTGATGAGGCGGCCGATGAGGGGGAGGGAGAAGCCCACCTGGGCCACCGGCGGTATGTGATAGAGGTAGACGCGCAGGCGGTCGTCGCCCACCTCCTCGATGGTCTCGGCGAAGAAACGGAACAGCCCTTCCTCGCTCGGCGCCTTGTAGTAGAAGGGCGGCAGCATCAGCACACCGCCGCAGCCGAGGTCGACCGCGTGCTTGGTCAGCACGATGGCGTCATCGAGCGCGCAGGCGCCCGTGCCGGGCATCAGCTTGGAAGGATCCAGATCGGCGCGGTCGACCAGTTCCTCCAGAAGCTCCATGCGCTCGTCAAGACCCAGCGAGTTGCCCTCGCTGGTCGTGCCGAACGGCGCGAGCCCCGTGCAGCCCTCTGCCATCAGCCACTGGCAGTGCTCGACGAAGCGGTCGGCGTCCGGCCCACCGTCCTCCCCGTAGGGAGTGAGCACAGGCGCAATGACGCCGGAGAAATTCGGTTCCTTCTGCATGGTCGAGTCCTCGCCTCAAGCTTGCTCGTTCGATTTCGCCCTCACGCCGGCATGGGGATGCCGGGCTGCTTGACCGGAATGTGGTAGCCCTTGATGACGGCCGGCCGCGCCGCGATCGCCTTGTACCAGCGCAGAACGTTGGAGTACTTGGTGATGTCGACCTGATGCCACTCGAAACGCGAAATCCAGGGCCATGTGGCGATGTCGGCGATCGAATAGTCTCCCGCCATATATTCGACTTGGGCCAGCCGCCTGTCGAGCACGCCGTAGAGGCGGTTCGCCTCCTTGAGGTAGCGCTCCTCCGCGTAGGGCGCCTTGCCTTTGGCGTTGCGGAGGAAATGGTGCACCTGCCCGATCATCGGGCCGACGCCGCCCATCTGCCACATCAGCCATTCGATGGTCTGCCAGTGTGCATCCGGCTCCTTGGACCAGAACTTGCCGGTCTTCTCCGCCAAATACATGAGGATGGCGCCCGACTCGAACACCGAGCGGCCGTTGTCGCGATCGATGATGGCGGGGATGCGGTTGTTGGGACTGATCCTGAGGAAATCGGGCTTGAACTGCTCGTCCTTGCTGATGTCGACGGGGTGGGCTGCATACTCGAGCCCGCATTCCTCCAGCATGATGGAGACCTTGCGGCCGTTGGGCGTCGACCACGTGTAAAGATCGATCATGGAAGCTCCTGGGGCGGCTTGGCGGGCGAACTGTGGGCAAGGGCTGCAAAACTAGACGAAAGGCAGATCACCCCGCAACGAAAAGCACCACAGGGCACGCGGAACTTATCCACCGGCTTTGGAATGAGACCGACGAGAGCCCAAGTTTCGCCCCATTGTCACGAATGCTTCATGCCCGGTGCTGGGGCAAGGTCGGACGGGTCTACCGTTACCGGCGGCCGCTTCTGGAGCTTGGGCCGTAGCCTCCTGGCCAAGAGCTCCCAAGAGGAGCGGCGGACCTGACCGGACGGCCTTGCCCCCACCTGCTGCGATGGGGTCAGACCCCTCACCTCCAGCGGCGAAAATCTATGCGTAGTTTGCGCGAAGGGTCTGCCCCCCGCTACTTCTGCAAGAACCGGTAGCGCGCGGGGCGGCCGGTGATGCCTTCGGCGGCGGAGAGGATGGCGTTCACGTCGAGGCCGTAGTGGCCGTAGAGCTCGGACAGCGAGCCGGACTGGCCGAAGTGCTCAACGCCCAGTGCCCGCACCCGATGTCCGCGTACACCGCCGAACCAGGACAAGGCCTCAGGATAGGCATCCGTGACCGTGACGATCGCAGCATCGCGCGGAAGCTCGCCCAACAGCACCTCCACGTGCGCGCGGGCGTCGGGCTCGCCCTGCTCGCGCGCCCGCTGCGCGGCGTGCCAGCCGGCCGACAGGCGGTCGGCCGATGTCACTGCCAGCACGCCGAGCCCCCGCTGGTCCTCGGCGAGCAGGCCGGCTGCCTCTATGGCTTCGGGCGCGACGGCGCCGGTGTAGACAATGGCAAGGTCGGTTCCGGGCTCGGGCCGGCGCATCCAGTAGGCGCCGCCGATGATGTCATGGCGCAGCTCGCGCGTCACGGCGCGGCTCGGCTGGTCGATCGGCCGCGTGGAGAGCCGCAAGTATACCGAACCGCCCTTCTCATCGCGGTGCCAGTGCTGTCGGCCCTCCTCGGCGCCCTCGCGCTGGATGTAGTCGAAGGCCCACTCCATGATGACGGCCAGCTCGTCGATGAAGGCCGGCTCGAAGGTGGCGAGCCCGTCTTGGGCCATGCCGATGAGCGGGGTGCCGATCGACTGGTGCGCGCCACCCTCCGGCGCCAGGCTTATCCCTGAGGGCGTACCGGCGACGATGAAGCGCGAGTCCTGGTAGCAGGCATGGTTCAGGGCATCGAGGCCGCGGCACACGAAGGGATCATAGAGCGTGCCGACGGGCAGCAGGCGCTCGCCGAACAGCGAATGCGAGAGGCCGAGCGCCGCGAGCACGAGGAACAGGTTCATCTCGGCAATGCCGAGCTCGAAGTGCTGGCCCTTGGGACCCATCTCCCACTTCTGCGGCGACAACAGGCCGCGCTCCTTGAAGAGGTCGTCCTGGCTGGCCATCGAGAACAACCCGCGCCGGTTGACCCAGGGGCCGAGGTTGGTCGACACCGTCACGTCCGGCGAGGTGGTGACGATGCGGTCGGCAAGGGGGCCGGCCTTGCGCGCGATCTCGTCCAGCACGCGGCCGAAGCCCTGCTGCGTCGAGGCCTGGCCCTTGAGGTCGATGGTCGGGAAGGGCTGGACCGGCACGCGCTCGGCCTGCAGCCGCCGCTTGCCCTTGGCCACGAAGGGCACGCGCTGCAAAAAGGCCTCGATCTCCGAGGCGGATACATCGAGGCCTGCGAACCGGTCCCACTCCTCGCCCTGGTTGATGCCCTCCCGCGCGCGCAGATCGTTCATCTGCGCCTTGGTCATGAGGCCTGAGTGGTTGTCCTTGTGGCCCTGGAACGGCAGGCCGTAGCCCTTGATGGTGTAGGCGATGAAGCAGACCGGCTGGTTGGTGGGCGCCTCGTCGAAGGCCTCCAGGATCGCCTGCAGGTCGTGGCCGCCAAGGTTGGTCATCAGCCGGGCGAGCGCCGCATCATCGTGCCGGCGTACGATCGCGAGCGTATCGGGATGGATGGCAAGGTCTTCCTCGAGCTGGCGCCGCCACGCGGCCCCGCCCTGGAACACCAGCGCCGAGTAGAGCATGTTGGGGCAGTCGTCGATCCACTGCTTGAGGCGCTGTCCTCCGGGCTCGGCGAAGGCGCGCTGCAGCAGCTTGCCGTACTTGATCAGCACCACCTTCCAGCCGAGGTTCTCGAACAGCCCGGCCATCTTCATGAACAGGCGGTCGGAGACCACCGAGTCGAGGCTCTGGCGGTTGTAGTCGATGATCCACCAGCAGTTCTCGAGTCCGTGCTTCCAGTATTCGAGCAAGGCCTCGTGCACGTTGCCTTCGTCGATCTCGGCATCGCCCATGATGCCGATCATGCGACCCTTGCCCCAGTTGGGGCTCCAGCCCCTGGCATGGACATAGTCCTGCACGAGGCTGGCAAATCCGGTCTGGGCGATGCCGAGGCCGACCGAGCCCGTGGAGAAATCGACGTCCGCCTTGTCCTTCGTGCGCGAGGGATAGGATTGGGCGCCGCCGAAGGCCCGGAAGTTCTGCAACTTGTCCAGCGTCTGGTTGCCGAGCAGATACTGGATGGCGTGGAACACGGGGCTCGCATGCGGCTTCACCGCCACCCGGTCCTCGGGGCGCAGGACGTGGAAGTAGAGGGCGGTCAAGAGCGTGACGAGGGAGGCCGAGGAGGCCTGGTGGCCGCCGACTTTCAGACCGTCGCCGCGGTCCACCTCGTGGTTGGCGTGGTGGATCATGTAGGAGGAGAGCCACAGCACCTTGCGCTCGAGCTGGCGCAGCATTGCGAGTGCCGCCGCGCGTTGCGGAAGGGAGCCTTCCATCAGTACGCACCTCCCGGATTGCTCTGCACCTCGACCTCCAGGCCAGACGCCCTGAGGCACGCCACCGTCTCATTGAGATGATCCCGGTCGCGAGTCTCGATGACGACCTCGAGCAGCGCGCCCTTGGCCGGCAGGTCGGAAAAGATGCGCTGGTGATAGACCTCGACGATGTTGGCTCCGGCCTCGCCCAGCAGGTTGGCGACCTTGGCAAGCTGGCCGGGACGGTCCACCAGGTCGATGGTGAGCTGGGTGAGGCGGCCCTCGCGCGCCAACTCGCGCGATAGCACGCTGGCGAGCAGCCGCGTGTCGATGTTGCCGCCGCACAGCA
>Ga0114129_10002607_pt1 | contig 25068 bp, 21 predicted proteins | sample RhiMetdeltSRZDD1_FD_80071 | JGI IMG/M metagenome (GOLD analysis project Ga0114129, IMG submission 80071) | Populus rhizosphere microbial communities from Tennessee, USA - Rhizosphere MetaG P. deltoides SRZDD1 (version 2) (version 2) | ecosystem: Host-associated > Plants > Roots > Rhizosphere >...
ATCGCGACGAAGCCGTCGCCGCCCTGCACCGTCTTCCATTCGTAGTTGGCGATGCCCACCGAGCCGCGCACCTGGCTCGGACCGCACCAGCTGTAGTTGTCCTGCATGCCGCCGCAGATGTTGTACGGCGTCGCGTTGTCGACGCTGACGTGATAGAAGAGCCCGACCGGCAGATTCGGAAAGAACTGCCACGTCTTCGCCTGGTCGTAGCTGACGGCGAGTCCGCCGTCGTTGCCGATCAGGACGTGATTCGAGTTCGCCGGATCGATCCAGATCGCGTGCACGTCGTCGTGCGTCGAGGCCGCGATGTCGGTGTGGACGTTCTTGCCGGCGTCGCTCGAGAAATGCAGTCCGACGCCGCCGTAGACCACGACGTCGGGATCGTTCGGATCGATCCGCACCTGACTGAAGTACATCGGCCGCGGATTCTCGTCGTTCAACTTCCGCCACGTCGCGCCGGCATCGTCGGATCGATAGAGTCCGGTCGCGGTCGTCGGCGTGATGGTGCTCGCGTTCGTGCTGCGTCCACCGCCGGGCTGGGCGGGGGCTTCTTCAGGCGTCGTGGTGGTCTGCGCCGCAGCGCCGCCGGCGCCCGCGCCGCGGCCGCGGCCACCCGCCGGCGCCGGGCCTTCGATGAGCGCATAAAGAATGTTGGGACGCTTGCGGTAGACGTCCACGGCAATGCGCCCCAGCGGTCCGTCGGGCCAGCCGTTGCCCTTCAGCCGCGTCCAGGTTTCACCGGCGTCGGTTGATTTCCAGATACCGCTGCCGGGTCCACCACCGTTCATGCAACACGCGGTTCGACGACGCTGATACGTCGTCGCATACAGAATCTGGCTGTTCGTCGCGTCCATCACGAGATCGTTCGCGCCGGTGTCGTCGTCGACCTTCAGCACCTGCTTCCATGTCTTGCCGCCGTCGATCGTCTTGTAGACGCCGCGCTCGCCGCCGGGTCCGAACAGGGGCCCCGTCGCGGCAACGAAGACGACGTCGTTGTTGCGCGGATCGATGACGATGCGATTGATGTGTTTCGACGTTTTCAAACCGACGTTGGTGAACGTCTTGCCGCCGTCGGTCGACTTGTAGACGCCGTCGCCCCACGACGTGCTCTGACGATTGTTCGATTCACCGCTGCCGAGCCACAGCAAATCAGGATTGCTCTGCGAGACCGTGACGTCGCCAACGGACATCAACCCGTAGTCCTGAAACTGCGGCTCGAACGTCGTGCCGCCGTTGATCGTCTTCCACACGCCGCCGTGCGCAGTGCCGACGTAGAAGATCGCCGGGTTCGCTTCGTAGACCGCGAGATCGGAAATCCGGCCGGACATGCCCGCAGGACCGATCGGCCGGAAATGCAGCGTGTCGAAGGGACCGGCAGGCGATGCAGGTGCCTGAGCCGATCGACCGACGAGCGATTGCGCGCCGAACGCGGAAAGGAGGATGGCGACCAGCGTGACCAACCGGTAAGGCCTCATAGGAGACACTCCAGATAAAGCGGATGACAGGCGCCGATTATAGAGCGAGTGTTCAGGCTTGGTCGTCCGGAGACGTGAGCGGCTTCAAAAGCTCGCGCGCGCGCTCCGCATCGTCCGCGCGGACCCAAGGAGTTGAAGGATGAGGCGAAGCGCTCGCCGGAAACTCGAGTTGCGCATGGGCTCATCCTCTGTGCGAATGCAGCGCGGCCTTCGCTACGGGGTTCTCTTCACGGGCTGCAACGTGGTCACCGGCGACGGCAGGCGGGAACCCGCGGGACCGCTGAACTCCTCCTTCGTGCCGTCCTCGTAGAACTGAACGAATTTCCACACGAGACTCGAAGCCTCTTTGTCGTTCAGACCGAGCATTCCGAACTCGACGAACTCGTACGGGACGATCTTGCCGGTCCAGACGGCGCCGACGATCTTGCCCTTCGCGTCTTTCTTGAAATCGAGTTTCCAGCCCGGCTTGAATTCGAAGTCGTAGATATTGACGCCGCTCGGGAACTCGCCCTCGATTTTGATCGTCGCGACCTGTTTTTCGTTCGGCACGCGCATCGTGTACTTCTCGCGTGCGCCTTGCGTCGATTCCGCCGGAAGGATTCTGATGTGCGCAAAGACCGCCTCGCCGAACATCAGGATCATCGCGGTCGCGAGAGGCACACGATTGAGTCGTCGTAAGCGCTGTTTCACCTCATCCTCCACGCGTTGGTTGACGGACCGATCCGGTCCGACTGGTTCGTCGTCATGCGGCGGCAGGCTATTGCGCCGGGAACTTCACGAGCACATACGTGATGTGTTTCCCCTTCGGCACACAGCGGGCAGCGTGAGAAGGGCGGCAGCGGCGAACCGGATGGCAGCCGACATGGGCAGCTCTCCTTTCGCCTTACAGCCTCGGGTGCTGCAAATGAAAATCTGTTCTTGCCTGAAACGCATGCGCGAGCAGGAGAATCTCCGGCTCGCCGAACAGTTTGCCAGTCAGGTGCAGCGCCGTCGGCGACCCTCGTGAGAAGCCGTTCGGAATGCTGATCACCGGGTGACCGGTGCGATTCGTCAGCGCCTGATTGCTGCCGACGAACAAATCCAAATCGCCGAGCGCTTCGTCGAGTTGCTCCATCACGCGCATCCGGAAGCGGTTGGCCTGAATGAATTCGACGGCCGGGATGAAGCGGCCGGCGCGAATCTCGTCGGGCCGCGTGCTCTGCTCCGGACCTTGTTCCACCTGAGTCAGCACGCCGCCGCGCGTCACATCGTCGAACGCCGCCGCGGTTTCCGCGTAGCGGATGAAGTCGATCGCCTCGATCGGCACGTCGGGCAATGCGAACGGGACGAGCGTCACACCCAGCGAACCAATCACTCGCAGCGCCTCTTCGTTGTTGCGGCGCGTCTGATCGTCGGGCGCCCCTTCGACGAACGCGCGGAGGTAGCCGACACGCAGCTTCGAAACGTCCGCGGCTGCATCCCAATTGAACGGCACGTCGAGAAGGGTGTTGTCCTTTCCATCGGGTCCATGGATCGCATCGAAGACGAGCGCGCAGTCCTCGGCCGACCGGCAGATCGGGCCGATGGTGTCCTGTGTCCACGCGAGCGTCATCGCGCCGTGCCGACTCACGCGGCCGAACGTCGGGCGCAGTCCGCTGGCGCCGTTCCTCGTCGACGGCTGAATGATCGATCCGCCGGTGTCGGTGCCGATCGAGAAGCCGACGAGCCCTGCGGCCGTCGCCGAGCCGGGACCTGCCGAGGATCCTGCCGCGTCCTGCTGCGTGTTCCACGGATTTCGCGTGAGCCCGCCGAACCATCGAGCGGTCACGGCCAACGCGCCGGTCGACAGCTTGGCGACGAGAATCGCGCCCGCGTCCGTCAACCGCGTATAGACCGTCGCGTCCGCATCGATGACGCGCTCCTTGAACGGCGACATGCCCCACGTCGTCTTCGTGCCGCGGACCGCGAGGAGATCTTTCGCGCCCCACGGGATGCCGTGCAGCGGACCTCGATATCTTCCCGCGGCGATCTCTTCGTCAGCCTGATGCGCCTGATCGAGCGCGAGCTCCTCGGTCAGATTGACGACGCAGTGAAGCTGCGGATCGTAGGTCTTCAAGCGCGCGAGATAGAGCTTCGTGAGATCGGTCGGCTTGACCTGCCGCGTCTCCACGAGCCTCGACAGATGCGTCAACGGCAGAAACGCCAGCTCGGCGTCCGAGGGCGGTCTCGACACGTCGATCGTCTGTCGCCGAAGCGGTCGCCGCTGGATCGAGATCTTCTTTCCGGGAGGAACGGGATTGAAGACGATCGCCGGCTGCGTCGCGCCGAGATCCGCGCGTCGCAGCCGTTCGAAGCCCGCGGCGTACCCGCGCGGTCCGTTCAACTTCTCGAGGAGCCGCTGCTGCTCGTCGCGCGTGAACGACACGCCGGCAATCCGCTGCGCCGACTCGAGCATCTCAATCGTGATCGTCGCCGCGTCCTGCGCAACTGCCGCGAGCGCACCGGGCATCAGGGCCGATCCGACACCGGCCGCTGAACAGCATTCGATGAACCGCCGCCGATTGATCGCAAGCTGCCGTTCGTTCATTCACCAACTCACCAATTCACCAATTCACCAATTCACCAATTTCTTCATGTCAGTACTCCGCGAAGATCGTGTTGATTCGGTTGCCAAGCCGGATCCAATCGACCAGCGTGATGTCCGGGCTGCCGACGTTGAGAATCTGCTCGACCTTCCCGTTTGCGTCGTGCTCGATCTCCGGGACGCTGCGGACGAGCTCTTCGCCGAGAAACGCGCCCGACCGATACTCGGTCAGGCTCGTCGACGAAGCGCCCCGGCCGGAGATCGTGCCGCCGGTGGAGAGCACCCAGACGAGCGGAAGATCGGCCCGTTGGGCCCGGCCTCCGAGCCATAACGAGCCCGAGGCGGCAACCGCCGTGACTACGACTACGGATATACGGAGCTGGCTCACCGCAACCCCTCGATGACGCCGAATTATAGATATGGGTGCACGCCGTACTGGCTATAATCCGATTTCGATTTCCACCAATCCCACTGCCCTAAGGTGATGGACGTCATGCGGTTCAGGCCTGCCTCCCTCGTCGTCGCCGGACTGGTGGCCGTGCTCTCGGGATGCGTCGGCAAATACCAATCGGATTTTCCGGTCATCGTCGTCAACCGGACGCCGAACACGATCGCCGTGATCGCGAACGGCCGGGAGATCGGACAGGTCGCCTCCGGCCAGACCGGAAACTTCTCGATCAACACACAGGAAACCAACGCGAACGTGTTTTCGAACGGCGTCGCCCCGACGCCGCAAGCCGAGGTCGTCTTCTCGGCGCGCGACATGAAGACCGGCATGATCTCGACGACCAAAAGCGTGACGCTCGCGCAGAGCCCGCCGACCTACGTCACGTTCAACACGTCGGACTTTCCGATGGTCGTACGAACCGTTGCGAGCTTCACCTGCTCGCCGACGACCGTCGGCCTCAACCAGAATGTGTTCTGCAACGCCTCGGGGTCCACGGGCAGCAATCTCACTTACGCCTGGACGTTCGGCGACGGGACGGCCGATACGGGCGTCATCGTGACGCACCAGTACTCTCAGACCGGAACGTTCACGATCGTGCTGACGGTCACGAGCGACAATCTATCGACGAACTCGCTCAACAGATCAGTCACGGTCACGGCAAGCCTCACGCCGGCCGCCGCGAATTTCACGTTCTCTCCGGCAACGCCGGCCATCAATCAGGACGTGCTCTTCACCGTCACGACGCCGACGCCCGGCGGCACCTACACGTGGGATTTCGGCGACGGCACTCCCAATGGGTCGGCTGCGACCCTCACTCATCGGTTTTCGCGAGCCGCTCTCTTCAACGTCACGCTGCGTGTGACGAACGCCGTCGGCCAGTCAGCATCGTTGGCGAGACCGGTCAACGTCGTGGGGGCACCGGTCGGCACGGTGAACTTCACCTTCTCGCCGATCGATCCCGGCATCAACGACGTGGTGTTCTTCAACGCGTCGACGACGACCGTCGTGAACGCGACGACCTTCTCCTGGGATTTCGGCGACGGGGCACGCGGCGCCGGTACCACGACGAGCCACCAGTACACGCAAGCGCGGACGTTCACCGTCACGCTGACAGTCACCAACGATCTCGGGCTATCGGCCTCGCTGTCCAAAACGGTCCCCGTGAGCTCGTCGACCGGGCTCTCAGCCGACTTCACCTACTCGCCGACCGATCCGTCGATCTCATTGCGCACCAACTCGGTGATCTTCGACGCCACGCCGTCGAGCGCCAGCGCGACCGGGTGGACGTGGGACTTCGGCGACAACACCGCGACCGCATCAGGTCAACGAGTGACTCACACGTTTTCGAATCCGGGAACGTGGGTCGTCCGTCTGACTGTCACGGACGCTGCCGGGCGATCGGCGACGATCACGAAGTCTGTGACTGTGAGATCGTGATCGAACGCCCTCCGCTCGTCGACACAAAGGACACGAAGGACAGTTGGGCCAGCGCAGCGGTTACGCGCTGCTCTTCGCGCGCAGCGCGTTGAGTCGCGATTGCGCCGGTGCCCACCCAGGATTTTTTTCCAGCGCTTCGGTGTAATAGCGGCGCGCTTCCTCGAATCGTCCTGAGGCTTCCTCGACGAGGCCGAGGTGATACGCGATCCGCCAGCGCGGCGCGCCGAGCGCTCCGGCCGTCGTCAGCTCACGTCTGGCTTCGAGCAACTGCCCACCGAGATACAAGGCCGCGCCGTACGCTTCGTGCAGCCCGGCGTGATCCGGCGCCAGCCTGATCTGCTGCTCGACCAGCCGCCGTGCGAACGGCAAATTCCCTTCCTCGATCGCGATTCGCGCTCTGAGCGCCGCCGCGTCGGGATAGCTGCGCGAGTACCCGAGAATCCGATCGAGAAACTGTTGCGACTTCACCGGCTGATGATCGTCGTACGCGAAGACCGCATTCGCCATCAGCGTCGGCGCGTGCCCTGGACACACGACCGCGAGCCGCTCGAGCTCGCGCCGCAGCCGATCGCACTCGGTTCCGTCGAGGATGTCACCGCTCCGGCATCCGCTCGCACGAAGCGCTTCCAGCGGCTGCAGCACGCCGGCGAGCTGCGCGTCGGGGTTGTTGCATTGCTGGCGCACGAGCGGAGACGTGGTGGCGCATGCGGCGGCGGCGAGGCTCGCCACCAACGGCGCGATCAGCCGGAGATTCGGCGCGTCTCGCCTCATCGGCCGGCACGCAGCACGCCGCCGGCCACTTCAATCATCTGGTAGATCACTGGGGCCAAGGTGGAGACGAAGATGCCGGGCAGGAAACAAATCACCAGCGGGAAGACCAGTTTCACGGGCAACGCCTGCGCCTGGAGCAGCGCTTCTTCGCGGCGGCGCTGGCGCAGATCGTTGGCCTGATGCCGCAGCGTCTCGGCCATGCTCGCACCCACCTGCTCCGCCTGGATGAGCGCCGAGGTGAACGTCGTGATCGAGGCGACCTCGACGCGCCGCGCGAGCTGGCGCAGCGCCTGCAGCCGCGGAACTCCGGCGAGCATGTCGAGTTGAAAATTGACGAACTCGCCGGCGAGCGGCCGATGCCCTTCCTGCGCGCGCACGATCTTGGAGAGGGCGGCATCGAAGCCGAGTCCCGCTTCGCCCATCGTGGCGAAGAGCTCCAGCGCGAGCGGCAGATCCTGTTCGATCGCGCGGACACGCGCGCGCCGCGCGGCCCGCACGACCAGCGCCGGCGCGGACACCGCGAGGACGAACAGGATCCAAGATCCACTCTGCAGAATCGCCGCGAGGAATTCGCCTACGCCTCCCGGCACGTTCGCGACCATCTGGACCAGCGGTCCCATGAGCGTCGCTCTATAGATCACGCCGATCACCAATCCCGCGGCGGCGAATACGCAGGTGATCGTGACGAAGATCGCCGGTGCGCTCGGATTCCGATAACCGGCCACGATCAGCCATCGCGCGAGCCAACGCTCAGGAACCGAACGGTCGTCGATGGCAGCCCCGCGCGACTCGGCCGCGTCGCCGTACAACCGCCGCAGCGCGCGGTAGCGGACGCTCCAGCTTCGCGCAGCGACGAAGGCGAGCCACACCGTGGCGACGACGGCGAGCAGCACGACGGCTCTCAAAACGCGCTCCGACTGAGCTTCGACATCCACACGAGACCGATCGCCTGCAGCACGATGACGCCGGCGACGAGCTCGGTGCCCACGGCGGATCGCACCAGCGCCTCGAGGCGATCCGGATTCGCGCGCCACATGAGGAACCCGAGCAGATACGCGAGGACCAGGACGACGGCGACCGAAGCGTGCGCTTCGATCCCCTGCGCGCGGACACGGCGCGACAGCTCGATCCGATCGCGAACCGTTCGTCCCACCGTCGACAGCGTCGTCGCGAGACTGCCGCCGACTTCCCAGTGAATCGCCAGCGACGCCGCGAACAGCCGGAACGTTTCGAGCGGAACGCGCTTCGGCAGGTCGCTCACGGCGACGCGCGGATCGTCGCCGAGGCGAATGCGTCCCGCGATTTCCTGAAAGTGGACGCGGAGCGGAGGCGCCGACTCCTGCAGCGCCGACTCGAACGCGGCGAGCAGACTGCTGCCCGCGCGCAGCGATCCCACCAGCAGATCGATGGCGTCCGCCAGCTGCATCTCGATCGTCGCCGCCCGCTGTTGCGCGACGTGGTCCTCCACCAGGTGCGAGAGCACGCCCACCAACACCCCTCCGGCGACGCCCACTTCGATCGGCAGCCGCAGGCCGAGCCACAATGCCGCGCCGGCGATGATTCCCAGCGACGGCGGCACGAAGCGATAGCGCGGTGGAAAGGACCGAGCGCCCCTGAGCAGCACGGTCTCGCGCGTGGGCTTCTTCGCTGCGCTCGACGGCCCGATCAGGTCCGAGAGCCGATCGGCCGCGAATCGGCGGGCGCGTTCGACGTACCAGAGGTAGATCGCGGCCATCGCGGCGGCGAGCATCACGCCCACGGCGGCCGCCGTCAAAGCTGCGACTCCGGCGACGGCTGGAACAGCGCGGCGGGAACCTGCACGCCTTCTTCGCGCAGCTCGTCGACGATCCGGGGGACGACGCCCATCGCGGTGAAGTGACCGATGACGCGGCGCCCCTCGCGGCCGCGGCGGCGGAAGGCGAAGATCTCCTGCATCAGCGGCGTCAGCCCCTCGAGGCCGGTGAGCTCGGCGATCGATTCGATCCGCCGGACGCCGTCGTCGTACCGGCGCACGTGAACGAGCAGGTTGATGGCCGACACGATCTGTTCGCGGACCGCCCGCGACGGCAGCTCGGTCCCGGCCATCAGCACCATCGTCTCGAGCCGCGACAAGGCATCGCGGGGCGAGTTCGCGTGAATCGTGCTCAATCCGCCGTCGTGGCCGGTGTTCATGGCCTGGAGCATGTCGAGCGCTTCGCCGCCGCGCACCTCGCCGACGATGATGCGGTCCGGACGCATGCGCAGCGCGTTGATGAGGAGATCTCGAGCCGCGATCTGTCCGCGTCCTTCGATGTTCGGCGGCCGCGTCTCCATCCGGACGACGTGCTCCTGATCCAGCATCAGCTCCGCGGTGTCCTCGATCACCACGATGCGCTCGGTGTCGGGCACCACTTCGGCCAACGCGCCGAGCAGCGTCGATTTGCCGGCGCCCGTGCCGCCGGAGATGAGGATGTTCTTGCGCGCGCGAACGGCGATGGCGAGAAAGTCGAGGATGTCCGACGACAGCGTGCCGATGCCGAGCAGGTCGGCGCGCCGAAGCCGCTGGCGTCCGAAGCGCCGAATGGAGATCGTCGGGCCGTCGATCGTCGCCGGCGGCAGCGTCGCGTTCACGCGGCTGCCGTCGGGCAGACGGAGATCCGCCATCGGCGATGACGTGTCGATGCGGCGGCCGACGCGCGCCGCGATGCGCTCGATCACGCGAACGATGTGGTCCGCGTCACGAAACCGGATGTCGGTGCGCTCGAGACGGCCGAACCGTTCGACGTACACCTTGTCGGGCCCGTTCACCAGGATGTCGCTGATCGCGGGATCGGCGAGCAGCGGCGCGAGCGGGCCCATCCCGATGGTCTCGTCCGTCAGTTCCTCGGCGAGGCGCACGCGCTCCGCCTCGTTGAGCGGCACCCCCTCGGACTCGATCGCTCTCGCCGCGAATTCCTGCACGGCAGCGGCCACGTCGGCGTTGTCGCTGTCCAGCAGACCGCGCTCGCCGATCTCGTCGAGCAACCGTTCGTGCAGCGCGGCCTTCACGGCCTGGTAATCGGTGCGTCCACCCTTTGCGGCCTTGCCGGGATCGGACTCCTCACTCGTGAGGCGGAGTCCGCCTTTGCCGGCGATCGTCTTCAGGCGGGCGGCGGCCTCACTCGACAACGATCGCGCGAGCCGGCGGCGATCGATGGCGCCGGCGCGCGCCGCGTGATCGATCGGACGATCGCTCACAGCGTCACCTCGCGATCGACGGTCTGGCGCGCGAGCGCGGCGCGATCGTCGGCGCTCGATCGTCCCTCCGAACGGCCAGGCTCCACCGATGCGGCCGGAGTCTCGCGATCGAGATCGTCGACGATCCGGTTGATCGTTCGCCGAAAGCGCTGCCACCACGTGGCGTGCAGAATCTGCGGGCTGCCCGTGTTCATCGACGTCAGGATCCGCTTGTCGTAGGGCACGACGTAGTCGAGCGTCCGCTCGAGACGATCGGCGATGTCGCCCGGCCGCAGGTTTCCGACGAACGGTTCGTAGTTGTAGCTGAGCACGAGGCGCTGCTGCGACGCGGGAACACCGAGGCCGTCGAGCACCGGCAGCAGGCGGGCGATGCCCGCGACCGCCGGCGCCGTGCCCTGCACCACGACGAACGCGACGTCGGCGACGTCGAGAATCGTCATCAGCACGTTGTCGAGAATCGGGAACGTGTCGACGATCACGTACGTGAACGCGCGGCGCGCGAGGTTCAGGATCCGGGCGATCGCTTCGTCGTTCACTTCGGATCCCTCGAGCGCGTCCGCCGGCGCGGCGAGGAGACGCAGCCCGCTCGGATGCTTCAGCGTGAGATTGCGCAGCAGCGTCGCGTCGAGGCGATCGCGCTCGCGGATGGCGTCGACGATGCTCGTCGTCGGCTTCAGGTCCAGCATCAGCGCGCAGGTGCCGACCTGCAGCGACGTGTCGACGAGCAGCACATCGTCCGGATGGCGGAGCGCCAGCCCGCACGCGACGTTGACCGCGAGCGTCGACTTCCCGACGCCTCCCTTGTTGCTCAGGAACACCGCGGTGCGGCCGCGCTCCGGCGCAGCGGCGAGGGACGCCCGCGCGAACAACCGGTCGAGGACGGCGCGCAGCTCGGTGCCGGAAATCGGTCGCCGGAGAAAATCGCGCACGTGCGCGCGCAGCAGCTCGATGATCGTGGCACTCTGCGCGTGCCCGTGCTCGAACCGGTCCAGCTTGTATGCCCCCGCGATGGCCGCGTTCGGCGCCAGCTCGTGGAGCTGCTTCGACAGCGCGACGACTTCACTCGCATCACGATCGATTTCGATCACGATGAAATTCGGCTGGCGGCCTCTCGCGATCTCGAGCGCCTGACGCGGAGTGTCCGCGAAGTAGAGAACACCGCGCGTGTCGGCGAGGCTCGACAGCGCGCCGCGGAGCTCGTCTTCGAGCGACGGATCGCTTCCGACGATGAGCACCTGCAGGTTCTTCCCAATCGCGGTCATGGTGTCCATGTGGGATCAGCGCGCCAGCACCGGAACGAGCACCGGCGCGTACACGACGCTTCCGTTCTGTTGACGGTTCTTGTCCATCAGCTCACGAATTTCGGCGGCCGGCACGGCGGCCGCCAGCGGCAGCGCGTCGACCACGGCCGTCGCGTTCGATGCCGCCACCAGCGAGACGCCGCGCGAGAGCACCACACCGCACGCGAGCGGATTGGGAGGCCGCGCCGGATCCAGACCCAACCCGATGCGCGTGAATCCGATGATCCGATTCGCTCCCGACGTCATCAGCGAGAACACCGGACCATAGCCCGAAAACCCGATCGCGATCCCGCACCCGACGGCGGAGGGCGCCGGCAGCGTTTGACCGACCGTGTCGATCGCTCGGCGATTGACGACGAAGCGGCCGACCGCGTTCGGCGCGATCGGAGTGCACGTCGCGATGTTCGCCGGAACGATGATGCCGCTGCAGATGACGCCGTTCGCCGGATTGACGGTCGCCCGCGCGCCGAGCGCGTTGAGCGTTTGCACGAACGTGTCGCGGAGCGTGAACGGCGCGACGCCGGGCAGTGACGGATTCGTTTGCGGAAGACCGACGTGCAGCGCGGGACGAATGGCGGCCACAGCGGTCGCTCTCACCGTGACGCCGTCGCGTCGCGGCGAATAGCCGCCAGTCGCATCGTCGCCCGCGATCGTCGTCCCTCTGCCGAACATCAGCGGCAGCGCCGGTCCGCTCGACGCCACGCCCGGTTCGGTCTGTTCCGCAAATCCCTGCAGATCGTTCGAGCGGCGCAGCCGAACGAGAAACGCGCTGTCGTCGACGAGGTCGAGCGATCCGGCGCCCGGAATCGGCCAGGGATCCGGCGGCGCGTCGTCCGGCTCCGGACAACCAGCCAGCGCGCTCGGAGGCTGCGGACTCGTCGGATTCGGATTGAAGTCGTTTCTCGCGTACGGTCCGTCGGCGCGCTGCGGTTGGGTGCAGACGATCGTGTCCGGATCGGCGTAGGCAAGACCTTCGGACGCGGCGGGATCGGCGCTGTAGCAGAAGCGCCCGCTCACCATGTCGCCGTACACCCGATTCTGCTGATTCATCTGCAGCCGTGGTTTGTAGACGCGGGGGTCGGCCACACTGAGCGTGCTCAGCGCATGGAGATTCGTGACGCCGTCGGTCATCTCGACGACCGGCCCCGCGCCGAACTGATAATCGGGATCGCTCGTCACGTCGAAATCGTCGTCGAACACCCAGCGCACCAGCCGGTGTGCCGACGACCGTCGCAGGCAGTCGCTGGCGAACGCGTCGTTGACCCTCTGGCCGTTCGCGGCATTGAGGACACCGACGTCGCGCTTGCGCAATCCTTCGAGCGCCGCGACATCCGCGGCGCTCTGCATCTGTGCCTGCGTGATCCGCGCGTAGCCGACGTCAATCAGCAGCGACAGCACTGCGAAGAACACGAACACGGTGAGCGCGAACTGGGCCAGCACGATCGTCAGGGCCGGGGCACGGCGGTCAGCGTCCGCTTCCGTCCCATGATCGTTTCCACGACGGTAAATGCCGGATCGTCGTCGGGGGCGGCCGCCGACCTCCTCACGCCGCCCGTGCCCGGACCGCTGAACGGGCTGACCGGTTCGAGATCGGGTGTGATGCTGTCGACCGGATCGTCGGGACGTCCGGATCGAGGCACGATCGAGATCCTGGCGTCGACCGCCAGCGCCTCGGTCAGCCGCGCCACTTCCTCGGGATCGATCGCGATGACCACCTCCTGCACCGGACGCATCCGAACGCCTGCGCCCTCGTGCGTGAGCGTCGTCTGCAGCACCGGTACCGTTCGCGTCGTCATCGGTTCGACGATGACGCCGTTCTGCACCAGCACACGGACCGTCGCCTGCTTCTGCCAGTTCGAGAGCCGCGCCTGCATCGCGAGCTGCTCGCCGTACACGCCGCCGACGTTGAACGCCTGCGATCCGCGGCTCGCGTCGATCGGCATCGTCGCGACGATGTCGAAGCGATCGCCGGCATGCAGTCCGAACACGCCGTCGACCTTGTCGGTCGGCACGCGGATGGCGCGCTTGCCCGCTGGAATCCCGGCGACGAACCCTTCGCGCGTGCCCTTCGGGAGAAAGTCGTCGTCGGTGAATGCGTAGCCGGGCAGCTTGTCGTGATCGAGGACGCGGCCGATCAGATCGGAGATGCCGAGGATCATCTGGCGCGTGACCGCGCGCGGCGGCAGATAGATCACCGAGAGACGATTCCGCTGCGCGTCCCACAGGTAATCGCGCGTCACGCGCGCGTACGCCGGAATGCGGCGCGCAGGCGTCGGGACCGCGACGAGCCCGGCCGTGGACGGCTCGGACGATCGCAGCCGCGACAGATCGAGCAGGCCGAGGCCCCACAATGTCGCGACAATGACGACCGCGGACACGACGACGGCCAGCGCGATCAGCGGAACGGCAAAGAAACCGGGAGGGCTTCCCGGACGACGTCGGGTGAAAGCGCTCATTCGAAAACCTCGCGACGATAGATCCCCTGCGCCGAGATGAGTCGCCGAAACGGACGAACCTGTCTGCCGGCCAGCGCGAGCTGCCGGCCCAAGCCAAACGGCCCCGCGTAAGGACCGATCGCGCCGCCGTCGTCGATCACGCCGCCCGGCGCCTCGTTGTTCTGCGCCACGCCGCCGTCATCGGCAGGAATCGCGTTGGCGATGTTCGGCGGAAGCGGATCGGTGGCGGTTGGCGCCGACGATCGAAACCCGCTCAACATCGCGGCCTGGTACGGGAAGTTGATCCGCACGGCCGCGAGGCCGCGATCCGGCATCGGATCGGCGCCGAGCGCGCCACATTCGTCCTGAGCGGCGACATAGACGAGACTGAACGGCCCCCTCGACGGACACTCGAAGTCGCGCGTGGCGCGAATCTCCTGCAGCACCGGCACCCACGTAACCGTGTCCACACCGTTGGCTGATTCGATGAGTGGAATGCCGACGGTGAGTCCTGTTGGACTCGCCGCCCCATTTGGACCAGCCGCGCTGCACGCGTCGCCGCCGCCGCTCAGCAGCGCGCCCGGATAACGCAGCAGCGTCGGCCGCGACGGCTCGGTGATCATCAGCGTGCGCAGCGCTTTGTTGACGACCGGCATCGCGGCAAAGAATCCTTCCGGATCGGCGGCGACCGCCGGATCGTCGAGATCGACGACGAGGCACGCGGGATCGAAAATGCGGCGTCTGAGGTCGACGAGGCAGTTGGGATCGCCGCCCGGATCGCACGTGAGGGCGTACTCGAACGTCACGTTGGCGCGGATCGGCGCGACCGCCAGCTCGCGCGCCGCGACGCGCGCCGCGTCCTGCACGGCATTGGCCGCGAACATCATCCGGCCGAATTCCACCGTGCCCGCCAGCAGCAGATAGAGCACGAGCGAGACGAGTGCGAACTCGACGAGCGCGGCGCCCCGTGCCGATTCCCGCGTGATCACGCCCTGGTTTCTATTTCTTCTGCGATTCGAGCACGAGCGAAGTCAGCGTCCCATCGCTGCCCACATCGTTCGCGAGACGGCTCGTGCCGTTGCTCTGCGTGATCGCGTTCACGTCGAGGCCGATGCCGTTGGCCGAGTTCCCCTGATCGAGCCCCGGCGCGTTGGGCGACGTCTCGATGACCTTGCCGCTGACAATCGGCGCGTTGTCCTCGACGTGGGCGCCCGGCAGCACCGCGGTGGCGGTGGCGAGCATGTCGTTCGTCTTGTGGCCGAAGAGCGAGATCGTGGCGGCGGCGATGAGCGCCACGCCAGCGATGATCAGCGCGTACTCGACCAGGGCCGCGCCCTTGTCGTCCCTCGACAGCCGCCGCACCAGTTGCAACATATCCATCCCCCTGTGTGTTGAACGTCGACGCCTATGGTTTCGCCGGCGGTGTCGCCATCAGCGAACGGATCAATTCGTCGGGACCGGGAAACGCCCACATCGCCGCGTTCGCGGACGGCGTGCGCAGGACGACCGGATTCACGACGACGACGAGATCGGTGCTCTGATCGTTTCGGTTGAAGCTCTGAAACAGCCGGCCGAGGATCGGTGTGTCCCTCAAGCCGGGTGTCGATGCCGTGTTGGTCGCCGTGTTGTTGGACGTGAGACCGCCGATGAGCAGCGCCTGACCATCCTGCAGTCGCGAGCTCGTGCGCAGCGCGCGCGTCTGGAACGCCGTCGTCGGCACTGCGGTGCCGGTGGATTGACGGATCGTGTCGGTGAGAAGCGCGTCGGGCGTGACGACAAGGGGCTGCACGTCGAGTGTGATTGTATCGTCATCGCCGACGAGCGGCCGAATTTGCAGTTGCACGCCGAACGGGACGAACTCGACCGAGCTGAAGACGCCGGGCGTCGCGCCGGCCGCGGTGGCGGCGGCGCCGAATGCCGGCGCGAACGCCGTCGGCACCGGGATTTCACCGCCGACCTGGACCTGCGCGAGCTCGCCCGACAACACGGTGAGCGTCGGCGAGGAGAGACTCTGAGCGATCCCTTCGCGCTCGAGCAGCGACAGCGCGGCGTCGATCGCGGCGTGACTGCCCGCGTACTGGAGCTCGTTCAGCAGTCCGCCGTTCAGGAACGAGAGGACGTTTTGAATCGCAGCGCCTCCGCTGCCGACCCGCGCGGCTTGATCGCCTTGCACCGTCGTGGCCGATTGCGCGGGGTTGAGCGAGGGCTGACGGAAATCCGAGAGCGCGAGCACCGAATTCGGGTTCAGCGATCGCAGTTTCGTCCGGTTCACTTCCTCCAGACGAATGGCGACGCGCACCTGCGGCAGATCGCTCACGTCGATGAACGACAGAATCCGGCCGCCCGCGAGCTGGATCGCCTTCGCGCGGGCGAAATTCGTTCGCACCTGGTTGGTGAGCCTCGTGCCTCTCGCGCCGCCGAACAGCGATGACGTGGCGCCGCCTCCGAGCTGCGACGCCCCTTGCCCCTGCGCCTGCGTCTGATTTCGCTCGGCGAGGGCGCCCGATTCGTCGGCCACGACACGGATGTCTTCGGCGCTGATCGTCTGTGACGCGAACAACTGCGCCGCGATCGTGAGCACGCGCACGAGCGCGATCTGGTTCGGCACGACGCCTTCGAACACCAGCGTGTCGCGCGCATCGTCACGAACGTCGCCGTGGAGAACGCGGCGGATGCTGACGCCCTGGCCGCCGATCGCGCGAATCGCCTCGAGGATTTTTTGCTCCGGCAGCGGCGGCAGCGTCTGGAGCTGAATCAAGTTGATGACGGTGCCAGACGGCTGGACGCCGCCCTGGAGCTGAGTGGTCGCCGGCGGAGCCGGCGTCGCGGGTTGCGCGCCTGCGGGCAGAACGCCGGCGGCAACGTCGGGCGCTGCCGGCGCCGCGGCCGGCGGCGTCGCGACGAGGGCCTGCGCCGCACCGCGTCGATTGTTGCCGGCATCCAAGTACCCCTGCGCGAGCGCTTCGGCCGCCTGCGACACCTCGATGTTCGGCACGAGGCCAGTCAGGATGATGGCGTCGCGATCGGGTGCGCTCTCGACCTCGATCGACGGATGGACGCGCTTCAACGCCCGCTCGAGCACCGACAAATCGCGTTCGACCGAAAACAGGTATTCGCGCGACGCGCCGTTCGCGAACCAGACGATGAGCGTCGTTCGTCCGGTCTCGCGGCCGAGCACCAGCACTTCACGGCTGGTAATCAACTCCGCCGACAGGATTTCGGTGTCGCCGACGGCGACGCGCGCGATGTCCTGGGCGAAAGGCAGCCGCCGGTGCTGTGACTTGATGATCACCGTCAGACCGCCGGCGGCAGGCGCTTGAGACGCGTACGATGGTCCAGCGCCAAGGGACGCGACCAACGCCGCCAGCGTTGTCAGGCTGGCCACTCGCCGTGGTACCGAACATGTCATGGGGAGCGACCGGATTATAGCCGCTCGGGTGTGGCCAAGACAGTGTCTGTCATAGAGATGTCACATATATCGGATGATGTAGACCGAAACGGCTTTCACGACCGCACATAGCCCTGCGTCGCCAGCCGTTTGCCGCTCATCGCGTAGGCGCCGGCGGGCAGATCATGCACGCCGGTCGCGTCGATCCAGGCGTTGTAGAACTTGAACAGCGCGCAGACGGAAATCGCGTCGTAGATCGCCTCGTCGCTCCATCCCGCGGATCTCACGCGGTCGACGTCCTCGCGCCGAATCCGATTCGACTGTGCGTTCATCTTCTCGATGAACGCAAACAACGTTTTTTGTCTCTCGTCGATCGGCGCCGTGCGGTAGTCCTCGAGGACGGCGTCGACGAGCGCGCGATTGCCGAGCAGCTCCGCCGCGACCGCGGCGTGAGAGCCGATTCAAAACGGACAATCATTGCGCCGCGACGTGAACGCGGCAATCAGCTCTCGCAGTCCGGGCGGGAGCGGTGACGGCCCGCGCATGACGCCCTGCGTGAACTGCGCGAGATGCTGCGTGCGATCGGTCTTGAACGCGAACAGATGCGTGATCTGCGGCACCGGCACCCCGGCGCCGCGCATCTGACGGATGGCGTCGGCCCACGGACCTTCGCCTTCGTAGCTCTCTACCTCCGGCAAGAACATCTGTTCCATGTGAACTCCGTTGTGCCGCTCCTGCCCTTCCTGCCTCTCGCGCCCGACATCTTAGGGAACGAACGTGGGGATTTCGGCGATCCGCAGCGCGAGACATCCGCCGGCGGGCGGATGGCTTCCCGCCGGTCGCAACTCGAGTTGTGCCAACGTCGTCGGCTGACCGCGCCCCGCGCGTCGATCGACGATGAGCGCATGACCCTCGTTCGCAAACGATCGATAGGCCGTCACTTCGCCGAGTCGGCTCAGGCGGTCGACGAGCATGTCGTCGAACCCCGCGGGCACATCGTCGTAGCGGAATCCGAGATACAGCAGCACGCGCGGCGCATCGGCGATGATGCCGGCCCACGAGTCGTGCCCGCACTGCGGGCCTTCGGGCTGATGCGCGACCTCGACGATGCGATGGCCGGTGAGGCCGGCATACCACCAGATGGCGAGCACGCCGAAATGCGTCGTCATCCACACATCGCCTGGTTGTTTCTGCGACGCCAACCAGCGCACTGCCGCGCGGTCGTCGTGCCCGCGGTTCTCCTGCTGCCCCTGCGCATTCACGATCGCGGCGCGGACGCCCCGGATCACGATATCACCCGCGATCACGATCGCCATCGCCAGCGCAATCGGGGCCGCGAGGCGCGCCGCCGACCGTCCCGCGAGCGCCGCCCACCCGACGTCCGCGAGCAAGGCGACACCAACGTACAGCGCCGGTACGATCCACAGCGTGACGCGCTCGTAGAACGGCACGAGGTGCAGCGCGGCGAGCAGTATCGCCGACACTGGAACCGTCGCAAAGAAGATCGCGGCCGTCTTCCGCGTCATCGATCCGGCCGCGAAGCCGGCAAACGCCGCGAGCCACAGCAGGATTCCGAAACGCGTGCTGCCGGGCTTCACGCCAAACGCGGCGAGCGTCGTGCCGAACCACTGGACCGTGCCGGCGACGTCGGCAGACGGCGGCGGGAACGCGAACGCCCAGACCCGCTGGAAGAACGCAGACGACTGCGCGTAGCGGAGGACGAAGACGTAATTCAGCGCGAACGAGACGAGCCACACGAGGCCGACGATCGAGAAACGAATCGCGGATCGCCATCCGTCGCGCTGCAGAAGGATCGCCGCGAGCACCACGGCGCACAACGGCGTCACGAACAGGGCGCCGTTGGCGAACCATTGCGCGATCGCCGCGACGATCCAGAATGTACGCTCGGCTGAACCCTCGCGCTCCATTCTCGCCTCGCGCTCCACTTCTACCGACCATGCGGCAAGTGCGGGCAGCAGCAGCGCGAAGAACACGTCGGCGGAATATGGCTTCAGCTCGAGAAAATAAAATGTGAGCCAGTGCGACGCCGCGCACAAGACGACGAGGAGTGTCGCGCCGAGCGGGCTCATCCATCGGCGGCCGATCCTGGCCGCGGCGGCAAGCGTCGCGATGCCGAACAGCATCGGCAACAGCCGCAGCGCGCGTTCCCCGGTGCCGAACGCTCCGACGACGAGGCGTTCGAGCACGAGCCAGCCGAACGGCGCCGTCTGTCCGAGCCAGAGCGGTTCGAGGTAGTTGGAAATGCTGCGATCGCGCAGGTTGATCGCGAGGAATTCTTCGTCGAGCCACAGCGGACGCGCGGCGGCCCATTGAACCACCAGAAGCGCCGCGCCGGCCGCGGCAATCGCCGCCGGCAGATGGACGACGATCTCGCGACGGCCGCCTTCGCGCCGAAGGCGCTTCGGCGAGCCTCGCCAAAGCTCGCGCCGAAGATACGCGAGCGGAGGCGGGGGTCTCACAAGAGCATTTGATAATAGATGAGCGGCGTGCCGCGATAGGTGACGCGTCCGACTTCCTCGAATCCGCACTTGCGATAGAACCCGCCGGCGCCCGCCTTCGCGTCGTACGCGTCGAGAAAGATCGCGTCGGCCGGCCAGCGCGCCGCGATCGCGCGCGCCTGATCGAGACACTGCCGGCCGATGCCGCACCGGTGCAGGTCGGCATCGACGGCCATCGACAGAAGATACAGCGGCGTCTTCACCTTGGCGAAATACGCGCGATCGATCGCCCAGGGTTTCTTGGTCTGCAGCGTCAGCGTCGCGATCGCGCGGCCGTCGTGCTTCGCGACGTAGATGCGCGATTCGCCCATCGCCGACAACACGCCGCGCTCGGTGCTGCCGAACGACCAGTGGCCCTTGCCGTACTGCTCCGTCAACCGTTCGGCGACGGAGGTTCGCAGCGCGGCGATCGCCGCCGCATCAGACCGCGACGCGATGTCCAACCTCACATCCATCAGCGGAGCACATGTTCTTCGCCGAGCGATCGCGCCGCGAGGTCGACGGCGGCGAGCGCCGGCACGTCATCGTTGCCAGGGTCGCCGGACGTGGTCGCCACCGCGCTGACGAACACCCACGCGCGCGATCCGCGGCTCACGTGACCGACGAGCCACCGCACCGATTTGCCGGTGCGGTCCGTTGCGGCGCCCGTCTTCGCACTCACCGTGGCATCAGCCGGCCACGGCGCTGCGAAGGGATGTTCGCCCAGCGCGTTGACGACGCGATCGCGCGGCTGCACGAGGATCTTCTTGACGGTATCGATCGCCGTCTTGCTGACCGGAAGATCTCCCTTGAACAGACGCAGCAGGAATCGCTGCTGCTCTTCGGGAGAAATCAGCAGCGATTCGCCGAGCCAGAACGTCGTGAGCCCGCTCGAGGGATCCGCGTTCCCGTAATCGAATCGCCTGAGGTAGTCACGCTCGCGCGCCATCCCGAGCTTCTCGGCGATGCGCTGGAAATACCAGAGGACGGAATAGCGCATCGCCGACGCGAGCGTGTGATCGCGGCGCCACGACTCGTACGATCGCGCCACACCGTCCCACGTGAACGTGTCGTCGGGGCCCGACACGACGCCGGCATCGAGCGCGGCCAGCGCGTGCGGGATCTTGAAGGTCGACGCGGGCGTGAGACGCGTGCTGCACGCGTCCGCAGGATTTCGCCGCACCTGACCCACGCCGACCTCATACAAGAGGAAGCACTCGCGATGAGCCGCCAGTGCGCCCGTTCGCGGGAGGGCGATCAACAGCAGCAGCGCGATCACGGGTCTCTTCGTCATGCGCGACGCTGCCGCGCCTGCTCGTAGTCGGCGCGCGGATCGCGGCCGGTGATGCGTCGATACCACGCGGGATGATGCGTCCACGCCCAGCGCTTCTCCACCGTCCCGCGCGTCATCGATTGAAACGTCCCCGGCTGCGCGGCCGTGCCTTCGTACACGTGGACGATGAATCCGACGAGCATCAGGAGCGCGGCGAGATCGTGGAGGATGTACGACACGGCGACGATCGTGCGGCCGAACGTCCGCGGAAACCACATCGGGATGCCCGAGACGAGAAACACCACCGCGCTGCCGACGATCAACCAGAAGTACAGCTTCTGTCCCGCGTTGAAGAAGCCGACGTACTCGGGCTCGACCGGGTCGGTGTTCGCGACATATTCCCTCACGCGCTTCATCCATCGCCGATCGTCCGCCGTCCAGGTCATCGGCTCGAGCCAGTTCAGCGTCTGCAGCGCGAAGAAGAGGACGAAACCGAGGCTGAACCAGGGATGCAGGAGCCGCGTCATCGGGCCGCCGCCGAAGATCGCGGTGAGCGGATGAAAGAGCCACGGCGTGTAAATCGCGAGCCCTGACAACAGCGCGAGCACGAAGCAGATCGCGACGCTCCAGTGCAGCACGCGCGTGTACACGGGATGCCGCAACAGCTCGTCGCGATGCACGACGATTGTCATGGACGCAGCTCGCGATCGGGAGGCTGCGGCTCCCTCGGCCCCTCGGTGATGTAGTGGAAGAACGCGACCGGCGCTGCGACGAGCGCCATCAGCAGAGCGACTGGCTTCGCCACGCGCTTCCACAGCGTGTAGGCGATCGGAATCTGCGGATTCGCCGGCAACCCGCCGTAGCGCTCGGGCTGCGTGATGTCGTGCAGCACGTAGACGACGTGCGTGCCGCCGACCGACGGCGGATCGTAGACGCCGGCGTTCGGGAATCCGGAATGCTCGCGAAGCTGCTGCGCCCGCTTGTCGGCGAGCGCGCGCATGTCGCTCTTCGTCCCGAACTTCAGGCAGCCGGTCGGACACGACTTGATGCACGCCGGCTCGAGCCCCTGCCCGACCCGATCCGAGCACAGCGTGCACTTGTACACTTTCTTCGTCGTGCCGTTGAATTTCGGGATGTCGAACGGACAGCCGGCGACGCAGTACTGACACCCGATGCAGTTCTCCTGCTGGAAGTCGACGATGCCGTTCGTGTACTGGACGATGGCACCGTCGGCGGGGCATGCGCGCAAGCAGCCCGGATCCTCGCAGTGCATGCACTGGTCCTTGCGCATCAGCCACATCAAGGACCCGTCGTCTTGCTGGTGCTCGTTGAACTTGATCAGGTTCCAGTAGTTCCACGCCGTCGACTTCATCGTCTGGTACGTGTTGTCGAACGTCGTCTGCTGGAACGGCATGTCGTTCCATTCGACGCACGCGACCTCGCACGCCTTGCAGCCGATGCACGTCGTCACGTCGACGTACTTGCAGACTTCTTCTTCGCGCTGGACGCCGCGCCCCGGCGGCGCGCTGCCGGTTCCGGAGATTGCTTTGATTTGAAGAATCCCTGTCGCCATGGGATCGCTTATCCTCGCTCGGCTAAAGCCTCGCGCTCCATCTACGCCTCGCGTTCCACCTACGCCTCGCGTTCCACCTACGCCTCGCGCTCCATCCACGCCTCGCGCTCCAATTCCGGGAGATCGTCGCGTTTCCTGGAGATGAGCGCGAGGCTTTCGCCGAGCGTCACGTCACTTTCTCAAGCTTCACCAGAAATCCCTTGAACTCGGGCGTGTATGCGTTGGGGTCGATCACCGTCGGCGACAGCATGTTCACTGGCGTCAGCGACGTGCGTCCCTCGTCTTCCGCAATGCCGCGATAGCCCCAGTGGATCGGCACGCCGATCTGGTACGTCTTCTTGCCGTCGATCACCATCGGCTTGATGCGTCGAGTGACCATCGCCTTCGCGACGTACGACGCGCGCGCGCTCGACACCTTCACTCGCTCGCCGCCCGCAAGCCCCATCTCGTTCGCGAGCTCCACGGGAATTTCCACGAACGGCTCGGGCACGAGCTGGACGTTCATCGGATTGTTCTTCGTCCAGTAGTGATAGTGCTCCGTCAACCGGTACGTCGTGCAGACCACGGCGAATCCCTGGCCCGGCTCGCCGTACTTGTCGAGCGGCGTCTTCATCTTTTGGACGACGGGATTGGTCGACTGCGACGGATGCAGCGGGTTCGCGATCGGACTCTCGATCGGCTCGTAGTGCTCCGGGAACGGACCGTCGGCAAACGCCGTGAGCGGCGCGAAGATCCGTCCGACGCCTTCCGGATTCATGATGAACGGCCCCATGTGATCGGACGGCTTCGAGTCGACCTTGAAGTCGGGCACGTCGTTGCCGACCCATCGTCCCGCCGAGTCGTTCCACCACACCTGACGACGGTCGGCGTCCCACGGCCTGCCGGAGAGATCGCACGACGCGCGGTTGTAGAGCACGCGGCGGTTCGCCGGCCACGACCACGCCCAGTTCGGATAGATGCCGAGCCCTGACGGATCGTCGGTGCCGCGACGCGCCATCTGATTGCCGGCTTCGGTCCACGATCCGCTGTACAACCAGTTGCCGCACGACGTCGTGCCGTCGTCTTTCAGAAACGCGAAGCCGGGAAGCTGCTGGCCCGCCTTCACCGACTGGCCGGTCGCGTCGGTGACATCGGCGAGCGCCTGGCCGTTGATCTCACGCGCCACCTCGGCGAGCGAAGGATTTCGCGGCTGCGTGTACGGCCAGCGCGCATTCAGAATCGGATCCGGGAACTTCCCGTTTTCGCTCTGATAGAGCTCGCGGACTTTCAGGAAGATCTGCGCGAGGATGTCCTGGTCGAGCCGCGCGTCACCAGGCGGCGGGAGCGCGACGTTCTTCCACTGCAGCCAGCGCGCCGAGTTGACGAACGTGCCGTCCTTCTCGGCGAAGCCGGCGCACGGCAGACGATAGACCGTCGTCTGAATGTTCTTCATCTCGTCCGGCGTCGTGCCGGGCGCCCGCCAGAATTCGCTCGTCTCGTCCGGATAGATTTCGCCGACGACCAGCCAGTCGGCCTTCTTCAGCGCGTCGATGTTCTTGCGCGCGTTGGGACCGATCTGCACGCCGTTCATCCCGAACGCGAAGATCCCCTTCACCGTGCCGCGGTACATGTCGTCCCAGATCTGCGCCCACGAGTAGTTGCGATCGATCTTCGGCAGATAGTGGAACGCCCACCCGTTGTCCTTTTTCGCCGCGTCGCCGTACATCGCCTTGAGAAAAGAGGTCGCGAACTTCGGCGTATTCGACCAGTAGTTGTACGAGTCCCACTCGGACGGCTTCGATGAGGTCGGCGTGATCCGTTTCACATACGTCGCGAAGTCGACGTCGTCCGGATTCGGCATTTTCAGATAGCCGGGGAGGATGTCGAACACGCCGGCCATGTCGGTCGCGCCCTGAATGTTCGAATGGCCGCGCAGCGCGTTGACGCCGCCGCCCGCGCGGCCGACGTTGCCGAGCACGAGCTGGAGCATCGCGGCGGTGCGGATGATCTGCGTGCCGAAGGTGTGCTGCGTCCAACCGACCGCGTAGATGATCGTCGCGACCTTCTTCAGGTCGCCGTCCTTCCGAATCGACGTGAAGAGATCGGCCGCTTTGAGGAATTGATCGTTCGGAATGCCGGTGATGCGCTCGACCATCTCCGGCGTGTAGCGCGAATACTGCTGCTTCAGGAGCTGGAACACGCAGCGCGGATGCTGGAGCGTCGTATCGTGCGTGACACTCGCTGGCAACCCACTTGACCCACCAGGCCCACCAGACCCACCCGACCCTTCATAGTTCCACGAGGACTGATCGTAGCGTTGGTTCTCGGCGTCGAAGCCGGAGTACAAGCCGTCTTCGGGGAGCTTGAATCCTTCTTTGACGATGAACGAGGCGTTCGTGAAGTGGACGAGATAGTCGTGCGCGATCCGATCGTTCTGAATCGCGTAATTGATCAAGCCGCCGAGGAACGCGATGTCGGCGCCGGCGCGGATCTGCAGGAACAGATCGGCGGTGGCGGCGGTCCGCGTGAAGCGCGGATCGACGACGATCATCTTCGCGTTGCGCTGCAGCTTCGCTTCGATCGGCCATTTGAATCCGCACGGATGGTTCTCCGCCGGATTGCCGCCCATGATCAACATCACGTCGGTGTTCTTGATGTCGATCCAGCCGTTGGTCATCGCGCCGCGTCCGAATGTGGGCCCCAAACTGGAG
>Ga0114129_10002608_pt1 | contig 25068 bp, 17 predicted proteins | sample RhiMetdeltSRZDD1_FD_80071 | JGI IMG/M metagenome (GOLD analysis project Ga0114129, IMG submission 80071) | Populus rhizosphere microbial communities from Tennessee, USA - Rhizosphere MetaG P. deltoides SRZDD1 (version 2) (version 2) | ecosystem: Host-associated > Plants > Roots > Rhizosphere >...
GCGGCGTCGTTGAAGCTCTTGTCGCCGCGCCCGCCGACGTCGAACACGAGGCCGACGTGGAGCGAGGCCGGCTTGCCGCCCGCGTCCTCCTTCTTGGCCGAGCAGCCCGGCGCCACACCACCGGCCACGAGCAGGAGAGCGGCGAGGATCGACAGACGGCGGGGGCTCGCGGCACGGCGGGTCATACGGTTCCTCCGAAGGGGGTCAGCGGCCGGCGACGCGCGCCCGCGGCTCGGGCGCGTCGTTCGGCGTCGGGGCGTGGGTGGCGTAGCAGAGACGGCAGCGCGCCTCGTACAGCTCGGCGCCGCCGACCACCACGCGTTCGTCGATGTCCTGCGCCTTGCGGTACGTGCGATTGGCCGGCGCGCCGCACACGACGCAGATGGCCAGCGTCTTGGTGATGTACTCGGCCACCGCCAGGAGCTCGGGGATGGGATCGAACGGGCGGCCGCGGAAGTCCTGGTCGAGTCCGGCGACGATGACGCGCTTGCCGCGGTTGGCGAGCTCCTCGCACACCTGCGGCAGGGACGGCCCGAGGAACTGGCCCTCGTCGATGCCGAAGACCTGCGCCTCGTCGGCGTAGCGCAGGATCTCCTGGGCGTCGGCGATGGTGCGCGAGGGGATGCTCTGCATGCTGTGCGAGACGATCTGGTCGCGCGCGTAGCGCTCGTCGATCGCGGGCTTGAAGATCTCCACCCTCTGGCGGGCGATCTGGGCGCGGCGCAGGCGGCGGATCAGCTCCTCCGTCTTGCCGCTGTACATGGAGCCGCAGATGACCTCGATCCAGCCGGTGGCGGGAGGCTTGGCTTCGTTCAAGGGGCGTTTCCTCCGGCGCGATGAGCCGGACGGAGCGTACTACAGCGCCCCGCGCTCCCGCAGCAGGTCCTTGATCTTCACCTTCAGGAGGTCGATGGCCACCTGGTTGTGCCCGCCCTCGGGGATGATGATGTCGGCGTAGCGCTTCGTGGGCTCGACGAACTGCAGGTGCATGGGGCGCACGCTCTCCTGGTACTGGCGGATGATCGAATCGGGGGAGCGGCCGCGCTCGTGGATGTCGCGCTGCAGGCGGCGGATGAAGCGCACGTCGGCGTCGGCGTCGATGAACACCTTGATGTCCATGAGCGCCCGCAGCCCCGGATCCCAGAAGATGAGGATGCCCTCGAGCACGATCACCTCGTGCTCGCCGATGGGCCGCGTCTCGCGCGTGCGGGCGTGGCGCGTGTAGTCGTAGATCGGCTGCGCGACCGGGCGCCCGTCGCGCAGCTCCTGCAGGTGGCGGCGCAGGAGCTCGGTGTCGAAGGCGTCGGGATGGTCGAAGTTGCGCAGGTCGCGCTCGGCCAGCGGCACCTGCTCGAGATCCTTGTAGTAGCTGTCCTGGTCGATGATGACGACCTTCTCGGAGCCCAGCTCGAGAAAGACGGTCTTGGCCACCAGGGTTTTCCCCGACCCGGAGCCACCGGCGATGCCGATCAGGATGGGCCTGCCCGCAGGAGACATGGCGGGAAACCTAGGGTCGGCGCCGGCGAGGGTCAACCTCAGGGATTTACCGTAGCTGGGGTCGTGGTTTGTCCGGTTGCCGGATGGCTCGGCCCTTTCTATGGTGGATGAAGAGCCAGCGGCGCCGGCCGTCCCCTCCCTCCCTCGCGTCCGGTCCCGCTCGACACCGAATTCGCCGGGCCCCCGCCCTCCGACCCGTGCGGGAGGAAGGGAACATGGCAACGGACGTGCATCGCGCCGCGACCGCGCCCAAGGACCGGGTGCTCCTGGTCGACGACGACGCCAGCGTGCGGCTGGCGGTCAAGAGCTTCCTCGATTCCCTCGGACTCGACGTCGCCGAGGCCGAAAGCGGGACCGTGGCCGAGAAGGCCTTCGTCGAGTTCGGTCCCGACGTCGTCATCCTCGATTTCGCCCTGCCCGACACCACGGCCCTCGATCTCCTGCCGCGGCTCAAGGCGGTCGAGCCCGACGTGCCCATCCTCTTCCTCACCGGGAAGGGAACGATCGAGCTGGCCGTGCAGGCCATCCGTGAGGGGGCCGAGCAGTTCCTCACCAAGCCGGTGGAGCTCGACGCGCTGGCCGTGCTGCTCGAGCGCCTGTTCCAGACGCGGCGCGAGCGCGCACGGCAGCGCGCCATGCAGAAGATCAACGCGCGCAACGGGCGCGATCCCTTCGCCGGGCCGAGTGCCGCCATCCGGCGCACCGCCGAGGAGGCGTCGCGCGTGGCCGCGGCCGAGAGCCCGATCCTGCTGCTCGGCGAGACCGGCGTCGGCAAGGGCGTGCTGGCGCGCTGGCTGCACGACCACGGGCCGCGCGCCGACGAGCCGTTCGTCGACCTCAACTGCGCCGGGCTGTCGCGCGAGCTGCTCGAGAGCGAGCTGTTCGGGCACGAGAAGGGCGCGTTCACCGGCGCGGTGACGCCCAAGCCCGGGCTCTTCGAGGTGGCGCATCGCGGTACCGCGTTCCTCGACGAGATCGGCGACACCGATCCGGCGGTGCAGGCCAAGCTCCTCAAGGTGATCGAGGAGAAGCGCTTCCGCCGGCTGGGCGACGTGCGCGACCGCACCGTCGACGTGCGCCTCATCGCCGCCACGCACCACGATCTCAACCAGCTGGTGCGCGAGAAGAAGTTCCGCGAGGATCTCTTCTACCGCATCAACGCGCTACCCATCCGCATCCCGGCGCTGCGTGACCGGCCCGAGGACATTCCCACGCTCGCCGAAACCCTGCTCGCCTCGCTGGGCAAGGAGCTGGGACGCGCCCAGGTGCGTCTCGATCCGGAGGCGGCGCAGGCGCTCGGCAGCTATCCGTGGCCGGGCAATATCCGCGAGCTGCGCAACGTCCTCGAGCGCGCGCTCCTCCTGTCGGATCAGGAGACGGTGCGCCGGCGCGATCTGCGCTTCGAGAACGCGCCCGAGGGCGCGGCCCTGCCCATGACCACGGGGCTGCCGCTGGCCGAGATCGAGCGGCGCTACATCCTGCGCGTCCTCGACGAGCAGGGAGGGCACGTGGCACGCGCCGCACAGCGGCTGGGCGTGCCGCGCAGCTCGCTCTACCAGCGGCTCAAGAACTACGGCATCAACCTGTCCGGGCGCGCCGGCGGACCGGGAGACTGACCGGGCGCTCGCCGGCTTGCCGGGACTGATACACTGGCGCCTCGCCGCCGGGAGGCCCAGTTGGATCGCATGCCTGCATCGCCATCGTCTACGAGCTGGGATCGCGCGTCGCTCCGCCGTCTCGTGGAGGAGACGGTGGGGCGGCTCGTTCCCGCCGACGCGCCCGAGCCGGCGCCCGCGCCGCCGGCGGCTCCCGACAGCACCGGCGGCGCCGGCGGGCGCTGGGTGCGCTGGGTTCCCGCCCCCGCGGCTCCGCCCTCCGCGCCGCGTCCGCGCGTCGAGCCCTTGCCCGAGCCGCTGCCCGCCGCCGGCCGGCCCGGTGCCAAGCCCAAGCCCGCCGTCGCCGTCGGCGCCGATCACAGTGCGGTTGCCCTCAAGCGCCAGATCGTGCGCTACCTGCGCGAGGAGCTCGGCCATCCGGTCATCGATTGCGGGGCGCCCGACGAGAGCCCGGTCGACTACCCCGACATCGCGCGCCGCGTCGGCGTGGCGGTGACGAGCGGGGCGGCGCGCTACGGCGTGGTCGTCGATGCCATGGGCGTGGGCTCGACCATGGCCGCCAACAAGGTCCCGGGCGTGCGCTGCGCGCTGTGCCACGACGAGGCCACGACCCGGAACGCGCGCGAGCACAACGACGCCAACGTCCTGGCGCTGGGCAGCAAGGTGGTGAGCGGCGGCGTGGCGCGCGCGCTCGTTCGCCTGTTCCTGACCACACCGCACGCCGGCGGGCGCCACGCGCGCCGCGTGGCCAAGATCCGCGAGATGGAGACCGCTTCGCAGAAAGGCAAGGAATGACCGTCACTCTCGAAACGTTGCGCCGCCTCCCCAAGACCGACCTGCACCTGCACCTCGACGGATCGCTGCGCCCGCGCACGGTGTGGGAGCTGGCGCGCGAGCAGGGGGTGAAGGTACCGGCCAAGACCGCGGGGGCGCTGGCCAAGAAGCTGCGCGCCGGCGAGCGCACGCGGAGCCTCGCCGACTACCTCCGCATCTTCGACATCACGCTCTCGGTGCTGCAGGAGAAGGAGGCGCTGCGCCGCGTCGCCTACGAGCTGGCCGAGGACTGCGCGCGCGAGAACGTGCGCCACGCCGAGGTGCGCTACTCACCCATCCTCCACCAGAAGGGCGGCCTCGACCTGCCGAGCATCCTCGAGCCCGTGATCCAGGGGCTCAAGGAGGCGGAGCGCGACTTCGGCCTGTCGACGGGGGTCATCCTCTGCGGCATGCGCAACATCTCGCCCAAGCGCTCGGTCGAGCTGGCGGAGCTCGCCGTGGCCTACCGCAAGAAGGGCGTGGTCGGCTTCGACCTGGCGGGAGAGGAGAAGGAATTTCCGGCCAAGCACCATCGCGAGGCGTTCGAGATCGTGCTCTCGCACAACATCAACTCGACCGTGCACGCGGGCGAGGGCTTCGGGCCGCCGTCGATCGCGCAGGCGCTCCACTACTGCGGCGCCCACCGCATCGGGCACGGCACGCGCCTGCACGAGGACGCCGAGCTCCTGCAATACGTGCTCGACCACCGCATCCCGCTCGAGGTGTGCCTCACCTCGAACGTGCAGACGCGCACCGTGCCGTCGCTGCCGCGGCACCCGTTCAAGAAGTACCTCGACGCCGGCGTGCGCGTGACGCTCAACACGGACAACACCATGGTGTCGAACACCACGGTCTCCAAGGAGTACGCGCGCGCCGTGCGCACCTTCGGGCTCTCGCCTTACCAGGTGAAGCGCATCGTGATCTCGGGCTTCAAGAGCGCGTTCCTGCCCTACGCGCAGAAGGCGCGGCTCCTGCGCCAGGTGATCGTCGAGATCGACAACGTGTTCATGGAAGCGCTTCCCGACTCCTACGACCGGGCGGCCAGCGTCCTGTAGCTCCGCCCGGTGGTGTACCCTGGAGTCGTCGGCCGGGCCCCCGACCCGCCGCGCGGAGGGAGACAATGAGCATGCGGTCGCGACTCGCATTCGTGGGAGTGGGAATCCTGATCCTGGCCGCCGGCTGCTCGTCCGGCATCGGCCGTCCGGTGAAGGAGGTGCAGGTCACCCCCGACGCCGACGGCGTGCAGCGCGTCAGCATCACCGCGCACTCGTTCTGGTTCGAGCCCAATCGCGTGGTCGTGCACGCCGGTCATCCGGTCGAGATCCGGGTGAAGAACGGCGGCCCGTTCATCCCGCACAACCTCACCTGCAATGCTCCCGAAGCCGGCATCCACGTGGAGGAGGAGCTGGGGATGTTCTGGGACGGCGAGAAGGCGACGTTCACGCCCTCGAAGGCCGGGGAGTTTCCGTTCTACTGCGACAAGGACTCGCACGCCAAGAAAGGAATGAAGGGAACGCTCGTCGTCCTGCCGTGAGCCTCGTTCCCTGATCGGCATGCCCGTTCTCGCCGGACTCTCCAAGGCCACGCCGCCGCACGTCCTCGCCCAAGCCGACATCAAGCCGTTCGTGAACGCCCTGTTCCGCGAGAGCCTGGGCGCGGACGCGCCGCGCCTCGGGCAGGTGTTCGACACCTCGGGCATCCGCACGCGCCACGTCGCCATGCCGCTCGCGTGGTTCGAGCGCGACTGGAGCTTCGCCGAGAAGAACGCGTGCTACGTGGAGGCGTCGCTCGAGCTGGCGGCGCGCGCCGTCCACGAGTGCCTGGAGCGCGCCGGGGTCGCCGCCGCCGACGTCGATCACGTCGTCGTCGCCTCGACGACCGGGCTCAGCACGCCGAGCCTCGAGGCCCGGCTCGCGAACCGCGTCGGCTTCCGCGCCGACTGCAAGCGCACGCCGCTGTGGGGGCTGGGATGCGCCGGGGGCGCGGCCGGCCTGGGCCGCGCCGCCGACTTCGCGCGCGCCGACCCCGACGCGCGCGTGCTGTTCGTGGCCCTCGAGCTGTGCAGCCTGACCTTCCAGCGCAACGATCTCTCGCGCGAGAACTTCGTCGCCACCGCGCTCTTCGCCGACGGCGCGGCGGCGGCCCTCGTGGTCGGGGACCGCGCGGCGCGCGGCCTGAACGGGCGCGGGCCGCTGGGCGCGGGGAATCCCTCGCCGCGGCTCTCCGTCGACGCCGCCGAGAGCCGCCTGCGTCCCGACTCGCTGGGCGTCATGGGGTGGGACGTGAACGACGACGGGCTCAAGGTCGTCTTCTCGCGCGACATCCCGCGCCTGGTGCGCGAGTGGGTGGGCCCGCGGCTCGCCGAGTTCCTGGCCGCGCGCGGGCTCGGCTTCGGCGACATCGCCCACCTCGCGTTCCATCCCGGCGGTCCCAAGGTGCTCGCCTCCTACGAGGAGGAGCTGGGCATCGCGCCGGCGTCGCTCGCGGCGGCGCGCGGCGTGCTCGCCGAGTTCGGCAACATGTCGTCGCCCACCTGCCTGTTCGTGCTCGAGCGGCTGCTCGAGGGCGGGGTGACGCCGGGCCAGCGCATCCTGATGGCGGCGGTGGGACCCGGCTTCGCCGCCGAGATGGTCCTCTTCTCCGCGCTCGGCGCATGAATCTGCGGCTGGGCGCGCTCCTCTTCGCCTGGGTCCTGATCGTCCTCATGCGCATCGGCGAGCTCGAGGTGTCGCGGCGTCACGAGCAGGCGCTGGTGGCGCGCGGCGGCCGCGTGGTGGCGAAGAGCGGGCTCGCGCTCCTCGTCTTTGCCCACGTGGTGTGGCTCCTCGCCTGGCCGGTCGAAACCCTGGCGCTGGGCACGCGCGCGCCCGGCGCGTGGCCCGCGCTCGCCGCCCTCGCGCTCGCCTTCGAGGGTCTGCGCCTGTGGACCATCGTCACGCTCGGCGAGCGCTGGACGCTGGGCGTGGTGCGCGTGGACGGCGAGCCGCTCGTCGCCGGCGGGCCGTATCGCTGGCTGCGCCACCCCAACTACGTCGCCGTGGCCGCCGAGGTCGCGCTCGTGCCGCTCGCCTTCGGCGCCTGGCGCTCCGCACTCGTGGGGCTCGGCCTCTACCTTCTCGGGCTCGCGGTCCGGCTGCCGGCGGAAAAGCGGGCGCTCGAGCAGGCGGAGCGCCTCCAAACGCCTTGACCCGATGGCCACCAGGCCCTAGTCTCCAGCCCACATTCAGAGCCGCTTACCGCGTCCAACCGTTTCCGCCCCAGGATCCGGATGACCCGAACCCCGCTCGTAGCCATCGCCCTCTTTTTGCCTCTTCTCGTCGCCTCGCCCGGATTGGCCCAGGATCGTGGCCGGATCACCGGGATCGTCCGCGACGTGGGCTCGGGACACGCGCTGCCGTTCGCCAGCATCGCCGTCGTCGAGGCCAAGAAGGGCGCGCTCTCCGACTCCAAGGGCGAGTTCCTGGTCACCGGCGTTCCTCCCGGCACCTACACCGTGAAGTGCCAGTTCCTCGGCTACACCGACGACACGAAGACGGTGACCGTGCCCGCCGGTGGTGCGGCCCGCGTCGAGTTCGCGCTCAAGGAGATCGTCGTCCGCCAGGAGAAGGAAGTGGTGGTGACCGGCGAGCGCCCGCTCGTCGAGGTCAACGTCGGCACCAGCGTGCGCTCGATCACCTCGAAGGACATCGCCAACCTGCCGGTGCAGACGCTCGGCGACGTGCTCGAGAAGCAGGCCGGCGTGAGCCGCGAGAACGACCAGCTGCACATCCGCGGCGGGCGCTCCGACGAGACCGTGTTCATCGTCGACGGCGTGGTGAACCGCAACCTCATCTCGGGGCAGTCGACGGCGGGCAACATCAACGCGCGCTCGGTGGCCGAGGTGAACGTGATCACCGGCGGCTTCGACGCCAAGTACGGCCAGGCGCTCTCGGGCGTGGTCGACGTCAAGCTCAAGGAGGGGAGCGACCGCTACCACGGCGGCTTCTCGTCGCAGGGCGGGCGCTTCGGCACCTGGTACCTGTCGGGCCAGACCTCGGGGCCGGACTGGCTCACCGGCGGCCTCCGCCGGCTCGGCCTGCACGTGCCCGGGACGGCGAGCTTCCTCGTCGACGTGTCGGCGGACTTCAGCGACACCTACCTGCCCAGCATGAAGGACCTGTCGTACGCGGCGCATCTGCGCTCCGGCTACACGGACTCTTTCCTCGGCCACCGCTTCCAGTGGGGCGACTTCTGGACGCCGAGCGAGGAGAACACCTGGCGCGGCCTCTACAAGATGACGTGGAAGCCGACGACGTCGAACAAGCTCGACTTCTCGGCGCAGAAGCGCATCGCCTTCGATCAGGGCTTCACGCGGCGGCCGTTCTCCGACTTCACCGGCTTCGACATCGGCTTCCCCTTCGAGTGGACGCGGCGCCTCGACCACTATCCGACGGTGACCGAGGACAACAACACGCAGTCGATCGCCTGGACGCGGATCCTCGACAAGACCTCGTTCACCAACGTGCAGCTCTCGCACTACTTCAACGGCTACAACGCGTCGGTGAACGGCGAGAGCTGGAAGCGCTACCAGCGCCCCCAGGACACGTCGCTCCCCGACAGCCTCGACACGTTCTTCTTCATCGACACCGGCGACTACTTCCGCTGGGCCGACACGTACTCCGACGTGTTCTCGATCAACGGCGCCTACACGACGCGCAAGTACAAGGGCCACGCCCTCGAGGCCGGGCTGCGCCACGACGTGCAGAACGTGCAGTACGTGACCATCGAGTTCCCGTGGGACTTCGACCCCGACAGCCTGGGCTCGTCGCACGACCTGTGGCACGTCTACCCGCACCAGGGCGATCTCTACCTGCAGGACCAGATCGAGTACGAGGGCTTCGCCGCCAACGCCGGGCTGCGCTACGACTACTGGTTCCCGGGCGAGCAGCTCGAGAAGGCGGTGGCCGACACCGCGAACCACAACATCACGCAGACCACGCGCGACGGCTTCTACCGCGACACGCAGTCGATCTTCGGCCGGCGCTTCAAGGGCCATCTGAGCCCGCGCATCCAGGTCTCGCACCCGATCACGGCCAAGGACAACTTCTTCTTCAACTACGGGCAGTTCACCCAGTTCCCGCCGTACTTCTACGTCTATTCGAAGCTCACCTCGGTGTCGAGCGAGAGCTTCCCCATCCTCGGCAACGCCAACCTGAATCCCGAGATCTCGGTGCAGTACGAGGTGGGCGCGCGGCACACGTTCCGCGAGGATCTGGCGGGCAACGTGACCGCGTTCTGGAAGGACATCTACGACTATCCGACGGCGACCACGTTCAAGCGCACGCAGGGCGTCGAGCTGGTCGACATCCTCGTCTACCGCAACCAGGACTACGCGCGCTCGCGCGGCTTCGAGATCGAGTTCGAGAAGCGCCGCCGCCAGTACTGGCGCTACAAGCTGGACTACGGCTACTCGATCTCGAGCGGCAAGTCGTCCGATCCCAACGAGGCCAAGCTGGTCGAGGAGAACGGCGGCGACGCGGCCGAGACGCGGCTGGGCGAGGTGTTCGTGTTCTGGAACCGGCCGCACCGCGTGACCGCCAACGTCGACTTCCGCGTCGACTGGGACCAGGATCCGCCCAAGCTGTTGGGCGCCTCGCTGCCCAAGGGCTTCGGCGTGAACCTCTCGGCCCAGGGCCAGTCCGGCCGCGCCTACACGCCGGTCGTGCAGATCGGCGAGGAGGCGGCCAAGCCGTACTCGAAGAACGCGCCGTTCCAGGTCACGCTCGACCTGCGCGTGAACAAGGAGTTCCGGCTGGGCGGCGGCCGCCGCATGAACCTGACGCTCAACGCCAACAACATCCTCGACGCGCGGATTCCGCGGCGCATCGATCCGCTGACCGGGCGCGGCTACGAGGCGGGCCAGGGCCTGTTCTCGCCCGAGGAGCTGGCCAAGCTGTCGTCGGACGCGGCGCGGCAGGCGCGCCTCGTCGGCACGCTCGGCGACCCCTCGAACTACCTGCCGGGCGCGACCTGGCGGCTGGGACTCGACTATGACTTCTAGGCATCTCGTCCTGGCCGTACTCGTCGTCGGGCTCGCCGCCGCCCCGCCGGCGTCCGCCCAGACGTCTCTCGGCGGGCAGCGCGTCGGCACCTCGGCGGCGACGTTCCTCAAGATCGGCGTGGGCGCGCGGCCCGTGGCCATGGGCGAGGCGTTCGTCGCCGTGGCCAACGACCCCTCGACCATCTACTGGAATCCCGCCGGGCTCGCCGGCCTCCTGCGCAAGGAGATCACGTTCAGCCACACGGAGTGGCCGGCCGACATCCAGTACGACTACGTGGCGGCGGTGCTCCCGGTGGAGAAGCTCGGCGGCTCGCTGGGCTTCCAGCTCGGCGCGCTGCGCACCGACATGGCGGAGACCGACGAGCTGCATCCCTACGGCACCGGCCGCACGTTCCAGTACACCGACTTCGTCGGCGGTCTGTCGTACGCGCGGCGCTTCACCGACAAGCTGCTCATCGGCTTCACCGGCAAGTTCGTGCACGAGAACCTCGGCCTCGAGGTCGGCGGCAGCACGAGCAACAACATCCTCGTCGACGTCGGCTCGATCTACTACGTCGGCTTCGGCAGCCTGCGCGTCGGCGTGGCGCTCTCCAACTTCGGCCCCGACTTCAAGCCCGGCGGCTCGTTCTACTCGCCCAACGGCCAGGGCGTGCGCGACTACGACTCGTTCAACCCGCCGACGCAGTTCCGCTACGGGCTGGCGTGGGAGCCGTACGAGACGCGCGACGTCCGCTTCACCACCTCGTTCGAGGTGTCGCAGCCGGCCGACAACCAGCAGGAGATCAAGGCCGGTCTCGAGACCACGATCCGCCACGCCCTGTCGCTGCGCGGTGGCTACAACTTCAACGCCGACGAGATCCAGTGGTCGGCGGGGGCCGGGGTCGTCGGCGACATCAGCACGCTGCGCGGCACCGTCGACTACGCCTATTCCGACGGCGGCCTCCTCGGATCCATCCACCGCGTGAGCCTGGGCGTGAGGTTCTAGCCGTGGGGCGATCGCGACTCGCGTGGGCGCTCGCGGCCCTCGGCTTCGCCGCGCTCGCGGCCGGCTGCGGCTCGAAGTTCGGCCTGCCGTCCGAGACCCCGGGCGGGCTGGTCACGGCCAAGGACGAGTACATCTACACGGGCGGCCTCGCCGGCGTCTCCGGGAGCCTCACCGACGTCCTGATCACGAGGAGCTCGGGCACGCAGCTGCTCGTCGCCTACGGCGCCGACGCCGACACGTTCGCGAGCTGCTCGGCTCCGGGCCGCAACCTCCCCGGCGGCACGCTGGCGCTCTATCCCATCTTCCCGCCGCCCGGGTCCCCGCCGCTCTCCATCACGTTCAGCGGGATGTGGCGGCCGCAGCTCGTCGCCGAGGGAGGCGGCCGCCTGTTCGTGCTCGACGCCGGCGATACCTGCCAGCGCTATACGAGTCCGAATCTGGCGCCGCGCATCGTCGTCTATCAGATCGGCACGTCCTCGCCGATCACGTCGTTCCAGGATACGAACTGGGCCGAGGTCCGCGGCATCGCCGCCGCCGACGACCGCACGGTCTACGTGTCGGGCACGTTCCGCGTCTCCGAGCCCGACGAGTTCGGACGGTTCACGAAGCGCTTCCGGGATGGCGTCTGGCGCTACAGGGAAGCGCTGGGATACGGGCGCGACGGCTCCTTCAGCGTGCTCGAGGGCTCGGGCACGGGCTTCGTGTCGCGCAATCGCGGCATCGCCTGGGGTCCGTCGTCGAACCCCGCGCTCTGGGTGGCCGACGGCGAGAAGCAGGCGGTGCAGAAGCTCGCCATCGAGACCGACTCGCTGTCACACGGTCTCTACCAGTTCGACGGCACGCAGAGCGGGCTGCGCTTCCAGGACCCCGTCGATGTGACCGTGGACGAGGACGGCTACATCTACGTCGTCGACCGCGGCTCGGCGCGCGTGCTGCGCTACCTCGACAACGGCGGCTCGGCGGACTTCGTGCAGCTCGTGAACACCGGCAAGCCGGACGGCGCGCCACTGCTCGGCCAGCCGGTGGCCGTGGCGGCGCTCGACACCATGGTCTACGTCGCCGATCCGCCGGCGTCGCGGGCCTCGCGCTTCGAGCGGCACCGCTAGTGCGCGCGCTCCGCGTGTCTCTCCTCGTGGTCGCGGCGGCGCTGGCCGCCGCCGGGGCCGCCACGGCGCAGGTCGGCTTCTCGACGCGCGTGACCAACAACAATCGCGTCGGCCTGACGACCTCGAACTACGGCTTCTACGGCAACGACTTCATCTCGCGGGCGCCATCGTTCGAGTTCCCGCTGGGCACGGGCTACGAGCACATGGTGCGCTCGGGCATCTGGATCGGCGCCAGCACGATCATCACCAATACCGGCGTGGTGCATCGCCGGGTGACCACGGGTGCCCAGGACGCGCTGCAGGGGCAGGGCGGTCCGGCCTCGACCGAGTGGGCCCCGACCACGGTCATCGTCGAGCGCTCGAAGCTCAAGAACAGCCGCTTCTACAACCCGGCCGCGGTGTCGGAGCAGGACTACGTGTCGCAGTACAGCGACGATCCGGGACGCACACCGCGCCTGGCCAACGAGATCCACCAGCCGCTCGGCATCGAGATCCACCAGGAGATGTACAACTGGTCGTTCGCCGCCTTCGCCGACATCGTATTCTCGCATCTCACGCTGCGCGGGACCGAGAACCTGCTCGACTCGGTCTACGTCGGCATGTTCGCCGAGATGGCGAGCGGGCCGAAGAACAGATACAGCACGTGGCCGCCCTCGGCCACGGGCGGCGGCTCGCTCGGCGGCTGGTACAGCAAGAAGCAGCTCAAGTGGGACGCTGGCCGGCGGCTGCTCGCCGAGCACTACTGCGCCGACATCTCGAACTGTCAGGCGCAGCTCGTCCCGCCGTGGGTCGGCGTCCAGCTCCTGGGGGTGCACCCCGACACGGTCGCGAACAAGATCGTCGGCCTGCACCTGTGGAACTTCTCGCCCGGCGACGACGCGCGTGACGAGGACACGGAGCTGTACGGTCTCCTCTCGAGCCCGTGGCAGACCCCGGCCGACAGCTTGCAGCCCATCGGCGGCACGAACGACCCGGTCGAGCTCCTGGCCACCGGCCCGTTCACCGTGTTCCCCGACACCTCGTTCAACGACACGACGAGCATCCAGGTGGACTTCGCCTTCGTGGGCGGCGACACTTACGAGGAATTGCTCGAGGCCGCGGACTTCGCGCAGCTGGCCTTCAATTTCGACTACATCGTGCCCGAACCGCCGCCCTCGCCGCGGCTGCACGTGGTGTCGCGCCGGAACGAGTTGGAGCTGTTCTGGGAGTCGAGCCCCGAGCTGACGCAGGACCCCACGAGCCCGCAGCCCAACGGCCAGGACTTCGAGGGCTATCGCATCTATCTCGGCGAGGACCGCACGAGCCTGAACCGCATCGCCCAGTTCGACGTGGTCGACACCGCCGGCTTCAACACCGGGCTCGACAGCGTGCGCCTGGCCACGCCGCGGATCATCGAGGGCGACACGGTGCAGTACCACTACGTGATCCGCGGCCTGCGCGACGGCTTCAAGTACTTCGCGGCCGTGACCTCGTTCGACACCGGGGACCAGCAGATCCAGAGCCTGGAGAGCGGCGTGACGCAGAACAAGCTGCTCGCCATTCCCGGGCCGTCGGCCGACCAGGCAGTGGGGCGGGGGGTCACCGTGTTCCCCAATCCCTACAAGGTGGAAGCCCGCTGGGACGCGGGCTCGCTCGTGCGCGACCACTATCTCTGGTTCGCCAACCTGCCGCGGCGGTCGCATCTCGCCATCTACACGCTGGCCGGCGACCTGGTGTTCGACACCGACTTCGACGGCGACACCTACCACGGCACGAACGCACGCGGTGTCTACGATCCGCGGCGCGAGCTCGACGTCTCGGCGCCCACGCTGTCGGGATCGTCGTTCGCCTGGAACCTGATCTCGCGCGAGGGCCAGGCGGTGGCCACCGGCATCTATCTCTACGCGGTCCGCGATCTCGACTCGGGCGACGTGACACGCGGCAAGTTCCTGATCCTGAAAGCCGACCGGGAGGGTTTCTGATGCGCCGCCTCTGGCCGCTCGCGGTCGTGGCACTCACCCTCGGTCTCGCCGCCGGGTGCGCCAAGGTGCGCGGCGTGCTCGAGCCCAATCGCCCGCCCGAGACCACGCTCTGGGTGAACGGACCGCTGGACACGGTGTCGCACACGCAGCGCTTCTTCTGGGATGGCGAGGATCCCGACGGCTCGGTCGATCACTTCGAGTTCCGCTGGGTATACGCGCCGGGGGCGGCGCCCGCCGGCTACGATTCGACGCTCTGGAACGCGACGCCGTACCGCGACTCCCTTTTCACGGTCTACTCGCCCAACGGCGTCGATTACCCGACACTCGTCGTACGCGCCGTCGACAACTTGGGCGCGCCCGATCCCACGCCGGCCCGCCAGAGCTTCGTGTTCTCGAACGCCGCGCCCACCGTGCGCTTCTCGTCCACGCCGCCGGACACCACGCTGCCGGTCGCGACCTTCGCGTGGATCGCCTCGGATCCCGACGGCGACATCGGCAAAGCGGTCTATCGCGTGTGGCTCGATGGCGCGGAGGATCGCGCGACCACGACCACCGGAACGAGCGTGACGCTCACGCCCGTCAACTTCCAGAACGGCCTCGGCGTGGTGGAGGCGCGACAGCGCAAGGCCTACGTGGTGGCGATCGACGACGGCGGCCGCGCGAGCCTGCCCGACTCGTTCACCTGGAGCATCCGGCTGCCGGTGGGGACCACGCTCCTCGTCGACGACATGCCGTCGAGCGTGCCCGGAGCCTCGGTGTCCGACGGCTTCTACCGCACCGAGCTCAACAATCGGCTGGGGGCCGGGAGCTACACGATCATCGATCTCCAGGCCAAGAATCCGTTCCGCAGCGAAGGGGACGTGCGCGAGAACTTCCGCCTGTTCCACAACGTGTTCTGGTACAGCGAGCAGAACCCCGGTCTCTCGGCGGTCCTGCGCATCGCCGGCGACCCCATCCGCACGTACCTGAGCGGCGGCGGCAACCTGTTCCTCACGAGCTCGCGGCTCGTGGGCACCAACGGCGCGCTCGACGACGCCTTCGCGCAGGACGTGCTCGGCATAGCCGACTTCCGGTTCAACCAGACCAACCAGACGACCAACTTCACGCTGGCGTCGGGACAGTTCGCGGTGGGGAACGGCGCGCCGTTCGACAGCCTGCTCGCCACCGGCATCTATTCCGGCATCGAGTCGTTCGTCCTGGCGAGCGCGGCCGACGCCGCCTACGTGGCTCCCGAGGGCACGCTCGACACCCTGCACGTCGGGGACTGGCCCATCGGCGTGAACCGCACGTATGGCGTCGGGAACGGCCGCATCGTCTACCTTCCGTTCCCCTTGCGGGGCATGAACGCCCCGTTCAGCGGGCATCCGGGCCGCTCGGCCGCGGAATTGCAAAAGGTGTTCACGCTGTTCGGGATGTAACCGATTCTCAACTTGACAGAGCGATGCTTCATTGCTAGCCTAACCCCGTTCCAAAGCGCCATTTAGCGCTTGTGACATCCCTCTCGACATTGCTGTGCACGGAATTGGCGCACGCCACGGGGACCGACCCAAGGAGGATGGCGCCACACCCCGCACCCCACCTCGCTCCTCGGAGGTCTGCATGCGTTCCAGATACAGGTGGATCGTCGTCGCACTCGTGGCTGTCTGTGCCTTCGCGGGCACAGCCCGCGCGGACATCATCGATTGTACGGTGCGCGACATTCAGGACACGTCGAGCGTTCTGTGGGACACGCTCGTCACGGCCGGGACGACCCCGGACACGCTGCGCACGACCGGCGTCGTGACCGGCGCCGACACGTTCCCCACCGGTCTTGGCTTCTACATCGAAGACTTCACGCTGGCCGCCCAGTTCCGCGGCATCGACATCTTCACCGGGTCCCACAACTCCTATGCGGACTCGGGCCTCGTGCGCGGCCAGAAGGTGCGCGTGACCGGCCGCGTGACCGAGTTCAGCGGCGGGACGGAGCTCGTGTCGATGAACGGCGGCGCGTTCGGCGATTCGCTGCGCATCGAGCACAACCTCGGCAACCCCGGCATTCCGGGACCGCTGGTCCTGAGCACCGCAGACATCTCCGAGCGCAGCGTCCTCGCCGAGCCGTATGAGGGCATGTTCGTCAAGCTCAACCACACGATCCGCGTCACCAACACGAGCAGCCTGCCCTTCGGCTCCTGGCAGGGCGTGGACAACACGATCGTGTCGTGCCCGGCCGGCATCTGCGACACCATCCTCGTCGACCAGGCGACGCTGGCGAACCCGACCGTCGGACTCCCGGCCGTGGGCAATCTCATCACCTTCGTGCAGGGCATCGTCGACCAGCGAGGCATTCCGTCGGGCACGCAGAACCGCGGCTATCGCATCCAGATCCGCGACGGCGCGGACGTGCTCCTGCCCACGCCGCCGGTGTTGCTCAATGCCTACGCCATCTCGGCCGACTCGATCCGCGTCGTTTTCGACCGGTCCATGGATCCGTCGACGGCGCAGACGGTGGCGGGGCACTACTCGCGGGCGACGACCAAGGCCATCGACTCGGCGACGCTCATGCCGAATCCGGACACCGGCGTCATGCAGTACGTGGACCTCGCCTGCATCAGCGATCCCATGACGACGTCGGAGCCGGAGTCGCTGGTCGCCACGGGCGTGAAGTCGAGCCTGGGCGTGACCATGGCCGGCGCGCAGGGCTCGGCCTTCCTGGCCGGCCTCACGCCGATTGCCGACGTGCAGACCTCGCTCAGCCCGTACAACGGTCCGGGCGGTAGCGACACCACGCAGTACTTGAGCAAGAAGCTCACGGTTCGCGGCACGGTGACCGCGCACCTGGGCACCCTGGTGTGGCTCGAGAACTCCTCGGGTGGCCTGCGCGACGGCGTCAAGCTCTTCTCGCCCACCGAGCTCATGAGCCAGGGAGACGACGTGACCATCGTCGGCTTCCCCGTCGAGTTCTTCGATGAGACCGAGTTCTCGGGCGCGATCTTCGAGCGCAACAACGGCCCCGGCGTCATGCCGGCGCCGGTCGACGTCGCCGCCGCGAGCCTCGAGGCGCTCAACGACACGACCGCGGCGGGCGGCACGCGCGAGGACTACGAGGGCGTGCTGGTGCGCATCCATGACGTCGCCGTCTCCGACAGCAACGTCGGCTTCGGCGAGTGGATCGCCAAGCGGGGTGGGCCGTGCTTCATCGATGCGACGTGCGAGGACACCGTGCACGTCGACGATCGCGGCGCCGGCAATTACACGTATGAAGTGCACACCGGCAACCAGCTGGCCTCGGTGACCGGGCCGGTCGAGATCGCGTTCAACGTGCTCAAGCTCGAGCCGAGAACCGACGCCGACTTCGTGGCCGGACCGGTGACCTCGGTCGACGGCAACCTGAACCGGTTGGCGCTCGCGGCGTCGAGCGGCAATCCCATCGCGTTCACGCGCGGGAGCATGCACTTCGCGATCACGCTGCCGACGCGCGGCGCGCCGACGCTCTCGCTCTACGACCTGCGCGGCCGTCTGGTGACGACGCTCTTGTCGGGCCAGGAGCTCTCGGAGGGGACGCACTCGATCGAGTGGACGGGCGCGGACCGGGCCGGACGGCAGGTGGCTTCGGGTATCTACTTCGGTCAGTTGAGGTTAGGAAACGGCGTTGCCCTGACCAAGGTGGTCGTGGCAAACTAGCCGAGGCATTGAGCCGTACGGTGACGGCTCGCAGTGGAAGATAAGCAAGGACCGGGCGACTCCACCGTCCACAGGGCTTCGGGGCGGTCCCTCCGCAGGCTGCCCCCTCTGTCGGTCGCCCGGTTTCTTCTTTTCCCCCCGGAGGAAACCCGTGGCGTCCCCGCGCGCGATCCTGCTTCTTGCTGCCATGCTTTCCCTCACAGCTTCGCCGGCCCTCTCGATTCCGATCCGCGAGCTCCACAAGAACAATACGAGCGTCATCCCGAACCATCTCGGCCAGCGCTTCGACATCACCGGCATCATCACCTCGCCGGACAGCGTGCGCTCGAAGCTCAACACCGAGGTGTTCATCCAGGACACGACGGGCGGGATCAACCTGTTCCAGTCGGGCGGCATCGGCTCCGGCCTTCACTTCAATCTCGGTGACAGCGTCTCGGTGCAGGGCACGGTGAGCCAGTTCAACGGGCTCACCGAGCTCACGAGCCTGACCAACTACACCCTGCACTCGACCGCCAACTTCGCGGCCGTCGATCCGCTGGTCCTCACCTGCAACCAGGTGAACCAGACGCTCCTCGTCTCCACGCCGGACTCGTTCCCCGAGTACAACGAGGGCAAGCTCATCCGCATCAACAACGTGACGCGGGTGGGCGGCGCCGTGTGGCCGACGACGTGCACGGGCAACTCGACGATCCAGATCAGCGACGGCACGGCGACGACGCTCCTGTTCATCGACGTGGACTCGGAGGTGTGCGGGTCGGGGGATCCGGGCGGGGCCTTCGACGTGATCGGCATCCTGTCGCAGTTCGACAGCGCGGCGCCTTACAACACGGGTTACGAGATCGTCCCGCGCTACAAGTCGGACATCATCTTCCACACGCCGGGCCCGGCGTTCCTCAGCAATCCCACGGCCGTCGACATCGAGTCGACGTCGGTGAACATCGTGTGGACGACCGACACGCAGTCGACGAGCCTCGTGGAGTACGGGCTGACCACGTCGTACGGGTCGGCCGCCGGCGACTCGACTCCGGTCACCAGCCACCAGGTGGCGCTCACCGGCCTCACGCCGGGCAAGCTCTATCACTTCCGCGCCGCCAGCACCGACGGCGCCGGCACCCGTGCCAGCGTCGACTTCACGTTCGTGACGCCGTCGAGCACGCCCGGGCAGATGCACTTCTACTTCAACAAGAGCATCGATCCGAGCCTGGCCTACACCGACACGGCGCAGGGCAACGCCAATCTCTTGACCCCGGTGCTGAACCGCGTGAACAGCGCCCAGCACGACATCTCGATGGCGGTGTACAGCTTCAACATCGTGTCGCTGGCCGACGCCCTGATCGCGGCGTGGAACCGCGGGGTGAAGGTGCGCGTGGTCCTCGACGCGGGGTCCGGTCAGCAGCAGGCCGACCGCCTGCGCGCCGTCGGCATCCCGGTGATCACGAGCACGTTCGGCGGCAACCACGCGAGCGGGGGCATCCACCACAACAAGTTCTTCACCATCGACTCGCGCGACACCACGACCACGGTCGACGATTGGGTCTGGACCGGGTCGGTCAACATGTCGAACGAGAACATGCAGGACGCGAACAACGGCTTCGAGATCCAGGACTTCGGGCTGGCGCAGGCCTATCTCACCGAGTTCAACGAGGAGTGGGGCTCGAGCACCGACACGCCGAACGCCGCCAACTCCAAGATCGGCAACCGCAAGACCGACAACACGCCGCACCACTTCGTGATCAACGGCATCCCGATCGATCTCTACTTCTCGCCCTCGGACGGCACCGAGACGCAGATCGTGAACGCCATCAACACGGCGAACTACGGCGTGTTCTTCAGCATCTTCACGTTCACCTCGAATCCCATCGCCGACGCGATGGAGGCGAAGTGGAACAGCGTGCCGGGGTTCCTGGTGCGCGGCGTTTTCGACGCCAGCGGCGCCAACAACACGGGCAGCGAGTGGCCGGACATGTCGGGCACGGGGACGAGCCCGTGGTCGCCGCTTCCCGACGTGTGGACGGACAACGTGGGATCCGGCCTGCTGCTGCACCACAAGTACGGGATCATCGACGAGGGGCACGCGGACAGCGATCCGCTGGTGATCACGGGATCGCACAACTGGTCGAATGCCGCCAACACGGTGAACGACGAGAACACGCTCATCTTCCACGACCTGACGATCGCGAACCTGTACCTGCAGGAGTTCGCCATGCGCTATCAGGAGGCCGGCGGCTCGGCCGAGCTGCGTGCCGTGGGCGTGGGCGACCGGCCGGCGCCCAAGGGCCTGGCTCTGCTCGCGCCGTGGCCGAGCCCGGCGAGCGGTCCGAGCACGATCGAGTTCACCGTGCCGGGCGGCGTCGCGGCCGGCGCGCGGACGCGGCTCGGCCTCTATGACCTGGCGGGACGTCTGGTGCGCAACCTCGTGGACGAGCCCGCCACGGCTGGCACGCGCCGCGTCAGCTTCCCGGCGACGGATCGAGCGGGCACGCGGCTCGCGGCGGGCGTCTACTTCCTGCGCCTCGACGCGATGGGCTCCTCGGTGAGCCAGAAGTGGGTGCTCGTGCGCTAGGTCGCGCGCGTCGATCGATCGGCCCCGGAGGTTCGCCTCTGGGGCTTTTTCGTTGCGGATCTCGACTGGCCGCGCGGCCAGTCCTAGCAAAATAGTTCGGAAGCTCGAGGGAGCGCGAACTTGCCCGGGGCAAGGGCCGGCGAGCAGGCTCCGGAGCCTGCTCACTTCACCGTTCCTGGGGTGAAAACCCGAGGACGAGCAGGCCGCACGGCCTGCCCGAGCCCTTAGAACCCCTCGCGATCGGCCTTGAGCACCAGGAACTTCCCGCGCTCCACCTTTCCCGAGTCGAGGTCGCGCACCGCGAACAGATAGATCCCGGTGGCGATCGCCTGACCCCTGCGCGAGATCAGATTCCAGGCGAACGACGCGCCCGAGAGGTCGGGCGGCGACACGTCGAGGTCGGTGCGCGGATCGTAGAGGCCGCGCGCGTTCTCGCCGTGGTAGCTCGAGCCGTCGAAATCGGTGTCGAACACGAGATCGCCGGCGAGCGTGAAGATCGAGAGGTGGCAGCGCGGCGGCAGGTTGGCGAACCACAGATAGTGGTCGCGGACGAGCTGCCCGGCGTCCCACCGGGCTTCCACCTTATAGGGGTTGGGGAACACGGCGACGCCGCGACCCTCGCGCTCGCCCGGAGCGGCGCCGGGGACCACGAGCCGCTTGTTCTGCGTGAGCCCGCTCTCGAGCGGCGGCACCTGCTCGTCGCCCGTGTCGAACGACGTGACGCCGGCGAAGTACGAAAAACCGTCCCTCAGTCCCTTCACCGTGTAGGAGTAGCGCACCGTGTCGCCGTCGATGATCTCGGGCGTGGCGAGGCGGATGGCGTCGAGGCCGGTGTTGAACTCGGTCGTGTCCACGACGTCGAACTGGGCCACGCGTGGCGGCGCGAGGCGATCCGATCCGAGATAGACGCGGTAGCCCTCGAAGTCCAAGCCCCCCGGCTGGAGGCTGGTTTCGTCCGGAACGCGCTCCGGGGAATCGTCCCAGAGCAGCGTCACCTGGTTCGCCTCGGTCCGCACGTGCAAGCGCGGGCTGGGCGGCGGATGGGGGAGCTTGTAGTCGAGGTCGAACGCGAACTGGGCGAAGGCCGCGTGGCTCGCGAGGTCGGGCGGCGTGCTCCCGAACACCCAGGCGAAGTCGACCGACACGCTGTCGCCGGGCTCCAGGCGGTCGATGGGGCCGACGGTGAGGAGCTCGATCGGCGAGTACTGATCGCCGCGCGGGATGTGCGGCGGATCGATGGTCCCCGAAGAGAGGAGAGCGTAGCGCTCGGCATCCGTGTCGCGGGACGTGTCGCCCGTATCCCAGGCCCAGATGTGGAGTCCCGGCCGCGCGCCGGGAAAGCCCGGGCCCTGCGCCAGGAGCGACTCGGGGCGCACGCCCAGGAACTCGACGCCGGCCCAGTAGGGGGCGCGGTCGAAGCCCACGCACTGCGCCGGGTCGACGCCGGGCGGCGGGATCTGCTCGCAGACGTGCTCGCGCACGAGCCGCAGCGAGTCCACCCAGTCCACGTAGTGGCGGTAGTACCAGGAGCCGGCGCCCGAGGAGGCGGAAGGAGGCCACACCGAGTACTGATTCTTGTTGCCGCTCACCATCTGCGTGTACAGGCCGACGTGAAGGTCGCGAAGCAGGTTGCCCTCGTTGACCAGCGTCAGGTGCAGGATCACGAAGTGGCTCGCCGGCTCGATGCTGAACGAGTACACGGCCTGGTTCACGCGCACGCCGAGCGGCACGTGCGGCTCCTGGTTGATGCCGGTGCGGCCGCGCGCCGGCGAGTCGCGGTAGGTCGTGATCACGTCCTGCTCGGAGACCGCGTCCGGCCGGTAGTAGCGGTTGTTGGGCAAGCTCGAGCGCACGACGATGCCGCCCGGGGCCGGATTCCACTCCGTGTCGGCGGACTGGTTCGAGCCCTGGAGATTGTCGAGCGCGCCCGTGGTCACGCGGTAGGCCTCGCCGGTGGGGGTGATGGCCAGAGCCCCCACCCACAGCCCGGCGCGGCTCATGTGCTCGTAGCCCAGACCCAGCGGGTACTCGAGCGACGGCGTGCGCGAGACGAAGTTGTTTCCGAAGAAGCCGTAGTTCGTGACCGTGAGCCCGACGTGATTCCAGTCCGTGACCTTGATCTGGTACTGGGCGTGGGCGGCGCCGGGCTGGAGCACGGCGAGCGCGAGCACGACGAGGGCGGAGCGAGCGCGGGATGCGGGGGCGAGCGGGCTCACGACCACGAAGGATAGGGCATCCGTCGGTTTGCTGTCACTCGACGAGCCGGTGACGCCGCGCGACCGGTTTTCCTCACTCCGCCTCCGCAGCATTTGTGGAAGCGCGGAGAGGCGGGAGAGCCCCGTGGTGCCCTCCACGCGCGCAAGCGCTGCCCGGAACACGCATTCGGTGTCGCACGCCGTTTGGCACCACCCTTGCGATACGCATCGGTCGAGGGCGGCCGGAAAGGACCAAGTAGCCCCGGTGGGAGGGTCTCGACATGACGCGACAAAGCATGATCACCGCCGAGTCGTGGTGTCAGGCTGGGCGAAATCCGGAACGGTCGCCTAACCTCGTGATGCTGCTGGCGGCAGGGCGGGCGCTTCTCCTGGCCCTGCTGATCGGCTGGTTGGGTTGGACGCTGGTGTCCGCTTTGCGGACCAAGGCCGCGCAATGGACCCGTACCCTCGATACGGCCCAGGTCTTGGAAACCCGCAGCTCCGCATCCCCCATGACGGAGCGCAACATCGGGTAAGCGGGCCCAGCGTCGTCTTGAAAATCGAGTCCGGGCGCCGCCACGAACGACCTGACCAGGCGAGCGACCCGAGAGGCCGGGCAGCCCCGTCGCCGCCCGGCCTCGGTTTTTCCGTGCTAGGCTCGCCACCAGACGCCGCCCCCGCATCGACTCCTTGGCCCCGGTAGATTCCCGGCGTCCGGAAGGATGATCTGCATGCGTCCCGATGCCTTCACCGTCAAGGCGCAAGAAGCACTCGAGCGCGCCCAGGCGCTGGCGCGCGAGCGCGGCAACCCCGCGCTCGGGCCGGAGCATCTGCTCGCCGCCCTCCTCGAGGACAAGCAGGGCGTGGTGGCGGCGCTGCTCGAGAAGCTCGGCGCCGACCCCTCGAACGTGGCCGCCGACGTGCAGTCGGCGCTCGAACGACTGCCGCGCGTCTCGGGCTCGAGCGAGCTCTCGCTCTCCCCCGACCTGCGCCAGGCGCTCGAGGCCGCCGACAAGGAGCGCACGCGCCTCAAGGACGAGTACGTCTCGACCGAGCACCTGCTCCTGGCGCTCGCCTCGCCCTCGTCCAAGGGCGCGGCCCAGCAGGCGCTGGCGCGCCACGGCATCACGCCCGAGCGCCTGTACCAGGCGCTGACCGCGGTGCGCGGCGGGCAGCGGGTCACCGACCCCAACCCCGAGGACAAGTACCAGGCGCTGTCCAAGTACGCGCGCGACCTCACGCAGCTCGCGCGCGCCGGCAAGCTCGACCCGGTGATCGGCCGCGACGAGGAGATCCGCCGCGTCGTCCAGGTGCTGTCGCGCCGCACCAAGAACAACCCGGTGCTCATCGGCGAGCCGGGCGTGGGCAAGACCGCCATCGTCGAGGGCCTGGCGCAGCGCATCGTGAGCGGCGACGTGCCCGAGTCGCTGCGCGACAAGCGCGTCGTGGCGCTCGACCTGGGTGCGCTCATCGCCGGGGCGAAGTTTCGCGGCGAGTTCGAAGACCGGCTCAAGGCCGTGCTCAAGGAGGTCACCGAGGCCGAGGGCAAGATCATCCTGTTCATCGACGAGCTGCACACGCTGGTCGGGGCGGGCGCCGCCGAGGGCGCCATGGACGCCTCCAACCTGCTCAAGCCGGCCCTGGCGCGCGGCGAGCTGCACTGCGTCGGCGCCACCACGCTCGACGAGTACCGCAAGCACATCGAGAAGGACGCCGCACTCGAGCGGCGCTTCCAGCCGGTGTTCGTGGGCGAGCCCTCGGTCGAGGACACGATCTCGATCCTGCGCGGGCTGCGCGAGCGCTACGAGGTCCATCACGGCATCCGCATCCGCGACGAGGCGCTGGTCGCCGCCGCCGTGCTGTCGCACCGCTACATCGCCGACCGCCAGCTCCCCGACAAGGCCATCGACCTGATCGACGAGGCGGCGTCGCGGCTGCGCATGGAGATCGACTCCATGCCCACCGAGCTCGACGAGATCGAGCGCCGCATCCGCCAGCTCGAGGTCGAGCGCGAGGCGCTCAAGCGCGAGACCACCGCACCCAGCAAGGAGCGCCTCAAGCGGCTGATCGACGAGCTGGCCCAGCTGCAGATGGAGCGCGAGAAGCTGCGCGCCCACTGGGAGCGCGAGAAGACGTCGATCCACCGCATCCAGGAGCTCAAGCAGAAGCGCGAGGAGCGCCGCACCGAGGAGGCGCAGGCCGAGCGGCGCGGCGATCTGGCGCGCGTGGCCGAGATCCGCTACGGCGAGCTGCGCGAGATCGAGAAGCAACTCGAGGAGGAGCGCCAGAAGCTCGAGGCGCTGCAGAAGGATCTCAAGATGCTGAAGGAGGAGGTCGACGAGGAGGACGTCGCCGAGGTCGTGGCCAAGTGGACCGGCATTCCGGTGAGCCGCCTGCTCGAGGAGGAGATGAAGAAGCTCCTGCACATGGAAGACCGCCTGCGCGATCGCGTCGTCGGCCAGGACGAGGCGGTGCGCGTCGTGTCCGACGCCGTGCGCCGGGCGCGCGCCGGGCTCCAGGATCCCAACCGGCCCATCGGCTCGTTCCTGTTCCTCGGCCCCACGGGCGTGGGCAAGACCGAGCTGGCGCGAGCGCTGGCCGAGTTCCTGTTCGACGACGAGCGCGCGCTCAC